>Ga0172376_10002533_pt1 | contig 22223 bp, 22 predicted proteins | sample Lak35m_FD_121114 | JGI IMG/M metagenome (GOLD analysis project Ga0172376, IMG submission 121114) | Freshwater microbial communities from Kabuno Bay, South-Kivu, Congo - kab_092012_35m | ecosystem: Environmental > Aquatic > Freshwater > Lake | place: Democratic Republic of the Congo: South-Kivu... | reverse complement strand
GGCCCATCACAACACCGACCCCAAGCCGTTCATCTGGACCAAGAGTGCCCGCGACATCCTGCAGAAGGTCATCCGGGCCAACAGCGGCTTAAGTTCCAAACAGAACGAAACACTACACTAGGGAGCGGCCCGGCCCGATGGCGGGCCCAGAGCCAGGCAGGACCACATGGGCAAGTCGATCATCATTGCAGAGAAGCCAAGCGTGGCGCAGGACATCGTGCGCGCGCTCACACCCGTGGCGGGCAAGTTCGAGAAGCTCGCCGAGCATTTCGAGAACGATCGCTACGTCGTGACCTCGGCCGTCGGGCACCTGGTGGAGATCCAGGCGCCCGAGGCCTACGACGTCAAGCGCGGCAAGTGGAGCTTCGCCCACCTGCCGGTGGTGCCGCCGCACTTCGACCTCGCCCCGATCGACAAGACCAAGTCGCGCCTGAACGCGGTCGTCAAGCTGTGCAAGCGCAAGGATGTGACCGAGCTCATCAACGCCTGCGACGCCGGGCGCGAGGGCGAGCTGATCTTCCGCCTGATCGAGCAGTACGCTGCCGGCGCCAAGGGCAGCCTGCACAAGCCGGTGCGCCGCCTGTGGCTGCAGAGCATGACGCCGCAGGCGATCCGCGAGGGCTTCGACAAGTTGCGCAGCGACGAGCAGATGCGCGGCCTGGCCGACGCCGCGCGCAGCCGCTCGGAGGCCGACTGGCTCGTGGGCATCAACGGCACGCGCGCCTTCACCGCCTTCAACTCGCGCGACGGCGGCTTCTTCCTCACCACCGTCGGCCGGGTGCAGACGCCCACGCTGTCCATCGTCGTCGAGCGCGAGGAGAAGATCCGCAAGCACGTGGCGCGCGACTACTGGGAGGTGCGTGCCACCTTCGATGCCGTCGCCGGCACCTACGAGGGCAAGTGGTTCGACCCCGCCTGGAAGAAGGACCCGAACGACGCCGAGAAGCGCGCCGACCGGCTGTGGAACGAGGCCGACGCCCAGGCCATCGCCCAGGCCTGCCGCGGTGAGCCGGCCAGCGTGCGCGAGGAGTCCAAGCCGACCACCCAGTCCAGCCCGCTGCTGTACGACCTGACCACGCTGCAGCGCGAAGCCAACGGCCGCTTCGGCTTCTCGGCCAAGACGACGCTGTCGCTCGCCCAGTCGCTGTACGAAAAGCACAAGGTGCTGACCTACCCGCGGACCGACTCGCGCGCGCTGCCCGAGGATTACGTGGGCACGGTGCGCCAGACGATGGAGATGCTGGCCGACACCGGCCTGCCGGGCCCCCTGCGCGAGCTGTCCATGCATGCCCGCAAGGCGCTCAACGACGGCTATGTCAAGCCGACCAAACGCGTGTTCGACAACGCCAAGGTGTCGGATCACTTCGCCATCATCCCGACGCTGGAAGCGCCCAAGTCGCTCAGCGAGCTGGAGGCCAAGCTGTACGATCTGGTGGTCAAGCGATTCCTCGCGGTGTTCTACCCGGCCGCGGAGTTCATGGTCACCACCCGCGTGTCCACCGTGAAGGCTGCCGGGGTCGAGCATCGTTTCCAGACCCAGGGCAAGGTGCTGGTCAACCCCGGCTGGCTGGCCGTCTACGGCAAGGAGGCGCAGGGCGACGAGGCCAACCTGGTGGCCGTGGCGCCGGGCGAGGTCGTCCGCACCGAGGCGGTGGACCTCAAGGCGTTGCAGACCCGCCCGCCTGCCCGCTACAACGAGGCCACGCTGCTGTCGGCGATGGAGGGCGCGGGCAAGCTGATCGAGGACGAGGAGCTGCGCGAGGCCATGGCCGAGAAGGGCCTGGGCACGCCGGCCACGCGCGCGGCCATCATCGAGGGCCTGATCGCCGAGAAGTACATGCTGCGCGACGGCCGCGACCTGGCGCCCACGGCCAAGGCCTTCCAGCTCATGACGCTGCTGCGCGGCCTGGGCGTGGAGGACCTCACCAAGCCCGAGCTGACCGGCAACTGGGAGCACCAGCTGGCCGAGATGGAGCACGGGCGCCTGAAGCGCGATCAGTTCATGGCCGAGATCGCGAAGATGGCCGAGCGCATCGTGCGCAAGGCCAAGGAGTATGACCGCGACACCATTCCCGGCGACTACGTGACGCTGACCACGCCCTGCCCGAACTGCGGCGGGGTGGTCAAGGAGAACTACCGCCGCTTCGCCTGCGCCGGCCGCGGCGGTGACGCCGAGGGCTGCGGCTTTTCCTTCACCAAGATCCCTGCCGGCCGCGCCTTCGAGATCGACGAAGCCGAGGCCTTCCTGCGAGACCACCGCATCGGCCCGCTCGAGGGCTTCCGCTCCAAGGCGGGCTGGCCCTTCACGGCCGAGATGAAGCTGGTGCGCGACGATGAGCAGGGCAACTGGAAGCTCGAGTTCGACTTCGGCGACGAGGCGCGGCAGGCCGAGGGCGAGGGTGAACCGGTGGATTTCTCCGGCCAGGCCTCGCTCGGCGCCTGTCCGAAGTGCAAGGGCCAGGTCTTCGAGCACGGCACCCACTACACCTGCGAGCACAGCGTGGGTGCACATCCGACCTGTGACTTCAAGAGCGGCAAGGTCATCCTGCAGCAGCCCGTGCCGCGCGAGGAGATGACGCGACTGCTGGCCAGCGGCAAGACGGCATTGCTGGAGAACTTCGTCTCCAACAAGACCCGTCGCAAGTTCAAGGCCTTCCTGGTGTGGGACCGCAAGGAAGGCAAGGTCGGCTTCGAGTTCGAGCCGCGCGAGGCGCGGGCGCCTGCGCGCAAGACCGCTGCCGCTCGGTCGACAGCCGCGAAGAAGGCATCGTGAGCGTCCCGTGCAGTGCCGGCAGACACGAGGTCGGCCGGTGTCAGGCGCGGTGGCCTGATGCCGGCCGCATCGCGGGTGTGCGGTGCGGCCCGGCTTCGCGAGAGGTCGTCCGCCGATGACGCTGGAGGTCTTCTTCAAGCTGCTGGCGATCTTCGCCATGGTCGCGTTGGGCTGGCTCAGCGGCCGGCTGGGCTGGATCGGCGGCAAGGGTGGTGCCGGGCTGCCGGGGGCGGTGAAGGCGCTGTCCGACGTCGCCTTCATGCTCTTCGTGCCGGCCCTGCTGTTCCGGACGATGGCGCACCTGGATTTCTCGGCCCTGCCGTGGTCGACGATCGTGGCCTACTTCGTGCCAGCGACGGTCTATCTGCTGACGATCTACGGGCTCGCGCGACGTCGGCGCGATCCGTCTGACCCGGCGGGCCCGGCCACGCGGGCATTCGCGGCGGTCTACGGCAATGCGGTGCAGCTGGGCATCCCGATGTCGGCGGCGCTGTTCGGCGCGCAGGGACTCGCGCTGCACGTGGCCATGGTCAGCCTGCACGGCCTGCTGCTGATCACCTTGCTGACGGTGCTGGCCGAGCTCGACGTCGCCCGTGCCGACCGTGCCTCGACCCTGGGGTCGACCGTGAAGGCCACCGTGCGCAACGCGGTGCTGCACCCGGTCACCCTGCCGGTGCTGGTCGGGCTGGTGTGGAACCTCTCGGGCATCGGGCTGCACCCGGTGCCGGACCAGACGCTGGCCATGCTCGCATCGGCCGTCGTGCCGGTGTGTCTGGTGTTGATCGGCCTGAGCCTGGCGCAATACGGTCTGAAGGGGCGGGTGCGGCAGGCTGTCGGCCTGAGCGCGCTCAAGCTGGGCGTGATGCCGGCGATCGTCCTCGTCGTCGCGCACCTTGGCTTCGGGCTCACCGGGGTGCCACTCGGGGTGGTCGTCATGATGGCCGCCTTGCCGGTGGGCAGCAATGCCCTGATCTTCGCCCAGCGCTACGGCACGGGCCAGGCCGAGGCCACCGCGGGGATCGTGGTGTCGACGACCGCCTTCACCGCCACCGCGTCCGCGTGGCTGATGGTCCTGTCGGCCATCGGGTGATCGGGCCGACGCCGGGCGCGCGGTCCGGCGCCGCCACGGCCGCGGCGCAGCGACAATTCGCGCCATGGACGCGATGAACATCCCCGCCTACATGGCCCACCTGGGTGCGCAGGCGCGCGCCGCCGCGACGGCGATGGCCGCGTCGTCGAGCGCTGCCCGCGACGCCGCGCTGCGTGCGTTGGCCCGACGCCTGCGCGACGGGTTGGATGCACTGCAGCTGGCCAACGCCCCCGACCTGGCGGCCGCGCAGGCCGCCGGGCTCTCGGCGCCGATGGTCGACCGCCTGCGCCTGAGCGACAAGGTCGTCGCCACGGTCGCGCAGGGCTGCGAGCAACTCGCGGCGATGCCGGACCCGATCGGTGAGCTCATCCAGGTCCAGCGGCGCCCCAGCGGCATCAGCGTGGGGCGCATGCGGGTGCCCCTGGGCGTGTTCGGCATGATCTACGAGAGCCGGCCGAACGTCACGATCGAGGCGGCCTCGCTGGCCATCAAGAGCGGCAACGCCTGCATCCTGCGGGGGGGGTCCGAGGCCCTGCGGTCCAACCTGGCCTTGTGGCGCTGCGTGCAGTCGGCGCTGGCCGACGCCGGGTTGCCGCCGCAGGCGGTGCAGATGGTCGAGACCGCCGACCGTGCCGCCGTCGGCCACCTGATCGCGATGCCCGAATCGGTGGACGTGATCATCCCGCGCGGTGGCAAGGGCCTGATCGAGCGCATCAGCGCCGAGGCGCGTGTGCCGGTGATCAAGCACCTGGACGGCAACTGCCATGTGTACGTCGACGCCGAGGTCGACCTGGACATGGCGGTGCGGGTCACGGACAACGCCAAGACCCAGAAGCACAGCCCGTGCAACGCGGCGGAGTCGCTGCTTGTCCACGCCGCGCAGGCGCCGACCTTCCTGCCGCGCATCGGCGCCGTCTTCGCTGCCAAGGGCGTCCAGATGCGCTGCGACGAGGCCTCGGCTTGCGTGCTGCGCGCCGTTCCCGGGGCCGACGTCATGCCCGCGACCGAGGCCGACTGGTCGGAGGAATACCTCGCGCCGATCATCAGCGTCAAGGTCGTGGCGAGCCTGGACGAGGCGATCGCGCATGTCAACCGCTACGGCTCGCACCACACCGACGCGATCCTCACCACGAACCACCCGAATGCGATGCGTTTCCTGCGCGAGGTCGACTCCTCCAGCGTGATGGTCAACGCCAGCACGCGCTTCGCCGACGGCTTCGAGTATGGCCTGGGCGCCGAGATCGGCATCAGCACCGACAAGTTCCACGCCCGCGGGCCGGTCGGGCTCGAGGGGCTGACCTCGTTGAAGTGGATCGTGCTCGGGCAGGGTGAGCTCCGTGCCTGACGACCAGGTCGCACGGGGGTCTGGCAGGCTGCGGCACCTCGGGCCGTGGGCCGATGATCCCGACGCGCAGCGTGAAAGGCAAGACCGGGCGGGGAGGCGATGAGCAGCGGTCAGGTGATCGCGCTCGCCCTGGCCGCCGTGGTCGTGTTCTGGATGCTCGGGGCCTACAACCGCCTTGTGCGGCTGCGCAAGGCCATCGGAGTGGCCTGGGCGCAGGTCGAGGCCCCCTTGCAGGCACGTGGCGAACTTGTGGGCGGGCTGGTCGATGCGCTACGCGAACCCCTGGCGTCCGAGACGGCCACGCTCGACGCCGCTGCCGAGGCCCTGCGGTCGGCCGAACTCGCGGCGCGTGCGCTGCGCGCGTCGCCGGTCTCCGCCGACGCCGCCGCAGACCTGGCCACGGCGCTGGCTCGACTTGACACCGGGCTCGCGCGCATCGTGGCGCTCTGCGAGCTGTCCCTGGGCGCACCCGGGCGCGCCTCGGTGGCGCAGGCCTTGAAGCGCCTCGAAGCGTCGCAGGCGGATCTCGCCTTCGGGCGGCAGCTGTTCAACGCCGCCGTGCTGTCCTACAACACCGCCCTGGCCGAGTTCCCGACCCGGCTGCTGGTGGGCCTGTACCGGTTCGGCTCGGCCGGCCGGCTCTGACCCCGGCTGGCGCGGCAGGCGGTCCGGCCCTGCCGCGGATGTTGTTTCAGGAGCCGAAGAGTTCGCCGTCGCGCGCCGGCGGGTTGAGGCCCAGGTGTCGCCAGGCGGCGAGTGTCGCGATCCGCCCCCGCGGCGTGCGCTGCAGGTAGCCCTGCTGGATCAGGTAGGGTTCGATCACGTCCTCGATCGTGCCCGGCTCCTCGCCGATGGCTGCGGCCACGTTGTCCAGCCCGACCGGCCCGCCGTCGAAGCGGTGGATCACGGCTTCGAGCAGCTTGCGGTCCATCAGGTCGAAACCCCGTGGATCGACGTCCAGCATCGCCAGTGCGCGGTCGGCAGTGGCAGCATCGATCGTGCCGTCGCCCTTGACCTGTGCGTAGTCACGCACGCGCCGCAGCAGCCGGTTGGCGATGCGGGGCGTGCCGCGCGAGCGTCTCGCGATCTCCAGGGCGCCACCCGGGCCCACCGGCACCTCGAGCAGCCCGGCGGAGCGCGTGACGATGCGCGTGAGCTCCTCGTCGGTGTAGAACTCCAACCGGGCGACGATGCCGAAGCGGTCGCGCAAGGGGTTGGTCAGCATCCCCGCGCGCGTGGTCGCGCCCACCAGCGTGAAGGGCTGCAGGTCGAGCTTGATCGAGCGCGCGGCCGGGCCTTCGCCGATCATGATGTCGATCTGGTAATCCTCCAGCGCCGGGTAGAGGATCTCCTCGACCACCGGCGACAGACGATGGATCTCGTCGATGAACAGCACGTCGTTGCGCTCGAGGTTGGTCAGCAGCGCCGCCAGATCCCGGGGTTTCTCGAGCACCGGGCCCGAGGTCTGACGCAGGTTGACGCCGAGTTCCGCGGCGATGATGTGGCTCAGCGTCGTCTTGCCCAACCCGGGCGGGCCGAACAGCAGCACATGGTCGAGGGCTTCGCCGCGCTTGCGGGCCGCGCCGATGAAGATCTCGAGTTGCTCGCGCGCCTTGGCCTGGCCGACGTACTCGCGCAGGCCTTTCGGGCGCAGGGCGCGCTCCATCGCCTCCTCGGTCGTCGACGCGGGAGCGGCACTGACCACGCGCGCGACGGGTGCGCGTTGCGGGCCGAGGTCGTCGGTCTGGATCGACATGCGGCCGATTATCGAGCGGCCATGGCGCTCGGGCCGGGCCCGGCAGGCCGTCAGGTCGTCAGCGCGTCAAGGCCCGCAGGGCGGCGCGGATGCCGTCGCTGACGCCGATGTCGGCCGGCAGCGTGCGCAGCGCCGTGTCTGCCTCGCGCTCGGAATAGCCCAGCGCGACCAGAGCCTGCACGATGTCGGCCTGCGCGGCGCCGCGCGAGACCGGTGGCGCGCCGGGCGCCGGCAGCACCGGGCCGATCCGTCCCTTCAGTTCGAGCAGCAGACGTTCGGCCGTCTTGCGTCCGATGCCGGGCACCTTGATCAGACGGGCGCTCTCCTGGCGGCTGACGGCCTGCGCGAGATCGTCGATGCTGAGCCCCGACAGCAGCGACAGTGCCGTGCGCGGGCCGATCCCGCTGACGCGGATCACCTCCCGGAAGGCCTCTCGTTCGCGCGCCGTGAGGAAGCCGAACAGCTGCTGCGCGTCTTCGCGGACGACGAAATGGGTCAGCAGCGTGACCTTCTCCCCGAGCGCGGGCAGGTTGCAGAAGGTGCTCATCGGCACGTCGACTTCGTAGCCCACGCCCTGCACGTCGACGAGCACGAGGGGCGGGGCCTTGTCCGCCAGCAGGCCGCTGATGCGTCCGATCATGGTGCGGCATTGTGGCGCGCCCGGCCGCGGCCGCCCTGGGCCTGGGGTTCGCAGCCGGCGCATCCCACGCGCAGATCCGCCCTTGGGCCGACAATCCGGACCTCTGCTTGCCCACCTGGGATGTGCTGCGTGATCCTTCGACACCGTTTCGAGCCCTCCGACAACCGGCGTCTGGCCAACCTGTGCGGCCCGCTGGACGCACACCTGCGCGAGATCGAAGCGGCCATGTCGGTGCGCCTGGAGCGGCGAGGCGACGACTTCCAGGTCCACGGCCCGCGTGGCGACGCACAGCGCGCGCTCGCGCTGCTGTGCGGCCTGCATGAGCGCGCCGCACGCCCCATCGGCGCCCGAGCGCTGCAACTGGCGCTGGCCGAGGCCCGCGCGTCCGCCCATCCTGCGCAGGCGCCCGACGACGGCCTGCCGCAGGCCGAGCCGTCGGAGATCGTCCTGCACACCCGGCGCAGCGACCTGCGCGGGCGCACCCCCAACCAGCTGCGCTATCTGCGGCAGATCCTCGACGCCGACATCACCTTCGGCATCGGGCCGGCCGGCACCGGCAAGACCTTCCTGGCCGTGGCCTGCGCCGTCGACGCGCTCGAGCGACAGGGCGTGCAGCGCATCGTGTTGACCCGGCCGGCGGTCGAGGCGGGCGAGCGCCTGGGTTTCCTCCCCGGGGACCTGGCGCAGAAGGTCGATCCCTACCTGCGGCCCCTGTACGACGCGCTGTACGACCTGATGGGTTTCGACCGCGTCACACGCGCGTTCGAGCGCGGGCAGCTCGAGATCGCGCCGTTGGCCTTCATGCGCGGGCGCACGCTCAACCACGCCTTCGTCATCCTGGACGAGGCGCAGAACACCACGCGTGAGCAGATGAAGATGTTCCTGACCCGCATCGGCTTCGGCACGAAGTGCGTGGTCACCGGTGACGTCAGCCAGATCGACCTGCCCGGCGGCGTGCGCAGCGGTCTGGTCGACGCCGCCCAGGTGCTCGAGGAGGTCCAGGGCATCGCCTTCACGCGCTTCACCTCGGCGGACGTGGTGCGACACCCGCTGGTCGCGCGCATCGTCGAGGCCTACGACGCCGCCCAGGCAGGGGCGCTCGCGCAGGGCGCGGTCGGCGCGGCCCGCCACGACAGTGGCCTGTCCGCGCGAGGTGGCGGGGGTCGTGGGCGCACGCGCGCGGCGCTCGGACAGGACCTCTGATGCCTCGCGGCACCCGCTCCGCCACCGCGCCGCCGCCCGGCGATGGTCGGGATTCCGTGCCTGACGCATCGGCAGACGTCACGGTGCGCCGGGCGCCGGCGCCGCTGTCGATGTCCTTGCAGATGCCCGATCCGCGACACCGTGCGCTGCTGCCGCGGCACCGCGTGAGCCGCTGGCTGAAGACCGCCCTGCAGGCGCCGGCGGAGATCACCGTGCGCATCGTCGGCGAGGAGGAGGCCCGGACGCTCAACCGCGATTTCCGCAGCCGCGACTACGCGACGAATGTGCTGACCTTCGACTACGCCCGCGAGCCCGTGGTCTGCGCCGACCTCGTCCTGTGCGCCCCGGTGGTCGAGCGCGAGGCCGCCCTGGCCGGCCGGCCGGTCGAAGCGCATTACGCGCATCTGATCATCCATGGCGCCCTGCACGCGCGCGGCCTCGACCATGACACGCCACCGCGTGCCGACGAGATGGAGGCGCTCGAAAGCCGCCTGATGCGAGGCCTGGGCCTGCCCGACCCTTGGGAGGAGGCGCGTGCGGATGGCGGGCACCGCTACACGCACCCCCCGGAAGCCGTGCGTGCGGCTCAGCCCGGGCGCAGTCGGCGCGCGGCCTCGAGCGCGAAGTAGGTCAGCACCCCGTCCGCGCCGGCACGCTTGAACGCCAGCAGCGACTCCATCATCACGGCGTCGTGATCGAGCCAGCCCTGCGCGGCGGCGGCCTTGAGCATGGCGTACTCGCCGCTGACCTGATAGGCGAAGGTCGGCACGCCGAACCCGTCCTTGACGCGGCGCACGATGTCCAGATACGGCATGCCCGGCTTGACCATCACCATGTCTGCGCCCTCGGCGATGTCGAGCGCCACTTCGCGCAAGGCCTCGTCGGTGTTGCCCGGGTCCATCTGGTAGACCTTCTTGTCGGCCTTGCCCAGGTTGGAGGCCGAGCCCACCGCGTCACGGAAGGGGCCGTAGAAGGCGCTGGCGTATTTCGCGCTGTAGGCCATGATCCGCGTGTGGATGTGCCCGGCACCTTCCAGTGCGTTGCGGATCACGCCGATGCGGCCGTCCATCATGTCGCTGGGGGCGACGATGTCCACGCCCGCGGCGGCCTGCACCAGCGCCTGCTCACGCAGCACCGCGACGGTTTCGTCGTTGAGGATGTAGCCGGTGTCGTCCAGCAGCCCGTCCTGACCGTGGCTGGTGTAGGGATCCAGTGCGACGTCGGTCAGCAACGCCAGCGACGGGAAGCGTGACTTCAACTCGCGCACCGCCCTCGGCACCAGCCCGTCGGCACGTGTCGCCTCGCGGCCGTCCGGTGTCTTCAGGGCCTTGTCGATCACCGGGAACAGGGCCATCACCGGGATGCCCAGACGGACGCACTCCTCGGCCACCGGCAGCAGGCGGTCCACGCTCCTGCGCTGCACGCCAGGCATGCTCGCGACGTCCTGGGTCTGGCCGACGCCGTCGAGGACGAAGACCGGCAGGATCAGGTCCTCGGGGGCCAGGCGATGCTCGCGCACGAGCGCCCGTGTGGCTGCATCACGCCGCAGGCGCCTCGGCCGGCTGGCGGGGTAGGGGGCGAACACTCGATTCACAAAACGACCTCGATATGCTAAATTTGATAGTGGAAGGGCGTCGCAAGACACACTTCCCCTGCTTTTCCTCCCTGAGCAGGTGCCGTGCTGCCCTGCGGGCGGTGCGGCGTTGCAGCCCCGGCTCCGGCCGGGGCTCTTTTTTCCTGCACCCATAATCCCGCCATGAGCAGCGGCTACCTCTGGGTCAAGGCGTTCCACATTGTCTTCGTTGCGTCGTGGTTTGCGGGGCTTTTCTACCTGCCGCGGCTTTTCGTCAATCTGGCCATGGTGCCCGCCGACAGCCACGCCGAGCGCGAGCGGCTGCTGCTGATGGCGCGCAAGCTGTATCGTTTTGCAACCCTTTTGATGTGGCCAGCGCTGGCGCTGGGCCTGTGGTTGTGGCTCGGCTACGGCATCGGCCTGGGGGCGGGAAACGGATGGATGCACACCAAGCTGCTGCTGGTGCTGGCGGTCATCGGCTATCACCTGCGCTGTCGTTCGATCCTGCAGGGCTTCGAGCGCATGGACAACCGACGGTCGCACCGCTGGTTCCGCGTGTTCAACGAAGTGTCAGTACTGGCCTTCATCGCCATCGTCGTGCTCGTCGTCGTCAAGCCCTTCTGATGGTGACGGCCTGGTCGTCGGGCTCCTCAGGCGGTCGCAGGGCCCCCAGTCCGGCGGACTCCTAGAATCGACTCGAGGCGACAGGCGTGGCGCGTCGTCAGGCCGGCCGACATCCCCATGAGCTACTACGAGCACCACATCTTCTTCTGTCTGAATGCCCGAGACAACGGGGAATCTTGCTGCGCGCAGCACGACGCACAGGCGGCCTTCGACCATTGCAAGCGCGCCGTCAAGGCTGCCGGCCTCAACGGCCCGGGAGGTGTGCGCGTCAACAAGGCGGGCTGTCTGGATCGTTGCGCGGGCGGGCCGGTGGCGGTGGTCTACCCGGAGGCGGTCTGGTATACCTACGTCGACCCCTCCGACATCGACGAGATCGTCGACAGCCACCTGCGCCAGGGCCAGCCGGTGGACCGCCTGCGACTGCCGCCGGACGTCGGCCGCTGATGAACGCACACACCGAACGACGCTGGCTGACCGGTCCCGCCGGGCGGCTCGAGTGCGAGACCGATCCCCCCGTCGCCCCGGCGATCGTGCCGGCCCTGGCCGGAGGGCTGGCGGTGGTCTGCCATCCGCACCCTCTGCACGGCGGCACCATGGGCAACAAGGTCGTGCAGACGCTGGCGCGCGCCTTCGTCCAGATCGGGCTCACCGCCGCACGCTTCAATTTCCGCGGGGTGGGTGAGTCCGAGGGCGCCTGGGATGCGGGCCGTGGTGAGGTGGACGACGCGCGTGCAGTCGTCGCCGCCCTGCGCCAGCCCGGACAGCCGCTGGTGCTGGCCGGATTTTCCTTCGGTGCCTACGTGGCGTCTCAACTCGCAGCCGCCCTCGAGGGGCCCGACCGGTCGGCCTGGGCGGTGCTCGTCGGGCCCGCGGTGACGAACTTCCCGGTCGCGGCCGTGACACAGGGGACGCTGGTGATCCAGGGCGAGACAGACGATGTCGTCCCGCTGCAGGCGGTCCTCGACTGGGCCCGGCCGCAGGGCCAGCCGGTCACGGTGGTGCCGGGGGCCGGGCATTTCTTCCACGGGCAGCTCGCGCTGCTCAAGCGGCTCGTCGTCGACGGCGGTCGCGCCATCGGCCCCGTGCCCTTCCACTGAACCCGAACATGTCCCGCTTCGTTGTCGTCGTCCTACTGGCGATCTCCGCCGTCCTGCCTGTGCGTGCGCAGGCCCCCCAGCCACCCGAGATCGCCGCGCGGCAGTACATCCTCGTCGACCTGTCGAGCGCGCAGGTCCTGGCCGAGCGTGCGGCCGATGTGCCCGCGGATCCTGCGAGCCTGACCAAGCTGATGACGGCCTACCTCGTCTTCGACGCGATCAAGGCGCGCAAGCTCGCGCTGGATCAGAAGTTGGCGGTGTCCCCCAGGGCCTGGGCCGAGCGCAAGGCAGGCGGTTCCTTGATGTTCATCGATCCGTCGATGAAGCCCACCGTCGAGGAACTGCTCAAGGGCATGATCGTGCAGAGCGGCAACGACGCCGCGGTGGCCCTGGCCGAAGGCGTGGCGGGCAGTGTCGAGAGCTTCGTCGATTCGATGAACCGCCAGGCGCAGGCCTGGGGCCTGAAGAACACGCGCTTCCGCAACGTCACCGGCCTGACCGAGGCCGGGCACCAGAGCACGGCGCGCGACGTGGCGACCATCGCCGCGCGCATCATCACGGATCATCCCGATTTCCATCCCTACTACTCGATCCGCCAGTACACCTTCAACAACATCCGGCAGGACAACCGCAACATGCTGCTCGGAAGGGATCCGACCGTCGACGGCATGAAGACAGGCTACACCGAGGCGGCCGGCTACTGCCTGGTGGCCACTGCGGTACGCGACATGCCCAACGGCAAGCGACGTCTGGTGTCGGTGGTGCTCGGCACGGGTTCACGCGAGGCCCGAGCCGCCGAGAGCCAGCGGCTGCTCAACTGGGGCTGGCAGGCCTGGGATGCCGTGCGGCTTTTCGACACCGACAAGCCCGTGGCCACCGTCCCGGTCTGGAAGGGTGCTGTCAACTTCGCCAAGCTCGGGGCGCAGGGCGGCGCGGTGTTCGTCACCGTCCCGCGCGGTGAGGGCGCCCGCATGCGCACCGTCATCGATCGCACCGATCCGCTGGTCGCCCCGCTGTCGGCCGGGCAGCGGGTGGGCACGATCAGGGTCCTGACGGCCGCAGGTGAGCCGCTGGCGTCGATGCCGCTGGTCGTCCAGGAACCGGTGGAACTGGCCGGGCTGATGGGGCGCGCCTGGGATGCCCTGCGGCTGTGGATCCAGTGAAACCATCGAGGATGTCGACCATGGATATTCCGGACACCATCTGTCACCTGAACGGGCGCACCGTGCCTCTGCGGCAGGCGCAGGTCAGCGTGCTCGACAGAGGCTTCATCTTCGGCGACGGCATCTACGAGGTCGTGCCGGTGTACGGGCGCAGGCTCTTCCGCTTCGAGCAGCACATGGCGCGACTGGACCGCAGCCTGGGCAAGGTCCGGATTCCGAACCCCCACGGTCGTGAGCAATGGCTGGCGCTGGTGCGTCCCCTGATCGCCCACACCGCCGAGACCTTCGGTGCGGAGGACCAGCTCGTCTACATCCAGGTCACGCGCGGGGTGGCCGTGCGCGACCATGTGATGCCGCAGGGCCTGGAGCCCACCGTCTTCGTCATGGTCAACCCGATGAAGCCCGTGCCGCAGCGGCAGCGGCAGGAGGGCGTGGCCTGCGTCACCGCCATCGATTTCCGGTGGGAGCGCGGTGACATCAAGAGTGTGTCGCTGCTGGGCAATGTCTTCGCGCGGCAGATCTCCGCCGACGCCGGCGTCACCGAGACGATCATGTTCCGCGATGGGTTCCTCACCGAGGCGGCCGCCAGCAATGTCTGGGTGGTACGAGAGGGCGCGGTGCTCGGTGTCCCCAAGAGCGGGCATGTGCTGGAGGGCATACGGTTCGACCTGCTGCGCGAACTGTGCGAGGAATGCGCGATCCCATACCACCTGCGACCGATCGCCCAGGCCGACGTCCGGTCTGCCGATGAAGTGATGCTCAGTTCGGCCACCAAGGAGGTCCTGCCCGTGACCACCCTCGACGGCCAGCCGGTGGGCCGCGGTGACTCGAGGGGCCGTCCCGGCCCGGTGTATGCGCGCCTGCACGAGGCCTACCAGCGTGCCAAGCAGTCGCAGTCGATCTGACGACCGCGCCGACACTGCCCCCACCGATCCCACCGATCCCACCATCTACCGCGCAGCGCAGCCCAGGCAGGAGAACGATGTCCCGACCCAGTGGTGAAGACAGTCTGGTCGAGTACCCGAGTGCCTTCCCCATCAAGGTGATGGGGGCGCAGGCGGAGGGTTTCGTCGAGGCCATGGTCGAGATCGCCAGCCGCTTCGACCCGGGCTTCGAGCCGTCGACCATCGAGCGTCGGCCCAGCCGCGCGGGCAACTACCTCGGGCTGACCCTGACCGTCACGGCCACGAGCCGTGCCCAGCTGGACGATCTGTACCGTGCGCTGTCGGGGCACCCGATGGTCAAGGTGGTGCTGTAGTGGGCGAGGGTGCGGTGCTGCGCCGCAGGCGTGCAGCCCTCCATCGCGCTGCCGCATCCCGCGCCGTGGTGCGTGTGCACGGCCGCGGCGGCGTCCTGTCCCGCTCGATGTCGGGCAGGGGCCTGCTGCAATGAAGGTCGTCCGCCTCGGGTCCTGCCCCTACCCGGGCATCGAGGCGCGCATGCGGGCCTTCACCGACGAACGTGGTCCGCAGACCGAGGACGAGTTGTGGCTCGCCGAGCACGATCCCGTCTTCACGCAGGGGGTCGGCGGCCGGGACGCACACGTCCTCGCCCCGGGGGCCATCGCGGTGGTACGCACCGACCGTGGCGGACAGGTGACCTATCACGGTCCGGGGCAGGTGGTCGCCTACCCCCTCGTCGACCTGCGGCGCCTGGGCATCTTCGTCAAGGAATATGTCTTCCGAGTCGAGACCTCGGTGCTGCAGGTGCTCGGCGCACTCGGTGTCACCGGGCACCGCGTCCCAGGCGCGCCGGGCATCTACGTCCGGCTGGACGATCCCTTCGGGCATGGCGTGGTGCGCGCCACGGGTGCAGGTGCCGACCGGTTCGCCGGACTGGGAAAGATCTCCGCCCTGGGCATCAAGGTCAGCCGTCACTGCACTTACCACGGCGTCGCGCTGAACGTGGGCATGGACCTGGAGCCTTTCAGCCGCATCGATCCTTGCGGGTATGCCGGGCTGCGGACCGTCGATCTGCGCACCCTGGGCATAGCCGTGTCCTGGGACGAGGCCGCAACCCTGCTGGCGCAGCGACTGGCCGCGCAGTTGAAGGCCTGAATCCGTGCACTGCCCTGCGTCAGGGGCTACGATCGCGGCCCGATCACCGACAACGGCGCAAGGCTGCGTGCCTGTGCCCAGCAGGTCATGAACGATACGCCGACACCCGTGTACGACCCGACGGTCAAGCAGAAATCGCAGGCCAAGACCTCGCGCATCCCGATCAAGGTGGTGCCGGCCGAGGTGCTGAAGAAGCCTGACTGGATCCGCGTGAAGGCGGCGTCGCCCACGAGCCGGTTCTACGAGATCAAGCAGATCCTTCGCGAGCACCGCCTGCACACCGTGTGCGAGGAAGCGTCGTGCCCGAACATCGGCGAGTGCTTCGGCAAGGGAACGGCGACCTTGATGATCATGGGCGACAAGTGCACGCGGCGCTGCCCCTTCTGCGACGTCGGCCATGGCCGCCCGGATCCGCTCGACCCGGCGGAGCCTGCCAACCTGGCGCGCACCATCGCCGCCTTGAAGCTCAGCTACGTGGTCATCACCAGTGTCGACCGTGACGACCTGCGCGACGGCGGCGCCGGCCATTTCGTCGACTGCATCAGGCGCGTGCGCGAGGCGTCGCCCGACACACGCATCGAGATCCTGACCCCCGACTTCCGTGGCCGTCTGGACCGGGCGCTCGACATCCTGAAGGCGGCGCCCCCCGATGTGATGAACCACAACCTCGAGACCGTGCCGCGTCTGTACCGTGAGGCCCGCCCCGGGTCGGACTACCTGTTCAGCCTGGATCTGCTGCGGCGCTTCAAGCGGGCGGTGCCCGACGTGCCCACCAAGAGCGGTCTGATGGTCGGCCTGGGCGAGACCGACGACGAGATCCTGCAGGCGATGCGCGACATGCGCGACCATGAGGTCGACATGCTGACCATCGGACAGTACCTGTCTCCGAGCGGGCACCACCTGCCGGTGCGGCGCTACGTCCATCCCGACACCTTCGCCATGTTCGAGCGCGAGGCTGCGGCGATGGGGTTCACCCACGCGGCGGTCGGTGCGCTGGTGCGCTCGAGTTACCACGCCGATCAGCAGGCGCACGCGGCAGGCGTCTCCGGTGCCTTGGTCTGAACGATCGGTGCCGCAGCGGCGTCGCCCGGACCCTGCAGCCCTGGTGAGGCTGTCCGCCGTGCGTGGTCTGGTCGGTTCCGCGGCGCTGGCGGCCTCGGTGCTGCTGGTGTCCGCCTGTTCCCCGACGATGAACTGGCGCGAGGTCCGGGCCGACGGGCAGCAGGCGGTGATGCTCTTTCCCTGCAAGCCTGCGTCCTTTGCGCGCATGGTGCGTCTTGGCGATGAGCAGGTGAAGATGACCTTGCAGGCCTGCGATGCCGGAGGAGCCACCTGGGGTTTGTCCTGGGCCGATGTCGCCGACCCGGCGCGCGTGCCGCGCGCACTGCGCATGCTGCGGCAGTCCACACAGGACAACCTTTCGGCCACGGCCGGGCAGGCCTTGCCGCTGCATGTGCCCGGCGCCACGCCGCAACCGGACAGCCTGCGCCAGGCGTTGGCCGGCCGCGCGCCGGACGGCAAGCCCCTGCAGGGGCAGGTGGCGGTGTTCTCCCGCGGCACGGTCGTCTTTCAGGCCACGATGCTGGGGCGGCCGGCGCAGGAGGAGTCGGCGGCGACCTTCTTCGCTTCCGTCAGGCTGGGTGGCTGAGGTCTCCGAGGCCTGACTTTCCGATCCCGACCGATGAGCGATGTCCGACTGGCGCCGCGAGGCCTGGCGGTCAGGATCTTCCTGGCCTTCGCATGCGGCTATTTCCTGTCCGCGCTGCTGCGGGCCGTCACGGCCACGCTGGCGCCGACCTTCAGCGAGGAACTGGGTCTTCGCCCTTCGGATCTGGGGCTGCTCGCGGGGGCCTACTTCCTCGGGTTCTCGATGCTGCAACTGCCCCTGGGCAGTGCCCTGGACCGCATCGGACCCAAGCGCGTGCTGATGTTCCTGCTGGGCATCGGTGTCGTCGGCTGCATCGCGTTCGCCATGGCGCAGAGCCTAGGAGGCCTGATCCTTGCCCGGGCGCTGATCGGGATGGGGGTGTCCGCCTGCCTCATGGCACCGTTGACGAGTTTCCGCCTGCGCTTCGATGCAGCGGCGCAACTGCGCGCGAACTCCTGGATGCTGATGAGCGGGTCTCTCGGCATGGTCGCCTCGACGCTGCCGGTGCAATGGCTGCTTCCACTGACCGGATGGCGCGGCCTGTTCTGGATCATGGCCCTGGGCCTGGCGCTGGTCATCCTCGTGACCCTGTGGTGGGTGCCTGGCGATGAGCCTCATCCGCGGCCTTCGGGAGTGCAGGACCGTCAGGCCCCGGGCAGGCCGTCCGCAGGCTACTTCGCCGTCGTGCGCCACCCGGTGTTCGTGCGCAGCGTGCCCATCGGGTTCTTTGTCTACGGCGGGCTCATCGCAGTGCAGTCGCTGTGGGCCGGGCCCTGGCTGACCCAGGTGGCCGGATGGAGTGCGCAGGCCGCAGCAGGCGGCTTGTTCGTGATCAACGTCGCGATGCTGGTCGCCTTCATGGCCTGGGGGGCCGTCATGCCACGCCTGGTCGGCCGTGGCGTCGACGCGCGCCGCCTGATGAGTTGGGGCCTGCCCCTGCCCTTGCTCTTGCTGGGCTGGATCGTGCTCGATCCACAGCCAGCCGGTGCGGCGACGTGGGCCTTGTGGTGTGTCAGTTGCACCTTCGTCTCGGTCAGCCAACCGGCTGTCGGGCAGGCCTTCGCGCAGGCGCTGGCCGGGCGGGCGCTCTCGGCCTTCAACCTCGTCATCTTCTCGGGCGTTTTCTTCATCCAGTGGGGCATCGGGGTGGGCATCGATGCCTTCGGTGCCTTGGGCTGGGACGGTTCGCGCAGCTTCCGTGCGACGCTGGCCATCCACCTGGCGTGTTGCGTCGCCGCCTACCTATGGTTCGTCATCCCGCGGCGTCAGTCCGGATCGGGTGCGGCGGCGGGATCGCCGGGGAATAATCCACCGTCGACCTCCTGACTGGCCCAAGGATGCCCATGCCTGCCCCGAGCCCCATGTGTCTTCGGTTTTTCGAGCGGGATGCGAGCCTGCGGGGCCTTGCCGCGCCCGCCAGTGCCGTGCATCGACATCGCCACGCCGCGACCGCGGGCGGCGGGGACTGCGCTTCGACGGCTGAGTCATGACCCGAGTCGTCCTCATCGCCCACGCGCCACTGGCCTCGGCTCTCGCTGCCGTGGCCAGGCATGCCTTCCCCGAATGCGGCGTCATGCTGCATGCGGTCGACGTGGGGCCCGACGACGATCTCGCGACGGCCATGGACCGCTTGCGCCAGGCCTTGTCCGATGAAGACACCCTGATCCTCAGCGATGCCTTCGGCGCCACGCCCTGCAACGCCGCCGTGCGCGTGGCCGACGGCGTTCACGTCCGGGTGGTGGCGGGGGTGAACGTGCCGATGGTCTGGCGTGTGCTGTGCTATGGCGCGGAGCCGCTGGACCGCCTGGTCTCCAGAGCGGTCGACGGTGCCACGCAGGGCGTGATGCAGGTCGCGGCCGCACGCCCGCAGAATCAGGGCCCTGCCGCGCGTCAACATGAACACGTCCACCATCACCATCAGTAACCGGCTCGGCCTGCACGCACGAGCTTCAGCCAAGCTGACCAAGCTTGCGGCCTCCTTCCCGTGCGAGGTGTACCTCAGTCGCGGGGGGCGGCGCGTCAACGCCAAGAGCATCATGGGGGTGATGATGTTGGCTGCGGGTCAGGGATCGGAGGTCGAGATCGAGACCGATGGCGATCAGGAGCAGGCGGCCATGTCCGCCCTGCGTGACCTCATCGATGGAAAGTTCGGCGAGCCCGACTAGCGCGGCCAGCGCGTCTGGCCCGACAGGCCCGACAGGCCCGTCGCAGTCGGCGCGCCGGGCCGGCCCAGCCGGGCCCGCGGTTGCCGTCCGGACCGTGGCAGGCGCGATGCCGCTGCGCGCGCGACGCGAGGTCGCAGTCATCAATCGGAGGGATCTTCCGTGAGCTTTCAGGTCTTCGGTGCGGCGGTTTCGCGCGGGATCGCGATCGGCCGGGCCGTGCTGGTCTCGTCCAGCCGGGTTGATGTGGCCCACTACTTCGTGCCGGACGCCGATCTCGTCGCCGAGATCGCGCGCCTGAAGTCCGCGCGTGACCGTGTGGCCCGAGCGCTGGAGGCCCTGCAGCGGGACCTGCCCGCTGACGCCCCCAATGAGTTGTCCGCCTTGCTGGACGTCCACCTCATGCTGCTGCGTGACGAGACCCTGGCAGAGGCGACGAAGGTCTGGATCCTGGAGCGCAAGTACAACGCCGAATGGGCGTTGTCCGCGCAGTACGAGGTGCTCGCACGGCAATTCGACGGCATGGAGGATGAATATCTGCGCGAGCGCAAAGCCGATCTCGAGCAGGTGGTCGAGCGCTTGCTCAAGGCGCTGGCGGAAGGCGGAACGGGCGCTGCGGTCGACCCGCGGCTGATCGCGCGGGCGAAGGGCGAGGACCGTCTGGTGCTGGTGGCTGGTGACATCTCGCCGGCGGACATGCTGCAACTGCGCTCCAGCGTGTTCGAGGGGTTGATCACCGACGTCGGTGGCCGCACGTCGCACACGGCGATCCTCGCCCGCAGCATGGACATCCCGGCCGTTGTCGGCGCGCGGGAGGCCAGCCGGATCATCCGTCAGGACGACTGGGTGGTGATCGACGGCGACGCGGGCGTCGCAGTGGTCAATCCGTCACCCATCGTGCTGGAGGAGTATCGGTTCAGGCAACGCCAGAGCGAACTGGAGCGCGCCCGACTGGATCGCTTGCGCCACACGCCGGCGGTCACGCTCGACGGTCAGCCCATCGAGTTGCTGGCCAACATCGAATTGCCGGCGGATGTCGATGCCGCGCTGTCGGCCGGCGCGGTTGGCATCGGGCTGTTCCGCAGCGAATTCCTGTTCATGAACCGGCAGGGGCGTCTGCCCGACGAGCAGGAGCAATACGATGCGTATCGGCAGGCGATCGTGGGCATGCGGGGGATGCCGGTGACGATCCGCACGGTCGACATCGGTGCCGACAAGCCGTTGGAACATGACCCTACACCATCGTATGCACGGCATGAGCAGGCCTTGAACCCAGCGCTGGGACTCAGAGCCATACGCTGGAGCCTGTCCGAGCCGGACATGTTCCAGAAGCAATTGCGGGCCATCCTGCGGGCGGCTGCCCTTGGCAAGGTGCGTCTGCTCGTGCCGATGGTGGCTCACCGCAGCGAGATCGACGCTGTGCTGCGTGCCATCGCCACGGCGCGCGCGGCTCTCGACCGCGGTGGACAGGCCTACGGGCCCCTGGAAGTGGGTGCGATGATCGAGATCCCTGCTGCAGCCGTGGCGATCGACACCTTCCTGCAGCATTTCGACTTCGTGTCGATCGGAACGAACGATCTGATCCAGTACACGCTTGCGATCGATCGAAGCGACCGAGCGGTGGCGCACCTGTACGACCCTTGGCATCCGGCTGTCCTGATGCTGGTGCGTACGACCATCGCCCGCGCCCGTGCCGCCGGCAAGCATGTCAGTGTGTGTGGCGAGATGGCCGGCGACCCGGCATTCACCGAACTCCTGCTCGGGATGGGCTTGCGCAGCTTCTCGATGCAGCCCTCCCAGTTGCCGGCGGTCAAGCAGCGCCTGCTGCGCAGCGATACGCGGCGCCTGGACACGATTGTCGAGGCCGCGCTGCGATCCGAGCTGCCCGCACCGGCGATGCCAGGCGGGCACATCGGCGGCGGCAGCCGCTGACCTGTGCACGCCGACAGAGCGATCGGCTTGCGAAAATTGTGATCCGGAACGATTTTTGTCCTATACTGGCGGGCTTGACGTGACGGCCGAGACGCGCTTAGCGTGTCCGACCAAAGCGGGCTGAAGGCCTGACCAAGGATCGCGCCGAAGAGACGTTCTTCAAAAATGCATGCGGCCTATGCCTGAGTGCTTGACAAGGACAAAAAAGCGTGCAAGAATCGATATCTTTGCTGATGACAGCGGTCTGAAGCAAAAGCTCTTTAACAACATACAGCCGATAAGCGTGGGCATCTGAAGGCGAAAGCCAATGCTTGGTGAAAGCCGAGCGAACAGATGCTCACGGAAGCAGAAGTGAAGTTCACTTCAATTCCGTTTTGAGCGAATTCAAGATCAAACTGAAGAGTTTGATCCTGGCTCAGATTGAACGCTGGCGGCATGCCTTACACATGCAAGTCGAACGGTAACGCGGGGCAACCTGGCGACGAGTGGCGAACGGGTGAGTAATGCATCGGAACGTGCCCAGTAGTGGGGGATAGCTCGGCGAAAGCCGGATTAATACCGCATACGACCTACGGGTGAAAGGGGGGGATCGCAAGACCTCTCGCTATTGGAGCGGCCGATGTCAGATTAGGTAGTTGGTGGGGTAAAGGCCTACCAAGCCGACGATCTGTAGCTGGTCTGAGAGGACGACCAGCCACACTGGGACTGAGACACGGCCCAGACTCCTACGGGAGGCAGCAGTGGGGAATTTTGGACAATGGGGGCAACCCTGATCCAGCCATGCCGCGTGCGGGAAGAAGGCCTTCGGGTTGTAAACCGCTTTTGTCAGGGAAGAAAAGCCTCGGGCTAATACCTCGAGGTCATGACGGTACCTGAAGAATAAGCACCGGCTAACTACGTGCCAGCAGCCGCGGTAATACGTAGGGTGCAAGCGTTAATCGGAATTACTGGGCGTAAAGCGTGCGCAGGCGGTTGTGCAAGACAGATGTGAAATCCCCGGGCTTAACCTGGGAACTGCATTTGTGACTGCACGGCTGGAGTACGGCAGAGGGGGATGGAATTCCGCGTGTAGCAGTGAAATGCGTAGATATGCGGAGGAACACCGATGGCGAAGGCAATCCCCTGGGCCTGTACTGACGCTCATGCACGAAAGCGTGGGG
>Ga0172376_10002532_pt1 | contig 22225 bp, 22 predicted proteins | sample Lak35m_FD_121114 | JGI IMG/M metagenome (GOLD analysis project Ga0172376, IMG submission 121114) | Freshwater microbial communities from Kabuno Bay, South-Kivu, Congo - kab_092012_35m | ecosystem: Environmental > Aquatic > Freshwater > Lake | place: Democratic Republic of the Congo: South-Kivu... | reverse complement strand
GTTCATCGACGCCGACGCCCTGGCCAAGTGGCTGCCTCCGCACGGTTTTACCGGCCATGTGCACAGCATGGAACCCCGCGTTGGGGGCGGCTACCGGATGTCGTTCACCAATTTCAGTACCGGAAGCAGCCACTCGTTTTGTGTCACCTATCTGGAATTGGTGCCGGGTGAACGGATTTGCCACGCCGACCAGTTTGACGATCCGAATCTGCCCGGCGAGATGCGGGTGACCATCACTTTCAGAGAAGTTTCGGTGGGCACCGAGCTGACCATCGTGCAAGATGGCATTTCGGAGGTGATCCCACCTGAGGCCTGCACGTTGGGGTGGCAGGAATCGCTGATGGCGTTGGCCCGACTGGTGGAGCCCGATGTTCCGGATCAGTAAAGGCAGCAGGATCGGTCGACAATACGCCCATGGGCGCCGTCATTTTTTCTGCGGATGAGCTGGTCAAGCACTACGGCAATACGACCGTGGTGCAGGGTCTGAGCTTGTCGATTGCGGCAGGCGAGTGCCTGGGCGTGATCGGCCCTAACGGTGCAGGCAAGACCACCACCATCCGCATGTGTCTGGGGCTAACCGTGCCTGACGGTGGGAGCGTCACCGCCTTTGGGTTGCAGATGCCACAAGACGCGCTGGCCATCAAGGCGCAGCTTGGGGTGGTCAGCCAGATGGATACGCTGGACCCCGATTTTTCTTGCGCCGAGAACCTGCTGGTGTATGGCCGCTATTTCGGGTTGCGAGATTCGCAGATCAGACCGCGCATTCCGACATTGCTTGAATTTGCCAGCCTCAGCGCCAAGGCCGACGCCAAGCCGGGCGAACTGTCAGGCGGCATGAAGCGGCGTCTGAGCCTGGCGCGCGCTCTGGTCAACAACCCACGCCTGTTGTTGCTGGATGAACCGACCACCGGGTTGGACCCGCAGGCACGCCACCTGATGTGGGAACGGCTGCAATTGCTGCTGCAAGAGGGCAAGTCGATCTTGCTGACCACCCATTTCATGGACGAGGCCGAGCGCCTGTGCCACCGCTTGCTGGTGGTCGATCATGGCCGCAAAATTGCTGAAGGTACACCGCGTGACCTGATCCGCCAGCACCTGGAGCCCGACGTGGTAGAGGTCTACGGCAGCGGTGCCGTAACGCTGGCAGATTCGCCCCTGAAGGCGTTGGCGCAGCGGATTGAACTCAGCGGTGAAACCGTCTTCTTTTACACCCGTGACGCCAAACCCTTGCTGGCCGGGCTGGCGGCCTACCCACAGCTACGCACGCTGCACCGGCCCGCCAACCTGGAGGATTTGTTTCTGAAGCTCACTGGTCGACAAATCCGCGAGGAGGCTTGATTGCTATGACTTCGAGAGCGTTCAAACAAGATTTGACGGTGGCCAGGAGTCAAAATGGCTTATCAATCTGGCGCGCCCCTGAGGTGTCTTGGCGCTGGTGGCCGGTGTTTCGGCGCAATTGGCTGGTCTGGAAGAAGCTCGCCGTTCCCAGCCTTGTGGGCAACATTGCCGAGCCGCTGATGTGGCTGGTGGCGTTTGGCTACGGCATGGGTGCACTGGTCGGGCAGGTGCCGGTCAACGGTGTGCAGGTACCCTACATTCTGTTTCTGGCCAGTGGCAGCATCTGCATGAGCGCCATGAACGCGGCCAGTTTTGAGGCGTTGTATTCGGCCTTCAGCCGCATGCACGTGCAAAAAACCTGGGACGGCATCATGAATGCACCAGTGAACCTGGACAACATCGTATTAGCCGAAATGTTGTGGGCGGCTTTCAAGGCCTTGTTTACCGTGACCGCCATTTTGGGCGTAATGCTGGGTTTGGGGATCAGTCATTCACCCAAATTGCTGGTGGCCTGGCCTGTGCTGTTGGGCGTTGGCATCACCTTCAGCTGTATTGCGCTGGTTTTTAACGCGTTGGCCAAGGGGTACGACTTTTTTACCTACTACTTCACCCTGATTCTGACCCCCATGATGTTCCTGAGCGGCATCTTTTTTCCGCTGGAGCAATTGCCTGTTGGGGTGCAAGTCGTGTCGATGGCGTTGCCGCTGACCAATGCGGTGGCGTTGGTGCGCCCCCTGTTCATGGACCAATGGCCGCCAGACTGGCTGCAGCCGTTGGCGGTGCTGACAGCCTATGCGGTTGGTGGATTCTGGCTGGCGTTGGCGCTGACCCGCAAACGGTTTGGCGGCTAAGTTGACGGCGCGGGCGCGCGATGCTGCGCCGATCCACATGAACGTGTTGCATTTTGTTACCCGATGGGGGTGGGTTTGATCTCAACAAAAGACTTCACGCGCGCGACACCCTCAGTACTGCGCATCAACGTCAACACCTGCACCAGCTCTTGCCTGCTGTGGGCTCGACCAATGACGTAGAGCGTCTTGCGAACCGAGCGCCAGCGATAGTTGACTGAGGTCACATCCTTGGCCGCCACCAGCTTGGCGGCTACCTTGGTTTCGATCCAGAAGTCGCTGGCAACCGGGCTGGCCTCTGCCGCGTTGTGGCGTTGTGTTGGCGGGCGCCGCTGTTCCTGTTCTGCCTTGGAGACGATCTGGATTTCGTTGTAGATTTTCTGGATGCGTTTGTCGCTGCGAACCTGGCGCAATACTTCTTGACGCATCACCGCATCGGTGACGGTGCCGGTCAACAGCACACGGGTGTCCCAGACGTCGGCGTTGACATCCAAAAACAGTCCGACGTCTTTCTCTGCCAGCGTCGTCATCAAGCCAGCGCTGATTTTCGTGTCGGTAAACTGGGCGTCGGTGCTTCGATCTTCGTGCAACTTCTTGGCCGTTTCCCAAACCACAGTCGTTGCCGTGGTGCAGCCCCCCAACGCCAACAGCGCTACCAGCAGGAGCCCGAAAAAACCATGAATTGTGTGAGCTGGCATCGCATTCTCCGACAAGGGCCCGCAGGATAGACGGTCCGGTTGATTTGTTGCTGTGTGGTCAGCTCCGATGTGTGACAAATTGTTCGGTCCGCCGTTTGCGCCCCCCCAAGAAGCTACAGTGCTGGAAGCGCACGCAGCAGCGGGCGCAGGGCTAAAATTCTTGGCATCAAAACCGCTGTAACGAGTCAATCCATGCATTGGTATCTGGTCCATACCAAACCCAGACAAGAAAAATGTGCGCTGGAAAATCTGGCGCGACAAGGCTTTGAATGCTACCTGCCGACGCTTGCCACAGAGAAGGTGCGCCTTGGCGGTCTGACCGTGTCCGAGGAGCCCCTCTTCCCACGCTATTTGTTTATCCAGTTGGGGCACGACGACTCCGCCAAGAGCTGGGCACCGATTCGGTCAACCAAAGGCGTGTGTCGATTAGTCAGTTTTGGGGCGGAGCCAGCCAGGGTGGACGCCAGCCTGATTGACCACTTGAAAGCCGAGGCTGCACGGGCCCAATGCAAGCCGCAACCACTGTTCACCCCGGGTGAGCGGGTCAGGCTGACTGCGGCACCCTTTGCTGGCGTTGAAGGTTTGTATCAGACGGCCGACGGCCTGCAGCGAGCGATGGTCCTGATTGAACTGTTGAGCCGACAGGTGCGGGTGCCGGTGGCTCCAGCCAGCTTGCGCAAAGTCGGCTGAGGCAAGCGTCGCCGCAGATGACCATGGCCAAGAAAGCTGGCATGGCACAATGCCCGCCCCGGCGCGCTTAAATGGCGATCCGAGAGCAACCGCGGTCCGGCACAAAGTCTCAGTAAATTGTCTTTCAGGCGCGCATGCCGATCGGGATGCGGCACTGCGGTAGCGTTCCCGAGCGTTGCAGAAGTGGCCCCTCAAAACTGAACAGCGCAATAAGTGATAACTCTGGGCAAAATGCCCGGCCAATGATGGTCTGGCGAGAAGGAGTTTCCTATGGTCAAGAAATCAGCACATCGCACACGGCACACCCACACAGCGGGGTTCAAAGCCAGAGTGGCACTGGCAACCCTGCGCAATGACAAAACAATGGCTGAGCGGTGCCAGCAGTTCGAACCAGCGCGATCAGCGTCACCATCTGGGGCACCGGCACTCCCAGGCGTGAATTCCTGTAGGGGGACGACATGGTCGCCGCCTGTGTTTACGTCATGAACCTGGACAGGGCTACTTATGACACGCACACCAAGCCCATGCTTAGCCACGTTAACGTGGGTTGCGGGTACGACATCACGATCCAGGAACTGGCCGAAACCATAGCCAGGGTCATCGGCTACCCCGGCGACATCGCTTATGACATCAGCAAGCCCGACGGCACGCCGCGCAAGCTCATGGACAGCAGTCGCCTGAATGCCCTGGGCTGGCAGGCCAAGGTCGGCCTTCACGACGGACTGAAGTTGGCCTACCAAGATTTCCTCAACTTGTCATTGCGAAGCGCGTAGCGCTGCTGCAACGCATGTCTGCATCCACCATGACCCAACACAAAGTCGCCCTTATCACTGGCATCACAGGTCAAGACGGTTCCTACCTTGCTGAATTTCTGCTTGAAAAGGGCTATGTCGTCCACGGCATCAAGCGTCGCGCAAGCTCTTTTAATACCCAGCGCGTTGATCACATCTACCAAGATCCGCACCTTGATAACGCTCGCTTCAAACTGCACTACGGTGACCTGAGTGACACCAGCAATCTGGTGCGTATCGTGCAGGAAACCCAGCCCGACGAAATCTACAACCTGGGTGCCCAAAGCCACGTGGCGGTCAGCTTTGAGAGCCCCGAATACACCGCCGATGTGGACGCGCTGGGCACCCTGCGCCTGCTGGAGGCCATACGCATCCTGGGCCTGGAAAAGAAAACCCGCTTCTACCAGGCCAGCACCAGTGAGCTTTACGGGCTGGTGCAGGAAACCCCCCAGAAGGAAACCACCCCCTTCTACCCCCGCAGTCCTTACGCCGTGGCCAAGATGTACGCCTACTGGATCACGGTGAATTACCGCGAAGCCTACGGCCTGTATGCCTGCAACGGCATCCTGTTCAACCACGAAAGCCCGCGCCGTGGCGAAACCTTTGTCACCCGCAAAATCACCCGCGGGCTGGCCAACATCAGCCAGGGACTGGAAGACTGCCTGTACATGGGCAATATCGATGCCCTGCGCGACTGGGGCCATGCCAAGGACTATGTCCGCATGCAGTGGATGATGCTGCAGCAGGACCAGCCCGAAGACTTTGTGATCGCCACCGGCAAGCAGTACAGCGTGCGCCAGTTTATTGAATGGACTGCTGCCGAGTTGGGCATGGCGCTGCGCTGGCAGGGACAGGGCGTGGACGAGGTGGGGTATTGGAACGACAAACCCATCGTCAGGATCGACCCCCGCTATTTCCGCCCGACAGAGGTGCAAACTCTGCTGGGAGATCCGGCCAAAGCCAAACAAAAACTGGGCTGGGTGCCCGGGATCACGGCGCAGACCATGTGCAAAGAGATGGTGGCCAGTGATCTTGCGAAGGCCAGGCAACACGCTCTGCTAAAAGCCAGTGGATTTGCAGTAAACGTGAGCGTCGAATGAAAATCGCCATCGCCGGAACCGGTTACGTTGGGTTGTCCATGGCTGTTTTGCTGGCCCAGCGCCACGAAGTCGTGGCCATCGACATCGTGCCCGCCAAGGTAGACCTGATCAATAAGCGGCAAAGCCCCATAGACGACTATGAGTTGCAAGACTACCTGACCCACAAATCACTGAATCTGCGCGCCACGCTGAACAAGGAAGAAGCCTACACCGGCGCAGACTTCGTCATCGTCGCGACCCCCACCGATTACGACCCGGCAACCAACCACTTCAACACCGGCTCGGTGGTGGCGGTGATTCAAGACGTTTTGGCCATCAATCCCCAGGCGGTCGTGGTCATCAAGTCCACCATACCCGTAGGTTTTGTGGAAAAGACCCGCCAACAATACGGTACGTCTAATCTGCTTTTCAGCCCCGAGTTTCTGCGTGAAGGCCAGGCCCTGCGCGACAACCTCTACCCCAGTCGCATCGTGGTGGGGGAAGACAGCGCCCGCGCTCGCACTTTTGCCGGCCTGCTGCAGGAAGCCGCCCTCAAGCCCGATGTGCCCACCCTGTTCACCGGACCGACCGAAGCAGAGGCCATCAAGCTCTTTGCCAATACCTACCTGGCTATGCGGGTGGCCTACTTCAACGAGCTAGACACCTACGCCGCTATTCATCAACTTGATACTCGGCAGATCATCAAAGGTGTGTGCTTGGACCCACGCATTGGTGAACACTACAACAACCCCAGCTTTGGCTACGGCGGCTACTGCCTGCCCAAAGACACCAAGCAATTGCTCGCCAACTATGCGGATGTGCCTCAAACGCTAATAAAGGCCATCGTTGCCGCCAACGGCACCCGCAAAGACTTCATCGCCGACGAGATCATCAAGCGCAAGCCAAAAGTAGTGGGCGTCTATCGCCTCATCATGAAAACTGGCTCCGACAACTTCCGCGCCTCTAGTATTCAAGGAATAATGAAGCGCATAAAAGCGAAGGGCATTGAAGTCATCGTTTACGAACCTGTCCTGAAAGATGCCGAGTTCTACAACTCCAAAGTCATTAACGAATTAAATCAATTCAAACAGCAGGCTGATGTCATCATCGCAAACCGCAACGCCGAAGTACTCTCGGATGTGTTAGACAAGGTGTACACCCGTGATTTGTTTGAGAGCGATTCATGACCCGTAAAGCTAATTACCAAAGCGTCGATGAAGGTACCCGCTTGCACCCCGCTACCCTGTCGAAGTCCCAACTGTAGATGCAGGTCTACGAAAGTCCATGATCTACTGTCCAGTCAACAAGCTCATGCTGCCCAGCATTTGCTCAGTCCAGCCCATCTCCGATGGCATTGCGCAAGCCTTTCTGAGAGCTGGTGATTTTTTGCTGGAACCGGCACCTAACATTCGTTACAGGAAGCCATTCAAGTCGACGTCGTCTTGAAAAGACGTCAAGAACTCAAAATGACGTGCTCAGAAAAAATTGGGTGGCTGCTCGACTGTCGCACCGACCCGCGACAGGATACCCAGGCCATCGGCTTGGTAAAAATGGTAATGGTCAATACCTGTAGCCAGCTTCCCGAAACCATGACAAGCCGATCGAGAAGGTAACACGGTGGAAGCGCGTTCCTCAAAACAACACACCGTAATCATTCGGATGATGCCAGCTTTTGTCAGGCGGCGAATCGAACACCGACAGAACTTGGTCAAAATAATTGACAACATTGGATGGCTGTTTTTCGACAAGATTTTGCGCTTGGGAGTTGGTCTGTTGGTGGGCGTATGGATCGCCCGATACCTTGGCCCAGAGCTGTTCGGCCTGCTGAATTACGCGCTTGCCTTTACGGGTTTGTTTGGGGCCATTGCAACCCTTGGCCTGCAAGGCATTGTGGTACGGGATATTGTGCGCGACCCAGATGGCGCAAGACTAACTTTGGGCACCGCCGCGCTGCTGCAATTCATCGGGGGATTGATTGCCTTTCTGATGATAATGATTGCGATAGCCTTTCTGCGACCTGATGATCCTCTAGCCCGCAGCATCGTCGCGATTTTGGGCGCTGTACTGTTATTCAAAGCCAGTGATATTGCCGTGTACTGGTTTGAGTCTCAGGTGCAGTCTAAATACGTCGTCTGGGTACAAAACAGTGTTTATCTTCTCTTCGCCGCAGGCAAAGTTGTGCTCATTCTAAATAAAGCATCCTTAACAGCCTTTGTGTGGCTTATGCTAATGGAAGCAATCATAGTAGCGCTCATCCTTATAACCGTCTTTGGTCGAGTAGGACAACCTCTAAAAACTCTAAAAGCCAATAATAAACGAGCCAAAACGCTACTGAAAGATAGCTGGCCGCTATTGCTGTCTAGTATGGCGATTGTTATTTACATTAAGATTGATCAAATCATGCTTGGGGAAATGATTGGAGAAGGGGCTGTAGGTATTTTCAGTGCTGCAGCAAGGCTAAGCGAGGCATGGTACTTTATTCCAATGATGATTGTTACATCTGTTTTTCCAACTATTATTGCAAGCAAACAGACTAATGAAGTTATATACATAGAAAGAGTGCAGCGCCTATACAATTTACTCGCCTTTATATCGGTAACAATTGGATTATTATTTAGCATCGTATCAAGTTGTTTGATCACAACTTTATATGGTGCCAATTACGCAGAAGCTGGGGCTGTTCTTTCAATCCAGATATGGGCAGGGGTTTTTGTCTCGATGGGGATCGCCCGTGGAAAATGGTTGTTGGCAGAAAATCTACACCATATTGGATACTGGTATATAAGCCTGGCAATGGTTATAAATATTGTAGGTAACTTTTTCCTGATTCCACTATACGAAGAAATAGGGGCTGCTGTAGCAACAGTCATTTCACAAGCAACTGCTGCCATTTTAGCGCCGGCGCTCTTCAAGGAAACGCGTATTTCATCAATAATGCTACTCAAGTCCCTCAATCCTATTGGGTGGATGCACCTATTAAAAATTTCAAGTGCAATAAACTAAACAATCGAGAAAATGATTAACGCTTTCCTTATATCTAGCAACCTCGATAAATATCGCTGGGATGCGTCACGCTCTCATTTTTTAAACCTTTCTTGTCGGTACGGTAAAGACTGCAAAAACTTCGAGGCAGGGGCATTTAAGGTCTGTGTCATTGGCGAAAACCTCGACGAATTGATGATCGCAACGGACAATAGCTTGTTGGTTAGAGTGCAGCATTCAATCAGTCACATATGGGATAGGTATATTGTTATTCAGATTAAAGATAGTGAAATAACAGTTGAAAATGATTACGCCGGATCAATCCCGTTCTTTTACTCTTCAAGACAGGGGTTTGTTGCATCAAACATTGAGCCATGTGTTTATCTTGCTAGCGGTTCTTCATTGGAAGATGTCTCGGCAGAGAATATTTACGGGTTTTTAAAATATAGTCATTTTATTTGGGATGAAACTGCGTGGAAGCATATTTATCAGATGCTTCCGGATTCCATTTATCGATTAAAGTCAGATGGTCAAATTAAAGGAAAAAGATATCTGGCATCTGTTAAGGCGTCAACTGACCAAGCCTATCTGTCAAACAAACAGGTTGCCGGTCAACTGTACGAACTTAACCAAAACTTAGTAACCAGAAGCCTCCAAGCATATGACGAAATAATTTTGCCTTTGAGTTCGGGGTACGATTCAAGGATGATATATGCAGTTCTTGCCAATGACCCTAAACTAGCGGAAAGAACCCGTTGCTACACTTATGGGTCTGAGGGATCTATTGAAGTCGAGGCGGGGCGTCGACTAAGTAAATTAAAAAAAATTAAATGGAATCATGTTGAGCTTCCTTGTAGTTTTCTACAATCACGACGAACAAAAGACATAGCAGATATATTTGGTGCATCGCTACACATGCACGGCATGTATCAAATTGAGTTTTATGAGCAAATCAAGTCAAGATTCGGTATTCAAGCTCATTCAGCCCTAACGTCCGGTTTTATGACCGGCGTACCAGCCGGCCAACATAACTGCTTGCTTCAAATTAAAGATTGCAATGCCAGTCTGGTTCAGGCTATGAATCGATTCAGCCAAAGCAAAACTTGGCGTGATGAAGATCTTGCTAGCCTTCCGATCTTCAATAATAATAACTACAATGAATTAGCTGAATCGCGCTTCAGATCAGCATTTGATCGCTTCGAAGGCGAGATATTTCAAAAAGCGGTTATATTTGACGTATGGACACGACAAAGAAATTTCATTAGCTATTATCCAAGAACTCTTGAGTGGTTAACTCCTGTCGTTAGCCCCCACATGAATGCTGAGTATGCCAACTTTTTCATGTCACTTAATCGTGAGCATTTACGGAACAGAAAGGCCGTTGAACTAATGTTCTTGAACCATTACCCTGATATTGCGGCTGTTGCATCGAATAGCAATGGGGTGGCGGCGCTTGGCAACCGATTCGAGACATCAATGTTTTTTATTACAAGAGTTTTAGCCAAGCTGGGGATTCCGAACCTGCTACCAAAGCGATACAGAAACGCACCATTCGATTTCGACACACAGGCAATCATTAATTCGCAAGAAGAGTCTTTCTTCCCGTTGCTTGATAATATAAACCAGCTAAAGAGTTTTGTGGATTCTTTGGGCGGTAAATCATTCTTTACTGACTGCTTCAAGCGTGCTGTAAGTGGCGATATTAAAGCATACGCGCAGATTATTACGATTCAGTCATTGGCGTTTGACGGTCTGCTGAATAATAAATAATTTAACAAATAAATGAAACTGTTATTTACAGGTGACCTTTGTGTATCAAAGCAAAGTGACCCAAAACTTGGTGAATTGATCGGTAATTTATTCGCCTCCGCGGATATTGTCTGTGCAAATTTTGAGGCGCCGATGATTCACTTAGGTACAAGGGTAGCGCCTAAAGCAGGTTCATCTATACACCAAACCGAACACGTGCTTGGTTTGCTTGAAAAATGCGGGATTACGCATTTAACGCTTGCTAATAATCACATCATGGATTATGGGGAGTCTGGGCTTCGTTGCACGCTTGATAAGTTAAATCATTACACCATCTTTGGAGCAGGTGTATCCTTGGAAGATGCCTATCGGCCCACACTGCATGAACAAGATGGTCATAAAATTGCTCTCTTAGCCTTCGGAGAGGCCCAGTTTGGTGCCTTGGGAATAGAACCTTTTAACAAGGCTGGTTTTGCGTGGGTTGATGCCCCATTGGCACGGCAGGCCGTCATCAATGCACGACAAAAGGCAGACTGGGTGATTGTGCAAATCCATGCTGGCCTCGAAATGGTGGATATTCCACTACCAGAATGGCGCGAGCGTTTTCGTGAATTTATTGATCTTGGCGCTGATCTGGTTATCGGTCATCATCCACACGTACTTCAGGGTTCTGAAATTTATAAAAACAAAATGATTCATTACAGCCTTGGCAATTTTTATATGGATGTAATGCTCAAAGAAGCCATTCCAGGATCAGGTGGGTTGCTTGAGGTTGTAATTGAGGGTAATGAACTTAAATCAAAATTGATACCACTTAACGTTACATTGAGTGCCATCGACATAGATGTCACTGATGAAGCAATAGGTCATTATCAATACCTGTGTAATAAGATTAGAGTGGATAGTAAATACTTTTTAGAAATAAACAGCATATGTAGGCAATTTTGGGAAAATATCTATTCTGGGTACTATGAGTCAGCCATGACTGGGTTGGGCACTACACCAAACTTCAAGGCTGTACGCAGAATTGCAAGGCGATTGTTAGGTTTCATTGTTCGTAGACGATGGAACAATGAAGCCAACGAGTTGATGCTTATACACAACATACGAATTGAATCCCATCGGTGGGTGGTAGAACGTGCTCTTTCGAATCGATTATTTAAATGCTGACCCCTATCACCCTCTTCACCTACGCCCGCCCCGACCACACCCAACGCACAGTCGAGGCACTACTACGCAGCACCGGCGCAAGCGAGCATGACCTGATTGTCTATTCCGATGCGCCGCGCACGCCGGACAAGGCGCAAGCCGTTGCAGCCGTTCGGGAGTATCTGAAAACCATCGCGGGCTTTCGTTCGGTCATCATTCACCATCGCTCGCACAATTACGGTTTGGCTAAGTCCATCATCGCAGGCGTGACAGAAGTCTTGTCGCGCTACGAGCGGATCATCGTCCTGGAAGACGATATGGTCACCTCGCCGCACTTTCTAAGCTACATGAACGAGGCGCTGGATCGCTTTGCCGATGACGAGCGGGTGATCAGTGTTCATGGCTATGTCTATCCATGCCAGCAACCGCTGCCAGAGGCATTTTTTCTGCGTGGCGCGGATTGTTGGGGTTGGGCTACTTGGCGCCGGGGCTGGGCACTTTTCAATCCTGATGGGCAGGCCTTGCTGGATGAACTAAAGGGTCGCAATTTAATCAAGGCGTTTGATTTCAATGATACTTATGGTTATTCTATGATGCTAGAAGGGCAGATTAAAGGCATCAATGATTCATGGGCAATCCGGTGGTATGCATCGGCCTTCCTTGCAAATAAGCTAACTTTATACCCCGGCCGGAGTCTTGTTCAAAACATTGGCAATGATAGTAGCGGTACGCATTGTAGTAATACTTCGATACATGACTCAGTATTGAGTAGCACGGCGATAAACTTCATCGGAATTGAGGTCAAACCGTCAATGATCGGTCACGCTGCATTTGAGCGATTTTTCAGACAATCCAATAGCAAGCTACTGTCAAAAGTGGGCTTTCGCTTCAAACATGCCTTGGAAAGAGTGTTTGCATGAGAGCTATCAAGCCGCTATTAAAAGACTGGCTACCTCCGGCACTGCTACGAAGAGTCAAGTATCTGAGCGGAAAAGGAGTAAGCTTTGAAGGCAACTACAAATCATGGGAAGAGGCAGCTTCGTTGTGCACCGGTTACGATGCCGAGTTGATACTTGAAAAAGTGTTAGATGCCACTCTAAAAGTTAAGCGTGGCCAGGCAGTATATGAACGTGATTCCGTTCTTTTTGATGAAATTCAATATTCATGGCCTGTTACAACTGCCCTCATGTGGGCAGCATTAAGAAATCATGGTCATTTACATGTAATGGATTTTGGTGGATCTCTGGGTAGTAGTTTTTTTCAAAATAGAAAGTTTTTATCATCACCAAAATCGATATCTTGGAATATCGTTGAGCAATCACATTTCGTAGATATGGGAAGGAGATTTATTGAAGATGATATACTCAAATTTTATTCATCCATTGAAGAGTCAGTCAAGGCAGTATCTCCAAATGTGATACTGCTTTCAAGCGTTGTACAGTATCTAAAAAATCCACAGAAGTTGTTCGATCAAATAAACTCTATAGAGGCAGATATTCTGTTGATCGACCGCACCCCCTTTTCTGCTGAGTCTGAAAATGCTATCTGCATACAAAATATTTCAAGTAATATTTATAAGGCCAACTATCCAATGTGGTTATTATCAAGAAGTAAAATGTTTAAGGAATTGAATAATTGGAAAGTGCATGAAAGTTTTGCGAGTCCTGAGGGGTGTGTGATATCAGAAGCAGGATTGAAATTTGAGTTCTGTGGCTACATGTTTGAACATACTCATGGTTAAATATTTTCGACGTTGCTATCGGCAACAAATGTTCTTTCCAAGTTTTATTGCCGTATTTTTTAACCCTTTTTATTTCGCCAGAAGGAATCTGGCTTCAGCCATCTCTGAGTTTTCATCTAATATTCATGGTCACCTGTTAGATGTTGGTTGTGGAACAAAGCCTTATCGCTTGCTGTTCGATGTGAAGAGTTACCGCGGATTGGACATTGATTCTCCTAGTGTCAGAGATCGAGGGATTGCGGATGATTTATACGAAGGCACCAATTTTCCCTATCAAAGCGAAACCTTTGATTCGGTGCTTTGTAACCAAGTCTTGGAACACGTCTTCAATCCTGATGAATTCCTAAGTGAGATTAAACGGGTGTTGAGACCTGGCGGCAAATTGCTTTTGACTGTGCCTTTTGTTTGGGATGAACACGAACAACCCTATGATTACGCGCGTTATTCCAGCTTCGGCTTACGCGCCCTGTTGGAAAAACAGGGCTTTCGGGTTGTGTTTCATGAAAAGTTGGGCGCCGACCCCTCGGTTCTCTTTCAACTGCTCAATGCCTATTTGTTCAAAGTGACGCAAGGGTTTCCCAGGTCCATGGTCCTGCTGTTCACCGTTACGGTCATGGCGTCGGTCAATCTGTTAGGGTTGATCGCCCAGGCGCTGCTACCCAGAAATCCCGACCTGTATCTTGATCACGTCATTCTCGTGGAGAAACCTGTTTGAATCCGTACAACAACGCGCAAGTCTTGATCACCGGTGGGCTTGGCTTCATCGGCTCCAATCTTGCCCGGGCGCTGGTCGCGCAAGGGGCAAACGTCACCTTGGTCGATAGCCTCATTCCGCAATACGGAGGCAACCCATTCAACATTGCCGACATTCGCGACAAGGTGGCGGTCAATGTTTGCGATGTACGTGATCCGCACGCCATGGTGTACCTTCTGCAGGGCAAAGACTACTTGTTCAATTTGGCAGGCCAGACCAGCCACCTGGATTCAATGGCAGATCCGCAGACTGATCTGGACATCAATGCCACCGCTCAGCTTTCCATCCTGGAAGCCTGCCGCAAGGTAAATACCGGCATCAAGATCGTTTTTGCCAGTACGCGCCAACTCTACGGCAGACCAGACTACTTGCCGGTCGATGAAAACCATCCCATTCGGCCAGTGGACGTCAACGGAATCAACAAGGTGGCAGGCGAGTGGTATCACCTGCTTTATAACAATGTCTACGGCATCCGGGCCTGTGCACTGCGGTTGACCAACACCTACGGCCCAGCCATGCGTGTCAAAGATGCGCGCCAGACTTTCCTGGGGATATGGATACGGCTGTTGATCGACGGTAACCCGATCAAAGTATTTGGTGACGGTCTGCAACTGCGTGACTTCAACTATGTTGACGACTGCGTGGATGCGCTTTTGCTGGCGGGCTTCAGCGATGTTTCCAACGGCAAGGTCTACAACCTGGGCAGCTCCGAAGTCCTTGGCTTGAAGGCTTTGGCTGAAATGATGGTGGCGCTCAAACAGGGCAGCACTTACGAACTGGTGCCATTTCCGCCAGAACGCAAGGCCATCGACATCGGAGACTACTACAGCGATTTTTCTCTTATAAGGCGCGAACTGGGTTGGGTACCGAAGGTTGATTTGGCGCGGGGCCTGCAGCGTACTTTGGCCTACTACCAACAGCATCATCAACACTACTGGGTTGATTGACACGTGGCGATTTGATTCGTGCAGACCTCTATGCGAAATGTGACAAGGCCTTCAGAATGATCTTGATGAACGATTTCAAGGCTGAGCCCCCAGAGCTGCGCCGTGCCATGCTCGGCGCAGTCGACCGCGTATTCGCATCGGGATGGTACGTGCTGGGCCACGAGGTTGCCGCGTTCGAAGAACAATGGGCCAAGGTATGTGGCGTTAGCCACGGGGTTGGTGTGGGCAATGGCATGGATGCCATCGAGATTGCATTGCGAGCTCTTGGCATTGGCCCGGGCGACGAGGTCATCACCACGCCCATGACGGCATTTGCAACCGTGTTGGCCGTTCTGCGTGCCGGCGCAACCCCGGTGCTGGCTGATATCGACCAGAGTACGGCGTTGCTTTCATTGGAAAGCGTCGAACGCTGTGCGTCAGCGAAGACCAAAGCGGTACTGCTTGTGCACCTCTACGGTCAGGTTCGGGCGATGGATGCATGGTTGGATTTCTGTCATAAACGAGGTATCGCCCTGGTAGAGGATTGTGCGCAAGCGCACATGGCCGCCTGGCAGGGCCGGGTTGCAGGAAGCTTTGGCGTGGCAGGTGCTTACAGTTTTTACCCGACAAAGAATCTTGGCGCCCCCGGGGACGCCGGTATGCTGGTTACGGGTGATGCCACTCTGGCAGAGCGCGCAAAATGTCTGCGAAATTACGGTCAAAGTGTTCGGTACCATCACCCCGAATTGGGCTTGAACAGCCGCTTGGACGAGATTCAGGCGGCCATCCTCGCTGAGCGGCTGAAGTGGTTGCCGGAATTTACCGCACGGCGCAGAGAGATTGCGCAGGCGTACCGCACCGGCATTCAACATCAGCTGGTCAGGCAACTTGCGGCGCCAGAACAACCCCAATCACACGTCTTCCACTTGTATGTGATCACCTGCGACCGGCGTGATGAATTGCAGGCCCATCTGCTACAACAACAAATCCAGACGTTGATCCACTACCCGATTCCGGTGCACCTGCAGACGTCGTGCCAGAACGTGAAACATGATCCGGCCGGTTTGTTGGAGAGCGAGCGTCACGCTACCACATGCTTGTCGCTTCCTTGTCACCCACAAATGCAGGACGCCGATGTCCTGCGGGTCATTGCCGCCGTCAATTCATTTATGCCAACCTGATGGAACACTTTGTCACCCTGTTCGATAGCCTGTTTCTTCCACAGGGGTTGTCTCTGCATGCTTCCATGCAACGGCATGTCAAGAACTACGCACTCTGGATTCTGTGTGTTGACGACAAAACGTGTGCGGTACTCAATGAATTACAACTCCCCAATGTCAATTTGCTTCGACTCAGCGATCTGGAAACAGATGCGTTGCGCAGCGTAAAGGCGGGACGCACAAAGGCCGAGTATTGCTGGACACTCACGCCGTTCGCACCGCGATTCGTTTTTGAGGCGGACTCCGAAGTCGAACGTGTCACCTACATTGATGCAGATCTTTGGTTCAGAAAGGATCCATCAGCGATCTTTAGGGAGTTTGCGAAGTCCGGCAAGGGTGTTTTGATTACCGAGCATGCTTATTCTGCAGACCAAGATCATTCAGTGACTAGCGGTCTTTTTTGCGTTCAGTTCATGATCTTCAATCGCCAGCGTGGCGAGGTGGTTCGCAAATGGTGGGAAGAAAAATGCATCGAGTGGTGTTACGCAAGATTCGATGAGGGTCGTTTTGGGGATCAGAAATATCTCGATGACTGGCCAGAAAGATTTTCTGATTCAGTTCATGTCCTTGAAAACAAAGAACTTCTTCTTGCACCGTGGAATGCAACACGGTTTCCATTCGGAAATGCCGTTGCATGGCATTTTCACTCATTTCGGATAAGTAAAATATGGCAAATATTTATTGCGGAATTTGGACCTTATCCGTTACCAAAAACAACTCGGTTTTACGTTTATTACCCCTATGTGAACGACATCGCGGATTCAATTCGAATTCTGAAAAGTCATCATATCGAAGCTACACCTCAAAAGACAAACAAGTTATTTGAAGTTATCGTCAATATCATTAAATCATTTTTATATCAGTTTAAATATTCTGGATATGCTCACTGCAAAAAAATATTTTAATATTTGAATAAATTGAAACAACACCACCTTGGCAAAAATATCCATCATCACTGCAACAATCAATTCCGAAAAACACATTGTTGAATTGATCAAGCACCTACGCCAACAAACCCAAAAAACCTTCGAATGGGTGGTGGCCGACGGAGGTTCGGAAGATGCAACACTGAGCCTGCTGCGGGAGGTCCGTGATTTGAACATTGTCTTGGACTCCCGTCCGGATCACGGCATTTATGATGCGATCAATCGTGCACTTGATCTGGCCACGGGGGACTTTTACATGGTAGTGGGGTCCGATGACGTACTTTACCCGGACGCTATCGCGCAAATGCATCAGGTCTTAGCGCAATCCAATCCACCTGATGTGGTAGTGTTCGGAGTTGATTTCGGCTCCCAAAGGCGTCCCGCGTGCTGGCGCACCAGCCGAGGGTGGTTAGGCGCGTCGCATGTCGTGACCGCGCATAGTGTCGGTATGCTGATCCGCAAGTCGCTTCATCAGACGGTTGGCGACTACTGCCTGCGATTCCCACTGGCTGCCGATGCATTTTTTATCAAAAAGATTGCCGCCATGCCCGACGTCAAAGTTCGCCTATCAGATTATGTTGCGGGAAAATTTGGCCTTGACGGTGCATCCAACTCGGGTGTGGCGCGGGGATTATGTGAGGGATATCTGATCCAACTGGCGACTGAACGTTCTACCTTATTGCAAACAATGATATTCATGTTGCGACTGTTGAAAAACTTGGGGCGAATCCATAGAGAAAATCAATGTTGATCGATAAGCGAGAGTTTCTTGCCAATCAAAATTCTTTCAATGATGTTGAGATTGAACTTGGCTGTGGCGCACGAAAACGTCATCCAAAGGCGATCGGCATTGACTTGATCGACACATCGGATGTTGATATTGTTGGCGATGCTCTGGAAGCACTTTCCAGGATCAAAGATAATTCGATCGTTGGAATATATTCCTATCATTTTCTAGAGCATGTTCAAGATATAGAAAAATTACTCATTCAATTTGAACGAATTTTGGTGAGAGGGGGTGATATATCAATTGTGGTGCCTCACTTTTCTTCGCCATATTTTTATTCAGATCCAACCCATAAGACATTTTTCGGTCTTTACACCTTGTGTTATTTCACCGAACGGCATCCCTTCGCACGCAAGGTGCCGCTGTACGGTCGTTCACTCGATTTTGAGATTACACGGGTGGAACTTGGATTTAAAGCAGAGCGACCGTTTTATGTCAGGTACGCGCTTCGGCAGTTGATTGGCCTTGTTTTTAATGCCTCAAACACTCTCAAGGAAGTCTATGAGGATGTGTTTTCGAACATCTTCTCATGTTACGAAGTCCGCTACCAGCTGCGCAAGATCTGAATCACTGCGACGCGTCTTCAACTCCATGAGGTCTTTCAACATACTGGCATTGACGCGCTACGACAGGCTGGCCGCTAGCAGTCGACTGAGATTTTTCCAATATGCAGATTTTCTGGCTGGCGTTGACATCCATCTGACTTTTCAGCCGTTCTTCGGCAATGATTACGTCCGCTTGCTTGTTACAGACGATTTTTCCCGTGTCAAAGTCATGTATTCGTACTTGAAGCGGTTACTTGTCATGGGTCATCTGACAAAGTTTGATGCAATCTGGGTCGAGAAGGAGCTACTGCCCTGGCTCCCCGCCTGGATTGAATTGGCGTTTATTCCCCAGCGTATTGCTTTGGTGGTGGACTATGACGATGCATGGTTTCATCGTTACGATGGCCACCCTTCCTGGGTCGTCAGAATGCTGCTGGGCAAAAAGATTGATCGAATCATGGCACGCGCTGATACGGTGGTTGCGGGAAACGAGTATCTCGCGCAACGAGCTCGCGCCGCGGGTGCGCGCCGTATCCGACTGTTGCCTACCGTGGTCGATTTGAATCGCTATCCACGTATGAATCGGGACCCCACACGGGTACCCCTGGTGGTGGGTTGGATGGGGTCGCCAAGTACATCGGTCTATCTGGAACCGCTCTTTTCGGTCGCCGAAAAATTGCGGCTTGAGCATCATGTACGGTTTATTGCCGTGGGTGCCAATCCGGCGCACGTGGAGGGTACCCCTTTTGAGGCACAGCCATGGACAGAAGACACAGAGTGCGCGCAGCTGGGTAGTTTTGATATTGGCATCATGCCGCTGCCAGACCAAGACTGGGAGCGTGGCAAGTGCGGCTACAAGTTGGTTCAGTACATGGCCGGTGGACTGCCGGTGGTGGCATCGCCAGTGGGCATCAACAACCAGATCGTGACGCACGGCGAGACCGGATTCTTGGCCAATTCAACGCAAGACTGGTACTTGGCCTTGAAAACACTATTGACGGACGCAATACAAAGAACGCGTTTAGGAGCGACGGGTCGAACCCGGGTGGAGTCATCCTACTGTCTTTCAGTGACTGCACCGATGCTCCGTGATGTTCTGGCAGAAGGCATCAGCCACCAAGGCAGGTGACGCCGATGCAGCCAGTCGATCAACCACCGGCGCAACGCCGCCGAGTTTGTATTTTGGTGACGACACCACTGATCGTCTATTTTTTTCTTCGCTCCCATATTCAGCGGCTGTCACAGTCTTGCGATGTAACGCTGGTGACGAATTTTCAGTCGGATCGGTACACACCAAGTATCGATCTTCCGGTACAAACCGTCGACTTGGATATCCGGCGCAAGATCGCGCCGCTTGCAGATGTGCGGGCGTTGTTCAGCTTACTCGCGCTGTTTCAACGCGAGCCGTTTGATCTGGTCTGGGCTATCGGTCCTAAAGGCGGATTGCTCGGAATGTTGGCGGCACGACTGTCTGGTGTGCGGGGTCGGTTGTTCGTGTTTCAGGGTGAGGTATGGGCATCAAAGCGTGGCCTTTGGCGGTGGTTGCTCAAATGGATGGACAGGATTACAGCAACTTGCGCCAACCACCTGCTGGCAGTGAGCAAATCGGAAATGAACTTTCTGGTCCGCGAGGGCGTTGTCCCTCCACAATCGATCCAGGTTCTGGGATACGGCTCCATAGCGGGCGTCGACCTTTCACGATATCGCAAGGACATGCGGTGGCGGCAAGAGACCCGGTCAGAGCTGGAGGTCCCGGAGTCAGCCGTGCTGCTGCTGTATCTCGGGCGCCTGGGGCGTGACAAAGGCGTACTTGATCTTGCAGATGCATTTGCAGTTGCGGCGTCGGAGATCGACAGTCTATGGTTACTCGTCGTAGGGCCGGATGAAGAAAGCATTTCCGGGGCGATACGGGCCCGAGTCGGCAGGCATACCAACAGGCTGCTGATGCGCGGCTTTACGGCAGAGCCAGAAAAGTTCCTGATGGCGTCGGACATTTTTTGCCTGCCAAGCTATCGCGAGGGCTTTCCACTTTCGATTCTGGAAGCAGCTGGAATAGGTATGCCATCCATCGGCTCCGATATTTACGGCGTTTCCGATGCGATCGTGGATGGCGAAACCGGACTGCTGTTCAAAGCAGGCGACTGCAAAAGTCTGGCGCGTGCGATGCTCGACCTTGCGGTGAATGCAGGATGGCGTTACCGACTTGGCCGCGCCGCCAGAGAGCGGGTAGAGCGCGAGTTCGAGACATCCGCAGTGATCGGCCGCTATGAGACTTTCATCCGCAATTGCATGGAACCATGATAGGCACACTGCGCGTTCTCGTCACTGGTGCCAGTGGATTCATCGGTGGTGCATTGGTTCGCCGATGGAGTCACCCCACTATCGAAGTGATCGCGCCAGTCAGGCGCCACATATCAGGCACGACGCCCGCTGTTTTGCAGCCCGTCATCGGGGCGATGGACGATGCAACCGATTGGACGGCGATTCTGGACCGTGTCGATGTCATTGCGCATTGTGCGGCACAGACCTGTGTTCCCGCTGGAGCCAACAGATCTGGCGACGCCCTGAAGAATTTGCGGCAGATCAACGTCGCAGCAACCCTCAATCTGGCGCGCCAGGCGGCACAAGGCGGGGTTCGGCGGTTCGTTTTTATCAGTTCGGTCAAGGTCAATGGCGAGGAAACGGCGCCAGACCACTCATTTACAGCCGCTGACGCGCCCCAACCGCAAGACGCCTACGCGATCTCCAAGCTTGAAGCCGAACAAGGCTTGCTGGAACTGGCCCGTCACTCAGGCATGGAAGTCGTCATCATCCGCCCGCCCCTGGTCTACGGCCCCGGCGTGAAAGGCAACTTTGCCTCTATGATGAGTTGGGTACGCAAGGGGTATCCGATACCCTTGGGCGCCGTGTATAACCAGCGCTCACTGGTGGCCTTGGACAACCTGGTGGACTTCATTGCACTGTGCGCGGACCGCACGCGCTCGCCACGCGCTGCCAACCAGGTGTTTTTGATATCGGACGGCGAGCATGTCTCCACCCCAGAGCTGTTGCGCAGAGTGTCCCGCGCCTACGGTGTACCGTCACGCCTGTGGCCCGTGCCGCAAGCAGGGTTACGGCTGGCTGCGCGCGTGCTGGGGCAGTCGGCAGCTGCTGACCGCTTGCTGGGTTCGCTGGTGGTCGACAGCAGCAAGGCGCGTGACCTTTTGGGCTGGCGGCCAGGGGTGACGATGGAAGACCAATTGCGAAAGATGGCGCTGCATGATCAGGGTGTTTGACGTGTTGTTGGCGGCAATCGGGCTCGTGCTCGGGCTGCCGGTGCTGCTGGTATTGCTAATAGCGGGTTACCTGGACACCGGTTCGCCGATTTTTCGCCAAGAGCGCGTGGGACGTTACCGTCAGCCTTTCATCTTGCTGAAATTCCGCACCATGCGGCCCGACACCGCTTCGGTGGCCACACACCTGGCCGACGCCTCGGCGGTCACGTCACTGGGGCGTTTCCTGCGCCGCACCAAGCTGGACGAACTGCCGCAGTTGTGGAACGTGCTGACGGGCGACATGAGTTTGGTCGGGCCGCGTCCCGGCCTGTTCAACCAGCAAGAACTGCTGGCCGAGCGCGATGCGCGGGGGGTATTTGATGCGCGCCCCGGCATCACCGGCCTGGCACAGATCAACGGCATAGACATGTCAACACCACGCCTGTTGGCCGAAACCGACGCGCGCATGCTGAGCAATTTGCGCTTGCCCGCCTATTTTCTTTACATCGTCAAAACCGTCACCGGTTCCGGACGGGGCGATCGGCTTCCTGACAGCTACAAGCCATGACACAACCCATTTTCAAACTGGCCGTTCCCATTCTCGCCCTGCCCCGTGCGGCCAAACGCATCGTGGCGTTGACTGTCGATCTCAGCCTATGCGTGCTGACGGTCTGGCTGGCCTATTACCTGCGTCTGGGCGAGTTCATCAGCTTCAGTCAACACGGCGTATGGGGTGGTGGCGCCAGTT
>Ga0172376_10002531_pt1 | contig 22235 bp, 40 predicted proteins | sample Lak35m_FD_121114 | JGI IMG/M metagenome (GOLD analysis project Ga0172376, IMG submission 121114) | Freshwater microbial communities from Kabuno Bay, South-Kivu, Congo - kab_092012_35m | ecosystem: Environmental > Aquatic > Freshwater > Lake | place: Democratic Republic of the Congo: South-Kivu... | reverse complement strand
TAATTTCCACTCAGATTATTTTCACGAACATTTGGATTATTATAATATACCACGTAGAGCAATTTCCCTTATGTGGAATCAACGTTCAGTAGACACATTCTTAGGTTTACCATTCAACATTGCCTCTTACGGACTGTTGCTTGAAATCATTGCTAAAGAAGTGAATATGATTCCTGATGAATTAGTTGGGAATTTAGGAGATGTTCACTTGTATAGTAATCATATTGAACAGGCTAAAGAGCAGATTAGTAGAGAACCCCTGAAACTTCCATCAATTTTGTTGGACTATAGAGAGGGGGAGTACAGTAAGGATTTGAAAGATTTGACAGCTGAAGATATTGTCCTAACAAATTACAAATCACACCCATCAATCAAAGCACCACTCAGTAACTAATATGGATTTTCCTCTCTTTCTCAACCACCCCACTTTTGGGGACCATCGTGGTAATTTTTGTCAGATGCCCATCAACATGATGAGTAAGAAACCCGTAGATAAAAATTGGGTTCAGGTAAACACCTCAATCAGTGTGGAACCATTTACGCTACGAGGCATGCACTTTCAGGTTGGAAACTTTCAACAGTCCAAATACATGAAGATTGTTTGGGGCAAGATTTTGAATTTTATTATCTGTGTTGACCCAAATCGTCCTGAGTATGGTTACACAGACCTTTTCGAGATTGACAAAGACCACGCGGTTTTTGTTCCTCGTGGTTACGCCAACGGAGTTTTGACTTTGGAACCAAACACCATTATCCAATACTTGGTGGATAACACCTATTCTCCCGAGAATGAACGTTCCTTGTTATACTCAAGTGTACCCCTATTCAAAGAGCTAATCGGTCGATACACCACCGACCCTGTGATTTCTGATAAAGATAAAAATGGTATCCTTTGGGATGATTGGCAACTGAAGCCAGAGTTTTAGTAATAAACCATGTAAAGGTTAAGGAACCTTGTAGCGTTATTTTTGACCTTCCTTTCAAATTTTCGGATGTCAGAAATGTCATCGATTTTTTTCATGGTTCCTGAGATGAGTTCGTTTTTAACTTCTTCGGCTTTGCTCAGAGCTCTCTCAAACGCATCGGGGTCTGCGGGGTTTTCACCATAATACCTCTCCATGGTCTCTTTACCCATATAAAGGAACGGAGCTGCGGTAAACATATTAACAACTCCCGAGTCACGGAGGTCCTCCAAGAAACGACGAATCATCTTAAAATCAAAATCATCAAATAAGTCTTCGTTGTCGATTACGAATTTGCCTTGTTTACTTTCGTTAATATTATCTTCGTCCTCCACTTTTTTGTAGATGTCTTTGCTTGATAATAAACTCAACGAACTTCCGTTATCCCATTTCATTTGGATAATGTATCCGACAGGTTCGAAGGGGTCCCTTGAAACTTTTATAACAGTTCCTCTTGTCCCCATCGGAACACCGATTTCGTCGTACATGTAAAGTACCACTAATCTATCACCTACATTTACCTTAGGATTTACCATATTAGATAAATATACTATTTATTGGAACATGGAATACATATTAACCGAATCTCAGTTTCAAAAACTCATTTTAGAGTCAAAAAACCAAGATATTACTCAAAGTTTAAAGGAACTTTATCAAGAAGCCAAGAATCTTCTCGATGAATGTGCCCAAACATGGGGTCTCAACGCTAAATTCCTTATCACGTGGGGAGCGGCTTTGGGAGGTATGATTGTTCCATTAAAAGATTACTTGGAAAACAACAATCCTGAACTCACACACGAACAAATTATTCTACTAATATTGGGAATTGCCAGTAACTATTTCTATGACAATGAAACCTTCATCCGTAAGGTTGTAAAAAAAATCAAAGAAGAGGGTTTGTTGGATGTTTTCCGTAAACTCTACGACAAAGCCGAAGAACTGAAACGTTCTTTGGGCATGTTCCTTAATAGTCTTAAAGTTACCGCTAATTCATTGTACTCAATCTTGAGTTACGCCTTTATCCTGCCTGTCTTGGGGGACTTGTATGACTTATCCCAAGGGGAAGATACTATAGAAACGACCAAATTGATTGTTAAGAGAATTTTGGCGTCAGGAGTTGTGTTGATTGTGGGCGCGGCGTTGAACAACTTTGTTTCCAAAGTGGTGAATCGACTAAAAGAATAGGTCATAAGTCATATAGTCTTCAAATATGGTGGTTTCAAGGATTGAAATGTCCAAACTTGAAACACCTTTCATTGATTTACTATTTTTTACCCAATTAAAAAACAAAACTTTTATTGAGACTCCGAATTTCCGTGAAGCAATGGAAAAACCAAAGAATTGTGCCTCGATTTCATGAGGCTGTAAGTAATATTCAATTTTTTTACCCTTGAATTTACCTGGTAAAGGGTAACCAGCAACGTCCTGAATAAAGTGAGTCATCTCGTGGGCGAGAAGTTCAGTCAAAACAAGAGAAACATCCTGAAAGTCGTAAAACTCAGGTATTGTCAATTGAATCCCGATAGTATTATCCTCTGTATAGTATTCGGCGTCACCGGTGGGAAAATCCAAACCTTGATTTATGGTAAGATGTAATTCAACAGAGAGTGGGGTTGAGATATTGCGAAAAAAATAAAAATCTTCTCCTGTGGCGTCATAAGGTAAGGTAATTTCGCCCGTTTTACCCATGGACAAAATGGTAGAAAAATCAGGAAAGACTTCTCCCACCATGTATTGAAGTTGACTCACTAACTTTTGACGGTATTTTTGTAAGGGGTATTTTTCACCCTTGTCGTATACAAACTCCAACACCATAATAGGGGGTTTTACTGATTTGTAGAATAGTAGTGAGGTCGTACCTCATCTTTTTCTGAAGAATTGTCCCAACCACACGAGACTTGAACCAAACTTCGGGTTTGTATTGAATACCTATCCAAGATGTGGTGTACATTGGGACTTGGGCACCGACTAAAACTGAAACATCTTTGAATAAACTAATGTCCGCGCCAAATCGGTTGACAAAAGCCGAAGGGGTAGTATAAAGGTAAGGTGCGGGATAAGCGGTCATATATTTTCCTCCGATGTATAAACCCACAATTTCAGTTTTGTAAGTGGCAATCAAAGTATTGTCGTCAGGAACATAAATAATGTCCGTTGATTGTGCTTGGGAACTCAATCCTACAATCCATAACAGAAGAAGTCCTACCCTTTTCATAGGGTCAAAGATAACGCAAATTATTGACTCAATCAAACTCCTCGATGGAAACTACCATCTCGGATTCTCCCTTGATAACTCTATGCCAAACTAATTTGGGTATAAAAAACTTTTGTCCCCTCTCTAATTTGTTTGGCAACTCATTTTCCATTTGGAAACTCCAACCCCCGGGTTCGATTATCTCAACCAATCGGTCTTTATTGTCTTGATGCCATACCAAGTCGAGGTCTTCGACATCAGTAGTGAAGGTTCTGATTAGTTTGTTGTCTTGTGTTTGTTGTTGGAAGGGAAATTCCATCGTATTATTTTCTTCCTTTGGCATATCCTTCGGGGATTGAACCACCTTCTTTTATTCGTGTAGTTTCACATGAAATTGGATTGTGGTACCAATAGTATTTATTTTTTTTCATTGGGTTATTATCCCCAAGAAATTTGGTTTTGAGTATTTGAATAACCCTGTCATATTCCTCACCGAGTCGTTCCTTCTCAGTTTTATATTTTGTTCTTGACAATTTCAATTTGTTTCTGATTTCAAGGGCTTTTTCATTTCCATAAATTTCTTCATAACTTTTTCCCTTTTTGAGTTTACTACTACCGTGATTTAGACTCAAACTTTTCCTATGACTTTCAGAGAACACTCTGTTTTTCATCTTATTACTTATTTTTTCGATAATGACCTGTCTTTCAGGATTATTCGAGATAGTATCTCCACCGTCACCTCCCTTACTTATGTTATATCCTTTGTTTAGGTCGGTTGAGTCGTAGTAGTCAATCCAAAACTTTTCTTTAGAACTTAGTTCATTGTATTCTGAACACTCTTCAATTATTTCTTTTACAAAATTTTCTTTCCCATACTTAGGGATTGCTCGATTGATTAATTTACCCGACCCAAAGTATTCTGAATTCGAGGTAGTATCTTTACCGATGTAAATTTTTGAATTCAAAGTATTAGTTATTTTGTAAATCTGCACACTTATTTTAATTATAAGTATCTACCAACATTACAAATTACCAAGAATTACTACTAGATAAGCCCAATTGTTTTGCGTAACGACCAATCGAACAACTCCAATATCCTGCTGTTGTTCTATCTTTCTTGTCCTTACAGTTGTGCCTTGCTCTGAATGATTTCGCAGCTTTCTTGTTAGCGTTTCTAATTTTAAGCTTAGGGTCTCCAAAAGTAACCTTTTTAATTCCACCGCCAGGTTTTCTTACGTACACCGCAAATTTCTTGGGTCCGCCTGGAGTTCTGAACGGCTTTCCAAGATTAACTTTTTTACCTCTGTGAGTTGCCTCCTCCAAAATATCTTCCTCTGTCTCGGTCTCCAAAATGTAGGGAGCATCCAAATAAATGGTTTCACCTTTATAGGAATAGATACGACCCAAATCGGATTCAACCATCAAGGTATCCTCTTCGTTAAGTTTGATTTTGTTGTCCTGATAAAGGTTTCTAACTTCATTTACCAAATCGAAGTAGGATTGTGAATAGACACGAAAAATATTGTCCGTCAAAGACAACTTATTATCAATGTGATATTTCAAGGCTTCGGAAATCTTTATGTCTTCCGTTAAAACTAGTGTTGGGTCTTCAAGACGTTCAACGTATTCTCTGAGGATTCCTTTGATGTCCATCATTAAATCTTTTTTTGATAAATACCTCAGAGTTTTGTATATTTGTAGAATGAAAGACTACAAACTCAACTTTTGGCAACGATTAGTTCTGTTTTGGAAACAAGAATATCGTTATTACCCACAAAACTTTGTCCGTGGTATTAAAAACCTAATCAAATGGGGTCCGATAATTTGGAAGGACCGTGATTGGGATGACACTTTTTTGTTCGAGATTATAAAATTCAAAATCTCAAAAATGGCGGAATCTCACGGTAAAATATTTCCTCACATGGGTTCGGAGCGAAACGTAGAAATTATGAAAACGGTTGTTCGGTTGATTGACAAATTTCAATCAGAGGAGTATCTACATGAGTATTTCACCTATGTTGATGATGAACACACATTCGTAAAAATCGAAGGAACGGACTTTTTTGAAGTGAGAACGAAAAATCTTCGTGATGACTTGGATGAATATTTTGCCAAGTATCCCCTCCTTAAAAAACGGGCTATCAATCACAAGATTTACAAAGAAAATCCAAGTTCGGCAAGTTTGGCAATGGCTATGGGGTTTGTGCGGCACGAACAAGCAAAACGCCTTATCTTTGAACTTCTAAACCGTAATATTGATAAATGGTGGGAATAATGAAAATCACATTCATATCAGACACACACACCAAACACAATCAGGTGACTTCAAGTCTACCTGGTGGTGATTTGCTCATCCATGCTGGTGATATGAGTAGTATGGGTTACCAAGGAGAAATCACAGACTTCCTAAAGTGGTTTGATGGTTTGGATAATTACACCCATAAGATTTTCATTGCCGGTAACCACGATTGGGGTTTCCAAGATAGTCCCGATATGTGTCGTGAGCTTTTGAAGATGTACCCGAATGTAACCTATCTTCAAGATAATTTGGAGGTTATCGGTGAAGACTATGAAACTGCAGTAAAAGTCTATGGGTCTCCGTGGCAACCTGAGTTTTGGAATTGGGCCTTCAATCTACCAAGAATGGGTTGGGAACTTGAACAAAAGTGGAATGACATTCCCGAGAACACTGACATCTTGATTACTCACGGTCCTGCTTGGGGTCATCTTGATACAATCAAAGGTCATAGTGTTCCTTTGGGATGTGAGTTGTTGGCTGAGAGAATGAAGGTTCTTAAACCTAAGATTCACGTGTGCGGTCACATCCACACAGGATACGGATACAAGTTTGACGGAGATACTCACTACTTCAATGCCGCCGTTTTGGATGAAAGTTACAACTTCACCCGAAAACCATTTACGGTAGATTGGAATCCTGAAACCAACGAAGTTATTTGGGAAGAATAAAAAAAGGGGGTCAATGACCCCCTTACTTTTTACAACCCGTCGTCTGATGAACCTTTCTTACCAAAGATTTTTCCTGCTTCGGCAATACCGAACGCACCTAAAGTAATGATTACAAACGAATTGAAGACAGTGTCTGAGATGACCAACTCTTGACCCATGATACCTGTAACGATATCCGCAATTGCCGCCAAACTCATAACTGAGAACGACATAAATCCAACGATTGTTTTTTCGTTGTAGTCGTTTTTATCCTTAAAAATGTCTTTGAATGCCATAGTGTGTAGATTAGTGTATCAATAAATATCACCTAATCTTCATCTAACGAATTCACCATATCCAAAAACATTTTGACAGTCCGATGAATAACGGATATATCAACGTTTGGAAATTCAACATCTATTAATTTAACCAATCGATATTTCAAGTCCTTCTTATTATTGAGAATCCAATATTGTTTGCCTTTGATGTAAATTAATCTGATAATTTTTCCCGTGAAGAAATTTTTCACAATCGCAAAGTGAACCCTCCGTTTTATAAAATTGAAAACTTGCTCAGAGGTCTCACCAGTGTACCTTTGACTCAATAAAGATAGGTTTTCTTCCGAAATTTTCATCAAACAAAGATACAAAGTATTTATCGCAAAAGAAAACAATGGCAAAGGCAAAAGTTTCCAATATTACGGTCTTCAAAAAGAAACCAAAAGTATCAAGACCCGGTGTTCACGCTAAAACAAAACACTCAAACTCAAAGAGGTCGAAACTTTACAAAAAACGCTCAAGGGGACAAGGTTAAGGTTTTGATTTTCATAAAACACTTGTAAATTTGGACATGATGTCCTCGAACCTCTTATTATGTAAATCTTTAGAGAGTTTCCTCAACGAAAGTAGGGGAAAGGACATTCAAGAATTCTACGGTAGAGACACTCAAATCTATATTAGGAGTATGACCTTCAGTCCAGTCAAGAAACACTGCCTAATCGATTCTATTGTTGTCTTGGGGGACTTACATAGGGAAATTGATTTAGACCCCGACCCCGCTGAGGTTTTTATCCGAGATGTATCCAAATATTTTTTAGCCGATTATCGGATAATCGTAATGGTTGGGTTCGACATTTAATCGTTTTTCAAACGACTAATCAATTCCACATTTTCTTTCTGTAAAAATTCTACTTTTACCGTGAGGGCAGAAACCTTTTCTGTGAGACCCAAAATGGTTTCTCTCATTTTGTCTTTTTCTACAGAACTTTCTTTCAACAAAACCTCCAACTTGGTGATGCGCTCACGACAATCCTGTTTGATAAAATTATCCTCATCCTTTTTGGCCTCCGCTCTTTTCTCATAAAATTTCCACGCACTTGTTGAACCCAAAACCGTAACGATAGTTACAATCACAGTCCAAATTGAAGTTTCGTCCATAACTTTTTTCTATATCCCTATAAATACCTACAAAAAAATTTGGAGACTCCCTTGGTCTTTTTCACTGACGTGTACTAAGTACTAGTTCTAGTATTATATTATTAATATAGAATTAATTATTAATAAAATTTTATAAAAAATTAGTATAATATATTAGGAAATTTTTTTCCAAACCGAATCCGAGTTCAGTCTTACTGAGATGACGTGTTTTTGAGTCCATTCGTGGGGAGCAATGATGGACAAAAATTCTTTCCCATCTTTTCCCTCATAGATGTGATAGGTATTACCTATCTTGGGTTCAAAATTGTACTTACAATTGTATATCCTATCGTTAAGTTCGATAGTCTCTTTCAGGATTTCAGCCTCTTCGAGCAAATCCTCCCATTTCCCACCAAAAAAGTCGTTTGCCTTAGTGACACCATATCTTTTGAAAGAAGTGATGTCTATGGGTTCTATTTTAGGTGAAGACAGGGATGTAGAATACTCGTATAGAGCTAATCGTTTCTCTGACATACCCTAAGTATAAGCATAAAAAAAGGGGGATTAAATTATTCCCCCTTAATAACTCCTAAAGAGTGTTTCAAAAACTCTTTTGCTCTTGCGTCCAAGTAACTAAGTCCGTATATTTTTTCGATGTCTTTGACCAACTCCTCTCCGTGTTCGTTCTCTTTGTAAAGTTCGATAATTTTGTCCATCGCTCTACAACACTCTTTTTTGTTTTCGTCAAAGTAGTTGTAAGGTTTGAACTCCTGAAGGTCCTTGGCAATTTGAGATGACAAATCATTACCCCCATCGGTGATTTGTGGGAAAAGTCTCATTGTTTTGAGAACCTCCAACTTGTCGACCAATCCGTTTACACCACCTTTTCTGAGTTGTATACCGTCAATGTATGTTTCGGGGTCTGCGCCACCCATAAGGTCGTGAATAGTTTTAGTGTTTTTGGCATTACAGAAAAGTTTTCCTCCCTTTTCTTCTTTCGGTTTCTTGAACCCATTCATTTCACCACCAAATGCCACACCAGCAACTTGTTCGTATAAGTTACGAATGTTGTCTTTTTCCGATTCGGTTACAAAAAATCTTTTACCCATGATTACTTCTTAATTGATGCGGTATATCTTATTACTTTTCCACCATCACGAACTACAACCTCGAAAGATTTTGTTACATCGTCATAATAGAAATCTACATTTCTAAGTTTGAGGTCGTGGTTCAAAGATTTAATGTCGACTTGTTGACCTGTCTCAATTGGTACCTGAGGTGTTTTAAATGCGTTCATTTCACCACCAAATGCGACCCCTGTCATTTGTTCATACATTTTTTGGATGTTTTCTTTCTCTTCCTGATTTACAATAAGTCTTTGTCCCATACACATAAATACTACTTAGTTGTGAATAAAATCAACTTTTTCTTTCAAGGTCAATTCACGTGTTGTGAAACTGAATGGGTCATAATCAAGTTTATCAAATGTGGTCTTATTGATATGGTAAATAATTCTTGCGTGTTCATAAGAAAATACGTCTTTGTAAGAGTCCGATAAATCAGGTAAAAGTTGTTTTTTTATACCAAATGGTTTTTTTATTGTAAATCCCAATCTTTTCAAATCCTTTTCCAACATATCAACTCTGATATAATATGTTTTTCCCTTTTTAGGTTCAAAAAATGGAAATAAGAAAAAATGAGTATTGTCCATCGGGTCTATCTGTTGGATATCATCAAAAATCACAGGATGAATCCACTCATTGAATTTTTCACCCAACATTTCTTTGGTGTTGGACTTTAAACTCCAATTTATAACCGAGAATTTCTTGAAATGATTGATAATAAGTCTATATGGGTTGTCAATCGAACAAATTAAGTCGTAATCCTCATATTTTTCATCCCTCAACCTTGTATAGGAAAAATTGTCGGGTGTTAAATCTTCAAGCTCATAGTTTCCAACGGTATTTTCACGAAAAAAACCATTTTTTGAAAAAAAGTCTGCCAAAGCACGCTCTCCTGACGAGGGAAATGGTACCCAAATCAAATTATGTTCTTTCGAAATATTCACAAATATGAATATAAACAAAAAAACTCCAAAAATGGAGTTTTAATACATTCTTCTGATTTCATTTTGGAGTCTAACCGACTCTCTCTTGAGTGCTTCCAATTCTTTGGGAGTATCTCTACTAATGTAGGTGTTTTCAGTTTCAATATCCTTAATTCTTTCTTGAACACGTTGAAAACGATTCATAAGTTGCTCATAAAGTCGAGCCTTTCTCATATCGGGCGAACCATTCATAGTTTTTTCTTATAAAATAATGGTAAAATACCATTTATAAACTCTTAATGTTGGTTTTAACCAAACAATTCCTCTTTTTGTACCTTTTTCGATAGGGTTTTGCCAATGTAACAACCCGTTATTGAAGAAATTGCGGTGACTAAACAGATAATGATATAATACATAGGGGGTTTTCGTAATAAATATACTAACTTTGTTGATTTTTCTTGTACTCTCGCCAATCAAGGTAAAAACCCAAACCTACTACAAGATTCATACCCATGGATGCGATGATTTCGTATATGTCTTCATATACATTCATAGTCAAATGAACGTGTCCCACCATCCAAAACGGAATCGATAGGTTATTTGCCACCCAACGAACAAAAAAACCGACAAAACTGAAAAAAAATTTCACGATAAATTGTCCAAAGACCTAATTTTTTGGTTCAGATAATCCAAAATTTCGACAGAATCTCTATTTTTCAAATATTCCCACAAATCGGAATTATCACTGTAGGGATGAGGTAGTGATTTCGCCCACTTACGCCCCATTTCAAAATCTTCAGGGCTCCATGTGAGTTCACGAGTTGGTGTTGTTGAGACAAGTTTGTAGAAAAGTCTTTTTAAAGTCATAGTAAAAACGTTTTAAAAAAAAATAATCACCCTTAGGGTGATTATCAACATTGAAAATAAAAAAGGGAGTCATTTCGAAAAAAGAAACGACTACCCTTATAATCATCTTACTTCAACCAACCGTAAAACTTGATGGTTTTTTCTTCACGGTCAGCAAGTCCGTGTGTTCCACCGTTAATTCTTTTCGTAAGTGCCAAAATTGTGTCTTTGTTGACACCCTTGTCGCAGATTTCCCACAACTTATTCTTGTCGAAGAAAAACATAGCTGATTCAAAAGACAATTCACCCGCTACCAAATCAGGTTGTTCCATAATCAAAGGATTCTTCAGATAATCTGAGAATGCCTTGTAGTTGGATTTACCTGTCAATTGTAGAGCACCACGCCCTCTGTATTTCCATCCATCACCTGATGATTCAGGACCATTACCCATTCTATCCGCATAGACACGGTTAGCAATTTTTTCAGGGTTTCTCGCGTAAGACTCCTCCAAAACACCAGGAAAATACTTTCCAAAGATTTTCTGAAGACCATCCGCCGAATAGTTCAAGTTTTCAGAGAATGCTTTGAAACCTCCCGTTTCGTGAGCTGTTTGAGCAAAGAAGTGAGCCGCCCTCTCAGGTGACATTTTATAATAAGCCATAGCAGCTTTAAGTGTACCAGGACCGAAAGCTCCATCCGCAGTTACACCGATTTTTGATTGTAGATTTTTTAAACTCATAAGTGTATATTTCCCAATAAATATTATGAGGAAGAAGGTTGAGCCAGTTATTTTAGATTATAATAAACTTAAATCTCCGCAACTGAAAAAAATTTGCGAAGACCGAGGAATTGTTTGTAACCCAACCATCAAGGATATGGTACAAAGTCTCAAACTTGATGACGAAAACAAATTCATTTACCACACCACCCAAGAAAAAAAGAAACAGGGTTGGTGGTTAATTGGTATCGATTATAGAAATCGCACAGAACTTGTGAGGATGGGTCAATTAGTTGAAAAAAAACAATCCCAACTTATGGGTTATTATTCGGTTCCTCGTCTGTATTATCGGATGGAGGAGGAGTTTGTATATTTGGATAAGAAATAACTGGTCTTAAAATGTATCCATCATAACCTTGTTGTTCGGTTTTCCAAGATAAATCACCTCTGATGAAATTATCAATTGTGAAACTTAATTCAGGAGTGATATTCACCTCAACAGGTTTTTGACCGGTCTCCCTGTACTCCTCAATCTTGGAAACTTCAACATTTACGATGACTGTGCTTTCTTGAGGTTCTACAGAGGTTACTTCGTAAGTGACTTTCAATGGATATCTATGTCTCCAACCGGCTGAGGTTCTTCGGGTTTTAACTTTGAACAAATACTCTCCATTGAGGAATCCTGTAACCCTTTTTATTTTCTCCTTCAAAATGTCTTCTATGGAGTTCCCGTTTCTGAGTTGGTTCATTTCCATTGGAGTCAAAGGGTATGAACGACCAATGCCGGCTTGATTTATTTGTTTACCTGTACTTCTACTATATGGTCTATTTACACTATACCATTTACGGTCTTTGTAAATGTAAATTGGATACCAATCATACGAAGTAATAATGTATTGTTTAACACCGTTTAAATCTCTTTCCCAAAACCCACGAACATTACTACCTTCAAAAGGCATCTTCATCTTGGCAAAATTGGACATTTTGTAGTTAGGTGTTTTTTTAGCCCTTTCACCTGAAAAATCCTTAACTTGGTCTACGGTAGTCTCTTCATATTTTCCATCGGCTCTCATGTTAAGAAGGAACATAGTATAATAATACAAAGCGTCCTCAACTGGCATACCAGCGGCTCTGAGTATTGGTTGTAAAACCCTAATGTAATCGTCTTTGGTTTGTAAGGAGTCTTTTTTCTTTTGTAAGAATTTGAAAATAAAAACCTCATGTGGTGTAAATGCCTTTTCATTCACATCCTCATAAATCAAACTCCTTAATATATTCCCTAACTTCATTTCACAACGTATATTTTTGTGGTCATTATGATTTCTTTAGAAGACCTCATTTCTTGTGGTATTAATTTTTTACTGGTTTTCAGAGTTTCTTGCCCATAATTTTCCATTCTAATTACGACTTTGATGGGTTCCTCAGGACAATCATTTTCATCAATACAATTTACCAAACTTCCAAGTGTAAGAGATTCACTGAAACCCTGTTTATTCAAATCTTGTTTTGTCCAAATGAAAGGTTCCCAATATGGAAAAGTTTCGAGTAGTTTTTCCAAAGAAAAAATAAAATCAATAAAAATGAAATTTGGGTATTCTGATTCTTTTACCTCAAAGTTATCAGTAGGTTCGATTCCAATTAAATATGGGAATCGATGCTTGAGTGATTTACTCAACAATTTATAGTCCAAACTTTTCTTAAATTCTTCTTTAGTCATTTGTATCAAAAGTAATCACATTTCATTCCCCAACGGCCACCACTTGGCCAAACAATACAACCACCAACAGGAGGTTTTGAATACTGTGACGGAGCACTAGATTTAACTTGTATTGGAATCCATTTTTTATTATCGTAAACCATAACATCGACACCCATTTGTTGGTCAACGATTCCACCTCTTGAGGCAAAAACAAATGGTTCTTTTTCAGGGAACCTTTTCTTTGCCCAATCGATGAAATTTTGCTCAACTCCCTCAGCTGGTATCATGAACCTTTGTAATCTTTGCTCTAACATGTTTGTTTCATAGATTAGAGAACTCAAAAAAGATAAAAAGGCTGGACTGAAATTGATTTTTGTGGGGTCCTCAAAATTAAAAAACCTATCAATAATTTGAGAGTTTTTATTCGGGGAATTTTCTATCCTATCAATTTCGTCTTTGAAATTAGGATACTTTTCGTAGGCTTCTTTGATTTTATCAACCCAAAACATATATCCTGTGTCAAACAGATTTATAAAACTCCAATCCAAAACCCCTTCATCATTGTCGTGTTGAAAAATTACATATTCTCCTGTTTGAAGTTTTCTTTTGAGGTTGAGTAATTTGTCTTTGGCAACACCTTTACGATATTCATCAAAATGTAAAACATTTTTTCCAGGTCCATTCAATACCCAATTTATGTCGTTGAGGTTTTTTTGGGTAAATTCATCACTTGGTGGACCAATTCTCAATTTTTTGTTTTCTCTTTGGAAATATTGATTGATTGTGTCAACCCAATTTTCTCTCAAAAACTTATAAATTTTTTTTCCTTCTGATTTGATTTTACCGATATCTTTTGGGGACAACGCACCACTTCCGAACGGGAGGACCTGTTCAGAAATTACCTTAAGTAGTGTTTGTTTATCCTCAATTATCATTGTTGGTTTTGAGATAAAAGTCTTTCACTTCAAAATTGGTTTTTTTCTCAAACCAATCCCTCAATAGATATTCAAGTTGGTCGTCATCAACGCCAAATTGTCTCATGATTCGAGTGAAAGTTTCTTCAGGAAAAATTAATTTTTGATTTTGTTTGATGTAGTTAAAAACATTACGTCTTCCGTTTAAGAAAAAAAATAACCCACTTGTTCCCGAGGATTCGACCTTTTTCAAATCAGAATAACTATCATCCAAAAAATCTTGGATGTTTTGTTCGTAATTGTCGAGTTCAATGGGCATATACTGACCAACCAACCTTTTCAGGGTGTTCATCAAGTTGCGTTCCTCGACAGTTTGTCTCATTTATTGTTTTCCGAAGAAATCTTTTCTCTTAATCAAATCATCCATCAAATTTTTCATCTTTGATAACTGATTTTCCATGTTTGAGTGAACCTTGTATAGGTTTTGAGAAATTCTATCAACTGTCTTTGGGGTAAGACCGGGTTTTCTTCCTCTTTTTCCTCTTTCAACACTCACGGGTTCTGTCAAGGTTAAATCTAAATCAACTTCGGGTTCTTGTGAAGTAACAGGTTCATCAACCGCAATCGGTTCTTGAACTATCGGTGGTCTTGAGATAACGGGAGTTTTTGGTTTGTTTTTTGAACCTCTTTTCCTTCCTCTCCCTGATGGTTGATAACCTTCGGGTTTTTCGAAATATCTTTTCTTCTCACCAATATTGGGAAACATTTCAGCAACACTATTCATAAACTTTTGTGCCGAAAGCTGAGGTAGAGTGTTCAACCAATCATAAACCAAATTTGCCTTTTCAGCAGCGTCAGGAGCTAACATTAGAACCAATTGGTCCATATCATTGGCATCTTCACCAGGCCCCTGTTTAGAAATGGCATACTTTTTCAACTCACTATACATAGGTATTCTTGACAATTGTGCTGGTTTTGCGGCAAATTCGTCAAACATATATTTCCCGAATAAACTCGTGAGTTTATCGAATCTATCGGGGTCCATAGGTCTCCCCTTGTCCTCAAGAACTAAGTCTTCATAAAAATGAGAAAATTTCATACAGAATGGTATTATACCATAAATACCTTGGCAAATAAAAAAGGGGAGTAGCGAATTCCCCTTTCTGTTGTCCCATAACGGAACGGTCCTAAAATACCCTCTCTCGAGGGGATGTTGTTAATTACAATTGGCGTTTCGGTAGTACTCTCTGAGTTTGGATTCGTTCATTTCCATGAGAATTTTCTCAATTACCGAACGTGATAAATCCTTCGTTGTTCCTCCCATAGAACGAATCTCATAGAAGAAATAATTTACGATACCCGCAATCATTTTTTTTACAAAATCATTTTCATCTTTGAACTCACAAGGATTAATATCAATCAATGATTCTTTAAGAAGACGACTCAGTTTGTCTGCGTGTCTGTGTAGTTGTTGTTTTAAAGCTTCAATAGTGGCACTCATTACTGTCTTTTTTTTATAAATATATCAATCTCCTGTCCAACGTGCTCCACTCATAAAGCCAAATCCTTGGGATGGCTGACTACCTGGTTTTTCAGGTTCTACATAAGTACCTGCAGCCTTTTGTCTTTCGATTTCCAACCACTTTTCCAATATGTTACTCATGGCAGTCCACTTTCTCATATCGGTACCAATAGCTTCAAAAGCATCTCTGTAATCGGAATTAGTGAAGGCTCGGATAAACTCACTATCGTTAGGTGATGTGAATCTTTTTGGTTTGTTAACCTTCTTGATAGCCATGTTGGGCTCTTTCTTGTAAAGCCAATACGGGATTTGAAATTTGTAATACCCTTTGAAACTGGACTCGGGTCCCAACTTTGTTACTTGAGTTTTCGGAAGGGTGATGACCGGCATCTTGATTTTGTAGACCGCCTTACTATCCGCCCAAACAGTAGATTGTTCAAATTCCATGGGGTTCAAAACTTTGTAGGTCTTGTCGTTCTCCTCCAAAAGATAGTAAGACGCCAAGACGGTCTTATTACCTGGGTTGTACTCGGTCTTGAATACGTGGCTATCAGTCACGTTTTCCAAAATTACTTTGAGTTGGGATTCGTTCAAGAGGTAGTCCATATCACTATAAATAGATTTTTCTGACGATTTGTTCATTTCAAACTTTTTTATTACCTTTGGAATGTTAAACAAAACTAAAACTAAATTTTCAAATGGCAAAATCTTCTTCCGCCTCCTCTGTCAAAACCAAGTCAAAAGTTTCACGTCCTGGTGTTCACTCGAAGACCAAGACTTCCAAGAACAAGAAATCCAAACTCTATCGCAAGGGTTACAACGGTCAGGGTTAACCCACCGTTTTGTACAGGAAGTAAATCATACCTTTGAATTTGACAAAGACAGTCCCCACCTCATACGTGGGGTTTTTTTGTATTGTATAAATTTCTTTCTTACCGTTTGGACTTATCAAGGTGATTTTAGCGTCCGTGTATTGAATTGTTCCTAAATCTTCCATAGAAAAATAATAGGTTTTTATTACGATAACTCAATATCAGTTGAAACGAACAAAGTAGTCTGCGGTGATAAAGGGTGAAAACTTGTGAATGGTTTGATTGATTTTGTAAGTGAGTTCATTCATTTCTTCTTCACTCAAATTAGCGATTCTTTTTTTGTCAAACCAAATGTGGATTCCTAGTTTTTTCATAAACCTGTCGTCCATGTCATCACCACCCAATGGACCTTGTACATCGAGCATATAAATCTCAGGAAAGTCCTTTTTGAGGATTGTACTCAAGAATTTCTCAACAGATGAAGCGTCCGTCATATTACCATTCGATAGTGTTTGAGAAACCAATTTTTGAATACCTGCTCAAACTCTTGTTCTTTCAAAGGCACGTATTTGTCAAATTTGTTTTTAATGTCCTTTCTCAAACTAAAAGTACTTTTGGTTCTGTACCATCGAATGACAGGGACTTGCTTATTAGTTTTTTCATACAACTCCACAATGGTGGGGTCACCCTCAACTTCAACAACGTCAAGGTACGGTGGAACCACTTTTTTAAGTAGTCCATCCAAAAACTCACTTGGTCTTTCCGATGCGTTGTGAAAATTCATAAGTCCATGTTTAGCTCATCAAAACCACCGAAGAGAATGTCGTCGTGGAAAAATTTCATGTAATTAATAAAATCACCAGACCAATCCAAATCACGTTTGAGTTCAGGATACATATCTTCAAGTCTTTTAATTAAACCGGCAATAATCATTGTGGAATAAGCGTGTTTGGGTAACATATTCAAATCCCCATAATTACCAAAGAACGCATCTGAATTATTATTGACAGTACGGATGGTGTCTCTTGCCATTTCAACAACATCAGAATCTTTTACTCTCTCGGCAATGTGGGGGTAATCTTCGAATATCTCCCTCAGGTATTTTACTTCTTCACCCAAAAGCATAATTTTGACCTTCATCTCCATCTCTTTCTCAGTGATTCTTCCTGAGGAAAAATCAGTAAAAATTTGCCTAAACTCTTCGTTGTCTAATAGATTTCTAATTTGGTCTTCATCAGACTCGTAGTATAATTTACGAATCTCATTTTTTTCCGATTCACTTAATATTTTTTTCATTGTTAGTATTTTGTTTCGATAGAATATACCGCATCGGGAAACTCATATCCCAAATCAAGTAAAAGTTTGTTTAGTTCTCTTTCCCAATCATAGAAGGAGTTATCACCCTTTTTAATTCTAAAATTATAGTGTACATAAATTTTCAAAGGGGAGAACCCATATTCAAAAACACCCGTATTTCTCTTAATTTGCCAAATCTGTTTGTTTGTATTCAAATTTTTCTTGATTGTTTTAATCAGACTTGGGGCAACCTCCTCGTACCAATCATATTTGGGGTAGAACTTGACATTCAAATCCACACCACCATGAGCCTTTGATTTCCCCTGTTTCAATCCTAATACCTTAAATAAGTTGCTCTCGACAATTCCTTGTTTAAATTTTCTCAACTCACTTACTTTTCCTTTTTTTAGAACAGCATCAGGGTCAAAAGTGAAAGCAACTGTGGCATCCCAAGAAGAGGACTCATTTATATTACCCAATTCCACATAATCGGGTAAATAAAATTTTGACATTTTTTTCAATAAAGGACCATATTTCTCAGTAAAAGTACCCTCCCTACTAATAGTGGGGTCTTCCACAAACCCTTTCAATAATGCTGCCTTACCAATAGACCCAATTGACATCAAACCCGAACGAAAACCTCTTTCAAGAGCCATATCCAACGATGAGACAATATCATTCCCATAATTTTTTAAGACCCAAGACATCGGAACTTTTGGTTGTGGAAGTTTTATATTATTTTTCTTTATCCAATCCCTAATATACTCAACTCCCAATTCGTAATAATCCGATTCATCCAAAGACTCGACCAAAATTTGATTGACTTGGTCTTTTTCTTGAATTTCTTGTAGACGCTCGAATTGGTTCTGGTTGACGACTATTTTCATTTTTGACATAGCAATATCAGATAAATACCTCGACAGGTGAAGTTATTTGGTGAGTCATTTTTTATGTTGTATATTTGATGGTATGAAACATATGTTTACTTTTTTCGAAGATTTTGTTGAGGGTGCGGATTTCTACCGACACAAAGGAAGTTTGTGGTTAATATTCACTGACCAAAAGAAATGGGTGTTTGAGTTATCAAAGGAAGGGGTTCTTTGGTACAATTACTATTTCTTTGAGAAAATTTTCAAGTTTTTTTCCATGGATTTGATTGAAAACCAAAAGTTTATCACCGAATGGGCTGAGGACACCATTCAAAATGAGGTGAAACACACCAGAGGTCTAAAATTCCAACAATTTGTTTTCGCTGAGGACACTATTCAAAATGGGGTGAAACACACCCAAGCTGGCAATGGGTTTATTGATTTTGAAGCTGAGGACACCATTCAAAATGGTGTAAAAAAAACAACACCGGGCGGATATTTGGGTTTTGTCAGTAAAAAAGGTAAGAAAATTCATCAATTTGAATCACCAAAACAGAATAACGAAGTTGAAGACACCATTCAAAATGGGGTGAAAGAAACCTACATGGAAGAACATCATCGATTACGAGAAGTGGTTCAGACGGTTAAGAATGGTGTCAAAGAAACAAATTGGAGATGTGTTGACAACCATCCAACCTTTGTTGATAGTGTCATCGAGTCAGGAATCAAGGAAATTTGGGGTTATGAGAAACAATCTCAAACAAGAGTGAGTGAGGTTATCCGTAATGGGGTAAAAGAAGACCTCTCCTAATAATTTCTTGTTTCAATAATTGTTTTCCTATCCAAGAAGATTGTGTTTTGACACCATTTTTTACGATACCTTCGTATTCAAGAAGGAGTTTTTCATCCGTAAAATTAAGTATGTAAAAATTCGAAGTCATCGGCAAAGTCTAAATTGAAATTGAACTTGAAGAATATTTTAAGTATAGTTTTTTCGTCAAGTCCTGTCAACTTCATAATTTTCTTGTGTTCGAATGGAGTAAAATTTCTCGACATTGAAATCACTTTACCATTGTCGTCTAATTCAATTGTAAATGGGGGGTATTCTGGGTCGTAATATCTCCATGAGGAAGAACCTTGTATGTTCCGTATTTTGGAATTTGAAATTGGTCCGAAAGAAATATCCCCATAGATTTTTTTCATGAGTCCATCTATGAGGGGAAAAAGTTGTTGTTCAGATACTTGATATTTCATATAAATTAAATTTTGAATCCCTATGTAGATTTAGTTGGATGTTACAAATCGTACTCGTCCATCACTCTTTTTAGAACTGACATCCTCTCTTTTTTCAATAATAGATTTTTACTTACAAAATCCGACGGACCCAATCCAACTATCGGAGCACTTATCCCACTGAAATAAGAAGTGGTTCCGTCTACTCGATGATAATCGGCTAAAGTTGGTCGGGTGGAAACTGTAACCATCATAGGAAGCCTTTTGTTATGATAATTTACCAAGTACCTTCCTAAAAAATATGAGTAATAATTTTTCTTAGGTAAATCCCAACCAGGAATCATCAGACGGTGGATGTATAATTTCTCGTCCGTTAAAATGGAAGGAGGTTCTTTCACCAACTCCTTTAACATTCGTCTTACATCTCCGTCGAAAATCAACTCCAAAATTTTTTCTTCACTACCGAATACTTTGCGAGCGGTTTTATAACCCATGCTAATAAGCTTGGTCTTCAAAGCCTCTTTTTGTTCGGGAGTTAATATAACTTTCATTTTGTTTTCTTAACACAGTTAGGATATCTCTTCCCAAACATGGTTTTCATACCCTTTTGGGTATAACCTTTCCAACACCTCTCCTTAATTTCTGTTTTGGAGTTGGTTTCAATCAATCTGTTGTACTGACTCTCAGATATAATAATCTTCATGATTATTCTCCCTTTAATTCTTGTACCAATGTGTATATCAGAGAAATGAGCGTACCACCAATTACGGCGTCACCAACAGGAGTCCTCTCGACAGGGTCAGTACCCTTAGTAATCATGTGATACGCCTCAGGGTCAACTTGCTTCATCGCCCGTAAGACCTTCATCATAATAAGATTATTACCCGCTAAGTCATTCGCCTGAGACTTTATCTGTGATACTTTCGAGGGTTCAAATACAGGTTTTAACCCTTTTGTGGGTAAATTAATCGTTTCCTGTTCTAAAATTACCTTCTCAATAATTCTTGAGAGGTCTTTTTCGGTTAATTTGACAACTTTTTTCATTAACCATAAATAGTTAAAGTGGTCATAATCGACCACTTAAAAAAAACCCTCCTTTGTGGGGAGGGTGTTAGAGGGGTTAATTACCTTTTAGTTCCACCAAACTGATTGCCCACAATATTCACCAGCGTTATTTTTCAAGCCAATAATTAAGAGTACCAAAATGAAAAGTGCTCCCGCAATCATAATCGTTGGCATGAGCCAAGATGGACCGTAAAATTGTTCTTTGATTTGTTGTGCATCACTTTCAATCTTTGAAATCATCGATTCAAGTTCTGCATCTGTTTTGGGTTTTTTGAGTGTTGAAATTACTTTTTCGAACTTTTGTTTGAACTCTTGAGGAATCGCGTTTCTGAACGCCTCAGGACCATCTTCCATTCCCATTTCGAAAATTTGTTGGAATGTGTCACGATATTTTCTTGGAACTAAGGAAATCAAACGATTACCCATGGACTTATGAGATTCGATTTTACGAATAATTTTTTGACATTCGGGTGAAGTTTCTTGTTCACTGATAACTTGTTGTATCAATCCAACTAGTTCCGACTCAGTAAGTTTTACGACCTTTTTGTTTTCAAGAATAATTGACAAAGTATCACCCACCAAATTAGCAATTGCGGATTTGGAACTTCTCTTCGCAATTTGATTCAAGTGATTAACAATTTGTCTTTTAATCTCAGGGTAGTTACTCAACTCACGATTCAAGTAACGTTGAAGTGAACCCATTCTCGCATCGATTAAAGTTCTATCAAGGTCTTTGATGTCCGAATAGGTTTGAAGCTGTTTTATACCTTGAAGGATTCCCTTTTCATCAACGTTGTCGTAAAGCCACGTATTCACAATTGAAGCGGCATCAATTAACCCACCACTGATTCTACCAATATCCCTAATATTCTTTCCTTGAGTAGTGATTGGACGAACAACTATGGTCGCAATTCTTTCCTTATCATTGGGGCTAACCTTTGAAGGGTCATAAAAATCTCTGTCAATTTTTGATGGAGTATATGATTTATTACTCTGAACCAATAGTTTGTACGCAACATCATCTCTTACCCCAAAACTATTCATAATATCCAAATAAATGTCCGTAAGATAAGACATCCTTTTCTCAGCAACGGATTTGTTGGTTCTAAAGTCACCTGTTGAAGATGTGCCAACATGGAAGGTTACCACGGGAGGCATTTTGAATTGAGGGTCATTATGAAACTTACGAATGGTTGGAATCGAACTTTTGATTCCATCTCTTAAGAATTTTTTGGCGAGTTCGGTAGTTTCAGGGTCGAACTTAGTTTCATTTTCGTCGAACAAAAATTTCGCGGCTCTTCCGGCTTCGGTATTTGATGGGACAGGTTCAGGAGCGTCTTCAGAAAGGGTTTTACGAATTATGTTATACAAATCCGACTCTGTGAGCTTAACAATTTTTTTCATGAGAATTTATTTTAATAATAAATATATCGTTCAAACCCTTTCATAAAAACCCCCCCACTTTATGTAGGGGGTTTCATTTTTATTATTCTTTTTCCAATTCTTGAATTTGACGAAGGAAGTCCGTCACCTCATCTTCAGTAAGAAGTCCCATCATTTGTTTAATTTTCTGTATGTTTTCTTGTAGGTTCATATGTTATAAATGTCTATTATTTCCACATCCTCAAAATTAGGTATTGTAATCTCATATTCAAATGGATTCATCACTCTTGTTCTTATTGTTTGTTCAATATCT
>Ga0172376_10002530_pt1 | contig 22243 bp, 20 predicted proteins | sample Lak35m_FD_121114 | JGI IMG/M metagenome (GOLD analysis project Ga0172376, IMG submission 121114) | Freshwater microbial communities from Kabuno Bay, South-Kivu, Congo - kab_092012_35m | ecosystem: Environmental > Aquatic > Freshwater > Lake | place: Democratic Republic of the Congo: South-Kivu... | reverse complement strand
GCGCCTTGCGGGCGACCGCGTCGACGCCTAAAACGCACCCCACACCTGCTCGCTTGACTCGGTGGCTAATCACTGGTGAACTATGTGCATGGCTAATGCAACCTTCACCAGTATGGATGTGTCGACAAAAGAAGAGTGGCTCAACATTGGTGCCGAGACCGCGAAGAACCAACCGCGAGTAGCCGAAGGAATTTTGAACATGCTGCGTGGCATGGACACGATTATTGATGGTTTCGTCACCGACCAACTCACCCACGCTTTGCAAACCGCCACCATGGCCGAGCGCGCAGGAGCAGACGATGAAGTAGTGGTTGCCGCGTTGTGTCACGACATTGGCAAGGCCATCAGCGTGCCAAACCATCCAGCTATTGCTGCCGCAATTTTGAAGCCATATGTGCGTCCCGAAGTGCATTTCATGATTGAGGCTCATCAAGACTTTCAAGGCAAGCACTACTACGGCCACTTCGGAATGAACCCTGATGCTCGCAAAAAACACGAAGGACACCCTGCGTACGATTTGGCAGCAAAGTTTGCCGATGAATGGGATCAGAAAGCATTTGACCCGAACTACGACACATTGCCACTTGAGCACTTTGAAGACCGAGTGCGTGCAGTGTTTGCTAAAGCAAAATTTGTTGCGGCCGACTAAATGACGCGCAGCAATTCGCTGCCGATGTATGACTTCCCCGAAGTTCAGGCTTCAACGAAGGCAATACTTAACGCACTCAGCGAAGCATTCTCGAAGCTTGGCGACACATCGCAGCCAGCATTTCCTGAAAGCTCCATACACGCCGATTTGATGCGGATGTGGAAAAGCGACTCAACATTGTTTAGTCAGTCGTGTGGGTTGCCGTTTGTAGAAGATCTGCATGATTACGTAGACATCGTCGCCACGTTGAAATGGTCAGGCATAAGCGATGAGCGTGGCTGGTATCGAACGGTGATTGTTGCGCGAGAAGAGATTGGCGTTACATCGCTTGGTGAAGTTGGTGGACTGCAACCTGTCATTACGAACACCCAGAGTTTGAGCGGGTGGTGCAGCCTTGGTGTTGCGCTAAGTGATGTTGGTGCGGATGACAGGTTCGTGCTTCCGTATGTCGAAAGTGAAGGCCATGCTAAGAGCCTGCAGTTCTTACAAGACAAACGGGCAGACTTTGCTTCCATCGACCCAGGCACCTTCCAGTTGCTACAACGGCATCGTCCAGCGTTAACGCATGGTTTGCGAGTCATTGGTAACGGACCACTTGTGCCTGCAACACCTATGCACGTGTCAAAAGTGCGAACTGCAGAATTTGGCGCACTGCAAGATGCGGTGCTTGAAGTGTTTTCACGCCCCGACCTGGCTGGGGAACGTGCCGAAATTGGTGTTGATAGCGCAGTGGCAATGAGCGCAAGCGACTATTCGCTCATTCCTGGGCTAGTTGCTCGGGCGAATGCCGTATTGCCCCGACGCTAGGCAATAGGCGAGACTAGAAGCCTTATGTCCGGACCACGCCCTGTAATTGCCCCTCGCGGAACCCAGTTGTCATGCGCCAACTGGCAGATTGAAGCCCCGTATCGAATGTTGCAGAACAACCTCGACCCTGATGTTGCCGAGCGACCAGACGACCTCGTGGTGTACGGCGGAACGGGTCGCGCTGCACGTAGTTGGGGTGCATACGACGCCATGTTGCACACCATGCAAACCATGAAGCCGGACGAAACCATGTTGGTGCAGTCGGGCAAACCAGTTGGTGTGTTCCGCACTCACGAATGGGCGCCGCGCGTGTTGTTGGCGAACTCCAACTTGGTGGGCGACTGGGCAACATGGGACGAATTCCGTCGCCTAGAGCAAATGGGTCTCACTATGTACGGCCAGATGACTGCGGGTTCGTGGATCTACATCGGTACGCAAGGAATTTTGCAAGGCACATACGAGTGCTTCGCTGAAATTGCTCGACGCAAATTCAATGGATCACTCGCGGGCACCATCACGCTTACCGCTGGTCTTGGCGGAATGGGTGGAGCACAACCACTTGCTGTCACCATGAATGACGGTGTTGCGCTGTGTATTGATGTTGATGCATGGCGTGTAAATCGTCGCGTTGAAACTCGTTACCTTGACGAAGTTGCTGACTCGCTTGAAGATGCAGTTGCACGTTGTGAAAAAGCAAAAGCAGAAAAGCGCAGGCTTTCAGTTGGTGTTGTTGGCAATGCCGCAGACATGTTTCCGAAGTTGTTGCAAATGGGTTTTGCTGCCGACATTGTGACCGACCAAACCAGTGCACACGACCCGTTGTCGTATATGCCAAATGACATGAGTGACGATGCCGCCCAAGAAATGTTGAAGAAGAACCCAGAAGAGTTCATTCGACGATCGCGTGCAGCAATGGCCGCACATTGTCAAGCAATGGTGGGCTTCATGGATGCAGGCGCAGAAGTGTTTGACTACGGCAACTCGCTACGCCGCGAAGCACAACTTGGCGGCTACGACCGCGCGTTCGACTACCCAGGTTTCTTGCCTGCATACATTCGTCCGCTGTTCTGTGAAGGTCGCGGGCCATTCCGTTGGGTTGCGCTTTCAGGAGACCCTGAAGACATTGCAGCAACCGACAAAGCAGTGCTCGAAGAATTCCCAGATGACGACGGCTTGCATAAGTGGATGCGCTTGGCCAAAGAGCGCGTTGCATTCCAGGGCTTGCCTGCACGCATTTGTTGGTTGGGTTATGGCGAGCGTCATCGCCTTGGACTGCGCTTTAACGAAATGGTGCGCAAGGGTCAATTGAAGGCGCCAATCGTGATTGGTCGCGACCATCTGGACTCTGGTTCAGTTGCGTCGCCGTACCGCGAGACCGAAGCCATGATCGACGGCTCAGACGCCATTGCCGACTGGCCGTTGTTGAATGCATTGGTGAACACGGCTGCTGGAGCAACCTGGGTGAGCATTCATCACGGTGGTGGCGTTGGGATTGGCCGCAGTATTCATGCAGGAATGGTGGCGGTCGCCGATGGCACCGACTTGGCTGCCGAGAAACTGTCTCGCGTGCTGCTTTCCGACCCAGGCATGGGAGTTATTCGCCATGCCGATGCCGGCTACCAACGCGCAATCGATGTTGCCGACGAGCGCGGTGTGCGCTTGCCAATGCGAGAGAGCTAAACCGAACTGATGACCACCTATTTCGCGCAGTGGGCTTGGCGTGGAGCCGAGCATGCTGTTGCCAATGTGCGCATCACGGTGTCGAACGGCGTGATTAGCGCGGTTGAGGACAACGCCACAAAGCAAGACGGCGATGTTGCTGTATCTGGTGTGGTGATGCCAGGACTCGTGAATGCACACAGCCATGCGTTCCATCGCGCATTGCGTGGCCGAACACATGGTGGCACTGGTGACTTTTGGTCATGGCGTACGCCGATGTATGAAATTGCGAATCGTTTAACACCAGATTCGTATCGCGAACTTGCCACCATGACGTTTGCTGAAATGGCACTTTCTGGAATTACGGGAGTGGGCGAGTTCCATTACATTCACCACAACACTGACGGAACGAAATACAAGAATCCAAATGAGATGGGTCTTGCAATGGTGCAAGCAGCGCAACGCGCAGGGATTCGACTTGCGTTGCTTGATGTTGCGTACTTGCATGCATCGCTTGACAAGCCAGAACCACTTGCAGAACAGAAGCGATTCTCGGACGGCAACATTGATGCTTGGCTCGATCGAGTTGATGCACTTGGTGAAGGTGGCGAAGGCTGGACCGTTGGTATGGCGCCTCACAGCGTGCGCGCGGTGCACCCAGGGGAGTTAGAAGAAGTAGTGGCTAATCGTCACGGCAAAGTGGTGCACCTTCATGTTTCCGAACAGCCGGCAGAAAATGCTGCATGTGTTGCGGCAACGGGCATGACGCCAACGCAAGTACTCGACAATGTTGGTCTGCTTGGCCCGCATATGACCGCAGTGCACGCGACGCACCTCACTGACACCGACATTGCGTTGCTAGGAAAGTCGCGCACATGCGTGTGTCTGTGCCCAACAACAGAGCGCGACCTTGCCGATGGCGTTGGTCCTGCTGCGGCACTCCGAGATGCGGGGGCCACATTGTCACTTGGCACCGACTCGAATGCGTTCATTGACATGTTTGAAGAGACACGTGCAATTGAAACCGACGAACGATTGGTAACCGGCAAACGCGGATTGCACACGCCAAGCTCGCTGCTTGCTGCCGCTACGTCGGTAGGTGCAACTTCACTTGGCTGGGGAAGTTATGGCATTCAAGTTGGCAATCCTGCGGACTTCATTGCGCTATCACTCAATTCGGTTCGCCTGGCCTCGTTCGATGGTGTAAACGGGGCAGCGCACATCGTGCATTCCGCAGCGCCAAGCGACGTGCGCGACGTATGGATGGGTGGCAAGCAAGTGGTGGCCAACTTCCAACACAATGAAATTAGCGATGTAGTTGCGGGGCTTCGCAACGCAATTGCCGCTGTCGTTACACTGTAAGCACTATGGCTATTCTCCCAATTGCAACTGTTGGACACCCAGAACTCAAAATTGTCGCAAAAGAAGTAACTCGCGAAGAGCTTGCATCTGCAGATGTGCAGCAATTTATTGATGACTTGATCGAAACGATGCGTCATGCCAATGGTGCTGGTCTTGCAGCAACGCAGGTACTGCGCCACCAGCGCATTTGTGCCGTTGAAGTAGAAAACAACCCGCGCTACCCATACAAGCCGCGTGTACCTCTCACCATTTTGGTTAATCCCGTCATCACGTTCCTCGACGACGACAAGTTTGACAACATGGAAGGCTGTTTGTCAGTGCCAGGCATTCGTGGCCAGGTTGCACGCAACACGCGCATTCATGTGAAGGCATGGGACCGTCATGGCAATGACATCGATACCGAGATCCGTGGTCTCACTGCATGCACCTACCAGCATGAGTTTGATCACTTGGATGGATTGTTGTTCCTCGACAAAGTGACCGATCCAGGCACGCTCACCACATGGGATTCGTTTAACCAGTTTCACCACGACGCATTCGTTGCGCGTGCAAAAGCGCTGGTTGCTAAACACGGTTCGTAATGTTTGCGCTGACCGGAATCGGTCATTTAGTAACAAACGACGAAACTATTGGCCAAGGAAAACTTGGCGTACTGCACGATGCCGCCTTGATTGCTGACGATGCAGGGAATATTTCGTGGGTCGGCAAGCAATCTGAATTAGCAAGTCATTTTGACGGCAAGCCAACTGATGCTGGTGGTCGGGCTGTCATTCCAGGTTTCGTTGATAGCCATACGCACTTGGTATTTGCTGGCGACCGTGCACTCGAGTTTGAATCGCGCATGCAGGGCAAGCCATATGCGGCAGGTGGGATAAAAACCACCATGGCGGCAACACGGGCCGCGTCGGACGATGTGCTCGCAGCAAACGTTGCACGTCTGGCAAGCGAGGCGCTTGCATCGGGAACCACCACGCTGGAAGTGAAGTCTGGTTATGGACTGTCAGTTCGTGACGAAGCGCGCTCACTAGTTGCTGCAAAAACCGCGACATCAGAAACCACGTTCTTGGGTGCACACGTTGTTCCGCCCGACACCAACGCCGATGACTACGTGGCTTTGGTGCAAGGCGAAATGCTGAATGCATGTAAGGGCAATGCCAAGTGGATTGACGTGTTTTGCGACCGTGGTGCTTTTGATGTTGACCAGGCTCGTGCAATTTTGCAAACCGGTGCGGCCGCAGGATTGGGTACGCGAATTCACGCCAATCAGTTACAACAGGGTGGTGGAGTGCAACTTGGCGTGGAACTAGGCGTTGCGTCGTGCGATCACTGCACGCATCTATCACAGCAAGACATCGATGCGCTCTCAGGCGCCAGTGCAATCACCGTGGCAACACTGCTGCCAACCGCAGAACTGTGCACACGTTCACCGTTTCCCGACGCGCGAAAACTGATTGATGCGGGTGTAACTGTTGCGCTTGCTTCAGATTGCAATCCTGGTTCGTCGTACACGTCATCGATGTCGCTTGTAATTGCACTTGCGGTAATCAACATGGGCATGACATGCGATGAAGCGTTGTGGTCGGCAACTGCTGGTGGCGCACAGGCGTTACGCCGAAGCGATGTAGGAAACCTACGCGTTGGCTCGAGAGCCGACATGGTGGTGCTGGATGCGGCAAGCCACATTCACTTGGCCTACAGGCCAGGTGTGCAACAGGTGCGTGCAGTTATCCGCGGCGGCAAGACGGTGGTCGGTGTCGTTTAGTGGGTTATGGCTGTGCGCAGTGACAAAGCGTTTTCGGCTACAGCCTCAACAGTTTCGCCCGTGACGGTGAGATGCCCCATTTTGCGACCTGGTCGCGCAGTCTTTTTCCCATACAAGTGGACATGAGCCGATGAGTTGGCAATGATTTTGTCGAATTGTGGTTCACCATGCGTCCATTGGTCACCAAGAAGATTGACCATTGCCACTGCTGAACACGTCATGGATGGATCTCCGAGTGACTTTCCAACAAGTGCGCAGACTTGTTGTTCGAACTGGCTAGTGCACGCTGCATCAAGAGTCCAGTGGCCACTGTTATGTGGGCGTGGTGCAAGTTCGTTCACAAAAAGACTGTTGTGCGAGACAAAGAACTCAACAGCAAGTACGCCGATGTAGTTGAGCTTTTCTGCAATGTTAATTGTTGCTAATTGACCTTGCTCTAGTAGTTGAGAATCAAGTTGCGATGGCGCAGTGCTGATATCCAGAATGCCACCAACATGAACATTCTGTGTTGGGTTAAATAGTGCAATCTCACCATCTTCACCACGAGCGATGATGACGGAGAACTCAGCATCAAGATCTAACTTTTGTTCAACGATGCAGGGAACATTTCCGAGTGAATTCCAATGTTCCAGGGTGTCGGAAAGGTGCTGAACGATCTGCTGCCCTTTGCCGTCGTAACCATTGCGCGAAGTCTTCATGATGAGGGGAGTGCTGAACCGATCAAGATGTGTATTTCTGACTCCATCGCGGTTAATTCGTGCAGCATCATCTTGGGTTTCCAGCACTTCGAACGGCGCAACAGATAGCCCGATGGATTGACAGAATTGCTTTTCCTGACGACGATTTTGAGCAATTGCAATCGCTGAAGGGGATGGGCGAACGGTTACCTGTTGCGCAAGGTGCTCGAGTGCCATCACAGGTGGATTTTCAAATTCAACGGTGACGGCACTGCAAATTGATGCAAGCCGGTTAAGCGCGTCAATGTCGTCAAATGGGGCAACGATATGAACGTTTGCGTTCACACCCGCAGGTGCGTGTGGGTCGGGATCCAGAACCGCTGTTTGGTAGCCCAAGTTTTTGGCAGCGAGAACAAAGTAGTTTCCAAGTTGGCCACCACCAAGAACACCCAACATTGCTGTCATTCAGCAGGTGGAAGAACGCTTGCCACTGCCTCGTCATGGCGTGTATTGCGGTATTCGAACAGAGCAGTGTGAAGTTGCTTGTCTTCGTGGGCCAGCATTTGGACGGCAAACAGCGCAACGTTCGTTGCGCCCGCCTCACCGATTGCAAAAGTAGCCACAGGAATTCCAGCAGGCATCTGCACAATTGAGTACAACGAATCGGCTCCTGCCAAATGGGATGTCGGAATAGGAACGCCAAGCACAGGAACAATTGTCTTTGCCGCGAGCATGCCGGGAAGGTGGGCGGCACCGCCGGCACCAGCGATGATTGCCCGAATGCCGCGGGCTGATGCCGCTTCTGCATAGGCAAATAATTCATCAGGCATTCGATGCGCTGAGAGAACTTGTACCTCGTGTGGAACCTGGAAGTGGTTCAACATCTCTACTGCTTTTGCCATCACTGGCCAATCGGAAGTTGAACCCATCACCACACACACAATTGGCGGGGGCTGTTGCGTCACGCTCTCAGACTAGACCGACGCAGATTGCTCACTGCAAGGGTGGCACCGCGCTTTACAATCTGTAAAGTCGCAGTTATCCGCGGCGGGAAAACCGTCGTCGGGTCTTTGTAGACGACGGCGAAAGCACTTCGCGAATTCGGCGACCCCAGTTAATTGATTCTGTCGACACACCTTGATCTTTAATTTCGCTGCGTTGGCGATCGAGTTCAATTGCAATGTCTGCCAAATTCTTGGGTAGTTGCTCGGCGATGGTGTTGCGCAAGTGCGAAGCAAGCGCCGGGCTTTTTCCCTCAGTTGACACTGCAACGATCACATTGCCATCGCGGTGCGTGGCTGCCAGGTAGAACGAGCAACGGTCTGGGTCGTCTGCAGAGTTCACCCAGGTCCCGCGTGCATTGCCTTCGTCGTAAATGAGCTGATCAACAGCATGGTTGCCTGTTGCAGTGATGACCAATTGGAAACCTACGGTGTCGCCAGCCTCGTACATTCGCTGCACCAAGGTGGCGTTCGGCATGGTGGAAAAATCTTCCACAAAGTTAGGGGAGATGACGGTTACGTGTGCACCTTCATCGGCAAGTGCTTTTGCCTTGCGGTAGGCGATGCGACCGCCACCAACAACGAGAGCCTTTCGCCCCGTGAGATCCAAAATGATGGGGAGCATTAACTTCGGGAGGCAATAAGTTCGTGAACCGTGTTCGGGTCACGAAGATCGAGCCCAGCGGTTTCGCCAATCACAATGATGCTGGGTGCTTGTGCCTCCGCAAGGTGTGCCTCGGCCAGCGTGAGACGCGAAATGGACTGGTCGGCACGAGTGCCGTTATGGATAATGGCAACTGGGGTGTTTGGCTTCATGCCTGCGCTCAGGAGGTCCGCAGAGATCTTTGGCAGGTTTGCTGTGCCCATGAGTACCACCAACGTTGCGCCAGTTTTGGCATGTGCCGACCAGTCGACGCTTTCACTTGGGTCTTCACAGTGCCCGGTTACCACCGTGACGGCACGTGCGATGCGTCTGTGAGTTACCGGAATTCCTGCAATTGCAGGAACGGAAAACGCAGATGAAATACCTGGAACGATTTCGAAGGAAACGCCAGCCTTAATCAGCGCCTCTGCTTCTTCGCCGCCGCGACCAAACACGAATGGATCTCCACCTTTTAAGCGCACAACGTGTTGATGGTTGCGACCGAGTGTGACCAGGAGTTCATTAATGAGAACTTGCGTGTGGCTGCCACCAGCGCGTTTGCCAACGTCGATGCGCTCTGCATTGGCAGGAATGAGTGCCATGATCTCATCGGAAACCAATCGGTCGTGCACCACAACTTGGGCAGATGAAATAAGGCGATGTGCTTTAACAGTGAGAAGGTCTGCGCTTCCAGGACCTGCGCCAACAAGAAATACGGTCATACGGTTGCTCTTGCGTGCAAACCGCATTCGGTTTTCTCTGTTCCTGCCCAACGACCGGAGCGAGCATCACCGTCAACTGCTGCTGGTTGAGTGCATGGCCAGCAACCAATTGAGGTGTAACCCTGACTAGTCAGTGGGTGCTCGTTCAGTCCGTGAACTTCCAAGTACTTGTCGTAGCCGCTCTGTGAGAAGTTGGCGAGTGGATTCACTTTGATGACATCGCGCAACATGTCGTGACTCACCAATGGTGTATTTGCTCGACTTGCTGAATCGTCGCGACGCAGGCCTGTAATCCACGCTGACTTATCTGCAAGTGCGTGTTCAAGCGGTGCAACTTTGCGAATAGCACAGCATGCGTCGGTGTCGCGTTGCCACAAGTCGTCAGGAACAACAGTTGCGGCTGGGGCAATGACTTCTAGGTTGCCCGCAGTTAGTTCCGCAAGTCCTTTTGCGTACCAAAGGGTTTGTGCAAACAAGTATTGAGTATCAATGAGCGTCACCGTTGCACCCTTGACCGTTGACCATGTCATGTGGGCAAGCACTGGGTCGCCAAAACTTGACGTGACGACGAGGTCTGCACCAAATGTTCCGTGAGCCCAAGCAATGATGTCTTGTGGCGACCACGATTCAAACTGTTTCGTGATAGTGGCAACATTGCCCGCAGAGAGCGGTAACTCTTGCATCAGACAGCGCACTCCGAGTCGCCAACTTCTGCAACGAAAGGACCGGTTTCGCCATAATCCACGAAGAAGTCAGCGTTTTCTTCTGGAGTAGGGAAGTGATCGAGGTCTGCAAGACCAACTGCAACGGCAGATGCTCCGCCAGAGCGGTCCATCCATGCACGGAAGGTTTCGCCTGCTGAACGCTCTTCTGCAAAGCGGCGAACCACGCGGGTAACTGCCTGCGGTGCATTCTTGGCAGGCACGCGAAGGGCCTTTTCGCCAAAGAAGATCTGCTCTTCGCCAACATATCCACCGAGCAGCATCTGGTAACCAGGGGCAGCCTGGCCGTGTGCACGGCGCTCGGCGCCAAAGAACCCGATGTCGCTGGCGTGGTGCTGGCCACAGCTATTGGTGCAACCAGAAATGTTGATGCGAACACCACCCACTTCAGCAAGCCCTTCTTCTTCAAGTGCTTCGCCGATGGCCTTTGCTAAGCCGCGTGACTGGGTAACTGCAATATTGCAGGTGTCGGCGCCTGGGCATGCAACAACGTCACGTGCAAGTTCTGCACCAGGACGAGCCATGCCAACGACGTCAAGAGCCTTGTACAGAATTTCCAGTTGGTCTTCCGTAAGTGCGCGGAACACCACGTTCTGACGGTTGGTAAGACGAACATCAGCATTCAAATCGCGCTGAATTTTAGCCAATGCCTTGAACTGATCTGCAGTGATGTCGCCAAGTGCGGCATAAGCAATTGCCGAAACTGAACCATTTGCTGTCCCGCGAATGACGCTGGTTTGCACCCAGCGCTTAAACGGATCATTTGATTTCAAATCAACGCGAACGCCTTGGCCGACCTGAGTGATTTCACCACTCGTTGCAGCGCCTGCTGCCTTGTCGCCAACAGCAACAACTTCTGGTGGAATTCCTCCTGGCCATGTTGACGACGCGGGAAGTGTGTGACGCACTTTGATAACGCGACGACGAACTTCGTCGATACCAAGTTGATCAACAACCCACTTCAAACGTGCACGAAGTTTGTTGTCGCGGTTACCTGTTTGGTCAAACACGCGAAGTGTTGCTTCAATCGTTGGCAATAGGTCTTCACGTGAAGTGAAGTCTTCAAGTGCAAGCGCTGGGTGTGGTGTTGCGCCAAGACCACCTGCGATGTATACGCGGAAGCCCGGCTCAACTGTTCCGTCTTCGTTGGTGCGTGTAGTTGCTACAACACCGAAGTCGTTGAACATTGCTTGACCGCAATCGGTTGAGCAACCAGAGAAGTTAACTTTGAATTTACGTGGCAAGCGCTGGCCGATTGGGTTACGCACAAAGTGGCGGAACGTTGCTTCGGCCCACGGCGTGACGTCAAGTTTTTCGTGAGGGCATGCACCTGCAAGGTGGCAAGCCATGACGTTTCGCACAGTGTCGCCGCATGCTTCGCGCGACGTTAAACCAACCTCTGCAATCTCGCGGAGGAGCGCCGTCATCTTGGTGAGTTCAACGAAGTGAAACTGAATGTTTTGGCGAGTTGTGATGTGGCCCCAACCGCGTGAATATTCGGTGGACAGCTTTGCCATCAGTTCGAGTTGTTCTGGAGTGATCGTTCCTGCAGGCAACTTGATGCGCACCATTTGATTGGTGCCGCCTTGGCGCTGGCCGTACACGCCGTTGTTCAAGCGAATAACGCGGAAGACATCTTCTTCAATTTCGCCAGCGAGGTACTGGGCGATGGCTACCTCGAAGCGCTCAATGTCGGCCTGCTGTTCCTTGTACAGGCTTCGTGTTTGCGCGATTACCGGTGCGATTCCCATGGTTTCCCCTTGTTGACCTGTATCTGAGCCATTTGGCTAAATACGACTAATATGGTCAACTTTATCGGGATTTGGCGTTTTGGGCAATTACAGCGACAAATTACTGACCGGGGTCCTGCCCAATCTCTCGGAGACCATCATGCAGTGCCTTACGCAGACGGCGAGCCATGTCGGGGCTGAAGTGGCCGATTAAGCCTTCACCGGCATGCCCAATTTCGTCGATAGTCAGCACAATGCGCGGCTCGGCATCGTCGTAATCATCGCTAACGGCGACACCCCATGAAATGAGCTTGGCGTCTTCATCGCCTGCTGGAAGGTCACTTTGCTGGAACGGATAGTCGTCAATCGATCTGCGCATGGGGCAAGTCTGACAGATTGCGAGTTAGGCGATGTACTTCACTCCGAGCAATGAGACCGTGGCAATGCACGCCCAAGAGGTGAGTGCAAGTACCAGCGGTCGGCCACCAACCTTCATGAGGTCGCGGATTTTTACTTCAGAACCCAAACCAACGAGTGCTGCTGCAAGTGCCCATTGCTCAATCTTTTTCAGCGGTGATAGCCAATCATCGGGAATAACACCGGTGGTTCGAAGCACCACCATCGCAATGAATCCAACAACGAACGCAGGAATGAGGGGGGCCTTTCGTCCAGGAAAGCGCGGTGTAATACCGGCCGATGGACGCTGAATCCACACGCTGACAACTCCAATGAGCGGTGCAAGAAGTAGGACTCGTGAAAGCTTGACCACGGTTGCCGAATGCACCGCATCGTTTCCGCCTGTAGACGCGGTGGCGATGACTTGGGCAACGTCGTGCACGCTGGCGCCCACCCAGGCTCCAAAGAAATGCGGGTCGCCAAGCCCAACAACATCGCGTAGCAACGGAAGCACCGCAATGGCCAGACTGCCGCACAACGTGACCAGTGCGATTGCATAGGCAACTTCTTCTTCGTCTGCATCAACAACACCATCGACGGCCGCAACTGCTGATGCACCGCAGATCGAAAAACCGGTAGCAATCAGTAGCGAAAGCGATTTCGGTACACCAAGGCGCGGGCCGAGCCACATGGTTCCAAGGAACGTGGTTGCCACAACCAACAGCACAATGATTACTTCACGACCGCCAAGTTCAACAATCTGTTCGGCAGCGAGTTGTGTGCCGAGAAGGACAATTCCAATTCGGAGAACTCGTTTTGCCGCAAGTTTCTGCCCAGGTTCGCACGAGCGTGGAATGACGCTCAGGTTGCCCAGGATGACACCAATGACGAGCGATGCCACAAGTGGGGAAACGGTGCTGAATTTCCAGTGAATATTGAAACCAATGAAGGTCACAGCAAAGGCAAAAAGCAGGCCTGGAAGGTATCTGCGCACAGCAACTATCACTGTTGAATTGTAGGATTTCAGCGTGGTTTCAGACAATTCATCACCAACGCGAGTGTGGAGTGAGCGCGGTGAATGGCGCACGCTGTTGGTGGCGCTCTCCGTCTATGGGCTCACCGTGCTCACAGTGGTGCGTTATGAAGTGCTTACACCGTGGTTGGCAGTGCCTTTCCTTGCGGTACTGGGGGCTTGGCACCTGAGCATGCAACACGAGGTGTTGCACGGACACCCGTTCAAGAATCAGTTCATCAATGATGCAATTGGTGGCATTCCGGTCACGCTATGGATTCCGTATTTGGCGTTCAAAAAAGATCACCACGAGCATCACCTTTCGGACTTAACGAATCCGGCGCTCGACAATGAGAGCTTTTACGTGACGCAAGAACAGTGGGACAAGGCCGGACGAATTCGTCGCGCTGCATGGACGGCTAATCGCACCATCTTGTTTCGCATATTTGTGTGGACAATCGTTAGCACCATTACATATGTGCTGTCGGTGTTGCAGCGCGCAATACGAAACGAGAAGGGCGATCGACTGGCAGTTGCTCTGCACGTGATTGGTGTTGCCTTTGTCGTGTATTTGGTTTCGCTCTCGAGCATGCCGCTGTGGCAGTTTGCGTTGGGCACGGTGTATGGCGGGCGCATCCTGAATGCCATTCGCCCATTTCCTGAACACAAGTATCAAAGTGGAGTAGAGACGCGCACGGCAATGATCATGGCCGGACCGTTTATGAGTCTTCTCATGTTGAACAACAACTTGCACATCGCGCACCACAACGAGCCGTGGGTTCCTTGGTATCGATACCACTCATTAATGAATCGCGTGAATGCAGTGCAACGTGCGCGCGATGCTGGAGTGTTGTACGAAGGTGGCTATGCCGAGGTGTTCCGTAGGTTTTCGTTTAAGCCAGTTGATTCACCAGTGCGCGAGCGCAACTAACTAACGCGTAGCCACGACGGGGAAGCGCGGGTCGTCTAGCGCATCGCCAAATTGCAGGTCATTGCCTTCAAGCGGAGGAGAGGTTTTCCACGGTCGTGATGCAAACACGGCGTCGTCGCCTACGTAGCGGAAGCTGACAGCGCGACGTAATTTCACGCCGGTTCCTGCTGTGCCTGGAGCAGAGTGAAGTGTGCGGTAATGAAATGCCACGGCATCACCAAGTTGCACTGGAGTAGAGATCACCTCGTGGGTATTGAGTTCTTCAACGGATGGTAAGTGTACAAAATCGTGTGCCGCATCGACATATGCGGTTTGATCTTTAAATCGCTTCGGAATGAATCGCTTGTTCCATTTGTGGCTGCCTGTGATAAAGCGCAACGCAACCGAATCGGGAATGGGATCGAGAGGAATCCAAATACTCACGTTGTCCATGCCATCAATTCCGTAATACGGATCGTCGTGATGCCACGGCGTGACTTCTTTGGTTTCAGCTTCCTTCACTAATACGTGCTCGTGAAACAGCCGTGCCGTATTAGTGCCCATCAGGTTGTGCGCGGCTTCAGGAACGCTGCCGCTCATGCCAACCTCGGCAAATTGTGGGATGCGTTTCCAGTTCACGTAGTCATCAAAAAAACGGCCTGCGGCGCCAGTAGGGGTATATTCGTTTGCCCACGGGCCAGGACTTGCCATATTGGCTGCAACGCCTTGGCGAAGTGATTCCAGTGCTTCAGAAGTCACCAGATTGCGTAGTACCACCACACCATCGCGTTGGTATGCACTGCACAGCTGTGGATCGATGGCCATATCTTCACCCTAATTGGAGTGATATTGCACTGGATAAATGAAGAACCCGCCGGCATTGGCCGACGGGTTCCAGAGTTCCTGTAGCGGAGACCGCTAGTTACATGCGGAAGCCCTTGTTCACCATGGAGATGACAGCATCCTTGACAGGGATCATTCCCATCACGATCGCGCCGTTAGCGCAATAGGTCTGCCAATCCTGGTCGAACGTCATGCCCCAACCACTTGCTGGTGTCATCTTGAGGAACCAGCACATTGCGATGGCAACGATGAGGCCCCAGTTTGAACCAATGATTGGAATCTTCTTGATAATTCCCGACAGCTGAACAGTGCCAAGTACCGAATCGACAACAGTCGTTACGGCGCCGAGCAGGAGGGCTGCTAGGAGTAAGTATCCAAGTGTGTACATGATTATTTCCCCAATTCTGTGGGCGTCATTGCCCACGAATTCGACCGTAAATGACAATTGTCACCAAGTGGTGGATTACACGAAATTGCAACAATTCAGCCCGTGAAATAGGCGAAATATCGATTCTGTAACACTTGTGAAGTCGTAAGGTTGGCGCAATGAATGGGGAAATTTCGTCAATCATTACGGGCGGTCCATGGTCGCCTTTGCGTATAGCGATGTATCGATCACTGTGGATCGCGGCCTTGGTGTCGAATGTGGGCACCTTCATGCACATTGTTGCTGCTGGCTGGGCAATGACCTCGCTTACCGATTCACCAACGTTGGTCGGCTTAGTGCAAACCAGTTGGGCTGTTCCGGGCTTTGTTCTGGCCCTTCATGCGGGTGCATTTGCCGACATGGTGGAGCGCAGACGTCTGATTGCGCTCACACAGGTGCTGGCTCTAGCAATTGCTGCTGGGTTAGGCGTCCTCGAAATAACGGGGAACCTTGGAGTGACAACGCTGTTGGCCGGAACGTTTCTTGAATCGGTTGCCCTCACCATTGCGGCACCTGCGTTCATGGCGCTCACGCCACAACTGGTTGGCACGCAGTATTTATCACAAGCATTCGGTCTCGACTCGGTGTCACGCAACATTGCGCAATCGGTTGGGCCGGCGATAGCAGGTGTCGTCATTGCATTTACGAACCCTGGGTCAGTGTTTGTGTTGAACGCGGTGTCGTTTGTGGGAATTTTGATTGTTGTTCGCAAACTTCCGAAGTTCACCACTCACGTTGAAAGCGCATCAAAGATCAACCACGTGATTAAAGATGGAATTAAGCACGTGGTGCGCACAGCGCAACTACGGAATATCGCTTTGCGATTAGCGCTCATTCTTGGTGCTACTGCTTCACTGAATTCAGTAATGCCTGTGGTGGCCAAGGAGTCATTGAATGTCGGCTCAAGTGGGTTTGGAATTCTGGCAGGCGCGCTTGGCGTTGGATCGGTGCTGGCCGTGTGGTTGTTACCAATTCTGCGCAAGAAACTGAACGCCGAGATGCTCGCAGTATCTTCATCCATCGTGTGGGCTACAGCAACTGTTGGGTTTGCTCAATCAACATCGCTGCTCACCGCGGTTCCTGCTCTGTTGCTGTGTGGAGCAACGCTGATGGTGCTCATGAATGTGTTGTTCTCCACATTCATTGCACAACTGCCAGATCATTTACGCGGACGGGGTTCATCCATCGGCATGCTCATGGCGTGGCTAGGCACGTCTGTCGGTGCATTCGCGTGGGGGTTCACTGCTTCGTCAACTTCGGTTGGTGTAGCCCTGATCGCTTCTGCTGCGGTAACAGCAGGTATAGGCGTACTGAATCGTGTTGCGTTGCCGTTGAGTGCTGAAACGAACTAAGCGTGAACGGTGAGGCGGCGAACTGCTTCCACCACTACATCGTCGACAGTGATGCTGCCGGCTTCAACTGCCTGAGCAAGGTCAACACGCATCTCGTGTTCCCAGAATCGTTCTAGGTGAGCAACGGTCGACTTCACGGCATCAAGGCTGCTGTCTGCAGCAAACTGACGTGAAATCTGGTTGGCCATGCGCACCAACGCGCTGAGGCGGTGAGCAGGGTGATCCAGTTCGGCAGTTGCAGCGCTGCGTCCAGGTGAAACTTGCACCGCAGTCACTTTGTATTCAGGGCAGTTGGTTGCCCAGTCAGAGTTGTCGGTGGTAATCACGTTGGCGCCACTGATTGGGTAGTGGAATGTGGTGTATACCACACCTGGTGCAACACGCTCGGTTACATGCGCACGAAGTACCGTGTTGCCCACGCGACTTGAAATGGTGACTTCTTCACCATCGTGTACGCCTCGCTCGAGTGCATCGCTTGGGTGAATTTCGAGCAAGTCTTCCGCGTGCCACGCAACGTTCTTTGTGCGGCGGGTTTGCGCACCCACGTTGTATTGGCTGAGGATGCGACCAGTGGTGAGCAGAAGTGGGAACTTGCGCGTTGACTTCTCTTCAGTTGGAACATATGGGGTTGGAGTGAACTTGCCAAGACCGCGCACAAACTTTTCCTTGTGCATGATTGGCGTGCCGTGTGGGTTGGCGTCGTTGCATGGCCACTGAACGCTGCCTTCGTCGTCGAGGCGAGCAAACGACACGCCCTTAAACGTTGGAGTGAGAGCTGCAATTTCGTCCATGATTTCGCTGGACTCGTTGTAACTCATTGGGTAGCCAAGAGCATTTGCCAGTTCGCACACAATTTCCCACTCGTGCTTGCCCGTTTGTGGGCGCATTGCAGGGCGAACGCGGTTAATGCGGCGCTCTGCGTTGGTAAATGTTCCATCTTTTTCGAGAAACGAAGTGCCAGGGAGGAACACGTGTGCAAAGCGAGCAGTTTCGTTCAAGAAGAGGTCTTGAACAATGACGCACTCCATCGCTGAAAGCGCCGACTCAACGTGAGCAGTGTTTGGATCGGATTGCGCGATGTCTTCACCGTGTACGAACAGACCCTTGAAGTTGCCATCAATTGCGGTGTCGAACATGTTTGGAATACGCAAACCTGGCTCGGACTGAATGACCGTGCCCCACAGTTGTTCAAACATGGTGCGCGTTGCGTCGTCGCTTACGTGGCGGTAACCAGGAAGTTCGTGTGGGAATGAGCCCATGTCGCACGAACCTTGCACGTTGTTCTGACCACGAAGTGGGTTTACACCAACGCCGTCGCGGCCAAGGTTGCCTGTTGCCATGGCCAAGTTGGCCATACCCATCACCATGGTGCTGCCTTGGCTGTGCTCGGTAACTCCCAAGCCGTAATAAATTGCGCCGTTACCACCAGTTGCAAACAAACGTGCTGCCTCGCGTACCTGTGCTGCTGGAACACCCGTGTGAGCTTCCATTGTTTCAGGGCTGTTCTCCTGACGTGAAACGAATTCGCTCCAAATTGCGTATTCGGATGGTTCGCAACGCTCGGCAATGAACTTGGTGTCGGCAAGCCCTTCGGTCACGATGACGTGGGCGAGTGAGTTGATGATTGCCACGTTGGTGCCTGGCTTCAACTGCAGGAAGCCTGATGCCTCAATGTGTGCGGTCTTCACCAAGTCAATCTTGCGTGGGTCTACAACGATGAGTTTGGCGCCTTCACGCAAGCGCTTCTTCATACGTGAAGCAAATACCGGGTGAGCATCGGTTGGGTTTGCGCCGATAAGCATAATAACGTCGGCATATTCAACTGACTTGAAGTCCTGTGTTCCGGCCGATGTACCGAATGCGTTGCTGAGACCGAAGCCAGTAGGTGAGTGGCATACGCGCGCGCAGGTGTCAACGTTGTTATTGCCAAATGCCGCACGCACCATCTTTTGCACAACGAATACTTCTTCGTTTGTGCAGCGCGATGAAGTGATTGCACCAATTGAGTACTTGCCGTGGCGGGACTGAATGCTTTGCAGTTTTCCTGCAGCAAACGCGATTGCTTCTTCGAATGAAACTTTCTTCCATTCGTCGGTGATTGATTCGCGAATCATTGGCTCGAGTTGACGATCCTGGTGGTTTGCGTAACCCCAGGCGAAGCGACCTTTTACACATGAGTGGCCTTCGTTTGCTCCACCATTTTTGTATGGTGTCATGCGCACAACGGTTTCGCCTTGCATCTCTGCCTTGAATGAGCATCCAACTCCGCAGTATGCGCAGGTGGTGAGCACGGTGCGGCGTGGTTGACCAAGTTCAATAACGGTGTTCTCGGTAAGCGTTGCTGTTGGGCAAGCTTGCACGCATGCACCACACGACACGCAAGGCGAGTCGAAGAAGTTGCCGTTGAAACCAGCGGCTACGCGTGAACCGAATCCGCGACCTTCAATGGTGAGGGCAAACGTTCCCTGAATTTCTTCGCATGCACGAACGCAACGGTTGCACACGATGCACTTTGAGGAATCAAAGGTGAAGTACGGGTTCGACGTGTCTTTGCCCAGGCTGAGGTGGTTATCACCGTCGTAGCCGTAACGAACATCGCGAAGGCCAACAGCGCCAGACATATCTTGCAATTCGCAGTCACCGTTGGCGGCGCATGTGAGGCAGTCCAGTGGGTGGTCGCTGATGTAGAGCTCCATTACTCCGCGGCGCAAGCGCTCAAGCTTTGGAGTCTGTGTGCTTACGGTCATTCCAGGTGAGCATGGGGTGGTACACGAAGCAGGAGTGCCCTTGCGTCCGTCAATTTCCACCAAGCACAAGCGGCACGAACCAAATGGATCGAGTGAATCAGTTGCGCACAATTTCGGAACGTCTACGCCTGCAAGCGCTGCTGCGCGCATGACTGAAGTTCCTTCGGCAACAGCAATCTTGATGCCATCAATGGTGACGTCAACTGTTGGATGTTCACCATTTCGACTCTTAGGTCGTGGCGCCGGAGTACCGAGATCGTGATCCATCAACGTCATGTCTATGTTCCCCTGTTATCCCTGAAAATCTTCTGTGAAGTTTTTTAGCGCACTGCGAACGGGAAGTGGTGTCAAGCCACCCATCGCACACAATGATCCGTCAGCCATGACCTCGCAAAGGTCAACGAGTACTTCTATGTTGGCATCGCGATTAATGCCTGCAGTGATTTTGTCAATGAGTTCGACGCCGCGAGTGGATCCAATACGGCATGGAGTGCACTTTCCGCAGCTTTCAGCAACGCAGAACTCCATGGCGAAACGGGCTTGTGCGGCCATGTTTACGGTGTCGTCAAACACCACGATTCCGCCGTGGCCCACCATTGCTTCTGCAGCCGCAAATGATTCGTAGTCCATTGGTAGGTCGAACTTGTCGGTAGGCAAGTAGGCACCCAGTGGTCCACCGACTTGTACCGCACGAATTGGGCGACCGCTTTGGGTTGCGCCACCCAGGTCGTTCACCAGTTCGCCAAGTGTGATGCCGAATGCGGTCTCCATGATTCCGCCACGGGCGATGTTCCCAGCAAGCTGGAACACTTGCGTTCCGCGACTGCGTCCCACGCCAAGTGCTGCATACGCTGCTGCACCGTCGGCGAGGATTGCTGGAATGGTTCCCAGTGACAAAACGTTGTTCACCACGGTTGGTTTTCCAAACAAACCCTCAAGAGCGGGTAGTGGTGGCTTTGCACGAACAACTCCGCGCTTGCCTTCGAGGCTTTCAAGCAATGCGGTTTCTTCGCCACAAATATATGCACCTGCACCAACACGAACCTGAATAGTGAAGTTAAAGCCTGAACCCAGAATGTTGTTGCCTAGCCAACCTTGCTCGGTTGCTGCATCAACTGCTTTGTTCAGCGCTTCGATTGCTTCTGGGTATTCGCTGCGCACGTAGATGTAACCGGTGTTTGCACCAACAGCCCATCCTGCAATGGTCATGCCTTCAAGCAGCATGAACGGGTCGCCTTCCATCAGCATGCGGTCTGCGAACGTTCCGCTGTCACCTTCGTCTGCGTTGCAGACGATGTACTTGGTGGTTCCTGGTGCTTCGAGAACCGTGCGCCATTTAATCCCGGTTGGGAATGCTGCACCACCGCGACCACGAAGACCGCTGTCGGTGACTTCGGTAACGACAGCGCTTGGTGTCATGCCAAGTGCGCGCTTCAAACCTTTTACTCCGCCGTTTGCTTCGTAGTCCTGTGCAGAGCGAGGGTCGACAACGCCAACACGCTGGTAGGTCACACGCTGCTGACGCTTGATCCATGGAAGTTCTGTTGTCAGACCAAGGCGCAATGGGTGAGCGCCACCATTCAACACATCTGCTGCCAACAAACTTGTTACATCGTCAACTAACACCGGACCATATGCAATGCGACCTTGTGCGGTAGCGACTTCAATCATTGGCTCGAGCCACATCATGCCCCACGAGCCGTTACGCACAACGCGCACACCTTTTTGTTTTGCAAAAGCTCCAGCAACATCGTCGGCACCGGCTGCGCGCGAAGCTGCATCGCGTGGCACGTACACCGTGATGCCTTCGCCGGTTGTGTCAATAGATGGTTCAGGAATTCGTTTGGCGATTGCGTCGCCAATAATCGTTTCAATTGAAGTTTCATTTACGCCACCAATGAGTCGGCCATCAACTGAAACCGATGGACCGAGTGCGCAATGACCCAAGCAGAACACTTCTTCAACAACAACCTTTTTGCCATCGCCTGCAAGTAGTGCACGATCCCACACATCGCGACCACCGCGTGACTGACATGCTTCTGCGCGACACACCTGCACGATTGGGCCGGCAGGCTCTTCGGTGCGGAAGTCTTTGTAAAACGTGATAACACCATGCACTTCGGAAACCGTGACATTGAATACGTCGGCAAAAACTGGGATCAGTTCTTTGCTGATATATCTGGCGTGGTGTTGCACTGCGTGAAGTGCTGGCAACATGCCACCTTCAACGCCGGCAAACTGGCGGACAATGGCTTCAAGTTCGGGGAGCGACGCGTTGGTACTCAAGGCTCATAATCGTAGGCGAAATAAGGGCTAGAGCGACAGTGAGCCCTCAGAATTGAGCAATTCTCGAACTAGTTCACAAAGAGCAAGCGGATTTCACCTTCGGGGTCTGCGAGGAGGTTCATTTCGGCGTTGATCTCAAGGGTCTTGCGGTCGGCAAGGTCAAATGCTGGCCACATTGGTGCAGAAGATTTCGCAAACTGCACGATCTCGTCGGCAAATCGTTTAGCGATTCCAGCGCGCTCAGCGCCTTCGCCCGTCAGCATGTCGGTGCCGGGTGCACTGAGGTTGTCAAATGCAAACGGAATATCGAGTGCATGGCAACTGCCGAGCACGCCACCAAATGCAGGAGTAGCCCAGGTGAACCAATACATCCATGTTGGGTTGCCGGCTACGGCATGATTCTCTGCGAGTCGCTGTGCGCGTTGACGGAATGCCGTATCGGTATGTACGGAAGAAATGAGTTGCCGTGGTGATTCTGATGGTCGAAGTTTTTCGTACACCGCACGAGCATCTGCTGCGCGATCTCCAAACACTTC
>Ga0172376_10002529_pt1 | contig 22246 bp, 23 predicted proteins | sample Lak35m_FD_121114 | JGI IMG/M metagenome (GOLD analysis project Ga0172376, IMG submission 121114) | Freshwater microbial communities from Kabuno Bay, South-Kivu, Congo - kab_092012_35m | ecosystem: Environmental > Aquatic > Freshwater > Lake | place: Democratic Republic of the Congo: South-Kivu... | reverse complement strand
TCATAATCTCTTAATGATCTTTCCAACACCTCGTCAGTGCCAGAAGCTGGACTTAATAAACTTAACAACTCAGCACTTCGTGCTTCCTTCGTTTCCGTCTATCTCGTCGGTATGGGGTGCATTATAGGACAATTTCTTACACACGCAAGTGCTTTTAGCATCTTGTTTTATCGAGTGTTTCTTTTTTATGCACCAATATGGAGCATTTTTACCCAATCTTTGAAATAAACTTCTAATTTTAAAGCAGAAATATTTAATTTATATTTCTGCTTTTTATTTCTGTTAATTTTTTGCCGTTGCCGGTTTTATCTTCACACTCAGGATGTTCACCGGTTGAGCCGGAACATTCTGGTGTACACCAACATTGCGGGTCGGTACTTTGGCAATTTTATCGACCACATCCATCCCTTTGGTAACACGGCCAAATACAGCATAACCGGCATTACGTGGACTTTTATTCAGGAAGTCGTTATCGACCAGATTAATAAAAAACTGGCTTTTGGCTGAATCGGGATGATTGGTCCGTGCCATCGCCAGGGTGCCGCGCTGATTGCTCAGGCCATTATAGGATTCATTTCTGACCGGTGGGCGGGTATTCGGACGTTCCACCATAGCTGCATCCATACCGCCGCCTTGAATCATAAAGCCCGGAATGACGCGATGGAAAATGGTACCGATATAAAAACTGCTACTGACATATTTTTCAAAATTGGCTGCTGACAACGGTGCCTTGTCGTTAAATAGTTCAATTTCAATATTGCCCATCGAGGTTTTCATTTCAATCATTGAATTGGCAGCCCATGCAGAGGCACTAAGGGCAAGGCTGGCGGCCATAAGAACGCTACGTTTTAACATTTCTTTACGAATCCGTGGTTTGATGTTTTGCTTCACTTATATTAATTGTTCAGTATGAAGAAAACATTAGCTGTTCCTTTCAAATCCTGAGAATAAGATGAATAACAATATCCAGAAGCAGATTTTTGCGCATCCGCCTTGGCACTTACACGGCGATGCTTTTATTTTGAATTATTGGCTGAACCCTTTTTTCTTAAAAACAGCCAAGCGTTTTCGGCTGGCCCCGTCCCCTTTAGGACGCATGGTCAATGTGATGCTGATCCGTTATCAGGATTCGCCAGTGGGTCCGTATGATGAACTGTTAATTATGGATCATCCTTTATTGTATAAACATCGCTTGTCGACCATTCCCAAGATTTATGTCTCGACCCAAGCTTCTTTAGTGCATGGCCAGCAGTTATGGGGTATTCCGAAAGAGCTGGCCGAATTTGAATGGCTGGAAAAAGAAGGTCGCACCTATTGTATTGTGCGTCATCAGCAGCAAGAGATGTCAATTTGTCTGGAGCGGCCGAAAAACAGCACCTCGTTTTATATCAATAGCCACCATATTCCGGCTTCATTTTTATCCATTCAGCAGGCTTGGCAAGGCCAGCGCTACCAGTTTAGTCCGAAGTTTCGTGGCCGTTTATCTAAACTCAAAACGGTGGAATGGCAAAATACTCAGGATATTTTTCCGGATTTTTCCCAGGCCCGACTATTACAAAGTTTTTATGTACCGGAGTTTGATCTGTTATTCCCCGAAGCGCAGATTAAAACCAAAACCGCTGTTCCACGTGAAACCAGAAAAAATCTGAGTCGGCCTTTTTAGGTCACTCCTTTTAAAAGAAGCGTGGTCGATCCCAGAATTTTCTGAAATTCTTGCCCAGCTCTAGCGTGAGTTTTTTGGCACGGCGCGAAACCGGGGTTAAATTAATAAAGCCATGAGTCTGGTCGGTATATTCCTTATATTGGACTTTGACCCCTTGCTGACGCAGCTTGTGCGCATAAATTTCCGCTTCATCGTGCAGCACATCATGCCCGGCCGTCACAATAAAGGTTGGCGGCAGTTTTCTTAAATTGCCATAGGTCGGTGAAATCAGTGCATCATCCAGTGCCATATTGTGCTGTAAGGCATAATACTCGGTGACGAAATCAATATCCTGCTCGGTCAAAACCAGACCATCTTTATAGGCAAAGAATGACGGATGACGGCTTTTAAAGTCCACCACCGGATAAATCAGTAACTGGGCATGCGGTGCATAGGCGGTATTTTTACTGCGCTGTGACACCACCGTAGCAATATTGGCACCGGCACTGTCACCCGCCACGGCAATACGGTTTTTCAGAATATTAAATTGACGGCGATGCTGATACACCCAGGCCAAAGCATCTTCACAACACTGAATCAGCTGTGTTGGTGAAGCCTCGGGGGTCAGTGGATAATCGACACTGACCACCTGTGCCTGAGCAGCATGCGCCAATAGCCGGCAAACTTCATCATGGGTATCGAGATTGCCCACCACAAAGCCGCCACCATGATAAAACACAATCAAGGGCAGTTTTTTATGCGGTGCAGGATGATAATAACGGGCCGAGATGGTGCCGCTTTGCAAGCTTAAACGTAAATCTTCGACCCGTTTGACATAGGTCGGCTGTTTGCGAATGGCTTTCATCTGGGTATCAAAAGCCTGACGCGATTGCGCCGGATTTTTGCCAATAAAACCGATACGCCCCTGCTTGATTTGGGCCGCCATCATGCATTTAATGAGTGGATCAAGTTGCGGATACTGATAAGGATAGCCCAAGGCACGCGCCAGCGATTCCTGCGCCATGCACGGTAAATGATCGAGTGTTCGCACCACCGTACCCTGACTGTTATCAATGATTTTTTGCAGTTTCTGTTGATACGCACTCATCTATCATCTTCCTTTTTTATTCATTCTTCACATTTTCTACATGATCAGCAGTTTAGTGACTATTTCGTTATAGAAGTCCAGTCATCGCCCTACATATTCAGAATTTATATACGCTAATCTTATTTCTATAAGGTGTCATTGACAATTTTGATGATACAGAGGGATTGATTTTGCTAATCCGGATAGAAAAAGGACGCTCACCATGTCTAGAAAACTCCTCTTGGTTTCCTGTGCGACCGTATTTTTAGCGGTCGGTTGTGTCGCGTTCCCTGAAGATGGCCACTACAATGGCCGCTATGATCACCGTTATGACCGGGATTACGACCGTAACTATGATTATCGCCGCATGACAGAACGTCAGCGTTGGGAATATGAACAACGTCAGAAACGCTTACAGCAACAACGCCAACGCGAAGCGCAGTGGGATCGACAAAAACGTGAACTGGAACGTAAACGTGCCGAACAAAGCCGTCAGCAGTTACAACGGGAACGCGAACGACGCGCCGAACTGAACCGCAAACGCCAGCAAGTCGAACGCAAACAGCAAGAACAGCGTAAAAAACGGGTCGAAGAACAGCGTAAACGGATGGAAGAATATCGCAAACGGCAACGCGACCGCCGCGATTAATCCTGCATTTGACAGCGTGCGTGCGATGCACAGTTTAAAAACCCGAAAACTGGCTTTCGGGTTTTTATTTTGCCATATGCATTTATTTAAAAGCGCTGTAATAGAAAACTAACAGCCTTCAATAATAATAGTGAAAATAGTATGGCCTTCCCTGGCCTATTAGTTTGATCTCCCTGTTGAGAAATTAAATCTTCCTCCCTGATTTAAAAGATGGTCCTGTTTCATTTGAAATAGACAGCGTTGAATTTAGGGCTGTGGCTGTGCCTCAACTGCCGGTGCTTCCGACCCTGCTGGTGCAGCAACGGCCGGGGCAGTAACTTCTGCGGCTACGCCCACTTCAGCCCCCGCTTCTAACGGCATGGTAGTCACCTGTACCGTTTCAGGTTGCTCCGGATTTTGTGCCACTTCTGGCGCCTGTGCCGTTTCATGACTGCTACAGCCTACCACCGCCAGTCCAGCAAACAAGGCCACAGCCAATACACCCATTTTTTTCATCATTCGATCCTCATTCATTGAAAAATACAAAGTCCAACTTTGCGCTGGCTATACTTTCAAAATTTCTGTGCCGACTGCGCAGATAAAAAGTTAAATTTTTATATCCACCGGTACAAATTATGCAGTTTTTTATAAACATGAAGATGCACCTGTTTTTACAGCCAATGGAAGGAATCAGCAGGATTAATCTGCTGTTTTTATTATAGATTACAGCAATAAAAAAGGACGAAAGTGCAGAATTATTTTAGAGGGAGAAAACAGCGCACTCTACACAACATACGGCTAGTTTTGCGAAAAGATAACAGTGTAAATGCGGTAATTTTAAATCTTCAGGGCAAAAAAAAGGCTTATCCAGAGGGCGGATAAGCCAGAAAACACATTTCAAGAAAATATCAAAAGAAACTACAGCGATAGAATCTGGGCACAATCATACAAAGTTGACCTCACCCTGTAAAATAGTATTTTTCACTCATTCTGATCGTTTTTATGTATAAAGAATAATCAACTTAAAATTTTTTTATCAGCATCTACAGAATTTATCCGGACTTAAAATTAAAATCATTTTCACACAAATTGGCGTTTTAGACCCATAGTATCCTCCTGCACCATCCCGGCTAAAAAGATCAAAAATTAAAAGAATGTATGTTTTTTCAGCAGATTTCTGCAGATTTAATGACTGGCACCGCTTGAATTTTTATCCCCTGCCCCGACTTCTTTAATAATTACGAAATTCATCACTCATGGCAGTTCAGAATGAACCAGTCAATACTGATGCCAGAAGGACTGTACATGTTTAAGAACCCATTTAAACGGAGTAAATCAATGGCAACCGAGCACAACCAAGACGCTCAAGATCTGCAACAAGAGCAAGTAGAACAAGATACTACCCAAACTCAAGCTGAAACCGAGCAGGCAGGCGTTTCCGTTGAGTCTTTACAAGAACAGATTGCGCAGCTCGAAGGTGATTTAAAACTTGAAAAAGCGCGTACCGCCAATGCAGTGTATGAAGCGCAAAAAAGTGTCGAGCGTATTCAGCGTGAATCTGAAAAGCATAAAGAAGCAGTGCTGGAGAAATTTGCCAAAGAACTGCTCGATAGCGTAGATAACCTGGAACGTGCCATTGCCGCAGCTGGCGAAGAAAAAACCCCGCTGTGTGAAGGGGTGGAACTGACGCTGAAATCACTGCTTACGACTTTAGAGAAATTCGGCATTGTGGCGGTAGATACCGCGAACGGTTTCAATGCAGATTTACATCAGGCGGTGGGTATTGATCCAACAGCCAAAGCCAACGAAATTGGCAACGTACTGCAAAAAGGTTATAGCTTGAATGGCCGTTTATTGCGTCCTGCAATGGTTATGGTCGGCGCTTAAGCCTCATAAATTCGGGAGTTGGTGAAATTTTTTCATATTTTTAACTTGAAAAAAATTGAACGGCTCTCATATCGGATAACAAGTGTAAAGCACAATAAAATTTTTGAGGAAACATCCAAATGGCTAAAATCATTGGTATTGACTTAGGTACAACCAACTCATGTGTTGCGGTACTTGAAGGCGATAAAGTTAAAGTAATTGAAAACGCTGAAGGCGCGCGTACAACCCCATCTATTATTGCGTATAAAGATGGCGAAATCCTGGTCGGTCAGTCTGCGAAACGTCAAGCAGTAACCAACCCGAAAAACACCTTGTTCGCAATCAAACGTCTGATCGGTCGTCGTTATGAAGACCAAGCGGTACAAAAAGATATCGGTCTGGTGCCATACAAAATCATCAAAGCAGACAATGGCGATGCTTGGGTTGAAGTTAACGACAAAAAATTAGCACCACAGCAAATCTCTGCAGAAGTTCTGAAAAAAATGAAGAAAACTGCGGAAGATTACCTCGGTGAAACTGTTACTGAAGCAGTTGTAACCGTTCCTGCATACTTCAACGATGCACAGCGTCAAGCAACGAAAGATGCCGGTAAAATTGCTGGTTTAGATGTTAAACGTATCATCAACGAACCTACTGCTGCGGCGTTAGCGTTCGGTATGGACAAGAAAGAAGGCGACCGTAAAGTTGCAGTCTACGACTTGGGTGGTGGTACTTTCGACGTATCCATCATTGAAATTGCGGATCTTGATGGCGACCAGCAAATCGAAGTATTGTCGACTAACGGTGATACCTTCTTAGGTGGTGAAGACTTCGATAACGCATTGATCGATTACCTGGTTGAAGAGTTCAAGAAAGAACAAAACGTCAACCTGAAAAACGATCCACTGGCGTTACAACGTTTGAAAGAAGCGGCTGAAAAAGCAAAAATCGAGCTTTCTTCTTCAAATGCAACTGAAATCAACCTGCCATACATCACGGCTGATGCGACTGGTCCTAAACACTTGGTGATCAACGTAACACGTGCGAAATTAGAAGGTTTGGTTGCAGACCTGGTTGCGCGTACCATCGAGCCTTGCCGTATTGCACTGAAAGATGCGGGTCTTTCGACTTCTGACATCTCTGACGTGATTTTGGTGGGTGGTCAGTCTCGTATGCCACTTGTACAACAAAAAGTACAAGAATTCTTCGGTAAAGAGCCACGTAAAGACGTGAACCCGGATGAAGCTGTAGCAATGGGTGCGGCGATTCAAGGTGCGGTACTTTCAGGTGACAAGAACGACGTTCTTTTACTTGACGTAACACCGCTGACACTGGGTATTGAAACCATGGGTGGTGTGTTAACACCAATTATCGAGAAAAACACCACCATCCCTGCGAAAAAATCGCAAGTGTTCTCTACCGCTGCGGACAACCAGCCTGCCGTAGACATTTCGGTTTACCAGGGTGAGCGTAAAATGGCTCAACAAAACAAATTGTTGGGTAACTTCCAGTTGGGCGACATCCCACCTGCGCCACGTGGTGTGCCACAAATTGAAGTATCGTTCGACATTAACGCCGATGGTATCTTGAAAGTGTCTGCGAAAGACAAGAGCACGGGTAAAGAGCAATCAATCCAGATTAAAGCAAACTCAGGTTTGTCTGATGCTGAAATCGAAGCGATGATCAAAGACGCTGAAGCGAATGCTGAAGAAGACCGTAAGTTTGAAGAACTGGCAAAAGCACGTAACGAAGCGGATGCCCTGGTTTCTTCTGCGCAAAAAGCAGTAAAAGACCTTGGCGAACAAGTGACTGCTGATGAGAAAACTGCGGTAGAAACAGCAGTTTCAGAACTTGAAGCAGCAACCAAAGAAAATGATGTTGACGCGATCAAGGCGAAAACTGAAGCGCTGCAAAACATCATCATGCCAATTACGCAACGTGCGTATGAAGCAGCTCAAGGCCAAGGCGGTGCGCAAGGTTTTGACCCGAATGCCTTCGGTGGTGATGCTGGTCAACAGCAAAAAGCGGACGATGGCGTTGTAGATGCTGAGTTCACTGAAGTGAAAGATGACAAAAAATAATTTGTCGCTTTAAACAAAAGACCGCGCGTAAGCGCGGTTTTTTATATCTGTTTGAAAGCAAAAAGACTTGTTTCAGCCTTGCGGCTTTTTTAAGCTAGTTAGACACCCCCATCTGGCCTACTCTGCTTGACCATTTTCCTTGTTATATAAAGGAAAGAAAATCGGTCAATCACAGATGCGGATGTGCAGTTAATTATCCCCTCTCTACAGGAAGCCCAATCTGCGTGATGCGTCCCTTAATCCTGATTGTGTTACTGCTGTTTGCCGCCATGCTGTGGTATCAGAACCAGCAGCATCCGCAGCTGCAGCACAACAGCCTGCTGACCCGGATTCAGGCACCTTTGGATACCCGGCTGCGTTACCGGATTGCCGAAGTGGAACCGCGCTTTGGTTTAAGCCATGCCGAAGTAGTGCAACTGGCCCAACAGGCCACACAAATTTGGACAGAGGGTACTGGTCAGGACTATTTTGTCTATGATCCACAAGCGCGACTGGTAATCCGCCTGATTTATGATGAACGCCAATATGAATCGGAACAGCGTCGCCTGCAGATGGGCCAGATTGAGCAACAACAGCAGCATTGGGAACACCAGCAGACCCAAGTGCAGGCAGTCAAACAGCAGATTCAGCAACTGAACCAGCAGCTGACTTTTAAAAATGCCCAGTTACAACAACAGCTGAATGCCTATAACCAGCAGGTGCAGCAGCTGAACCAGCAAGGCGGTGCATCGACCACACAGCGCAGCTCTTTAAACCAGCAGCGCCAGCAACTTGAACAGCAAACCGCCAGTTTACAGGCTGAAATTCAACAGTTTAATGTACGTATTGCAGGCTTGAACCAACAGGTCGATGCCCTCAACCAGCTAAATCAGTCAATTGATGCTTCGGTGCAGCAATTTAACCAGCGCTTTCAGCCGCGTTTATTTGATAAAGGCAGTTTTGATGGCAAAAGTATTCGCATCTATGAGTTTCAGTCAGCTGCCGACCTGCGTTTAACCCTGGCACATGAATTCGGTCACGCCCTGGGATTGGGGCATACCCATGATCCACACGCCCTGATGCATCCTCTCATGCAGGAGCAAAATCTGGATCATTTTCAGCTCACTGCCGCTGATTTGGCACTTTTACAGCAGCGTTAAATACATTTGATGCTTTTCATTACAAGTTAATCTAGAAAACCGGGGCTTTATCGCCAACAGCACTGCCCTCTCTGACTATTTCATGTTATTGTGAAAGCCGCAATTTCAACAGGAATGTTTGTGGAGATTAATGTGAGTTACTACCATATTTTGATTGAAGTAAATGACCACATCAGCACGATTGAACAAACGCGTGATATTGAATTGTTTGATATCGTCGATATTCAGCCGTATCTCTACTCTATTCTATTGCCATATTTTAATGAGCAGATGATTGAACTCGAAGAAGAAAATGTCGAGTTTGAAGATATCCTGCATTTGGAAATCAAACAAACCCTGTTGCCGGTCAATCACCTGATTGAAGAAGAACAAAAACTGCTGCCAAGTGATACCGATGTCACCATTACAGCCTATGAAGTGTTTAACAACCGTGACTTGAGTCAGGATGTGACCACGGTGATTTTTGATATTTTAGAAGCCGTGAAGATTGATACCTCAGATATTGAATAAATATCCGGGCGCCATAAGGCGCCCTTTTTATTGTATGTTTATTTATTGCTGCATCATCAGTTTGGCATTTTCATTACGAAAAGCACGTAACACCTGCTGTCCGGCACGCCCGGTTGGACTTAAGCCCAGACGGATCTGTTCCTGACGAATCGCCTGGCGGGTTTTATCACCAATCAGGCCATCTACCGCACCAATATCATGACCGCGATTTAATAAAAACTGCTGGATTTCACGACGTTCTGCGCGTGAAGTGCCCGGATCATCAGTAGGCCATGGCGTCACAAACGGGCCTTTACCCTGTAAACGGTCGGATAAATGCGCAATGGCCAAGGCATAACTTTCCGCGGCGTTATAGCTGTAAATGGCATCAAAGTTTTTAAATACCAGAAAAGCTGGACCATTGCCGCCTGCCGGTGTCAACAAACCAGCCTGACTGCTGCCTGAAAGATTGCCCTGAATCAAGGCACTGCCATCGGCACGTACTAGCCCACGATTGACCCAGCTGCTTAAGGATTTTTTATTGCGGCGCCCTTCTCCACTGACCGACATGCCTGCGGGCAATTTCACTTCAAAGCCCCACGGTTGTCCGCTTTGCCAGCCACGTTTTTTCAGGAAATTGGCGGTTGATGCCAAGGCATCGGTGGTGCTTGATACCAGATCACGGCGGCCATCACCATCAAAATCTACTGTCAGTTCTTCATAGGTCGATGGCATAAACTGGGTATGACCAAATGCCCCGGCCCATGAGCCTCTGAGCTGATCTTCACGCACATCACCGCGTTGTAAAATACGCATGGCAGCAAAGAATTCGCCGCGGAAATAACTCTGACGGCGGCCTTCGCAGCTTAAAGTGCCTAAAGCCTGCAATAACGGATAACGGCCAGAAATATCACCAAAATTACTCTCTACGCCCCACACCGCGACCACGGTTTCTGGCGGTACCCCATAAGCTGCTGCAACCCGATTCAGCACTTCACGGTGCTCGGCCAGTTTTTTCTGGCCCAGTTGTACGCGTTCTTCATCGACCAGACCGGACAGATAATCCCAGATTGGCGTCGAAAATTCCGGCTGATAATTCAGGCGTTCAATCACTGAATAATCTGGCGTTAAATTTTGGGTATAGCGGTCATAAGTACTGCCACTGACGCCCTTGGCCATAGCCTGGCCGCGTAAATTGGCCAGACAGGCCTGGAAATTATTTTGAGGCTGGATGGTGCTTGGCACCGGCGCCGTGGTGGTGACCGGCTGACCATTAATAATCAGTTCTGCATGTAGCTGAGATGCAGCCAATGCCAAAGATCCGAAAACAAAAGCAAAGCGATGCATACTATCCCTTATGTCATTTGAATTTAAAACTGGTTTTACCATAACAGCTGGGCCATAAAATGACAGGGTAAAAACGTAAATTTAAATTTATTTTGCTTCATTTTAAATTCATATTTCAGTTTTGAATTTAAAAAATTTTATCCACAGGTTCAATCTTGGGTATTTTTAAATTCAAATCTAGGTTTTCTTATTTTTTAAATTTAAATTCGTTGTTTTAAATTCTTTTTATCAGACTCCAGTCAGCAAAAGTTATCCACACCCACAAAACAACACGAGTTTTAAATTTAAATCATCATTTTTAAATTTATTTCAGCAAAACTTATCCACAAAAATCATCTGCCAGACCGTAAATCTGTACTTTTTTAAATTTAAACTGTAGTTTTTGAATTTATTTTGCAGGTTTTAAATTCAAATTTTTAAATTTAAAACACCAAAAACGGATTTGAATTCATATTTTTGAATTTAAAGTTCAGCAGATATTTTAAATTCAAAACTGCATGTTCAGATTTAAATTCAAAATAAAATCTATATTTGAATTCATTTTTAATTTTTTAGATGCTCTGTATTTATGTTTGTTTTTTAGCCATTTATAGTTATAAAAGATCTGGACTAAGGCAATCAAGCCTGTTGTTGAACCAGCCGACCAATGGCAGCTGGCGAAAAAAGAGCGCAATCTTGCCCGAATTTCTGGCATAAAAAAAGCGGCCCGCTGAGGGACCGCTGTTTTCATAAACGAATCTGCAGTTAAATGCTCATATCTTCACTCAAGGCCAGCGGATTTGGCAGAATTTTCGCCAGCTGACGGCACAGTGACGTCAGTTCACGACTGTCATTTGGCATTAAGGTAATATGCCCGATTTTACGGCCTTCGCGTTCAGTTTTATTGTACAAATGCAGATGTGCACCATTTAACGCCAATACATCTTCAGACTTTGGATGCTGACCAATAATATTCACCATCACCGTTGGGCGCACCACCTCAGTCGAACCGAGTGGCAAACCAGCCACTGCACGGACATGGTTTTCAAACTGTGAACAGACGGCGCCTTCAATCGACCAGTGCCCTGAATTATGCACGCGTGGTGCCATTTCATTGGCATACAGGCCTTTTTCAGTCACAAACAGTTCCAGTGTCAACACACCAACATAGTTCAGATGATTCAGCAGGCGCGTGATGTAGTCTTGCGCCACCGGTTGTAAATCAGCACTGTTCGGTGCCGGTACAATCGCATGCGACAAAATCCCGTGATGGTGATGGTTTTCCGCCAATGGCCAGGTTTTGACATCGCCATTTTGGCCACGTACTGCAATAATTGATACTTCACGCGAGAAGGTGACAAAACTTTCTGCAATCAGCGAGCCGGCAGGGCCAAGTTCTGCCCAGGCCTGATCAATCTGATCGGCGCTACGCAGCACAAACTGACCTTTACCATCATAACCGCCAGTTGCGGTTTTCAGTACAATCGGCAGACCTAATTCAGCCACCGCTGCCTGTAAATTATCTAGCGAATCAACCGCCTTATACGGCGCCACCGGAATCTGCAGCGCATCAAATAAGGCTTTTTCCTGCAGACGGTTTTGCGCAATCGCCAGTGCCTGACGCGGCGGATGCAACGCTTTACTTTGGGTCAAGACATCAACATCGGCCAGCGGGGTATTTTCAAATTCCAGGCTAAATACATCTGCACTCTGGATAAAATCTTGCAAACCGTGTTCAACTGCGCTTGAATAGACCGTACCTAAAGCCGCAGAAGGGCAATCTGCACTGGCTTCAAAGAAAGTACATTGAATATTGAGTGGTAACGCGGCTTGCGCCATCATGCGGCCAAGCTGCCCACCGCCAAAAATACCAATGGTTTTATTCATAAGGAATGTCCCGTATTACGCCTGACCCGGAATATTGTTGCTGGCCACTTTATCGGTTTGCGCTGCACGGAAATCAGCGACATTTTTCGCAATCTCTGGACGCGTTAAACCCAGAATCTGGGCAGCCATAATGGCAGCATTGGTAGCACCGGCCGGACCAATTGCCAAGGTACCCACCGCAATTCCGGCCGGCATTTGTACAATCGACAGCAGTGAATCGACGCCATTTAAAATAGAAGATTTAACCGGCACACCCAGCACTGGAAGATCAGTCTTGGCTGCACACATACCCGGTAAATGGGCAGCGCCACCCGCACCGGCAATAATCACCTGAATACCACGATCACGCGCAGTTTCGGCATATTCGAATAAGCGGTCTGGGGTACGGTGCGCAGAAACCACTTCCGCTTCAAATGGGACACCAAGCTGCTTGAGCATATTGGCAGTGTATTCGAGAGTTGCCCAATCAGATTGAGAACCCATAATAATTCCAACGAGAGGAGCGTCTTGTGCTGCGGCCGCATTCATTGCTAATGTTCCAGAGACTAAGTGAAAAAAGATAAATCTCGACGAGAGCCAAGCTTTAATGAATAAGCTCCGTATTATAGACTGAAAAACCGGCTGGCTAAAGTTCGGCGCAAGAATAAAGATTAAAATTATCTGTTTGTAAAACTGAAGAAAATACAATGATGGCGATAGGCCAAAAATACAAAAAGAGGACAGACAGCGGTGAAAAAACGCTATAACTGTTTAGATAAAGCTTTTTGTAATGAATAACTTAAGATTAGATTAAAGATATTGGCAGGGCAGTTTCCATGTGGTTCAAACTTAAAATCTGGCTACAAAACCCTTCAGAAAACTTATGGCTGATGCCGGCACTGGGCGCCATCTTTGCGACATTTTTTTCATTATTTGCCATCGCCAGCCAGTATTTTATTCCAGCCAGTACGGTACCGAATATCAGCATCGACACCTTGGGCAGCTTGCTGGATATTATTGCCTCCAGTATGCTGGCGGTGACGACCTTCTCATTGTCAATTATGGTGGCAGCTTTTGCCTCGGCTTCAAGCAGTGGTACACCACGTGCCTATAGCCTGATGATGAGCGATGACAACACCCGGCTGGCCATTTCCAGTTTTATTTCCGCCTTTATTTATGCAGTAATTGCCAAAATTGCCCTGGGGCTGGAGTACTACGGTCCATCGGGACGTTTTGTTTTATTTATTAGTACCATTCTGGTGCTGATGTACCTGATTTATACCCTGATTCACTGGGTACAAACCCTGTCCAAACTCGGCAATTTAACCACCACCATCGACAAGATTGAAACTGCGGCCAAAAAGGCCTTGGGCCAGTTCCGGCATCAACCGGACTTGGGGGCAACAGGGCAGAAGCCTGCCTGTGCGCCCAGCTTTTGCGTCTACAGCAGCACAACCGGCTATTTTAACCATGTCGATCTGGGCGGACTGGAGCAGATTGCCGCGCAGCAGCAACTGCATTTACATCTGCCATCTATGCCGGGCAAATTTTTAGATCCGATGACGGCGCTGGTCGAGGTCTATAGCCCGCAGGCGCTGTCCGAAGAACAGCAACAGCAGATCCGCAATCAGATTCTGCAGCATCTGATTATTGAAACCAATCGCAGTTTTCTACAGGACCCGCGTTTTTGTCTGCTGGTGATGAGTGAGGTCGGGCAAAAAGCCATGTCGAGTGCAATTAATGATGTCGGTTCTGGCATTAGCGCGCTGAATGCGCTGACCCGGATTCTAATTGACAGTCGCCCGGACCCGGAGGCGACACGCTGTGATTGTCCGCATCTCAGTATTGAGTGCTTTGATCTGCAAGACCTGATTTATGGCAGCTTTATGCCGCTGGCCCGCGATTGTGCCCAGAATCTAGAGTTAAATCAGCGCCTGCTGAAATGCCTGTCGATGATTGAGCAGAATGTGTCGGAACCGGAACTCAGACAGGCGGCCACGCAGATGGCGATGCAGGTACTACAACGCTGTTTACATCACTTTGATTTCGCACCAGAACGGGCGCTGATTAAAGCGGATTTCGCCGCACTTTTTCCACATCTACCACAGCCGGAATAACTTTAACTACTGCGAAAAACAAAATAGACACAACCGAGCAGGCACAGACCGGCCCAGAGATAATCCAGTTTAAACGGCTGCTTGAACAGATACAGCATAAACGGCACAAAGACCAGTAGGGTCACCACTTCCTGGGTAATTTTCATTTGCCCGAGTGACCAGCCATGCTGGGCCAGTAAGCGCGTGGCCGGAATCATAAAGGCATATTCGAGCAGGGCAATCATCCAGCCAAACAAAATGGCCTGCCACAGCGGCGCGCCATGCAAAAATTTCAGATGTCCATACCAGGCCAGGGTCATAAAACAGTTGGAAATAATTAACAGCAGTAAAGGGAAGGACATAGACGGCAGCATCCAGAAAACGTCAGCCTATTGTACGGTTTCAGGCCAAAAAAGCAGTGTGGCCATGCGGATTTTTTTCACGGTCAGCATCCGCCTGGAAAATGCCTGATTTTTTCGGATTCCAGTCAACGAATCCCTACAAGAATGACTATCTTTTCCGAAACAGCCTTGCTATCGTTGCTGACAATTCAATACATCATGACCAGGCCATCAACAAGAATGGTACGGTCCTACACGCAGTGGAGTAACAGCGGATGCATCTGCATATTTTGGGTATTTGTGGCACTTTTATGGGCTCTCTGGCCTTGTTGGCGCGTGATCTGGGACATACCGTGACCGGTTCCGACCAGAATGTTTATCCGCCGATGTCGACCCAACTGGAAAATGCAGGCATTACTTTAATGCAGGGCTATGACCGCAGCCATTTACAGCCGCATCCGGACTTGGTGATTGTCGGTAATGCCATGAAACGTGGTATTGATGCGGTGGAATATATGCTCAATGCCGGTCTGCCATATGTTTCAGGGCCGCAATTCCTGGCCGATCATGTGCTGCAAGGCAAGCATGTCCTAGGCGTGGCCGGCACCCATGGTAAAACCACCACCACCACCATGCTGGCCTGGGTGCTGGATCAGGCGGGTCTGGAACCGGGCTTTTTGATTGGCGGCGTTCCGCTTGGCTTTAAAGAAAGCGCGCGTTTAGGTGGTGGCAAATACTTCTGTGTTGAAGCCGATGAATACGATTCTGCTTTCTTCGACAAGCGCTCCAAGTTCGTGCATTACCATCCGAAAACTGCCATTTTAAATAACCTGGAATTTGACCATGCCGATATCTTTGATGATCTGGCTGCGATTCAAAAACAGTTCCATCATCTGGTGCGTACCATTCCAAGTGAAGGCTGCATTATTGCACCGGTTACCGAAACCCATATTGATGAAGTGCTGGAAATGGGCTGCTGGACACCGGTGGTGCGCACCTCACTGACTGCTCATGCCCAGGCCGCGCTATCTGCCGAGCAGTTACAGGCCGATGGCTCACATTTTAAAGTGCTGCAAGATGGCGTGGTTCAGGGCGAAGTCTGCTGGAACATGACTGGCCAGCATTCAGTGGCCAATGCACTGGCAACCATTGCCGCTGCGGCGCATGTTGGTGTATCGATTGAAACGGCCTGTGCCGCCTTGTCCAATTTCGGTGGGGTAAAACGCCGTATGGAACTGCTCGATACCGTGCGTGGTATTGAGGTCTATGATGACTTTGCCCATCATCCGACTGCAATTGACACCACCCTGGAAGGCGCGCGTAAACGTTTAGGTGAACGTAAACTGTGGGCGATTATTGAGCCTCGTTCCAATACCATGCGTATGGGCAGCCATAAAGATGGACTGGCACATTCAGCACGTCTGGCCGATGAAGTGATCTGGTATCAACCGGAAGGGCTGGACTGGGATTTACAGCCAGTAGTAGCTGCGGCACCAAACAAGGCCAAAATTGCCCAGACGCTGGATGACATTATTCATACCGTCAGCCAAGAAGCAGGCGAGGGCGATGCGGTGGTGATCATGTCCAATGGCGGTTTTGGTGGTCTGCACCAGAAATTATTAAGTGCATTAAAATCGGCTTAAGCACGTTTTATTGACCTGAAACATCATTCAACAGGGCTGTAGTTAGAATACTGCAGCCCTGTTTTATTGTCATACAATTCAATAGATTAAAATAAATATACAAATATCTGAATCAAAACGGTTTTTTAGAGATGAACTTGTCATCAACTCCTGTTAAGTTAGAACGATCACATCCTGCGCCATAACGGTTCCTGATGAGGTGAAAAGGCGTAGGCTGTCCCACAATAAGCACAACAAGAGGATGACCACCATGTCCCAAACAATGCAAGCCATGGTTTATCATGGCGCCAATGATATCCGTTTTGAACAGCGTCCACGTCCCCAAATTCTGCAACCCACCGATGCCCTCATCCGCGTGACCAAGTCAACGATTTGCGGTACCGACCTTGGTATCTAGAAAGGCAAAAACCCGGAAATTGAAAGCACCGCAATCGAAAAAACCGGCCAGTTTGATGGCCGTATTCTCTGCCATGAAGGCATCGGGATTGTTGAAGAAGTCGGTACGGCAGTCAAAAATTTCAAACCGGGTGATTATTTCCTGAGTAAGCCGCTGCGGTACCTGTGAAAACTGCCAGAAACAGCTCTATGCACACTGCCGCAATGAAGGTGGCTGGATCATGGGCTATATGATTGACGGCACCCATGCCGAATATGTACGAACCCCATTTGCTGATACCTCGCTGTATCCGCTGCCGGAACGACTGAATGAAGAAGTCGCGGTATTTTTATCGGATGTGTTGCCGACTTCGCATGAAATTGGCGTGCAATATGGCAATGTCAAACCCGGCGATACCATTGCCATTATTAGTACCGGCCCGATTGGGATGGGCTGTCTGCTGACCGCACAATTCTATTCTCCAGCGCAAATTATTGCGGTGGATATGGATGATAACCGGCTGGCCATGGCCAAAGAACTTGGCGCGACCCATACCATTAACTCGGCCAAAGAAGATGCCATTCAGCGTATTCTGGAAATTACCGATGGCCGCGGGGTCGATTGCGCCATGGAAGCCGTGGGGGTAGAAGCCACCTGGAATATTTGCCAGCATGTCGTCAAAGAGGGTGGTCATCTGGCCAACGTCGGAGTACACGGCAAATCGGTGAATTTCGAGTTAAATAAACTCTGGATTAAAAACCTGACCATTACCACCGGTCTGGTCAATGCCAATACCACCGGCATGCTGCTCAAAAGCTGCTGTGCCGGCAAACTGCCGATGGAACGTCTGGCCACCCATCATTTTAAATTTGACCAGTTTGAGAAGGCTTATGAGGTATTTAAACACGCCTCAGATGAAAAAGCCCTGAAAGTGATCATTGATTACAGCTAAGGTCTTTATCGGCAATCAAAAACCACGAGTTCATGCTCGTGGTTTTTATATTTCAGCTGGCATTACAAAGTCAGCTGCAGGTTCAAGTGCCAGACTTAAGCGGCGACATCGGCCAGGCTGGGCTCACGTCGAAACATGACTTCAACATAAGAACAGACCGGTACAATCTTGAGCTGTTTTTCCCGGGCAAACTCGACCAGTACATCCAGCAATTGACGGGCAATACCTTGGCCACGCAATGAATCATCTACCCAGGTATGGTCGGCGACAATTTTATGCGTGTCCTGCCATTGATAGGTGATTTCAGCAATCCGCTGTCCATCCCGCTCAATAAAAAATGCACCGCCACGTTTTGCCTCTTGATGTTGAATATCCATTGCTGTCCTGCCTTAAAGTTTATGTGTCATCTGATGAATTAGGGTTGAAGTACATCCTGAATCGACGGGTCTTTTTCAAAAGCCGCTTTGGCATAAGGGCAGAGCGGTATAATCTTGATCTGCTGTTCGCGGGCATAATTGACCGCAGCTTCAACTAAGTGACGTCCCACACCCTGACCACGTAACTGTTCACTGACCGTGGTATGGTCAATAATGATTTTATCTTCGCCGGCGCGTGAATAGGTCATCTCTGCCGGACGCTCGCCATTGGCTTCAACAAAAAAGGCCCCTTTGCTGTCATTGTTTTCGTGTTGTACCATCATTTTTATCATATCCTCCCATCTGAATTTTGAGTATCTGCTTTCTGCAGAAAAAAATATAGCATCTGATCTGTAATCTAACATTTTCACTGCATGTTGAAACAATTGCATACAGTCGCTTTTTTCTTGACGAGGAATACGCTGCAGCACGCACTCATTTACATTCGGCCATTTGCACTTTACTTAAAAATATGCTATTCTCTGTCGACTTTGGGGCATTCCCCCAACACAGAATTGTTGAACAAGGGGAGTAGCCTCCTCCAAGCGTTAAAAGCCAGATGAAACTCACTGGTTTTAACGTGTCAGACTATCGTCATTACACTTTGCAAAAAGTCGGTATCTGAGCATTGAATCTGCACAGGCAGGGCAATGTAGGCAAGACCTTGATCACGTTGTTATGGATGTTTTTATTTCATCTGGCAACGGGTCAAGGTTTTTTTATGGCCAATTGTCGGATGTGGAGATTGTATGGAATCTATCGGCAATATCTGGCTGTATCTGGCCTTTTTTGCGATTGTTATAGTCATGCTCGCCATCGACTTTCTGGGCTTTAAACATCAGGAAGTGAAAGTCCGTACTGCTGCCTACTGGAGTATTGCCTGGGTCAGTGTCGCGACTTTATTTGGTGGTGGATTATGGCTGTATCTGGAGCAGACTGCAGGTGCGGCAATTGCCAATACCAAGGTCATGGAATACTTTGCCGGTTATCTACTGGAAAAATCCTTGGCAATTGATAATGTCTTTGTCTGGCTGATGATCTTTGCCGCCTTTGCCATTCCACCAGCGCTACAACGTAAATTGCTGTTATATGGTGTACTGGGTGCGATTGTGCTCAGAACCATCTTCATTTTTATTGGTGCCTGGTTTGTACAGGAGTTCTCGTGGATTCTGTATCTCTTCGGTGCGTTCCTGGTGTATACCGGCTTCAAATTCCTGCGTGGTCAGCATGAAGAAGACAGCAATATTGAAGATATGGCCATTCTGAAATGGCTACGTAAACATATGCGTATCACCCCGCAACTTCAGGGCGATAAATTCTTTGTCCGTCAAAATGGTTTGCTTTGGGCAACGCCGTTATTCTTGGTGCTGATTCTGGTCGAAGCCTCCGATGTGATTTTTGCGGTGGATTCAATTCCTGCTATTTTTGCTGTCACCACCGACCCCTTCATTGTGCTTACTGCCAACCTGATGGCAATTTTAGGCCTGCGTGCAATGTTCTTCCTGCTCTCAGGTGCCGCCTCAAAAATGCATTATCTGCCTTATGGCCTAGGTTTGATTCTGGTCTTTATCGGCTTTAAGATGCTGATGCTGGATGTATTCCATATGCCGATCTGGATTTCACTGAGCTTTATTGTGATTGTCTTGACGGTGACTGCGATCTTGTCGATTCGTCATAGCCGCAAGCATCATGAAACCACGCTCTAAAGTGGACTGATTGATCAAAAAGCCCGTTGCATACGGGCTTTTTTTATTTTCTACATTCAGGACTTACTCTTGAATATCAGCGTATAAGAACGCGATTTAACTGAATATTCTAGAGTTGACCCGGTGGACATCTTGCATTTCACCCAAACTGGCAACAGTTTTGCATGACACCCGATGTCTGTGACTGAATGTTGGATTTTCCATACAGGGCAGCGCTTTTCAGCTACAATCAGCCGAAAAAATTAAACAAGTGCAGGTTTTTCATGTCTTCTGTCATTGCAACGACGGCAATTCGCGGCCGCTTCCTCGATATTCAGAATACAGTTGCCCAAGCGCGTGATATTCACGACCAAGTGCGCTATGTAGAAGATGGTTTATTAATTACCCAATACGGGAAAATTCACTGGTTTGGTCCTTGGGAAGAGGGGCAGGTGCATATTCCGGCTGGTGTTTCGGTGCAGCATTATCCCGATCAGCTGATTGTACCCGGCTTCATTGATACTCATATTCATTTCCCGCAAACCGAAATGGTTGGCGCCTATGGTACCCAGCTGCTGGAATGGCTGAATACCTATACCTTTCCAACCGAAATGCAGTTTGCCGATAAAAGCTATGCTGACAAGATTGCCGCATTTTTTGTGCAGGAACTGCTGAAAAATGGCACCACCACGGCACTGGTGTTCTGTACCGTGCATCCTGAATCTGTCGATGCCCTATTTAAAGCCGCAGAACAGCACCAGATGCGCCTGATTGCCGGTAAAGTGCTGATGGACCGTCATGCACCCGAGCAACTGTGTGACACACCAGAACGCGCCTATCAGGAATCTAAAGCACTGATTGAAAAGTGGCATGGCAAAGGCCGTAATTTATATGCGATTACCCCGCGTTTTGCGCCGACCTCAACGCCGGCACAACTAGAAAAAGCGCAGCAGCTGAAAGCTGAATATCCGGATGTGTATTTACATACTCATTTAAGTGAAAACAAAAATGAAATTGCCTGGGTCAAAAGCCTGTTCCCGGAGCAAAAAGGCTATTTAAATGTCTATCATCATTATGGGCTGACCGGTTCACGTTCGGTATTTGCGCATTGTGTACATCTGGAAGAGCAGGAGTGGGACTGTATGCACCAGACTGATTCCGCGATTGCCTTTTGTCCAACCTCCAACCTGTTTTTGGGCAGTGGCCTGTTCCCGATTCATCAGACTTGGCAGAAACAGGTCAAAATGGGTCTGGGTACCGACATCGGGGCAGGGACCTCGTTTAGCCAGCTGCGCACCATTAGCGAAGCCTATAAAGTCCAGCAGCTGCTTGGGCAAAACCTGTCGGCCTATGAAGCGCTGTATCATGCCACTTTAGGCGGTGCCAAAGCGCTGGATCTGGATGATAAGCTCGGCAATTTTAATGTCGGTAAAGAAGCGGACTTTATTGTGCTGGATTTAAACGCCACCGCCTTGCAGACCCTGCGCCAGCAGCACAGCAAAGGCCTGGAAGACAGCCTGTTTGCGCTAATGACCATGGGCGATGAACGTAATATTCAGGCCACCTATATTTATGGACAAGGTGCCTATGTCCGCGACTAAACCTATACGCCGGGCGCAACCGAAATGGCGGGTGGCGCTCACGCTGATTGGTCTGGCCTTATTGCTGAAAAGAGACCACCCGGTCAAAAATGCTGTTTTTTTAGACAGCAAAGAGGATGCATCTGACCGCAAGATGTATTAAAATTAAGGCATATTTTGGGGTGTTGCAGGTCAACACCTTTTTTATTTTTTGCTCTTTTAGGGATCTACCCATGACCGTTGATATGAAAGTATTGATTTCTGCTGAAGAAATTCATGCAAAAGTTCAAGAACTTGGTAAACAGATTAATGCGCATTACGCCAACAGTGACAAGGAACTGGTGTTAATCGGTTTACTGCGTGGTTCTGTGCTGTTTATGGCCGATTTATGCCGGACCATTGAAAAACCGCATGAACTGGACTTTATGACCGTTTCAAGTTATGGCGGCGGTACTGTGTCTTCGCGTGATGTAAAAATCCTGAAAGACCTCGACGGCGAAATTCGTGGCAAAGATGTGCTGGTAGTAGAAGATATTATTGACTCTGGCAATACCCTGAGCAAAGTACTGGAAATTTTACAAACCCGTGAACCAAACTCGATTGAGCTGTGTACCTTGGTCAGCAAACCGTCACGCCGTGAAATTGAACTGGAAGTTAAATTCCTGGGCTTTGAAGTGGAAGACAAATTTATTGTCGGTTATGGGCTCGACTATGACCAGAAATATCGCCATATCCCGTTTATTGGTGAAATCGGTCTGTAAGCAACCGCAAAAGAAAGTGGCGTTCAGCCCATTGCTGTCCCACAATTTTTCACAAGAGGAAGCTCATTTGAGCTTCCTCTTGTTTTATGGGTATTTTATCGGGTGAAAATAAAGCTTTTAAAGTTCTTCTTTCAAACAAATTCACTTGAATTATTCTGAGTACACGTTGAACTGTACAACCAGTCTCTCATCAATGCTCAGCGACACTAACCAATAAATAGGCGATCATCGCAATCCAGATTTGTGTCTGAATTGCGTTCCTGCTGCGGCCT
>Ga0172376_10002527_pt1 | contig 22250 bp, 15 predicted proteins | sample Lak35m_FD_121114 | JGI IMG/M metagenome (GOLD analysis project Ga0172376, IMG submission 121114) | Freshwater microbial communities from Kabuno Bay, South-Kivu, Congo - kab_092012_35m | ecosystem: Environmental > Aquatic > Freshwater > Lake | place: Democratic Republic of the Congo: South-Kivu... | reverse complement strand
TTCTTCCAGCGAATAATCCGCGTACTGCTCGCGCTTATTCCGGAGCAGTGCCTGGACCATTGGATCCTGTCGCGTGGGAAATTCCAGGACGATTTGCGCACCGAAGGAGGACAGCCAGTTGAGGACTTCTCTCAGGGGAATGCTGGCGCTGATCACCAGATGGTGAATCAGGCCCAGGCAGAGGATCAAATCGGGGCGTCCGCGCTGTTCCAGTCGGGTTCGTTCCAGTCCTCGCCAGCCCTGGCCAGGCGAGGAATTCACGACGTTGATCACCAGTGGCAGAACATGATTCACAGAGTCATTCTTCAAGCGTTGATACAGCAGTTCGATGCAACCGTGATCTCGATCCATGGCGACGACCAGTTCCGAGTGCGGTGCGACCGCCAGGGAATACCGTCCGCGATTACAGCCAGTGTCCCAGACCTGTTTCCACCGCCGGGTCTTTGCCACCTGTTCGACAAACTGTTGTTTGGCGGCAGAATCTCGAGAGACCATTTCCGATGAGCAGTCGTAATCAACCCACTGATCGCGGGGAGGCTGCCACTTCAAACGCTGGATCAGTCGTCGCAGCTTCCGGATGTTGTGCAGGATCAGTTCCACAGGAAAGCGGCTTTGCTTCATCGCGGTCAGTGTGCTCCGTGATTCGCGATGAGTCATCCGCTCGACCAGAGCATGCAGCCAGACATGCGTGAAGGCTCCCGGTCTTAGAAAGTCTCTGGAACGCAGCAGCCGCGCACAGGTTTGAACCGGGATCCCTTCCAGGTCACCGCGCAACAGCGTGTGAAAATCAATCCCGCGCCATGCCTGCAGCATCAGAGGAAACAGAAAGTGTTCGCAGAACTGACGGTAAGCCACCCACGGTTCGCCTTCTGCCATTTTCTGAAACGAACCCACATCCATGAATACTGGCCGGCTGCCGCAAAACTGGATGTTGTACGCCGAGGCATCTTTCAGAATGACTCCAGAGGGAACGGATTGTTCCATGAGGTCCAGATGCAGCAGGGCGGCGTCTTTCAGCATTCCGAACGACCACTCGAACGGATAGCTGATGAGCGGGAGGCGTTCGTGTTCCAGAGTCGGATCTGAGGTCGCGATACCATCAGAATTGAAAGCCGGAACGGCACACTCCCAGGTGCGAACGATCTGGCCGGATGCCATGCAATTCTGAAAGAACGGCTGAGCGACAGTCGCCCGCCAGTCTGTCAGGCCTTCGGCGCTCAAGACGCGAAGAACCCGCTCGCCATTGATACAGACTCGCGATGACCGGTCTCGAAACGATCCCGGCACAAAAGGATGTTCCGAACGCGTTGAAAAGCAATCAGTCATCCTCGCACTGTATCCAGAAGATGTGACTGGGCTGTATCAGCGCGATGAAGAAACCTCAGGAATTGAGCACGAACCGGTTCCAGAGGTATCGTCCAAAAACAGCCAGGCCGCCGGCACCGCCGACAACAAGCTGGAGGAGAAGGCTTCCGGCACCGGGATCGAAATAGGCGAGGATCATGGTGGGTTCCGTTCAGGTGGGAGCCGCCCGGTTGGGACAGGCGGCTGAAGGGGGGGGCTTTCATCTTAGCCGTCAACTGGCGTCAGGCCAGTCAGGCCATTGAAACACGAAGAAAACGGCGGGGTTTCGACAACTTTTCTTCGGATTTGTTCCGGTCCCGGATCAAACAGAAACTGATTCCGAAAACTCAGGCTGGAAAACGCGTGAGGAATGGATTGCGGGTATCTGGAAATGTCCATTTCCGCCTGCCCGGGCGGGTAGAACTGTTGAAGAACCTGCCGCTGAACACTTCCCGCTCGCTGGCCGCAGTTTTCTCAGGGCCTGAAACGGGTGTGTTGCAGAATGAAAAAGCCGCTATCGAAGAATTCTTCGATGGCGGCTTTTTGAGACAGTGTGCGTGTCGCGATCAGACTTGATCAAGAGCTTGTTTCAAGTCTGCGATGATGTCTTCAACGTCTTCCGTACCAACGGACAGCCGCACAAAGTCGGGGGTCACGCCGGTGGAGGCCTGCTCCTCCAGAGTCAACTGCTGGTGAGTCGTGCTGGACGGATGAATGATCAGAGACTTGCTGTCACCGACATTGGCCAGGTGCGAAAAGAGCTTCACGGCGTTGATCAGTTTGACGCCATTGGCCCGCTGTTCTTCCAGAGTATCTCCCTTGATGCCGAAGCCGAAGACTGCTCCCGCACCCTTCGGCAGATACTTTTTCGCGGCGTGATAGCTGGAATGCGATTCCAGCCCGGCATATCCAACCCACGACACCTTGCTGTGACTTTCGAGGAATTTCGCCACAGCCAGGGCGTTCGCGGCATGCCGCTCCATCCGGAGATGCAGCGTCTCCAGCCCCTGCAGCATCAGGAAGGCATTGAAGGGACTCATGCACGGGCCGAGGTCTCGCAGGCCCTGCGTCCGCACTTTCAGAATGTACGCCAGGTTCATCGGACCGAACGTCGGATAGAACCGCATCCCGTGATAACTGGGATCCGGTTCGGTCATCTCCGGAAACTTTCCGTTGTCCCAGGGGAAATCACCCTTCTCGATAATGATGCCGCCGATGCTGGTGCCGTGCCCGCCAATGAACTTGGTCGTCGAGTGGATGATCACATCACAACCATGCTTGAACGGATTACAGAGGTACGGCGAGGCCAGGGTGTTATCGACGATGACGGGGATACCCGCCGCGTGAGCGATCGCGGAAATCGCGTCGAAGTCGGGAATGTCACAGCGGGGATTGCCGATCGTTTCCAGGAAGATGGCGCGCGTGCCGGCATCAATCGCCTTGCGGAAGTTTTCCGGATCAGCCTGATCCACGAACTTCACGCCGATCCCCAGTTTCGGCAGCGTGTAATGGAACAGGTTGTAGGTGCCACCGTAGAGGCTGGAGGACGACACAATGTTCTGGCCGGACTGGCAGATGTTGAGGATCGCCAGAGTTTCCGCTGCCTGACCGGAACTGACCGCGAGCGCTCCGGAACCGCCTTCCAGAGCCGCCACCCGCTTCTCGAAGACATCGCAGGTGGGATTCATCAGCCGGCTGTAGATGTTCCCGAACTCCTGCAGTCCGAACAACCGGGCCGCGTGATCCGTGCTGTTGAACACATACGAAGTCGTCTGATAGATCGGAACCGCGCGGGAGTTCGTAGCCGGATCGGGAGTCTGCCCGGCATGGAGGCACAGGGTTCCGGGCTTGTAGCTCTGCTCGCTCATGTCAATTCCTCAGGAAAAACGTGCGGCCAGGGGTGTGAAGCGACGGTCAGAAACGAGGCTTCACAGTCTCGTCAGGTATCCGCCGTGAAAATTCCAGTGCTCAGAGCACGCAGCTTGAGAGCCGCCGGTGCTTCTGCACGAATCAGTCATCGGCATCGAGCCGGGATCATGAGCCTGCCACGGGTAACATTCAAGCAGGCTGAGAACAGCGGACGAACCGCCCTTTGTATCGCAGCGGACCTGGCACGGGGCCTTTCCTTCCGGATTACGGGACTCGCCGCAGCCTTCTGTATTCGAACTATCGAATGTTTGAATGAGGTTCGAAATGAGCGACGAAGCCCGTCAGCAAGCCGCCGAACTGCTCAAGGCGTTTTCACATTCCACACGTCTGGCCATCCTGCAGGAACTTCTGTCCGGTCCGAAGTGCGTGACCGACATGGAGGAACTGCTCCCGGCTCGTCAGGCGAATATCTCTCAGCACCTGGCGGTGCTCAGGCACGCGAAGCTTGTCGATTTCGCGCAGGACGGCGTCACGCGGTGTTATTACCTCAGCCGCCCGGAACTCGTGGGCGACATGCTGGCGCTGGTGGGGCGGAGTGATCCCGTCGTCAAACGGACGGCCGCAGAGATTCAGAAGGACAAGGACCGGCTGGAGAAAATTCAGTCCGGGCCGGCTCGACCGCGTGGAGGTACCGGCCCGCGCCGCGGAAAGAGAGCGGAGGCATGAAGCCGGAGATCTATCTGGATTTCAACGCCACGACGCCGGTGACGCCGGATGTGGCCTCGGTCATGTCTGTCTTTCTGCGCGATTCCTGTGGCAACCCTTCCAGTTTTCACCGGGCCGGTCATGTCGCACGGGATGCCGTTGAGAAAGCACGATCGCAGATGGCAGCGCTGCTGGGCTGCGATGCGACGGAGGTGGCCTTCACGTCCGGCGGAACGGAAGCCTGCAATCTGGCGATCAAGGGGTTGTTCTTCGCGTCGTCTCGAAGAGACCGACCGTTTCATGTGATCACCAGCCGGATTGAGCATCCAGCGGTGCTCGAACCGTGCCGTTTTATCGAAACGCTCGGCGCCGAAGTGACTCGACTGCCCGTGGATCGTTTCGGACGAGTGGATCCGGATGACGTTCGGCGAGCAATCCGGCCTCACACCGTGCTGGTTTCGATCATGCATGCCAGCAATGAAGTCGGGACGATTCAACCTCTTCAGGACATCGCGACGATTGTCCGCGAGCACGACATTCTGATGCATACCGATGCGGCGCAGACTGTCGGCCGGATCGCGGTCGATGTGGACGCTGCCGGAGTTGATCTGCTGACGGTGGCCGGACACAAACTGCATGCCCCGAAGGGTGTCGGAGCGCTCTATGTGCGCGAGGGAATCGACCTGGAGCCACTGCTGCATGGGGCGGGTCAGGAGGCCGGACGGCGGGCGGGAACCGAAAACGTCGCCGGGATTGCGGGACTGGGAGCCGCCTGCGTGTCGGCCCGGCCCTGGATTGACAGTCCGGACCTGCGAGCCATGAGAGACTGCTTCTGGCAACTGCTGCGATCCCGGTTCGGCGACCGCGTTATTCTCAACGGTCATCCGGAACTGCGCCTGCCGAACACGCTCAACGTGAGTTTCCGCGGCCAGCACGGTCAGGAACTGCTGGCTCGACTGCCTCACATCGCGGCCTCAACCGGATCCGCCTGTCATGGGGGAAGTGCTCATTTCAGCCCGGTGCTGACGGCCATGAACCTGCCGGAAGACATCAGGCGCGGAGCGATTCGCTTCAGCCTCGGACGAACCACCACCGCAGCGGAGATTGAGTCAGTGACGGACGATCTCGAAGCGATCGTGCTGCGCTGATTCCAGCCATGAGGATGACAGCCTTCCAGGAGTGCGACGTGACAACACCCTTTTCATTCTGATCAAAACGGCCACGGCCTGCCGTCTGGAAATAACAGGGAGGGATCATGCAGGAAACTGATTTGTCCGCCGCTGAAGACTCAACCGGTCAAAGCTCAGTCGGGTTGCCGTGGGGCGGCTTTGTACTGGGAGTGGCCGCGGCGGGAACGGTCGGCAGTCTTTACCTGAGCATTGGCCTGGGATTGAAAGCCTGCCCGCTCTGCTTCTATCAGCGTTCATTCATCATGGCCGCTGGAATGGTCCTGGCGATGTCGCTCTGGAGAGAGGGTGTTCGATCTGCCCGCGGTTGTGTGATGGCTCTGCCCCTGACTGTCTGCGGACTCGGTGTCGCGATGTTTCACGAGTTCCTGGTGTTGTCCGCGAAACTGGAATGTCCGCCGGCATTGCTGGGCTGGGGCGACGGACCGGCGCAGAGCCTGGCGGTCTTTGTGATCCTGACCGTTCTGTGTCTGGCCGGAGCCTGCTCCAGCAGCGGCGACTCCAGGCCGCTGAAGACGAAGACGATTCTGCTGGCCGGGCTGGCGGGGGCCGGTTTGAGCTGGGCGTGTATCCGCAGCGCTCCCCCTCTTCCACCAGTTCCAGTTCAACCCTATGACCCGGTTAAACAACCGTTCGACATGTGCCGTCCGCCCTTTGTCCGACACTGAAATCCGCTGGCTTCAACAACAGCCGGGACCACATCGCCCGGACACCGATTCGCAGTTCCCTGGATGACAGGGCCATTCTGGAGCAGATGAGCCATGCCGGCACAGATGGAAGCCATCGTTCGCCTGAGCTGTTTCCTGGGAGTGCTGCTGGGGATGGCGTTGTGGGAGCTGGCCGCGCCGCGGCGGGTGCTCTCGGTCCGGAAGGCTCCGCGCTGGACGGCGAATCTGGGACTGGTCGTCATCAACGCGGTGCTGACTCGACTGGTGATTCCGGTCACGGCTGCTGGAGCCGCACTGACTGCCGGTTCAATGCAGTGGGGACTGCTGCATCAGGTGGACTGGCCGGACGGACTGGAACTGCTGCTGGCCGTGACCTCGCTGGACTTTGCCATTTATCTGCAGCACGTCCTGTTTCATGCGGTTCCTGTGTTGTGGCGGCTGCACCGGGTGCATCACACCGACCTCGATTTCGATGTGACGACCGGTCTGCGGTTTCACACGTTCGAGATCATCCTGTCGGCACTGATCAAGCTGGGCGCGGTGCTCGTGATCGGTCCGTCCGTGCTGGCCGTCGTTGTCTTTGAGGTGCTGCTCAACGCGGCTGCGATGTTCAATCACAGCAATGTCCGCCTGCCGGAGAGCATCGACCGGATGCTGCGCTGGTTCATCGTCACTCCGGATATGCACCGCGTGCATCACTCGGTCATTTGCCGCGAGATGAACAGCAACTATGGATTCAACATTCCGTGGTGGGATTACCTGCTGGGGACGTACCGCGCGCAGCCTGCGCACGGGCATTCTCAAATGACACTGGGTGTCGCTGAGCTGCGCGAGGAGAGCCTGGTGGACCGCCTGCCGGGAATGCTGCTGCTACCGTTCCACAGAGAGGCCGCATTCTCTGAAAGCGATGAGAGCGTGAGGGACAGCTTCGTTCATACGAAGGCGGACGACGCGGGGGACTCTCACAGGTAACCGTTGTTATCGGCGGGCGGCACCACACGCAGCCATTCGCGGATTTCATTGCCGTACTCGGTGGAGAGATCGCCCAGCACCAGTCGGCGGTGCGCGGCGGCGGCTCCGTGCTCGGACAGCAGCGCTTCATCCGGAGTCTGAAAACGCTCGGCCGGGTCGGGGTGGATCATCCGGCGGATCAACTCCAGCAGACTGCTGTCCTCCGCGACGTCGGCCGGCAGAACATCCTGCAGGCGTTCGTGCAGAACGGCTTTATGTGCCATCAACCGATCGCGGGATGTGATCTCCTCGAACGGCGACTTTCCCGCCAGCAGTTCCAGAAACACATAGCCCAGACTGGCCAGATCGGAGTTCAATTCAAACCGGCCGCTGCTGAGAACCTCCATCGCCGCATAGCGCGGCGTCCACGCCGGTTGAAGGCGCGGTTGCTGGATCAGAAAGGCCGAACCGAAGTCAATCAGTTTGGTGCTGCCGGTTCGCTTGAGCATGATGTTCGAAGGCTTCACATCGCCATGCACGATCTGACGGCGGTGCAGCGCGGCCAGACCGGTGAGACATTCCCGCAGCACGTTGATGGCGACTCCCGGCTTGAGTCGCACCTGATCCGGACCGATGGTGGCGACCACATCGTTGATGTGTTCCCAGCGATCCTGGCCAGCCACCGCCGCCGCGCGCCGCATCCGGTTGGCATCCAGGAGAAACTTCAGATCGAAGCCATCGACCCACTCCATGACCATCACCTGGATGCCGCTGGTTTCAACGATGTTATGCACATCCAGAAGGTTGTCCTGCTGAATTTCGGCGATGCGCATCCCGACATGCGCCGTCTGAGCCATCTCGGCGAGATAAGCATCCGTGCTGTCGTAGGGTGCTGGCGAAAAGAGCTTGAGGGCCACGCGCAGGGACACATTGAACGCTCCCATCCGGTCCGCCAGCCAGACCACGCTCTGCGATCCCGCTCCCAGACGTCTCAGCATCCGGTACTGCACCATCCAGTGAATGGACGGCGAACCCTGCAGCGCGTCATAGCGGTCCTGCAACGCGCTGCGGACCGGCTGGCTCGCGTGTGAAAAATCACAGGTGGATGGAAGAGGATCACGCGAAGTCATGGTGCCACTGAAACCGGAAGGCTCGAATATTTGAAGGTGTGCTGAAAATGTCCCGCCTTGATGCACATGGAACAAGGGCAGGCATTCGCGGGAACCACAGGGATCGCACGACGAAGATCGCGACCAGGCCAGCCGAGACCCGCCTGGTCGTGGAATGTCCGGTCTCCTCCGATGACGACAGTCAATGAAGAAAGCCCGGCGGGAGCATGAGTCACGCCGGGCTTCACAACACATCAGTCTGAACCTGCCGCGATCCGAATCGCCATTACTTGTCGGCCAGTTTTGCAACGGGAACCTTCGCGATCTGATCGGTCACTTTTCCGGCAGTGATCTTCACGGCCACGCTCTTTTCGATGTAGCCGGTTCGTTCGTGCCAGATCACGGCTTCATAGCTTCCCACGGGAATGTTCTCGATCTTGAACTTCCCGTCGGCATCAGTCACGGCGGCATACGGATGGTCGATCAGCAGCCACCAGGCACGCATCCAGGGATGAATGTCGCACTTCACTTCAACCGGCAGGCGGTGCTTCTGCTTGAAGACCGGGAACGTGATGCCGGTACGATCGTTGGCCGCCACCGTGACGTTCTGCGGTTCGAACGGCGAATAGATGTGCGTGTTGTGAGGAACCGGGTCATCCGACTTCACGACGACCTGCTGCTCCTTGCGGATGATCAGGCAGTGCGGCGTGAACTGGCAGCCCTTCTGATCGAAGACAACCGTCTTTTCTTTCGGTGCCTTCAGATCCGGATGAACGTCATCCACCTTCTTGAACCAGACGAAGCAGTTGGCGAGGCCCTTGTTGTCCTTGTTGATGACGATCTCGTCATTCACGACGTCTTTTTCTTTGCAGCACGCATCGCGAACCGCAGGATCGCCCATCTTGACTTTGGGCTTGAGGGCCAGCGTCGAAGGATCGCCATCCACGGTGACCTGGCCGGCATATGTTCCGTAGTCCGCCGCGTCGGCGCCGGAAGCCAGAAGGCCGACAGTGACCAGCCCGGCCGCAGCCAGAGCAGAACAGAAACACTTCATGAATAAGACTCCCTGGAGCAGAGGATGATGTGCGCGGGTGGGTCCGAAGAACGCACACCGGTGGGTGACAGGCATCTCCAGTGCCAATCGGCACACGACAGCTTCATTCTTCCGAAACCGTCTGACTCATTACGTGGTTTTCCGGCACTCACGAGCAGATTCAACCGCAATTCTTCTCAAAATCCACAGTTCAATCCGGCTGCCACTGCCAGAGTACCGCGACCGGAATTTGATTGCGAGTGGCCCGGACACATCCATCCAGGTTCGCTCATCCATCCCGTTCGACGCGGTCCAGTGTCATCAGTCGTCGGTCTGCGTTGAACTCCGGTTTCGGCAACTTCCTCACAAGTTTCTGACGAGCTTCCTCGTCGAGCGGGCGCGGGCTGCATTCCGCTCGATACACCGGCAGACCGGCCTGTAATGCGACGATCTCGCGGCGGGTTCGTCCCTGCGGCGCGTCCGGCCAGCGTCCCGGATGTTCGTGGACCACAAAGAACTTCGGCAGAATCGCGCTCATATACTGCCAGTAAGCCGGGTTGTCCGTCTGCACGACAAACAGCCCGTCGGGAATCAGCGATCGCTGCACCAGTCCGAGGAACTCCGGAGTCACCAGCCGCTTCCAGTGGTCCTTCCGCTCGTAGTATGGCTGCGGGTGATAGCAGTGGATTTCGTGAATCGAATGCGGTGCGATGTAATCCCGCAGCAGATCGCGGCCACCGATCACCGCCCAGCGCGTGTGACTCAGACCGCGCTGATTCGCGCGCCGTGTCGCATAGCGGATCACCACCGGCAGGATGTCGGACGCCAGATGATTGAACTCCGGTCGCCGCAGCGCACTGCTCAACGTGAACCGCCCGTTGCCGCAGCCCAGATCGAGCACCAGCGGCGCCGCCCGCCCGAACATTTCCTCAATGTTGAGCAGACCAGGCGGAGGCAGTTTCTTCAGAGCCGTGCGCGCCCACTGCTCTTCCGGAAGGATGACTCCGGGAATCGGCACACCGAACTCCTCTTCAACATCACCCGGTTTCGGTTGAGCCGACTCTGTCGCCACGTTCTCCGCAGCCTTCCGGACGGATGACGGGTTCTGCCTGACTGATCGACCACGCATCGCTGCGCTTTCTCCTGATAGACATCGCTCGGGCATCAGCGAGACATTTCAGACAAACACGCAGCGCCAGCAAGCGTGCTCAAAACGCTGGAGGCACTCGCTGGCGCTTCGAGCTTATCGACGCCTTATTCATGACCGTGCGAAGTATAAGCAACTCGGGATGAATCACCCGATGGTCCAGGCATCAACGGTCGCGAAGTCTTTTTTCGAATCCCGTTTCAACCGCGCCCCGAAGATTTCCGGGTCGTGATTGAAGAACACCATCCAGCCTTCATCAGCGGCCAGTCCCAGCAGATCGGCTTTGGCCCGGCGAGTCTGACGCATGTGAACGTCGTAGCCCATGCACCACAGAACCGGCAGATGCCGCCACGTCGCGCAGATGTCGCCGAGGTACGCCGCCGTCTGACCATCACTGGTGATGACCAGTGCCTGATGAGCCTCGGTATGTCCGCCGGTCACCATGCTGCGGATGCCTGGTCGAATCTCGATGTTGCCGTCAATCAACCGCAACTGCCCGCTCGCCTGGAGCGGCAGCAGATTCTCCTGCGGATACGCGCCGCGCAGTTCCGGATAGTCGGCTGCGGCCACAATCCATTCATGCCGCTGCGCGATGTATTCGGCGCGCGGAAACGTTGGAACCAGCTCGCCAGCCTCGTTGAGTCGCGTCGCTCCGCCGGCGTGATCGAAATGCAGGTGCGAGAAAATCACGGTGTCAATGTCATCGGCCGTCAGCCCCAGTTGCTTCAGGCTGACCAGCAATGGTTCGCCGTTCTCGGCCGCCATGTTCTGCCGCTGTTTGTCCGGCAGCTTCGGACCGTAGCCGGTGTCGATCAGGATGTTCTTCGTGCCGGTCTGAATCAGAACGCAGTTCGTTTCCTGAGCGATCCGGTGCTGTTCATCGGTTGGGAAATTCCGCTCCCAGAGCACTCGCGGCACAACGCCGAACATGGTGCCGCCATCAATCCGGAACCGGCCGCCGGACACGCGATGAAGTTCAAACCGGCCGAGCTGCATGACAGAGATCTCTTCGCGGATGAAGCCCGTAACAAGGAAGAAGGAAGAACGGAAAGAATGACGCGAAGACGCTGAGGCGCGAAGTCGCCAGGACCAGAGACACCGGGATCTGACACGCACCGGAAGAGCCTTGCGGTTCAACGAGCGCGCCGCATCGAACACCTTCACAGTCTTCTTCGTGTCCTTTGCGGCTTCGCGCCCCGGCGTCTTCGCGTTTCATCACGCGTCTTACTCCAGCTCACCAAACCACGGAGGGCACAGCCCGCCCTACTGCCGGCGTCTTCGCGTTTCATCACGCGATCCATTCCAGAGTCTTCAGGAACGCGCGGATCGCGGCATTCACGGGCACCGGGTTCTCCAGCGGAGACATATGACCGGCATCCGCAATGACCTCCAGTTGAGCATCCGGCAGGGCCGCCGCAATCGTCTGCATCTCGGTGACCGTCGAGATGCGGTCTTCCGCGCCGACAATCAACAGGGCCGGCAGATCCATCGCGGGCAGTTCACTGCTGACATCCGGACGCACCGCCATTCCCAGCGCGGCAGCCGCGATGCCATGCGGGTTCGTGTTCAGGATGGTCTGCCGGACATCTTCCACCAGAGCGGTCCGATGTTCGTAACTGCCGGACGCGAACAAGGCCGGGATCATCGCAGTGGCCGCGGCTTCCGATCCGTTCCTCAACACCAGCTCGGCCAGTCTGCGGCGATTGACGACGCCATCGGCTGTATCCGCGATGGCGCGCGTGTCGCACAGGATCAGTCCTTTCAATCGCCGTCGATGCCTGCGCACGAACTGCCACGCGACATAGCCGCCCATCGACAGACCGCACAGCACGACCGGCTCAGTGATTCCGATGGCATCCAGCAGTGCCGCGAGGTCATCCGCGTGTTGCTCCATCAACACGGTTCCCTCGGTGACATCGCTGGCCCCGAAGCCACGCAGATCCGGAGCAATGCAGCGATACGATGATGAGAATCCGGCGATCTGTTCGCGCCACATCGCATGGCTCAGCGCGAACCCGTGTGCAAACAGCAGCGGCGCTCCCTGGCCTTCGTCGCGATAGGCCATTCGGATGCCGTTGATTTGAGCGGTCTTCACGAGAGGATCCCCTTGAGTTCGTGTCCCGCTCATTGTTTCGGGCCGGTCAGTGCTGCGGCAATGCACGTCAACGCGAAGCGCTGTTTCCCGATGTCGTCGCCGCATGGCAGAGGTCATTGCATCACAGGTTCATCGCATCACGACGATTGTTTCTCAGTTCGAGAACCGGAATTCCGCGACAACGGCGCGGTGGTCTGAACTGCGAGACCAGAGCGTGCGGGAACGCAGCCACTCGATGCGGTCGTTCGCCCAGACCTGATCCAGTGTCAGTACGGGCAGCACGATCGGCCAGGTTTCACGCAGTCCTTCTCCCGCGACTTCATGGCTGTTACTCAGGCGCGTTCGCAGCAGGTCCGCGTGGCACGAATCCGGAGGCGTGTTGAAATCGCCGCAAAGTATGACCGGGGCGTTCGAATGCTGACCAGTGAGGGCCGACAGTGTTTGAAACGAACCGCCCCGCCAGCGCCACGGCGTGGATATGATATCGGCGATGATCAGCTTCAGAGGCTGCCCGCGGATAGTCAGATGACAGACGCGATACCGCATCATGTCCCCGCGCTGTCCGTGATCGAACTTCTCCACGCGGCCATCGCGAACGAGCACCATCATGTCGGACCCCAGTCGTTCGACGGAGTAACCTGGACACAGACGCTGCCACAGCTCCGGTTTCTCACCGTCCGGCCCGGCTTCGACTATCGCGATGAGGTCCGCGTGCTGAGCCATCAGATCTTCCGCGATCCGTTCGTAGTCCAGATACCCGCGGCAGATATTCCAGAACGCGATCCGCAGGCTGCCGGCTGGTGGTTCCGGCTGCGAGCGGAAGCCATAGGAGCTGGCGAGCCACAGCCCGGTCTGCAGAATCAGCACAAGCAGTAGTCCCTGCCGGAGCCGTATCAATTCCAGACGGAATGCGCATCGTGTGGCGATCAGTCCGAGGGCCAGCAGTACGGGAGCGGGCAGGGCATAGAAGACCATCGCCAGCGGCTGAAAGGAATCGCGCACCGTCCAGCGCAGCGCCGTGCCGATCAGCCAGAAGCCGCCGGTCAGAGCGAAGATCAGCCGGCTCATCCAGCGTCGCGGCAGCGGCTTCTCACCATCAGTCGCGGCTTTTGAAACAGACACGGGACGCCTCTGTCAGGAAAACACGGAGCGGAAAGCCCGGTCACAAACTCCACCGGCATGTGCCGCCCGATCCCGCGACAACGCTGCGCAGACTCAAGGCAGGTTGTCGTGAAGCGGCGCCGGGAAGCAAGGCGAAGCTCTTCAGAATGAGCCGCGTTTCGTGTGTGTTTTCTGCATCCGGGACTCAGAAATCAGCCGGTCATCGTTGCGAAAAAATCTCTGGCACGGTGCTTGCTCTACAGCAAACAGTCGACGGGAAGTGTAGCCGGGGCTGGTCTGTGTCGGACTGGTTTCGGACGAGCGCCTATGCTTCCCGTCGACTTTTCTTTTTGATGATTCAATCTGCAAGGGCCACAGACACGGAAGTGTGTGTGGCCCGCAGTCATTCGGCCGGTGCGAACCCGCGGCGCATCGTGTTTTCGGTGATGTTGACCGGCAGCACGAACTGGGCGAGGTAATCCGGGCCGCCGGCTTTGCTGCCGATGCCGGACAGTTTGAAACCGCCGAACGGCTGACGATGGACCAGCGCGCCGGTGATGCCGCGGTTGAGATACAGATTGCCGGCGCGCAATCCTTCGATGCAGCGTTTGAGCGTGGCGGGACTGCGGCTGAAGACACCGGCGGTCAGCGCGTAATCGGTCCCGTTGGCCACAGCGATCGCCTGTTCGAGATCCCGCACCGGGATGATGGCCAGCACCGGACCGAAGATCTCCTCCTGAGCCAGTCGCGCCGCGGGATCGACGTCCGCGAAGATATGCGGACCGATGAACCAGCCCTGTTCGCTGAGTCCTTCGGCCAGCGGGTACTCCAGCATCAGTTTGCCTTCACTGCGTCCCATCTCGATGGACTGCTGAATGCGTTCCAGAGCTTCGCTGTCGATGACCGGCCCCATGAAGCTGCCGGGGTCTTCCGCCGGACCGATCTTGAGGCTCTTTGTGGCCGCGACCAGCCGCTTCACGAAGGCCGCGTAGACATCTTTCAGCACGATGACCCGGGAGCACGCCGAACACTTCTGTCCGGCATATCCGAAGGCGCTCTGCACCACGCCCTGCACGGCTTCGTCGAGGTCCGCATCGCTGTCGATGAGGATCGCGTTCTTACCGCCCATCTCAGCGATGACTTTCTTGACGAAGTTCTGCCGCGGATCGTGTTCCGACGCCAGCCGGTTGATCTCCAGTCCAACCGCGCGGGATCCCGTGAAGGCGATCAGATCGACGTCCGGGCTGCCGACCAGTACCGGCCCCAGAACTTCGCCCTGACCCGGCAGAAAGTTGACGACGCCGTTCGGCAGATGACAGTCCTGCAGCGCTTTCATGAATCGAGATGCGACGATGGAGGACTGCTCGGCCGGCTTCATCACGACCGTATTGCCGGTCACCAGAGCGGCGGCTGTCATCCCGACCAGAATGGCCAGCGGGAAGTTCCACGGCGCGATGACCACACAGACACCACGCGGACGATAGAAGTAGTGGTTCTCTTCCCCGGCGATATGAACGTCGCGCGGCTTGAGCAGGTCCAGCGCCTGGTCCGCGTAGTAGCGGCAGAAGTCGATGGCTTCCGCGACATCGGCATCCGCTTCCGCCCAGGTCTTGCCGCATTCGTAAACCTGCCATGCGGCCAGCTCGTACCGGCTGGCGCGGAGGTTGTCCGCCAGTCCCCGCAGGAACTCCGCACGCGACTCGACCGGTTCGGCGGACCACTTCGGAAACGCTTTGCGCGCCGCTTCGACGGCATCCAGAGCCTGCTGCTCAGAAGCCATCGAAATCGTTCCGACCACCTGCTCGCGATGCGATGGATTATGGATCACCAGTCGCTCGCGCGAATCGATCCACCGGCCATCAATGATCGGGGCCACTTCATCACCCAGATCCGCGGCAACCTGTTCCAGAGCTGCGGCAAACGCTTCCCGCACGTCCTCGCGGCTGAAATCGGAATGAGGTTCGTTCACGAATTCCGGCGGAACCGGTTCCTGAACGGGGGGCATGTCCTGTCCGATGACCGCTGGCTTCGCCATGAGTTTCTCCCGCGCGATGTCCTCGGCCAGGCTGTGCCGCAGGAACGAGTCATTCGATGTGTTTTCCAGAAGCCGCCGCACCAGATAAGCCATACCCGGCAGCAGTTCCCCGAAAGGTGTGTAGATGCGGACGCGATGCCCCAGCTCGCGGAACTCTTCCGCCTGCTCGGTCGCCATGCCGTACAGCATCTGAATTTCATAAGCCGACCGTGGCACCTTGAGCTTCCGGCCCCAGGCGATCGCGTGGGCGAGGCTCCGCAGGTTGTGACTGCCGAAGGCTGGACGCAGCCAGCGGTGATGTTCCATCAGCAGGCGGCTGAGCCGTTCGTAGCTGTCATCGGACTGCCACTTCTGCTGATAGACCGGCACCGGCCAGCCGCGCTGCTGCGCCATCACGGTTTCGTAATCCCGGTACGCGCCCTTCACGAGCCGCACGGTGACTGGAGTGCCCCGCCGTTCGACCCATTCGCGCAGTTGCAGCAGGTCGCGTTCGCTGTCCCGCAGGTAGGCCTGAATCACGATGCCGACGTCCGGCCAGTCGCGGAATTCATCTTCCATCAGCACCTGCTGAAAGATGCTCAGCGTCAGATCCTTGAAGGCATACTGTTCCATGTCGATGTGGACGTAAGCCTGTTCCTTGCGCGCCCGGCGGAAGATCATCCGCAGACGCCGCGCGACACCATCGGCCGTTCCCGCAGGATCAACCGGCCGGAACTGGCTGTAGAGCGCGGACAGTTTGAGCGACACGTTCAGACGCGGAATCGGCCCGTGCTCGTCGTGGTCAATCTGAGGATCTTCGGTCCAGCCGTTGATCGTCGGAGCCAGAGCGGACATCAGGTCCATGTACGAGTCTTTGCAGGCGATGGCCTCGCTTTCGCTGACCACGGCTTCGCCCAGCAGATCGAGCGTGAAGGCGAAGCCCTGCCGGCGCAGGCGGGTCACAGCCCCCAGCACCTCTTCGGGCGTGCTGCCGGCGATGAACCGCGCCGCCATGTTTCGCGCATTGGTCCGCGCGTTGTATGCCAGAGCACGCCCCAGCACCGAGTTCGGTCCGGAATGTTCCATGACCAGCCGGACGGCACCCGGCAGATGCGTGCTGACCTCTTCGTAATACTGCTGCAGATGATCGGTGATCTGCTCGTGAGTCCGCAGCATGGGCAGGACATCCACGAAGCGGAACATCTGGACTTTGACCGACTCGTCCTGCATGGCCCAGTTCAGGATGCGGTCTTCCCACCAGCGACGATCGAAGATCGACGGCTTGCGGCGATGCCGGTGCTGCCAGAGCCATTCGCCGATCCGCTGCGTTTCGATTTCCACCGCCTCTTCCAGCGCTGCTGAAGGCGCACCGGCGACTGTCGAAGTCGCTGCTGCCTCAGCCGCGCGCGGATCTGCCGCTTCATTCGCAGAAGCCGGATCGGAATCGGATTTCGAGACTGTCTTCTTCTTGCGGGGTGCCACGCCGGACCGCCTCCATTCGTCTCGTGGCCTGCGGAACTCTGCATCGTTCCGCTGTCGGGAAAGGCGGAAGATAGCACAGCGGACCGCTCCTGCGAACCGGCCGCACGAAGTCCAGCAGGTCGCCCGGAATGTGCGGGCCTCTCCAGAGGCAACTCGACTTGATGAGTTGTGCCGGATCAGACTCGTCCACGAACGGAATTGCCGCCAGAATCCCCTGCCGCCTGTGGCTGTCCGCGATCCCGCCTGCCAGGAGTCGTCTGTGTTTCACAGTTCCTCTGCCGCTGCTGAATGGACTCGCCGTCACTGGCTTCAGGCCGGAGCCTTCAGCGTGCTGGGAACTTCGCTGCCGCACTGGCTGGCGGGAATGTCGCAGGGAGCGGAATCCAGTCGCGGACGGGCAAAGAACGTGCTCGTGCTGCTGGAGCAGGGCGGCGTTTCGCATGTGGACTCATGGGATCCAAAGCCCGATGTCGTTGCCGAACATCGCAGTCCGTACCGTCCGATCGCGACGGCGGTGCCCGGCATGTTTTTCACCGAGCTGATGAAGAACTCGGCCCGCGTGGCGGACCGGCTGTCCGTAGTCCGATCGTTTCATCACACGAAGGCCGGAGCTGATGCGCATCCCAACGGGACGCAGTACATTCTCTCCGGCGCTCATCCCGCCAGCCCGCAGACCATGCCCGATATCGGCAGCATCGTCTGGAAGCTGCGCGGCACGGACGCTCCGGAACTGCCGCCCTACGTCATGGTCCCCGGCAATCACGAACAGGCCGCTGAAACCCGCACTGGCTTTCTGCCGGAAGGCTTCAAGGTCTTCAAGACCGGCGGACGTGATGTCTCGGATGCCAACTGGAAAGTGTCGGACCTGCTGCCGCGACCGGAGAACATCTCGCCGCGTCTGACTGCGCGGCAGTCGCTGCTGACGTCTATGGATACCGGCTTCACCGGTCCGGCCGGCGGTCATTCCGTGCGCGGCATGGATCGTTTCTACGAGCAGGCCTTCGGAATGCTGACCAGCTCGGCCGTGTCACGCGCGTTCGACCTGCAGAGCGAACCCGAATCCATTCGTCAGCGCTATGGAGCGGGTCATCGCGGCGCGTGTTATCTGATCGGTCGCAAGCTCATTGAGTCCGGAGTCCGATTCGTGACTGTCGATGTCCGCTGGCCGCGCGAAAAAGTCATGAATGGCGGCGGCAATCTGAACTGGGACCATCACGACTTCATCTATGCGAACGAAACCTGTGAACTGCCCGGCGCGAGCGGCGCCGGTGCAGGACGGTATGGCTTCGGTCACTGGGTCATGATGGGCAGCACCGACCAGGCCTTCGCCGCATTGATCGAAGACCTGGAAGAACGCGGCCTGCTGGATGAAACGCTGGTCTGCTGGGTGACGGAATTCGGTCGCACACCGCGCCTCAGCCGCTTTCAGGGCCGCGACCACTGGACTCACGCGTATTCGATGGTCTTTGCCGGAGCCGGTGTTCCCGGCGGGCAGGTCGTCGGCCAGACCGATGCGGAAGGCGGTTATGTGGTCTCCCAGGGTTACACACCGGAAGACTACGCGGCGACGATCTATGAGAAGCTCGGCATCGACCGGGACCGACCGCTCTTCACATCGGCCAGCCGCCCCGTCTACTTCGGCCATCTCGGCGAACCCATCGCTGCGCTGATGTGAGGTCGCAGGCGTCCGTGCCGGACGCTCAATCCAGGTGACTCGCTTTTCGCACGCGAATGTGATGACCTTCGCGTCCGCCCGTCTGCTGCAGAACCGCGATTCACAGGCACGGTATCGACACATTTCCGCGTTCGACCAGTCGCAGGCGGCGGGGTTTCAGTCCGCGCACACCCTTGAGGAGCACGGCCATGCGACAGCCCGGTTTGAGCACACTCGTCCTCGTGGCTTTTGGAGCGGCGGCCGCCGTCTGGTTCAGTATGTCCGGCACTGCTCCGGTCTCCGCCGATCCGGTCAGCCTGCCGGCACTACCCGGCGCGCGAGCCGAAATTGATGCCGCGAAGTTTCCCTCGCTGCAGGCGGCCCTGGATGCACTGCCGAAGGAAGGCGGCGTCGTGCGGCTTCCGCCCGGAACGTTCGAGATCACTCAGCCGCTGGTCCTGGCGCGAGGCGATGTCCTGCTGCAGGGAGCCGGTGCCGCGACACACATCCGGAACACGAATACCGAAGGTCAGTCCGCGCTGATCGTGCGGCATCCGGACGGTGAGAAAGTCAAAGCCGAAGACAAGCTGTGGCGCGTGATGCTCAGCAACTTCCGCATTACCGGTAACGAAAAGAGCGGTCACGGTATCGACGCGCTGCTGGTCAACGAGATCTTCATTCAGGGTGTGACCGTCAGCTACCACGGCGGCAACGGCATCAAGCTCGATCGCTGCTACGAAGATCCGCGGGTCAGCGACTGCCTCATCACCTACAACAGGCAGACCGGCCTGGACCTGCCCGGCTGCCACGACATCGTAGTCTGCGGCAACCAGTTCGAGGAAAACCGCGATGCGGTCCACTGCTTCGACGCCTTCAACCTGTGCTTCACCGGCAACTGCGTGGACGACCATCTGGGCGACGGCGTCGTCATCGAGAACACCTACGGTTCGGTGCTGTCCGGAAACATGATCGAGGAATGCGACGGCCGGGGCATCGTGCTGGGGCGAGATTGTTACGGCATCACGCTGTCGGCCAACGTCATCGCGCACAACGGCGGCGGTATTGACCTGCTGGATGCGCACGGCTGCGCGGTCTCTGCCAACACGTTCGTGCTGCTGAAGATGCCGACGAAGCTCAGCGATGGAACTCAGCCGCCGCAACTCGACACCCGCTGCCTGCGAATCACGAAGGACAGCAGTCGCATCACGGTGACCGGCAACAGCTTCTGCGACAGTTACATCGGCGAAGGCGCCGTGAAGCGGAAACTCAACGATCAGCTCGCTGGCGGCATCGCCCTGGAAGGCACGCGCGACCTGACCATCATCGGCAACACGTTCTCCAGCGTGCCGAAGGCGGTCGAGGTCCGGGAACCTGCCAGCGAAAACATCCTGTTCCAGAACAATCTGCTGATCGAAGCGCCCAGCGATCTGACGCAGTGAGCGTTCGATGAACCCCCTTCTCCGGTTCGTTCATCTTCGAGGGCATCCCGTACTTCGTTCGGCGCTTGTGGAGGCCACAGCGATCCGGTCTCACTCGTTTCGGACTTCAAGCGTCTCTGCCGTTCGCGTCTCGACGACTTCTCTATCCCCGATTTCTGAATGAATCATGAAACACATCCTGCCCGCTCTGTTGCTGTTCACACTGGTTTCACAAATGGAATACCACTTCAGTTGTGGAGCCGTGCGCGCCGCGGAATCCGCTGACGTTATTGTTTATGGAGGAACCAGTGCGGGCGTCACAGCGGCCGTCCAGGCCAGGAAGATGGGGAAGACGGTTCTCATCGTATGTCCGGACAAGCATCTCGGCGGTCTCAGCAGCGGCGGCCTGGGATTCACGGATACCGGGAATAAAGCGGTGATCGGCGGTCTGGCCCGCGAATTCTACCACCGGGTCTGGAAGCACTATGACCAGACCGCCGCATGGGTGTGGCAGAAGAAGGACGAGTACGGCAACAAGGGCCAGGGCACCCCCGCCATTGACGGCGAGCAGCGGACCATGTGGATCTTCGAGCCGCATGTGGCCGAACTGGTCTTCGAGGACTTTGTGCGCGAACATCGGATTCCGGTGCATCGGGATGAATGGCTGGATCGAGGTGCGGGGGTGAAGAAGAACGGTGACCGCATCGTTTCCATCACGACGCTCAGCGGAAAAACCTTCTCCGGCACGATGTTCATCGACGCGACTTACGAGGGCGATCTGCTGGCTGCGGCTGGAGTCAGCTATCACGTCGGGCGGGAAGCGGCGAGCGTTTATCAGGAAGACTGGAACGGAGTGCAGACGGGAGTGCTCCACCATCGCCATCACTTCGGCGCGGTCAAAACGAAGATCAGTCCTTACGTCGTGCCTGGTGATCCGCAGAGTGGCGTGCTGACCCGCATCAGCGCCGATCCGCCCGGCGACTTCCGCGCCGGTGACCGTCGCGTGCAGGCTTACTGCTACCGGATGTGTCTGAGCCGCCATCCGGAGAACCGCCTCCCGTTTCCGAAGCCGGATGGATATGACCCGAAACAGTACGAACTGCTGGTTCGGATTTTTGATGCCGGCTGGCGCGAGACCTTCGACAAGTTCGATCCGATTCCAAATCTCAAGACGGACACCAACAACCACGGCCCGATGAGCACCGATAATATCGGGATGAATTACGACTATCCGGAGGCCAGCTACGAACGCCGCCGGGAGATTCTGAAAGAGCACGAGACGTATCAGAAAGGCTGGCTCTACTTCATCGCCAATGACCCGCGCGTGCCGGCGGACGTCCAGAAAGAGATGCGTCAGTGGGGACTGCCGAAAGATGAATTCAAGGACAACGGCGGCTGGCCTCATCAGATTTATGTGCGCGAAGCCCGTCGCATGATCGGTCGGTATGTCATGACCGAGAATGAACTGCTCAAGAAGCGGCCGACACCGGAATCGGTGGGCATGGGTTCTTACACCATCGATTCTCACAACGTGCAGCGCTATATCACTCCGGAAGGATATGTGCAGAATGAAGGCGATATTGGAGTGGGACTGCGCGGGCCGTATGAAATCTCTTACGGATCGCTGGTGCCGAAGAAAGACCAGTGCGCCAACCTGCTGGTGCCGGTCTGCGTTTCCAGTTCGCACATTGCCTTCGGTTCCATCCGGATGGAGCCGGTTTTCATGATTCTCGGCCAGTCCGCGGCCACTGCCGCCGTCATGGCGATCGACGCGAAACAGGCGGTCCAGGATGTTCCCTACCCGGCCCTGCGCGAGCGTCTGCTGCAGGACGGCCAGGTTCTGGAATACTCCAGTCCGGTTCGGGCTGGTGGAGAAAAGGCTGGTCTCGATCCGTCGCAACTGCCCGGCATTGTCGTCGATGATTCAGCAGCCGAACTGACCGGCGACTGGCAGACGAGCACCGCGAATGGCCGCTGGATCGGCAGCAGTTACCGGCATGACGGCGCGGCCAGGGATGGAAAATTCTCGGCTCGCTTCACGGCGAAGCTGCCGGCTTCCGGACGGTATGAAGTGCGACTGGCCTATGCCGCCAACACGAATCGTTCGTCGCGGGTTCCGGTGGAAATCCATCATGCGGGTGGAAAGAGGACTGTAATCGTCAACCAGCAGAAGGCTCCGGCACTGGATGGATTGTTTGTTTCTCTGGGCGAATTTGAATTGACCGCTGATCAGCCGGCGGTCGTGGTGATTACCAATCGTGACACGGACGGGCACGTCATTGTGGATGGAGTGCAATGGCTGCTGGTCCGGTAGCAAGTTCCGTACGGAGAACGAGCCGCAGCAGCTATCCGCTCGTGTCGCTCAGCGCGGCCTGCAGTTTCTTCATCGCGCGCATCCAGAGCATCTGTGTGGCCGGGCGGGAACGGTTCATCTGTCGGGCCACATCTTCAAACGGCAGACGCTGCAGGTTTC
>Ga0172376_10002523_pt1 | contig 22279 bp, 17 predicted proteins | sample Lak35m_FD_121114 | JGI IMG/M metagenome (GOLD analysis project Ga0172376, IMG submission 121114) | Freshwater microbial communities from Kabuno Bay, South-Kivu, Congo - kab_092012_35m | ecosystem: Environmental > Aquatic > Freshwater > Lake | place: Democratic Republic of the Congo: South-Kivu... | reverse complement strand
CTAGCCTGTCCTACTTCAGCGGCATTCGGGCCGCCCGCGTGGGCGTCACAATGCGATCGTTCGGCAGACTCGAGGGCAGCCCCCAAGAAAGTCAGCCTAACCGGACGATGTTTCCTTCAGCTCACATGTTGCCCAGTCCGTTGGGTCGGGACGGCGGGCCATGGTCAGCCTTCGGGGGACGTCGCACACCAGCCGCGTCGCGTAAGGTTGACACGCGTACAGTATCTCCATTATCATTCCAAACCCACATCATTTCATGGAGGATTTCATGCTCGTACTTTCCCGCAAGCAGAACGAACGAATCCGGGTTGGCGACTCGGTGGTGGTCACGGTGGTCCGCGTCAGCGGCGACAAGGTGCGGATCGGGATCGAAGCCCCGGCAAACGTACGGGTATTGCGGGACGAACTCGAAGACGAAAGCATCGGCGAGGTCACGCTCGAGGGCAGCCTCGAGCTGCCGCTGCCGAGGCTGTATGGCTTTGCCGGCTAGCGCGTCGGCCGGCCACAATGGCGTCGTGAACACAGTCACCGGCAACGGGAAGTCCGCTCGACGAAATCCTTCGAGGCTGCGATCACTCTTGGCAGTGGTGGCGGCGGTGGTAGCGGCGGCAGTCGGCGGCTTGCTGGTGGCATTGATCTGTGTGCGGCACGAGCCTGCCCTGCTTGCGGGGCAGGCCGTGCCGGATGCGGCGGCCGAGCGGGAGGCCGCCCGCCTGCTCACCAAGGCCGCGTCGCTCCATGCCGCGGCGGGAAGGCCGGGCGCATGGGATGCCATCTTCACCGATGCGGAAGTGAATGGCTGGCTCGTGACCGACCTGCCCAGAAATCATCCGCGGCTCATGCCGGCGGGGATGTCGGCGCCGCGGGTGCGGTTCACCCGCGATCGGCTGGCCGGCGGAGCCCGGCTTCAGTGGGGGCCGCTGTCGGCCTTTGGATGGGTGGAATTCGAGGTGCGGCTGCGGGGCGTCAACCAGCTCTCGCTCGCGCCCCGCGATGCCCGGCTCGGCCTCGTGCCGCTGCCACGAGGGCTCGTGCTCGCGCGGATCGCCCGGGCGATCGCCGCCACGGGGGCGGTGACGGAGATCCGCCGACTGGACGGGGAACCGGTGCTTTTCGTATCCCTTCCCTCGATGGTCGGCAGCTCGGCCGCCCGGCTGCGGCTGGAATCGCTGCGTCTCGACGCGGGCGATGTGATCCTCGCCGGCTCGACCACCAACTGACTCGAAACACTTCCACACAAGACACGTCGACTAGGGAGCGAGCATGGCACGACTACGGTTTCTCGGCGCGGCGGGGATGGTGTCGGGGTCACGGCATCTGATCGAGACCGACGAAAGCCGCGTGCTCTTCGACTGCGGGCTCTTCCAGGGGGAAAAAGACCTCCGCGAGCGCAACTGGCTGCGGTTTCCCGTGCCGGCCTCGTCGGTGGATGCGGTCGTGCTCACCCACGGCCACATCGACCATTCCGGCTGGCTGCCCCGGCTGGTCAAGGAGGGCTTCGACGGGCCGATCCATGTCACGCCCGCGACGGCCGACCTGCTCGGGCTGCTCCTCTACGACTCGGCGAAGTGCCAGGCGGAAGACGCCCTCTATGCCAATCGCAAAGGCTACGCCAAGCACCGCCCGGCGCTGCCGCTCTACGAGGAGCGCGACGTGGACCGCACACTGCGGCTCTTGGAGGTGGTTCCGCGCGAGCAGTGCTTTGCGCCGGCCCGCGGGGTTCGCTGTCGCTACCACGAGGCGGGCCACATGCTCGGCAGCTCGTTCATCGAGGCGGAGGTGACCACGCCCGGCGGCGTCCGGCGGGTGGTGTTTTCAGGCGACGTGGGCCGCTACGACGCCCCGCTCTACAAGGATCCGGCTCCCCCGGTGCCCTGCGACTACCTTGTCTGCGAAAGCACCTACGGCAACCGCGACCATCCCGACGTCAAGCCGCTCGACGAGCTCGAGCGGGTGACGAAAGATGCGATTCAGCGCGGCGGCATGATGCTCGTAGCCTCGTTCGCCGTGGGCCGCGCCCAGCAGCTCGTCTACCTCCTGCGCACGCTGATCGCCGCCGGCCGGATTCCGGAGATCCCGGTCTGGATCGATTCACCGATGGCCGTCGATGCCACGGAGGTGTTTCGGAAGCATGTCGCGGAGCATGATTTTTCGGAGGCGGTGACCGAGGGCGTGATGCCGTCGCTCGTCTCGCCGTTTTTGCGGATGGCGAAGACCGCGAACGAATCGAAGGCGATCAATGCCCACGATGGCCCCGGCGTGATCATCGCCTCCAGCGGCATGATGAACGGCGGCCGCATCCTCCACCATCTCGCGCAGCGGCTGCCCGATCCTGCGACGACGGTTCTCGTCGCGGGGTTTCAGGCGGCCGGCACCCGCGGCCGCACGCTGATCGATGGCGCACGCACGCTGCGCATCCACGGCCGCGACGTGCCCGTGCGGGCGACCGTTCGCCGCGTCGACGCCCTCTCCGGGCATGCCGACCGCCGGGAGATCGTCCGCTGGCTTTCGGGCCTGCCGGCCCCGAAGCGGACGTTCCTCGTCCACGGCGAGCCCCCCGCGGCCCGCGGCATGGCGGAGGTTTTGCGGGAAAAATTCGGTTGGGACGTGACGGTGCCGGCAATCGGAGATACCGTCGATTTAGAAGGCTGACACGCTTCCAAGGACGCACCATGGCGAAGAACTCGAAACCCAAGCCCAAGCCCCCGGCGAAGGCCTGCAGCATCCTCCCCGACACCACGCTCGGCGACGACGTGGCCCTCGTCGCCGAAAACATGGAGGCGATCCTCAGCTCGCCGAGCTACAGCCTCGCGCAGGACGATCGGGAACTGCTGACGAAGACCGAGATGCGCGGCGTGCGGATGCTCTTGGAGCTCAACAAGCCGGAGCTCTCGTTTCTCGAGCACAATATCAAGTCCACCGTGATCGTCTTCGGCGGCACGCAGATCGTGGAGCGGCCCGCGGCCGAGCGCCGGCTCTCGGAGGCCCGGCGGAATCTGGCCGCCGCGCCGGGCGACAAGCGGCTGAAGCGCGAGGTCGAACGGAGCGAGAAGCTCCTCTCCCGCTGCCATTATTACGATGCGGCCCGCGAGTTTGCCCGGCTCGTCTCGATCGACAACCAGTGCGACGATCGCCGCGACTTCGTCGTTGTCACCGGCGGCGGCCCCGGCATCATGGAGGCGGCCAATCGCGGCGCCTTCGACGTCGGCTGCCAGTCGATCGGCCTCAACATCAAGCTCCCGGCTGAGCAGCAGCCCAATCCATTCATCACGCCGGACCTCTGCTTCCAGTTCAAGTATTTCGCGCTACGGAAGTTCCACTTCATCCTCCGCGCCGCGGCGGTGGTGCTCTTTCCCGGCGGCTTCGGCACGCTCGACGAGATGTTCGAGACGCTCACGCTGCGGCAGACCCACCGCATGCAGCCCGTGCCGATCATCCTCTTCGGCCGCGACTACTGGTCGAAGGTGATCAACTTCCAGCAGATGGCCGACGAGGGAGTGATCTCCGACGAGCACCGCGATCTCTTCACCTGGGCCGAGACGCCGGAAGACACCTGGCGGCAGATCGTCGAATTCCACGAACGCAATCCGCCCACCCAGGCTTGATGCCGTGAACGATCCGCTCCAGTTCGAGCCCGGCATCTCGGCCCCCACCGGCCGCGTGGCGCTTGTCACCGGCGGCGCGCAGCGGGTCGGTGCGGTGGTGGTGCGGGCGCTCGCAGCCCGCGGCTATTCGGTCGCGATCCATTGCCATCGCTCACTCACCGAGGCGCGGGGGATCGTCGCCGATCTCGAGTCCCGTGGGCTCGCAGGCCTCGCCGTCACGGCGAATCTCCGCGACGAGGGGCCGGTGCGGGCCTTGGTGCATCGCGTGGCCGACCACTTCGGCCGGATCGACGCCGTGGTCACCTGCGCCGCGATCTGGAATCCGGCTCCGCTCGAGGATGTCACGGCCGACGACCTCAGGGCCCACTTCGACGTCAATTGCATCGGCACGTTTCTCGTCGCCCAGGAGGCGGGTGCCGTGATGGTGGGGCAGGAGACGGGAGGCTCGATCGTCACCGTTGGCGACTGGGCGATCGCCCGTCCCTCCCCGGACTACGCCGCGTATTTTCCGAGCAAAGGCGCGATCCCCGCGCTCACGCGGTCGCTCGCCGTGGAATTCGCCGGCCGCAATCCCCGGATCCGCGTGAACTGTGTCATGCCCGGCCCGGTGCTGCTGCCCCCCGACCTCGATCCCGCGGAGCGGGCCGAGGTGATCGCCGGCACGCTCGTGAAGCGGGAGGGATCGCCTGAGCACGTGGCGCATGCGGTGCTCTTCCTCCTCGAAAACGACTTCGTCACGGGCGTCTGCCTGCCCGTGGACGGCGGCCGCACGATTGCGCCGTAGGACAAAAAGGTGTCAGGACTCTTTTCCGACTCGAGCCCGTGCGCAAAAAATGGGTCGGAAAAGAGTCCTGACACCTTTTTAAGGTACGGAGGCCTGTCCTACTTGCGCGGCGGGGCGGGAAGGCGGATCGTGAACGTACTGCCGACGCCCAGTTCACTCTCGACCGCCACGGTGCCACCGTGGGCCTGCACGATGTGCTTCACGATCGAGAGGCCGAGGCCCGTGCCGCCCGCCTTGCGGCTGCGGGCCTTGTCGACCCGATAAAACCGCTCGAAGAGCCGCGGAAGATGCTCGGCGGCGATACCGCACCCTTGGTCGCGCACGGCGATCGCCACGCCCCCCGGCATGGCCGCGTCAGCCGCCGCGGAGATCCGTACCGCGCGGCCCGGTTCGCTCGACTTGATCGCGTTGTCGACCAGGTTGATCACCGCCTGCTCGATCAACGCGGCATTGATGTCGGCGACAAGTTCGTCTTCGCAGGCGCTCTCGAGCAGCACCTCGCGGTCAGCGGCCCGCGGCCGGCAGTCGGCGACGGCCTCGCCGATTACCGCGACCAGCGGCACTTGCTCCACCGGCAGGTTGCCCGCTCCCTCTGTCTGCTCGATCCGCGAGAGGGCGAGCAGGTCCTCGATGATCGATTCGAGCCGATCTGCCTGCCGCGCAACGATCTCGAGAAAGCGACGGCTGTCGGTCGGATCGTCGGCGGCGCCGTCGAGGAGCGTCTCCACGAAGCCCTTGATCGACGCGATCGGCGTCTTGAGTTCGTGTGACACGTTTGCCACGAAATCCCGGCGGACATTTTCCAGCCGCTGCAGGTCGGTGACATCGTTGAGCACGATCACCGCACCTCCTTCGCCGGAAATATCGCGAAGCGCGGTGCCGCGAACACGGATCGTGCGATCGCGGACGCCGCGCAGGACGATATCGTCCTCCACCGGTTCGCGACAGTCGATGGCCAAGAGCGCGAACCGCCGTAGGTCGGGGTTGCGCACCACTTCCTGCAGCGGCTTGAGCAAAACACCCTCCACGTCGAGACCAAGCAGGTCGGCCGCCCCCTGGTTGATGCTCACGATCCGCTGCCGGGCGTCGATCGCGAGCACTCCCTCGATCATGCTGCCGAGCACCGCCTGCTGCTGCGTGCCTTGCCGGCCGATCGTAAGACCGCGTTCCACGAGCTGCTCGCGCAGGGTGTCGATGACATCGGCCAGGTCGGAAAGCTCGGCCGCCTCCGGCATCGGCAGCCGCGCCTCGAATTCCCCACCAGCCACCCGCGCCGCGGCCTGGGAGAGCTCGCGGACCGGCCGGGCCGCCCGGCGGGCCAGCGCGTAGGCCGCTGCCAACGCCAGGAGCGCCGCCGGCAGCGAGCCGGTGAGCAATCGCCGCTGCGCGAGCGTGAGCTCGCGGTCGGCCGCGGCCGTGTCGGCGGCGACGCGGATGATCGCCGTCGGGCTGCCCGCCGGACCGATCGGCACCGCGGCGGCCAAGAGACGTTTGTCGGTCGCGGCGTCGTAACGGCTCGCATGGGCCACGCGGCCCTGGCTCGCTTCCGCGAGCAGCGCGGGCATGCCCGAAGGCCAGCCACGATCGGCGCCAGTCGTCGCCCGGCCCGTCGGAGACGTGCCCGCGAAAAGAACCTGGCCGTCGGCCGCCAGAAGGTCCATCGACACGCCCGCCGTCCGCGCAATCTCCGCCGTGGCGGTCGCGAACGACTCGGACTTCACGGTGGCGACGTCCGCAGGCAGCCAGGCGGCCAACCCTGCGGCCGCATCGGTCATCCGGCGCAGCTGCGCCTCATCAGCCAGCCGCGCCAGCTCGAGCGATGCCAGGAAGAAACAGGCCGCGACCACCGCCACCAACAGCACACCCCAGCCGACGAAAAGGTGCCAGAAGAAGCGGGGGCGGGGCATGCGTAAGGCCGTGGTTCGGGGTGGGTCACGCCCGGAACCGATAACCCACGCCCCGAACGGTTTCGATATAGGAACCGAAATCGCCCAGTTTCTTGCGCAGGCCGGCGACCTGCACGTCCACCGAGCGTTCCGTGACAGGATAATCCTCCCCCTTCACGGCGTCGACGATCTGCGTCCGCGTGTAGGCCCAACCGGGCCGTTTCGCGAGAAATTGCAGCAGGGCAAACTCCGTGTAGGTGAGCTCGAGTGGCTTGCCGGCGAGCGTCACCTCGTGGCGGCCGGGGTGGATCGAGAGCTCGCGGACGTCGATCGTGGTCTCGAGTTCGGCCTGCCGCTGCGCCTCCTTGCGGCGCAAGAGCGCCTTCACACGGGCCGACAGCACCCGGGGGCTGAAGGGCTTGGCGATGTAGTCGTCAGCGCCGCGCTCGAGACCGAGCACCATGTCACTCTCCTCGCTCTTGGCGGTGAGCATGATGATCGGGATGTCGCGGGTCTTGGAGTCGCCTTTGAGGCGGCGGCAGACCTCGAGGCCATCGACTGCCGGCAGCATGAGATCGAGCACGATCAAATCGGGGGGCTGCTTGCGGGCCGCCTTGAGCGCCTCCTCGCCCGTGGCCACGCAGATCACGCGGTAGCCTTCCCGGGTGAGGTTGTACCGCACGAGCTCGAGCAGATCCTCTTCGTCGTCGACGACGAGCACCTGATGCCCGGCGGACTGCTCGCTGGTTGGCTTTGGACGCGATAGTGGGTTCACGAAACACCCGGTGGAGAAAAACGGCGGCACTGCCGGCAGTGTAGGAAGCCCTCAGTCTCGGGCGGAAGCGTTAGTTTTTCGTGAGTCAGGAGAGCAGCATTTCGACGTCGTCGGCGGTGAGGCTCGTGATCAGGCTTTCGTCGGCCCGCACGATCGATTCGGCGAGCTCGCGCTTGCGATCCTGGAGCGCCAGGATCTTTTCCTCGACGGTGTCGCGGGCGATGAGCCGGTAGGCGAAGACGCGCCGGGTCTGGCCGATGCGGTGGGCCCGATCCACGGCCTGCGCCTCGACGGCCGGATTCCACCAGGGGTCGAGGATGTAGATGTAGTCGGCGGCGGTGAGGTTGAGCCCCTGTCCGCCCGCCTTCAGACTCACGAGGAAGAGGCGGCACTCGGGATCTTCCTGGAAGTGGGCCACGCGGGCCTGCCGGTCGGTCGTCTTGCCGTCGAGGTATTCATACGCGATCGACCGCGCATCGAGCTGCCTTCGGAGGATCGCCAGGAAGCTCGTGAACTGGCTGAACACGAGCACCTTGTGGCCTTCGGCGAGCACCTCGTCGAGTTGTTCAAGGAGCGTCTCGAGCTTCGCGCCGGAATCGTCGATGAGCTTCGGATCCACGAGCCCCGGGTGGCAGGCGGTCTGCCTCAGCCGCAGGAGCGCCTCGAGGACGGCGATCCGCGACTTGCCCATTCCCATCCGGCCGATACGGCCCGAGAGCTCGAGCCGGTAGTGCTCGCGGAGATCGTCGTAGGCCTTGCGCTGCGCTTCGCCGAGCTCGCAGAAAATCGTTTGCTCGGTCTTCTCAGGCAGGTCGGAGAGCACCTGCGTCTTCGTGCGACGCAGCAGGAAGGGGCGCACCGCGCGGGCCACCACCTCCGCCGCGCCGCGGCCATGGCCGCCGGCGAGGAACTGCCGCAGCCGCGAGGCGCTGCCGAGCTGTCCAGGATTGAGAAACTCGAAGATGCTCCAAAGCTCGCCAATATGGTTTTCCACGGGCGTGCCGGTGAGGGCCAGCCGGTGGCGGGCCTTCAGCAGGCGGCAGGCCTTCGCCGCCTGGCTGCCGGCATTCTTGATCGACTGGGCCTCATCGAGCACCACGTAATCAAACTCCGTCTCACGGTGGCGCACGATGTCGCGTCGCAGCGTGCCATACGTGGTGAGGATCAGGTCCCAGTCGTCGAGCGAACCCGATTCCTCGAGCCTCGCGTTGCCGGTGTGGTTGAGCACCTGCAGGGCCGGCGCGAACTTTCGTGCCTCCTCGATCCAATTGAAGACGAGGCTCTTCGGCACGATCACGAGCGTCGGCCGATGGCTGATGCCCTGTTCGCGGATCGTGGCCTGCCGGCGGACGAGCATGCCGAGCACCTGGATCGTCTTGCCGAGGCCCATGTCGTCGGCGAGGCAGCCGCCGAGCCCCATTCGTTCCAAGAATGAGAGCCAGCCGAGCCCCTCGCGCTGGTAATGCCGGAGTGTGCCGTGGAATCCCTCCGGCTCATCCTCCGCCTCCGGCCGTTCGCCGCGGGCCAGCTCGTCGCGGATCTTCTCGAAGGCCTCGTCCACCTGCGAACGCGGCTGCCCCGCGAGCAAGGCGTCGAGCAGGGCCACCTGGATGCGGCCATACCGGAGCCGTCCATCGTGCTTCGTGGCAAGCGCCGCCATCGGCTCGAACTGTTCCGCGAAGCCTTCGGGCAGGATGCCCACGGAGCCGTCCGACAGTTCGACCGACCGCTCGCCGCGGGCGAGTGCCTCGAGCAAGGCCGGCATCTCCGCCGACACCCCGCCGAAGTCGATCGTGCCCGAGAGTTCGAACCAGTCGATACCGCTGGTCACGTTCCAGGCTACGCTGCCGGCGGGACGATAGCGGCGGCCCGCCACTTCGACGGCCCAGCCGGCGGCCGCGAGCGCGGGCACGGAGGCATCGAGCCGGGCCCGCGGAATCTCCACATGATGGGTGATGATCTCGTTATCGTCGCTCCGCCGGGGCGCGACGGCGCCATACCGCGGCAGCATCCCGAGCGCCTCCCGCTCGGCGGCGTGATCGCGGCGCACGAAGATCCGGCGGGCGGTGTCGGCGGCGCCGCCGGCCGGGTCGTCGGCGGCGATCTGCATGCCGCCGTAGTCGAACCAGATGCGGCCGGCGAGCTGCACCCGGGGAGCCGCGCGGCGCCGTCCTCGGCGCGGGGTCGTTTCGCCCGGCTCCTCGTCGGTGGAGACACTGGGCGAATCATCGAGCACGAGCTTCGGCCGCGGCACGCCCGACTCGATCCGCCAGCCCGTCCAGGCCGGGAGTTCGAGCCGCGGCACCTCGGCGAGGCCGGCGAGCCGTTCGATGAGCCCGTCGGTCTGTGATCCCGCCAGCTCGATCGGCCCGCGCCGCTCGAATTGCTCCATCCAGCCGGTCGCGGTGCTCCAGCCGCCCGATTCACCGATGGCCAGCCGCGAAATCCGGTCTGAAAAAATCACCAGGCCCGACCGGAGAATCGCCCGTGGCTCCTTGAGATCCTTCCGCTGGCTGCCGCGCACGAGCATGCCGCGCAGCGTGGCCTTGCTGGGCCGCGGCAGCTTGGGCTCGCCATCGGCGAGATCGGCCACGCTCTCCGCCTTGTAGCTCACGAGGTCTTCCGGCTCGAGCACGAGCGCAAACTCCCACGGCCGGCCACCGTCCCAGGTCATCGGGATCACGGTCTCGGGGGCGCGCCGCGGCTCGGGCTGAATGACGAGCCGGCCTGTTTCGCAGAGGAGCGCGAGCTGCGCGGCCGCGGCCTGCGGGCTCACGGCGATCCTCGCGATCGTGCGCCGCTCGATCGATTCGGCCGAGCCCACTTCGCCCACGGCCGCGGTGCCGACGAGCTGCGCGAGGAGCGAACGCTCCTGCGCGTCGAGCGATTCGTATTCGGCGTCTTGCCCCGGCCCGATCACGATCGGCCGCGGTCGCCCGGAGGCGTTGCCGGCCACATCGAGCTGCATCCGGCTCGGGATCAACACGGCGGCATGACTGTCGCTCGACGCACCGATGTCGAGCAGGAAGACGAGCGCGCCTGCCGAGCGCCGGGCATCGACGATCGCGAGCCCCGAGGCCCGCATCGCCGGCTCGACCAGCCGGCGCCGCTCTTCGAGATCGGTCGCCCAGGCGGGCTGGCGTGCGCCGGGCTTCGCGACGGGGCGGGCAACGGCGGCCGTCGCGCCCGCTTCAGCCCGCGCGGTCGGGCTCGAGGGCTTTGTCGGCTGCACGATCTCGTCGGCCGGCTCTTCCTCCGGCTCGAACGTCTCGTCTTCGTCAGCGACGTCGTCGGCCGGAACCACCACGAGCGCGACGGGCGTGTGATCGTGGATGCTCGAGAAGATGCCGCGACGATCGATCTCGAGCAAGACGGCGGCCAGCGCCGCGCATGGCTTGCCATGCCGCCCCTTCTCCGATGTGCTCGTGGTTTCGAGCGTCATGCCGCCGCGGCGGCCGGCCGAGAGCTCGAGGAGCAGATCCTGCTGCTCCCCCGATTCGTCGGCGACGGTCGCCCGCACCTGCCCCACGCGCGGGCAGGAGATCCGCACGGGGCCGAGCGACTTGCCCTTGGCGATGTCGGCCTTGTCGAAGAGTTGAAACAGCCGCTTTTCGAGACTCGTCATGCTGCGCGTGCCCAGTGGTTCTGTCAGGGTTGCGCGCGATGAAACGGCACGAATGCTCGCCCGGCGCGCAACACGCGAGCATACCCCGCCGGGTGGCTCGCTGGCGAGGGGCTCGCCGCGTCAGGCACCTTTCACGGTGGCAATCAGCTCGAGGACATTCTCGACGGGCGTCTGTGGCAACACGCCATGCCCCAGATTGAAGATGTGGCCGGGCCGGCCACCCGCCTGGGCGAGAATATCGAGCGTACGGCGGTGGACGGTGTCGCGGTCGGAGAGGAGCACCGCCGGATCGAGGTTGCCCTGCACGGCGCGATCATGGCCGACGATCTTCCAGGCCTCGTCGAGTTCGATCCGCCAGTCGATGCCGATCACGGAGCCGCCCGCCTCGCGCAAGAGCGGCAGGAGCGCGGGATTGCCGGTCGCGAAGTGGACCACGGGCGCCCGCTTGGCGGCCTCGGCGAGTGCCACGCGGCTGTGCGGCAAGACGTAGCGGCGATAGTCGGCCGGCGAGAGGCAGCCCACCCAGCTGTCGAAGAGCTGCACGATCTGGGCGCCGGCGTCGATCTGCGCGACGAGATAGCGGCCGATCGCGCGGGCAAGCCGGCCCATGAGATCGTGCCATGCCGATTCGTGGCGATACATGAGCGTCTTGGTATGGAGCCACGCCTTGCTGCCGCCCCCCTCGATGCAATAGCTGGCGAGCGTGAAGGGCGCGCCTGCGAAGCCGATCACGGGGATCGAGTCGTCGAGCCCGGCGCGGGTGGCCTGCACGACATCCATCACGAAGGAGAGCTGATCGAGGTCGTCGAGCTCCTTGAGCCTCCCCACCTCGGCCGCCTCGCGGATCGGATTGTGGATCACCGGCCCTTCGCCGACGGCAAACTCGAGATCCATCCCCATCGGCTCGAGGATCGGCAGGAGATCGCTGAAGATGATCGCTGCATCGACACCGAGCCGGTTGACGGTGGCGATCATCACCTCGGCCGAGAGCCGCGGGTTCTTGCAGAGATCGAGGAAGCCGAGCTTCTCCCGCACGCTGCGATACTCGGGCAGATAGCGGCCGGCCTGCCGCATCAGCCAGACGGGCGTCCGTTCGACCGGCTCCCGCCGGCAGGCCCGCATCATGAGCGATTGGTTGCGGCGTTCGGCGGCGGTGGCGAGGCTGGATGACGTGGGGGGCATTTTCGAGATTATAACCCCTCATCAATCCAATTCGCGGAGGAATGAACTAGAATAATGACCGCAGTGAGCGTTCCGGTAGGGCACCGGCTCACGGTCGGCAGAAGTCTCCTCGCGGTGGGCCGCGGCGGCCCAATGCTCGTCGAGCTTCCGCCGACCCGCTCGCCTGCCGTTACGTGGTCTGAATCTCCTTCTCGACTATGCCTGAATTCGTGTCTCGCATCTCCGTCGTTTGCTTTGCTGCGAGCTATCTCGTGGCGCTGGCCTGTGAGGCTTCGCGGCTGGTCTTTCGGTCGGGCGTGCGCGGGGCGGTGATGGTCGCTTTCGCCTCCGCGGGCCTCTTCGCCCACACGCTCTTCCTGCTCTGGCGGGCGGTCAACACGCCGGCCGTGCCGCTCTCGAGCGCGTATGACTGGTATCTGCTCGCGGCCTGGGTGCTCGCCGGTGGCTATCTCTGGCTCACGGCGTCGAATCCCAAGACGCCGTTCGGGCTCTTCATGCTGCCGATCGTGCTCGGGCTCATCGGGGCGGCGCAGCTCTCGAGCCGCGATCCGTTTCCGCAGAGTCCGGCGACGCAGATCTGGGGCACGATCCACGGCAGCTTCAATCTCGCCGCGAGCGTGGCCGTGGCGATCGGCGCGATCGCCGCCCTCATGTGGCTCATCCAGGCGGGCCGGCTCGCCCGCAAACAGGCGCCCGCGCAGGGCTTCCGCATGCCGAGCCTCGAGAAGCTTTCGCTGACGGCGCGGCGGGCCGGCGGGATCGCGGCCTGGACGGCGTCGGCCGGATTCATTTCCGGGCTCGTGCTCAATGCCGTCAACCTCCGCCGCGGCCTGCTCGAGACGGTTCCCTGGAACGATCCTGTGGTGCTGCGAATGGGCGCGCTTGTCGCCTGGCTCGTGGCAGCGGCGATCGTGTCGCGGTCGGTGGCCCGGCGGCCCGATGGCGCCCGCACGACGGCCTGGCTCTCGCTCGTGAGCTTCGCGGTGCTCACGGGCTCGATCCTCTGGGGGGTGCTGGGCGCGACCCGACACGGCGTGCCACCGGTCGTTACCAGCGAGTCCACGCCATGACGATCGCCTTCGTGGGTGGCACCCATCGCACCGTGCCCTTGCCCCTGCGGGAGCGGCTCGCCTTCTCGGCCGAGCAGGCGGCCGAGGCGCTCCGGCGGTTTCGCGCCCGCTTCCCGGGCCGCGAGTGCGTGCTCCTCTCCACGTGCAACCGCGTGGAGTTTTATGCCGCGGGCGAAAGCGACACGGCGCCGCCGCCACGCGAGCAGCTCGTCTCGTTTCTCGCGGAATGCCGTGGGATCGATGCGAGCCTGCTGGGGCCCGTGCTTTCGGGCGAAAGCGACGAAGCAGTCGTGCGGCATCTCTTCAGCGTCGCCTCCGGCCTCGACAGCATGGTGCTCGGCGAGCCGCAGATCGTGGCGCAGGTGAAACAGGCCTGGGCACTCGCGCAGGAGACGGAGACGGCCGGCCCGCTCACGGCCGGGCTGTTTCAGGCGGCCCTCCGCACCGCGAAACGCGTGGCGAGCGAGACGGCGCTCGGCCGCGAGCGGCTTTCGATCCCGAGCGTGGCCGTGGCCGACTTCGCACGGGGCGTGTTCGAGCGGTTCGACGACAAACGCGTCTTGCTCCTGGGCGCCGGCAAGATGGCCCACGAGACGCTCCGCTACCTCCGCGAGGCCGGCGCCCGCGACATCGTCGTTTTGAATCGCACGGCCGAGCGGGCCAGCCGGCTCGCCCAACGGCTCGGCGCACGCCCCGGCACGTTTGCCGATCTGTCCGCGGAGCTCGCCGCGGCCGATCTCATCGTGAGCACGACCGGCGCGAGCGAGCCCGTCGTCACGCTCGAGATGTTTGGCGCTGCCGAGCGGCGCCGCGAAGGGCGGCCGCTGGTGGTGCTCGACCTGGCGATGCCCCGCGACTTCGATCCGCGGATCGGCGGCCGGCCAGGCGTTTGGCTCTATTCGATCGACGATCTCGGCGCGGCCTGCGAGGCCAATCGCAAAAGCCGCCAGCGCCAGATGCCGGCGGCACTCGCGATCATCGACGAAGAGACCGGCCGTTTCATGGGCGACCTCCACCACCGCACCACGGCGCCGGTGATCGAACAATTGCGGGCCGGCTGGACGGAGACGGGCGACGCGGAGCTCGAGCGTCTCTTCAAGCGGCTGCCCGGGCTCGACGAGGCATCACGGGCAGAGATCCGGCAGTCGTTCGAGCGGTATGCGGCGAAGATGCTCCACCCGCCGCTCACGTCGCTCCGCAACGAAAGCCACTCCGGCCCGCCCCACGGGCTCCTCGACGCCCTCAAGCGTTTGTTTGATTTGAAGGAGTAGGGTTCCTTGAAGCCCGAAACGCGAGCTGAGTGGAATGCGGCTCGCCGCTTATAGACAGCGAGCGTTTTCCCTTTGCTTGCGCAGCGGGCTTCGAGGCAGGGGGGATCCGCTTGCGGAGCAAGCGGTCTACTTGAGCAAGCGGTCTCCTTTTTACTGGCAGTGGGAGAGCGCGAGGAGGGCGTAGCTCGTGACGAGGTTTGGGTCGCCCTCCATCCACCGTGGGTTTTCATTCACCCACGAGCCGTCCGGCTGCTGTCGGGCCAGGATCGTGTCGGAGAGTTCGCTGCGCCAGGCGTGCTGCTTGCCCGCCGCGTCGGTAAACGACTCCTCGCCGAGCACGTCGAGGGCCTTCGCCGCCGTGTGGTAGTAGTAGAAGAGCCCGGCGGTGCCCATGCCGGGGTTCTCGGCAAACGTGTAGTGCTTCTGCAGCCACGCGATCGCCGCCTTCACCCGCGGGTCGTCCTTGGTGAGGCCGGCGAAGATCATGCTCTTGAGGCCCGCATAGGTCATCGAGCCGTAGCTTCGCAGGCCGCCATTGGGCGTCGGGCCCGCCTGGCTTTCGCCGCCGGCGGCCGGCGTGTAATAGAAGCCGCCGTCGGGGTTCTTGGCGGGGAAGGGGAGCGTGTTGTTCGGCCCCTCGAGGTTTTGCGTGCGCGACACGAAGACGAGCGCCCGCTGGATCGCCGCGTCGTCGGCGCCCGTGCCCACGCTCCGCAAGGCCTCAATCAAGAACGACGTGTTCGAGAGGTCGGGCCGGTTTTTCTTGCCATAGCCCGCGCCGCCGTAGGCCGGATCCGCGGGGCCGGGGCCCTCGCCGTCGTCCCACTGCAATCCCTTCACGAACGCCTCGGCCGCCTTGATCTCCTTGTCGTAGCGGCCGTCCTTATTGCAGGCGGCCAGCGCCAGCATCGCGATTGACGTCTCGTAGTTGGCGACGGGCGATTCGGGCGGATGGATGCCGCCGTCGGCGTTTTTAAACTTCATCAGATAGGCGATCGCGTTTTTTACCGCCGGCGCGTCGGCGGGCGTGCCGCTCTTCACAAGCGCCGCGACGGCCAGCGCCGTGATCGCCGGGCCGGCCTGCGAGGAGAAACTGCCGTCCTGCGCCTGCCCCTGCTCGACGAGGTATTTCGAGGCCTTTGCGATCGCGGCCTTGATCGCCGCCGGCTCGGCGGCCGGCGCGACAGTCACGAGGCAGGCGACGGCAATCGCCGTGGCAGACTGGAAAACCGAGCGACGCAGTGAATGCATGGGGCACCTCCGGCGAGAAGTATACGGGGCTGGGAAACTCCAGGCAGACAAGCCACGCTCCGGGCCGATCATGGAATCACGATCCCCGCCTCGTCCGGATGGGTTCCGTTTGCCCGGGTCGCCATCGCCCGAAACGTTGGCAGATCGACGTCGTCGCCGATGGGTCGCACCGAACCATCCGCGTTGAGAAAATTGCACGTGCCTGGATGCGGGGAGAAGAACCCGCTGGGGCTATTGTCTGCCTGGTTTGGCTTGCTGGAGCGGATATGGCAGGTGGTCTGGACATTCGTCGGCCGGTAATTCCGCGACCGATGCGAATAGCCCAACTGCTGCCACCAGCCTTCCGCGTGAACGACATCGCTCCGCGGAATACTGCCCAGCCAGGTCGTCTCGGCCATCCGGCTCATGCGCTCCCCGATGCAGACGGTCTTCGACGTACCATCGGTGATCCGGCCGATGCGAACCCGGCTGTTGCGAAAGAACATGCCCTCGAAGAGTCCGTTTTCTTCGTGGTCATTGCGGCCGAGCACGCCCGCGTACGACGAGACCGGAGCCCGCGTGATAACGGTGCCGGCACCCGACAAGGTGGTTGCGGAGCTCGGCTCGCCGTAGTCCCAGACATCGATCAGCCGCACGGCGTTGTCTCCCGGACAGACGTAGGGCTTCACCAGAGCAGACTCCGAGCGGGACACGTCATTGCGGCTGTCCATGATGGGCACTTTCAGGTCGAGCTGGCTGAAAAGCGTGCTTTCTTCCATGAACGGCAGGATGAACGCGAAGAAACTCCAGCCCGGCTCGAAGTGGCTCGGCGTCGTCGTCGTCAATGTCCGCCAGTTGACGTTCCCCGGCGCGGTGGTCGATGTAAACGCAGCCGGGAAGGCCCGTCTTGCATCGTGGAAGTTGTGCAGCGCCAGGCCGATCTGCTTGAGGTTATTGGTGCAACTCGTCCGCCGGGCCGCCTCGCGGACGCTCTGCACGGCAGGCAGGAGCAGCCCCACGAGCGTGCCGATGATCGCGATCACGACCAGGAGCTCGACAAGGGTAAACGCGGCGGGCGGGGGCTTCTTCATGCCTGGTCGCGGAGTGCATTCCGCGTGCCAGACCGGCAGGCACCGTGCGGTGACGAGATTCCCGGCGAGAAAGCGGCGGGATGCGACGGCGGGCAGGGGCTCGCGGGGAAAGATTCGCCAGGCTGGGGAAAAATTCTCCGACGGGCCGGAGGAGCCGCTTGGGGACCAAGCGGTCTACTTTGGGCCAAGCTGTCTGCTGGCGAGCAGGGCGGCTGCTTCAGACCGGGGCGGTCGGGAGAGCGCGTGGGTAGGCCGGCACCTGGGCTGGCGGCGGGTCACGGCCCTCCTCCAGTCGCCACTGCTCCCGTTCCTGCTCGGAGGCGTAGAACGTCAGCCAGATCGTCGCATCTTCGGCGTCGCTGGCGCTACAGTCCCAGTGGAAGTAGTTGTCGGGCATGTCCACCCGCTTGACGGCCGTCGGCAGGATGTCGCGGCGGATCAGCGAGTAGAGCTCGCGGTCGGAGAGGTGGTCGGTGTATTCGAGCACCACCCGCTTGGCGAAGAGCTTGTCGATCACCTGCCAGAGCCGCTCGTGCACCTGCTCGTCGTCGAGCGTGCAGACGGGCTGCATGGCGAGCACGGGCTCAAACCAGCGGGCGATCGGCACCAGCGGGGCCTGCTCCCAGGCGAGCATCGACTCGAGAAAGCGGTTCTCCGATTCCGTCGGTAGGAAGCGGAAATCAATCTCGAAGATCGCCTCGTCGAGGTAGGGCTCGATCGCATCGCGCAGCTCGGCGTTGCGGAGCAGGCATTCGACTTCTTCGGGATCGGGATGGTGTGCCAGGGCCATGCGATGCGGTTTCCAGCGGTTCGTCGGTCGCCACGCCGCCGACCCACGTCGGCTCCGCGTGATTTCCAAGACCGACGATACCAACGCCGGAGGCCCGTTCAACGATTTGTCGAGCGTTTTTGGGCCATTTTTTGGTGGTCTGGCCGGCACGACCGCTACGACGTGACGAGTTTCCGCCGCCGCCCAGCGCCCCCAGGATTGCCTGGATGGAAAAAGGTGTCAGGACTCTTTTTTAACCATCCATTTACGGCAACGATCGCCTTTTCAGTAAAAAAAGAGTCCTGACACCTTTTTTACAGGGGCGTCCAGGCATCGAACGTGGCGGCCTGGCCGCGATGCACCCCGGCGGCGTCGACGAGATTCCACACGATCGCCTGTTCGATGCGGAACCGCTTGCCGGTTCGCGAGATCCGGATGCCGGAGTAGTCGTCCACGAAGCCATCGCGACGGGTCCGCTCGAGAAGCCGCGCCCGTTCGTCGCGGTGCATCGGCTCGGCCGTGAGCCGCGATGGCGTGCGCGTGAGCGTGGCCGCATCCATCTCCCAGAGTTCGAGCGCCTTCGCGTTGCCGTAATTGAGCACCGGGTCGGCCTCGGTGCCGTGCGAGACGACGACCCGCGGAGCGAGAAAAAGCCGCTCCGCCTGCTCCTCCGCGGAGCCGGTGCGCGGGATCAACTCCCGGCCCAGCGCCTTGGAGAATGAATCGAGCAGGAGCGCCGCGTGGGCCACCCACCGCGAGTCGGCCCATGGCGAAGCCGCGTTGGTCGCGCTCATCTCTGCCATGCGTGGTGTACCTTTGACTGCAATGAATGATCCTCCGATCCCACCCTCGTGCGACATCCTCGTCATCGGCTCCGGCGCGGCGGGGCTCTTTGCGGCCACGTGGGCGGGGCGACGGGCCCGCGACACAGGCCGCCGGCTCACGATCGTCGCCGTCGACGGCGCCCGCAAGATCGGTGCGAAGATTCTTGTCGCCGGCGGCGGCCGCTGCAACGTCACGCACTGGCAGGTGACGGAGGCCGACTACGCCGGCAGCACGCCGCCGGCCATCCGCAAGGTGCTCAGGCGGTTCACGGTGGACGACACCGTGCAGTTCTTCCGCGCGGCGGGCGTGGAGATGAAGCGCGAAGAAACCGGAAAACTCTTCCCCGTCACCGATTCGGCCCGCACCGTGCTCGACGCGCTCATGCGCGAGGCGCAGGCGGCAAACGCCACGCTCGTGCATCCGGCGCGGGTCACGGGCGTAGACCGCAGCCCGGAAGGCTTTCACGTCACGACCGAGACAGCCGCGATCGCTGCCAAGCGGATCATCCTCTGCACCGGCGGAAAGTCGTTGCCCAAGTCGGGCTCCGATGGCGGCGGCTTCGCGCTGGCAACGAGCCTCGGCCACTCGCTCACGGCGCCGATCGTCCCGGCGCTCGTGCCGCTCGTCCTGCCCCAGCGCCACTGGATCACCGAGTTTTCAGGGCTGACGCTCCCCGCCGAGATCATCCTCTCGGCCGCCAGCGGCAAGCGGATCTGCGCATTCACCGGCAGCACGCTCTGCACCCACTTCGGCCTCTCCGGCCCGAGCGTGCTCGACATCAGCCGCCACTGGCTCATCGCCCGCGAGGCCGACCCGAGCGTCAGGCTCGCGATGAACTGGCTGCCGGGGCTTACGGCCGAGAGCGTGGAGCGGCTCTTCATCGAACCGCGCGGCCGCGGGGCGCTCGCGATCCTGCGGGATCACCTGCCCGACCGGCTTGCCCGCAAGCTCTGCGAGCTCTCCGGCGCCCCGCCGCAGGGCGACATCCCGCGCGATCCGCGAAAAAAACTCGTGCAGCTCATTGCGTCCACGCCGCTCGCGATCGTGGGTGACCGCGGCTTCACGATCGCCGAGGCTACGGCCGGCGGCGTGCCGCTCGCGGAAGTGCGACTCGAGACGATGGAAAGCCGGATCTGCCCCGGGCTGTTCTTCGCGGGCGAGGTGCTCGATGTCGACGGCCGGATCGGCGGCTTCAACTTTCAGTGGGCCTGGGCGAGCGGCTTCGTGTCCGGCTCGGCTGCAGCCGACTGTTTCGATTCGAGCACCTCGTAGCGGAAGCCGCCCTTCCGTAGATCGAGCGTGCGGAGCGTACGAATCGTGCGGCCTGCGGCCGCGACCGCGGGCTTCGCAGCCGGCAATGCTTCGAGCAGGCCGCCGATGGCTTCGGCCACCTGCCCCACCGAGATGTCGTCGATCACCCCCGACGGCGATTGCACGATCGCCGAGCGGGTCTTCCACGGATGCCACTTGGTCGGATCGGTCGGCCCATACAAGACCGCCGTGGGCACGCCAAACGAAGCCGCGATGTGCGGCAGTCCAGTGTCGACGCCGAGGCAGAGATCCATGCGCGAGATCAGCGCCACCGCCTCACGCAGCGAGAGATCGAGCGAATGATCGCGCACATGCGCATCGGCCGCGGCGCCGAGGCGGCCGCGGATCTCCGCGTGGAGCATGGAGTCGTCGGGGGCGCCGCAGAAAAAAATCTCGCAGCCATGCTGCTCGACGAGCCAGCGGAGGATGCAGGCCGTCCGGTCGACCGGCCACTGCCGGTGCGGGTCTGTCGACCGGGGGGCGACGAAGACTCGTTTCCGGCCGCGGCCCAGGCCCGCGAGGAGCTTCTCCACCTTCGCGACGGCCGCCGGCGACGTCCAGTTTTCATTGCGGCCGTCATCCACCTCGATGCCATCGCTCCGCAGGAGATCGAGGAAGAGTTCGGCCTCGTGGCGGTCGCGGCGCAGCGGAACTGTCCGCGTGAGGAGCGATGCCCAGCGCTTGGAGGCGAATCCGATCCGCGCCGGAATCCCAGCGCACCAGACGAGCAGGCTGCCGGCGAGCGAGCGCTTGAGCACGTAGGCCCGCGTGTAGCCGCGGCCGCGGAGTTTGGCGGCGAGCGCGAGCGTGCTCTTGATCATCCACGGCAGCTTGAAGAAGCCGCGATGCGGCCGCTTCCAGGTGATGATCTCGTCGATGTAGGGACAGTCGGCGAGTACGTCGCGTGCGGCCGGCTCCACCAACACGTCGACTGCCGCTTCAGGAAACCGCCGCCGCAGGTTGCGCAGGAATGGGATGGCGAGCACCGTATCGCCGATGAACCGATTGCGGACGACGAGAATGCGTTCCGTGACGGGGGGCGGGCTCAGCTGGACCATGCGTGCGGCGGACCGTGGGCCCGCCCCTCGGGGCTAGCGTGCGAATCCGACGAAGAAGCTGAAGAGCTGCTGGCTGTCGTACGGGGCGTAGGCGACCGGGAATGCGAAGTCGAGCGCGATCGGCGCCGGGCCCATCGCCGGCAGTGTGATCCGAAGACCAAAACCGGGGGCGACGCGCATCTGGTTGATCGCCACGTTCGACTCAACCGTGCCGAAGTCGGTGAAGACCACGCCGCGGAGCGTGTCGTCGGCGATGATCGGGAAGAGATACTCGATCGTGTTGAGCCACTGGAACGGACCGCCGATGATGGCGCCGTCTTGGCGGGGGCTCGCGCCGCGGAAGGCGAAGCCGCGGATCGTGTTGTAGCCGCCCGCGAAGAAGTTGTCGTAAGCGGGCGTGTCCGGGCCCGACATGCCGAGCACCGAGCCGATCGAGAGCACGTGGCGGCCGGAGCCGTCGGGCCGCTCGTTGAGCAGGAAGTATTGCCGCCCTTCGAGGATGCCACGCGGATATTGGAAGGTGCCGATCACCTGCTCGAATTCGAAGCTCGCAAGGTGGCCCTGCGTGGGCAGGAACGGGCTGTCGCGGGTGTCGTGGATGATGCCGCCGCTGAAGCCGTAGACGGCGTTGGTGCCGAGCATGTTTTGGATCGCCGGCGCCAAGACCCGCGGGTTGAACACATCCACGCTTTCGCCGCGGAACCCGGTGTTCACCGAGAGATCCGGGGCGAAGGCAAACTGGTAGCCCAGCCCGACGCGGCCGCCCGTACGGGCCTCAGCCCAGTCGTAGAAATAGCGGGTGTAGTAGGAGGCGCTCGTGGAGAGGCCGATCCGCGTGTCGAAGAGGTAGGGCTCCTGGAAGGTCGCCGTATAGCGCTGCAGCTGCGTGCCGGGCGCCGCTTCGAGCCGAAACCGCTGGCCGGCGCCGCGGAAGGCGGTGCCGTTGCGGATGTCGTCCCAACTGCGGGGCAGCCGGGTGATGTCGAAATTCTGCTCGTCGATGACGATGTTGCCGACGAGGCCCGCATTGGAGTTGACGCCGGCACCGATCATGAGGCGGCCCGTCTGCGTCTCCTCGGCGTCGACGTCGACGACCACGTAGGGCTCGTTGCCCGGGAAGACCTGCATCGGCTGGTCACCGGCGAAGTTTGGCACCATGCCAGGCTGCATCATGCCGGGCGGCGCGAGGCCCGGCTGCATCATGCCCGGCTGCATCCCGGGAGCCACCGGCTGCTGGGCGACATACACTGGCGGCTGCTGGTAGGCCGGCTGCGGCGCATTCATTCGCGAATAGTCCACCGCTGTCGGGCCGGTCGGCGCGAGCGGCACGCCACCCCAGCCTTGTGCGGGCGCCGCCTGCTGCGGCATGGGCTGTGGGCTCTGGCCGCGCCAGACGGGGCCGTTGGCGATCGTGGTCGCGCGGGGCGCGACTGGAGCGGGTGCCTGCGCGGGGACCGGTTCTTCGTTCAATGCGCCCTCGAGCACGAGATCGATGACGGCATCGTCGGCCGTTTCGGCATCGGGGCTCTGTCCACGGAAGCCGGGTCGGCCCGGCTCGCGGGCGATCTGCTCGTTGCTATCCGCGGCATTCTCGGGCTTGCTGAAGACGATCCGCGGCCCCTCGCCCTTGGCGGCGTCGGCGAGGAAAAGGCTGCTCGCCTTGAGCCGACGCTCGTCGTCCCGGAGTTTGCGGATGTCGAGGATGTCGCCGGGCCGCAGCGAGAGGCGGTTCAAGACGGTGCTGTGCTTCGTGTGCGGATGCTCGCCACGAATCCGCACGTTGATCTTCCCCACGCG
>Ga0172376_10002516_pt1 | contig 22317 bp, 22 predicted proteins | sample Lak35m_FD_121114 | JGI IMG/M metagenome (GOLD analysis project Ga0172376, IMG submission 121114) | Freshwater microbial communities from Kabuno Bay, South-Kivu, Congo - kab_092012_35m | ecosystem: Environmental > Aquatic > Freshwater > Lake | place: Democratic Republic of the Congo: South-Kivu... | reverse complement strand
TCCAACCCGCAGTGAAAGCGTCACGTCTTCCATCATCGAATAGCCGGTGAACATCGAATCAAACACGGGCTGCGGCAGCGCCTCTCGCCGGTAAATTGTGCAGCCAGCGTTTAGCCACTCTGCCGGCACAATCGCCGGTAAATCTTCACGATCCTCGGGCAGCAGGTTAACGGCCGGTCCGATGATGCGCCCCGCGAAACTTTGCTCGTTGCGCCCGTGCAGAAGCGTGAAGATCAACCGGCTCACCCGGCCCGGCGGATGATATTTCTGATTGGTGATCATGGCGTTAACTCCGCCCAACCTGGGATCGGACTCCATCGCGCGCCAGAGGCGCGGGACGCATTGCGGCTCAAACAGGATGTCGTCGTCCATGAACCACACGAATGGCTGCCTGACCCCGCCGACGCCCTGATTCCGCTGGATGGCTGCGCCCAGTTGTTCTGCCCGTTGCCAGCGCACCGTCACCTGCGACGCTGCTCGCGCTCCCCACGCCTCCACCACCCGCCGTGACTCCTCGCTCGCCGAACCATCCACGAAGATAATTTCCTTTGGCAGCACATCCTGCTGGGCCAGCGAGTCCAGCGTCCGCGACAGGCTAACGGCGCGGTCTTTGGTGGCGATGACCGCAGAAATGGGAAGGGTGGCGCGCATCAAGCCATCGCCTCAATTCTGGACCAATGCCACATGGGCTAGGTGCGCCGTCAACAATTCTGTGCACGCGACCAGCACCTCTCCGCTGCTGACGCGCGTGAGGCACTCGTTCCGCCGCTCGACACACTCCACTAGGTAGCAGCCCTCACAGTCAATCTCCGTGCGGAACACCTGCTGCGGCACGCCGTAGGGATACCACGCTCCCGGCCAGTCCCGAGCGGAATAGACACCCACGCACGGGACGCCGGCGGCGGCAGCCAGATGCATCGTCCCGGTGTCGTTGCCCAGGTAAAGCGCGCACCGCCGGAGCGCGAGCGCGGACGCGCGCACGCCGAGCCGGCCCGCCGCGTTGTGGCCCCGGCCACAGGCGGCCAGCAATTGCTCCCCGGCCTCACGATCCTCCGTCCCGCCGAAAACCACCGGCCATACGTCGTGCTGCTGGACCAATGCCTGCGTCACTGCGCCAAACCGTTCCAGAGGCCAGCGTTTCGCCGGCATCTTCGATCCCGGCCCGACGCCGAGCCAGCGTCGCCCGCCGTCGGATGGCAGGGGCCGAAGCCATTCATCCACTTCGGCCGTCTCGGCTGCGCCCAAACCCAGTTCGAGCGACCCCCGGCCTGGAGGAGGCACCGGCAGACCATCGGCCGCCAGCCGCGCCAGCAGCAAATCCGCCTCGTGTCCCGCCGTGCGGAAGGGTTGGCCGGGCTGTTTCGTGGGCACCGTAGGAAAATAGGACGCACCGTAAATACGTCGCGCTCCGGCCCAGCGAAAAAACCGCGCGTCTCGGCTGACGTGCTCAGCTTTGCGGATGCTGGGAGCCAGATACACCACCGCCCCATATCCGCCCGCCCGCAGGCGCGCCAACAGCCGGATGCGCCGGACGGTCTTAGGCAAGGCCCCCTCGGATTCATCTGGCACCTCGTAATGCTCAATGCTGTCAAACAGGCCCGCGCCGCGAAACACCTCCGAGCCGAGCACATACTTGCGACCCGGATGCACATCGCACAGCAAAGTCAGCTGCGCCTGTGGCCACAGCCGGCGGATTACCCAAATGGCCGGCAGCGCGACGATCATGTCGCCCAACTGTCCGTGCCGGAAGACCAGCACCCGCCCCGTTTCCACCGGCGGCGTCACTGCCGCACCGCCTCCGCCACGATCATCGAGCCCCACCGGTCCAGCACCAGCGACGCCAGCCAGTCCGGAGTGAGTTCCTCGAGCCGCTCTTTGAACCGCGTGCGCGGGATCGGGAACAGTTCCGCCTTCAAGCCCAGCACATGGATGTCCACATCCTTGAACGCGCCGGCCAGATGGCCGCGCAGCTCTCGTTTGTTGAAGACCCGCGCGTAAAAGCCGTCGCTGGCATCCACGTAAATCTGCTGAAGCGGCTTGCGCAGCAACTGGCCCATGAGGATGCCGCGGATGAGGCCGTCGTTGACGTAATACACGATGCACGGGCGGTAATAGACCATCAGCATCAGCCGGCCCCCGGGCCGCAGCACGCGCGCCACTTCCTCCAAGCAGCGCTCGAACTGGCTGCTGTGATGGATGACCCCCCAGCTCCACACGAAGTCGAACGACCGGTCCGCAAACGGCATCTGCTCCGCATCCGCGCGTCGGATGTTCCCCTGAAGACCGAACACTTCAAAACGGCGGCGCGTGACCGCGATAGCCCGCTCGGTCAGGTCAATGGCCGTGAGCCGCGCCCCGGCGCGGGAAAGCATCGAGGCGTGGGTGCCCATGCCGCAGCCGACCTCCAACACGTCCTTGCCCTTGAGATACTCGGGCTTCATGAACCGGCCAAACGGTTCGCCCTGCGGCCCCTTGGCGAAGTAAGAGCAGGACAGGAAGCGCCGGTCAATCTCGTCATACCACTCGCGGCTGCCCTGCGCGACCTTGAGCGTGCCCTCCCAGTCGTAGGTCATCGGATTCTCCTCCCACCAATTCACATTGTTCGCCTGCGCTTCGGAGAGGACGATGGGTTTGGTTTCAGTTTCCATGATGGGATGGGGCTAAACCGCCGGTGCGGCGGCGGCCACCCGCCGATCCACGAGGTCACACATGATGTGGCCGATGGCGAGGTGGCATTCTTGGATGAGCGGCGTGCAGTCCGATGGGACGCGGAGGGTGAGGTCGAACTTGGGATCCGGCTCAAGGGCCTTGGCGCTGGTCAGCAGCACGGTGGCTAGACCACCTTGCGCGGCGGCCGCGAGGCCCGCGAGCACATTCGGCGAACGCCCGCTGGTGGAGATGCCGAGGGCCACGTCCCCGGGCCGGCCCAGCGCCCGCACTTGCCGGGCAAACATCTGCTCGATCCCGTAGTCATTGCCGATGGCGGTGAGGGCGGAGGTGTCCGTGGTGAGGGCCAGCGCGGCAAGCGGCCGCCGCTCGGTGAGATACCGACCGGTGAACTCTGCGGCGATGTGCTGCGCATCGGCCGCGCTGCCGCCGTTGCCAAACAGGATCAGCTTGCCGCCCGATGCGATGGCCGAAACAACTAGATCCGCTAGCAGCACAACCTCCTTGAGGCACTCGTCCCGCAATTTCAGACGTAAGCGAGCGCCCCCTTCAAGGTGCTGCGCGGCGACGGCATGAGGAAATGGGTGACCCACCATAACGCTTGTGTTGGTCTATCACTGATCCACCCGCTTCAAGCTTAGCTCAACTGAGCCTCATGAATTTTGGCGCTCTCGCAGCGCATCGTGGATTTCTTGAACCGTTGTCAGCAGATTCTTCGTGATACCCCAGTCGGGATAATGGGCGCGCATCTTCTCCAAATTCGAGATATAACAGATGTGGTCGCCGGCACGGTTCTGGTCCACGTATTCGTGGCGCATCGGCTGGCCCGAGATGGACGCGATTAGGTCGAACGCTTCGAGGATGGAGATGTAGTTCTCGCGCCCGCCGCCGATGTTATAGACCTCGCCCCGACGCGGCGCGGCGATGAACCGTTCCATGAATGCGGCGACATCATGGCTGTGGATGTTGTCGCGCACCTGCTTGCCCTTGTAACCGAACACGCGGTAGGTGCGGCCCTCGAGGTTGCACTTGATGAGGTAGCTCAGGAAGCCGTGCAACTCGACGCCACTGTGGTTCGGGCCGGTGAGGCAGCCGCCGCGCAGCGCGCAGGTGGGGAGGCCGAAGTAACGGCCATACTCCTGAACCATCACGTCCGCCGCGACCTTCGACGCGCCGAAGAGCGAGTGCTTGCTCTGGTCAATGCGGAATGTCTCGCGGATGCCGTCGCGGTAGGCGGGGTCGGCGTAGTCCCAGCGCTTGTCCAACTCGATGAGCTGAATCTCGTTGGGCGCGTCACCATAAACCTTGTTCGTGCTCATGTGGACGAACGGCGACTCCAGGCACGCCTGCCGGGCGGCTTCGAGGAAGTTCAGCGTGCCCACCGCGTTCACGTCGAAGTCGTCGAACGGCCGACTGGCCGCGAGGTCGTGGCTCGGCTGCGCGGCGGTGTGGACGAGCGCGTCGGGCCGGACTTCCTTGAGCAAGGCCAGCACGCCCGCGCGGTCGCGGATGTCCAACTCGTGATGCTGGTAGGACGGGAACTGTTCCTTCAGCCGGCGTGTGTTCCAGCGCGTGTCGCCGCCGGGGCCGAAGAAGTCGGCGCGCATGTTGTTGTCCACGCCGTGGACACGCCAACCAGCGCGAGAGAAATGCTCGACCACTTCCGAGCCGACGAGGCCGGAGGAGCCGGTGACAAGAAGGACCTTCATCTGATATCCGGCGAACCAGAACGCACGACGGAGCCACAAGGAACTCCCTTGAGATGATTCTGAAAAAAGCTTCGGATTGCAACTGGATCAAAATGGCGATTCCCAGTTGCGACTGAGCACAAGGAAAGCCGCACCCTTAGTCCACCATCGAGCCGCAAGTGAGTAAGCACTTTGGAAATCGAATCCTCGTCCTGATCGGCGAGCGCAACACATGATTCTGGGTTACATCGTCCCCATTTGATTCCTGTGGCGTAGCTAGGGCCAATGATGACAATGGGCATCCCCAACGCTAAATACTCTGGAAGCTTGCTGGGGAAATGCGTGCGGAAAAGGTTCTGATGTCCATGATGTGGAAGACAATATGGCAACAGGACCGCGTCACATTCGTTTTTGACACGCTCCCACAGTGTTTCCGGCGAAGAGATTCGCCCCTGATTCAAAAGAACATCTGAGCAGTCCGAGACGGGCAAGTTTCCGCCGTAGACACGAACCTTAACACTTGCCTTGCGGAATACCGGCACCAACTCTAACAGCCTGTCACCGTAGCCATAGCTCAAGCCCCCGGCGAAACCAAGCGTTAGAACGCCCGGCTCCTTCAGCGAACCGCTGATCTCCGGAAGGCGTGGAGTGATGGCTTCACTCCGGTTGGGATACATCACAGTGCCTGCAACGCCGTGGCGCTCCCGCAATTCGTGCTCCATCTCTGGTGAGATGCATAAACGGCTGGCGGCGTGCCGATAAATGCGCTGGACCTGCAAGCGGGTGAGGCGGTTCGCCCAGGAGTAGCTGATATTAAAATCTTCCGGATCGTCATGAACAATCAGTATCAGCGGGACACCGTAGCGAACCGAATGCGAGTAAGCCAACTCCGAGTAGGCCAGACTCGATAGAATGTGAACAACGACTTCTGGTCGAAAGTCCAACGGGTCAATCCGACCGGCAGGAATTAGCCGAAGGCCTCGCAGCAGGCGAAACAAGCGCACAGCTCGCGTGTGTTCGAGGCGATAGAGCGGCGGTTGGTGAATCAAAAAGCGACAAGAATGCTTCCGAATGTTTGGGGGCACTTCGGGCCCCACAGCCAACAATGACTCCGGTGGCCAGCCCTGAAAGAGCCGGTGTAACAAAATACTTCCAGCCATGCCCAAGTGTGGTAGGTCGGGGCCGATCACCAGCACGCTAGGATATCCACCTCTGGTCTTGATCATTCGCAAGGGGGATGCGCTCACTTTTACCATTACCAGATACGTATTTTCTGTGTAATCTTGCGCCAGCCATTGCCAGCCTTTTCAGCGATTCGCTGCCGCAAGGACTTAAGGAGTAATCGAATTCTCCCTCGCGCCGTGTGCCAGTGGATGAAGTTGCCGATGATCCGGTTCGCATTCCCTCCCGCACCGGGAAAGGTCTTCAAACCGTGCTTGCAGGCCAGCAGCGAGAGCACCGACTGATCCCCCCGGTTTTCAACAAAACCGGGCAAGTCCGGTAGGCCGCTGATATGCCGGTCCTCATAGGAGGCGATCCGTCCATCCAAGGTGTGATGCAGGTATTCAGCGACGAGCCTCACGGTGAAGTCGTTCTTTTGCAGCACAAACCAAGTGGCCTGCATGGCCGTGGCGCGATGATATCGTGGCTCGTCCAGGCCCATGAAGTAAAAGCAATCGCGTTTGCACCACTTCTGGTTCGTCTCCCCCCACTGATGGATGAGCGTGCCGCCGTTCTTGACGCACATATCCACCAGCGGCGTCACTGACGTGTCAAAAACGTGGGTGCCGTCACCGGAGTCATAGTAGATCAGCACATCCCCTTCCCGCATGTCGTTCAAGACCTGCGAAACGATGAAGGGCTTGAAGGCGAAGCCGTTCAGGTGATAAGGACGAACCAGGTAGTCCTTGTGCTCCCGGTAAAAGTCCGTGGATGAAAGCCTCTCCCAGTTCCACGACGCCACCTCGTCCACGCCATGTCGCAAAGCAGACTCTGACATTGCCTGCTGCGCACGTTTGAAGGTGGCACCTTTGTGGCCAAACCGGTCGTCAGCATAGTTGACCAGCGTGACTTTGGGTCTGAGGCCGGCATCAGGCATCCGTAACAGCGTTTGGCAGGCTCAGGCCGCGATGGTGCCCCTTTGCGGCACGAGAAGGAAGTTCTCACAGACCAGCATCTGCACCGCCATTTCTTCCAGCGACCTGACCGGGATCAAGTGAGGGGAAGAGTAGATCTCATAAGCCAGCCGGCCGACCAGATCCCACAGCGAGGCCGTGGACGCGCCGTGGGCGGAGAAATTGGCCTCGTTCCACTCCATGAGCACAAACGGACGCTCCTTGGTCAGGCAATCGACGCCTCCTTCGAGCACACCGAGTTCTGCCCCTTCGACATCGCACTTGATGACAGAAACACGGGGACATCCGAGCCGCCGCCACTCATGATCCAGCGTCGCCACCTCGACCTCGCAGGTTCCGGCTGCCCCGACACGACGCGTGTGCCTCATGCCGTCATATTCGATGTTCACGCCCTCGGAGAGGGTGAACGTCACGCTCCCGGGCCGGGCACCGAGGCATTTGGTCGCCAATTCCCACCGGGCCCTGTGCGCGCATTCTTCGTGCGTCCGGCGGAGAAACCGCAGCGCCCCTTCCGAGGGTTCGAACGAAAGCACCCGCACATCACGCCGATGCACCAGAACGGGTAGCGACATCAGTCCCAGATTAGTGCCCACATCGACGGCCCAGGTGCCCTCCAGTGCCAGGCGGCGGAAGAGATCACTGTTCTCCCTTTCGTAGGCCCCGGTGTCCCGCAGCATCAAGTCGGAATACCCCGCCCGTGGCAGATAGACCTTCTGGCCGTGATACTGCCGCGTCTGGATCTTCGACGGCCAGTTGCGATACAGGTAATTGCGAAGCCGAGTGATCATGGGGCTAAGTTTGTCGGACTGAGCGGCGATCAGGCGGCTTGCTTTGCAGTCGCATCCGCCAGCACGGTGACGAAGGTGTTGCTGAACGGCAGCCTAGCATCGCTCACCACGCGATATTCGGGAAACAAGCGGTCGAGCAGGCCATTCCAGAACCGGCGGGCCAGCAGCAGGCGGAACAGCGGACGCGCCAGCAGTCGCAGCCAGAACGGCTTCCTGTCCAGCAACGGCATCGACAAGGCGCTCTGTAGAAGATGAAACGCAGCCCGGGGGCCCAGCGTCACACGGTCCACGGAATGAACCACGAAGCCATTTTGCTCGAGCACCAGCTTGAGACCATCCGCCGTCCAGCGGTAGTAGTCATGCGGGCAGGCATGCTCCTCAAACAAGCCATGTGTGGACAGCAGCAGACGTCCGCCGGGCTTCAACACCCGCCGCACCTCCTCCAGATAACGCTCCGGGCTTTGGCAATGCTCCAGCACCTGCGTGGAAAGAACCAGGTCGAAGGTGCGGTCAGGCGCGTTCGTCCTGCCCTCGGCACTGATCTCGTAAGTCGCGCCGCCAAAGTCAGCGGTGCGATAGTCCGCCCTGGGAAACAAACTGCGATAAGGGGAACCGCCGGCACCGAAGTCCAGCATCACCATCTCATGATCGGAGGCATGCGCCCTGATGGCGGCCAGCAGATCCGCGAGGTGCAGGTAGTAGTAGTCGCCGCGCTCAGGTGCGGTCCGCTCCCGCAGGAACTTGTTGCCCCGCAGGTGTTGCACATGCTCTGGAAGCGGGTCAGTGGACCGAGATGAACTCATGGTGAGATGCGGGATGCCGCAGACCGGGCTGATTCAAGGTTTGACCAGCGCCCTGCCGCTGTTGTCGATGCGGTGCAGCAGCAGCTCATCCGACGAAGCTTGAAGAAACTCATCCACCGCCTTACGCGCGCCCCGCCAGAACCCATAGTCGTCGATGATCATCACACCGGCTTTGACCAGACGGGGATACAAATGGTAGAGCTCGTGCGCGGTGCTTTCATACCAGTCCGTGTCGAGGCGCAGCAGGGCGATCTTTTCCGGCACACGGTCCGGAATGGTCTCCTCCACCTTTCCCTGGATGAAGTGGATCTTTTCAGCGGGATACCCTGTGGAGGCCATGTTCCGACGCACCTCGTCCAGACCTGAGATCGCCCAGACACCGCTTTCAGCCTTGATGGACTGGTCCGCATCCAGCCGTGACGCGGCGGAACGCGAGGCGAAGTCACGATCTGCCTCCGTGGGCGAGGACATGCCCTCAAACGTGTCATAAAGATACAGTTCACGCGAGACATCCCCGAGTTCCATCAAGGCGCGGGCCACCAGCATCATGCTGCCTCCCCGCCAGACCCCGCACTCCACAATGTCGCCAGGGATGCGATGCCTCACGATGTGACGAACCGACTGTAGGAGATGATACCGGCGCTCCAGGCTCGTCATAGTGAAGTCCTGCACCGCCGCAGCGGCGAGCTTGTCCTGCTCCGGGATGTCGAACGGGTTGTTCCAGTCGTTGAGACAACGCAGATAGCCGAATCGGGTCAGGAACTGATCCAGCTTGAAACGGAGCAGGGAACGGAGACGCATGGGGAAAAGGAGGGTTACGGAACGAGCGTGGCATCCGCAAGAGGCCACACCTCCCAGTCCAGCAGCGGACGCACGGTGCCGGGAAAGATGCCGTTGTAGCTCTGCCGCGTGATGGAGCCGAGGTCGTCGATCACATTCAAGATCAAGGCGTCCTTCACGGACGCGTGAAGATGGTCCGGCTCGACGGAGGTCACGTAGATGCTGAGGATGTAGGTCTTGGCGTTGAGAAAATTCTCCGGCACCCGCATCCGCGCCTGATAAGCACCCGGCGGACGCTGGCCGGGCGTGTTTTCAAACGAGGCGAAGGCATGGGCACCGTCGTCGGTGTTGAAGTGTAAATTGATGCGCGGCGCGGGATCGGGCTTCAGCACCTCGTAGTCCACCTCGATCCAAGCGCTTTCGGTCACGCCGACGCTGCCCTGCAACTGCCCGTTGTCTGTCCGGATACGAGCTCCCCGCACACGGGCGACATCGTCGCCTGCACCGGGATAATTCGCTGGGAAACGGACTTCGTATCCTTGGTCTAGGCCGTCTGTCAGATACTCGTGAATGGCGGTCTGAATATCACCGGCCATCTTCAAAAGGCCGTTCCGCAACACGAGCCCGCGGGAGCACAGGGAAGCCACCGCTCCGATGTTGTGACTGACGAATAGAACAGTCCGACCTTCTCCACAGGCCACATCTTGCATCTTCCCCATGCACTTCTTCTGAAACGCGGCGTCGCCTACGGCGAGAACCTCGTCCACCACGAGAATCTCCGGCTCCAAATTGGCTGCCACGGCGAAGGCCAGGCGCACATACATGCCACTGCTGTAGCGCTTCACCGGCGTGTCCAGGAACTTCTCCACCTCGGCGAAGGCCACGATCTCGTCGAACTTGGCGCGGATTTCGGCACGAGTCATGCCGAGGATCGCTCCGTTGAGAAAGATGTTCTCCCGGCCGGTTAGCTCGGGGTGGAAGCCCGTGCCCACCTCAAGCAGGCTCGCCACCCGCCCGCGCAGGGTGACGCGGCCCTTGGTTGGCTCGGTAATGCGGCTGAGGATCTTGAGCAGCGTGCTCTTCCCCGCGCCGTTGCGGCCGATGATGCCGACGACCTCGCCCTGCTTGATCTCGAAGGAAACGTCCTTCAGCGCCCAGAAGTCCTCCTCCGACTGCCGATCTCCGATCGCCGATCTCCGATTGCCGAAAAGGCCCTTCACCCGGTCCGTGATCACGTCGCGCAGCGCGGTGTAGCGCTCGCGCTGCTGGTGCTGGAGCCGATAACACTTGCCCAGGTTTTCGACGGAGATGATGGCGTCGGACATTGGCGGCTAAATCACGTCGGCAAAGGTGCGTTCTGTGCGGCGGAAGTGCCAGATGCCGAATGCGCAGAGCAGGGTGGTCACCACAAACGACGAGAGGAGGGTGCGCGCGTCCAAGGGGCTAACCCCGCGCAGGCAGGCCCAACGAAAGCCCTCGATGACGCCGACCATGGGGTTCAGGTCATACAGCCAGCGGAGGTAGTGCGGCACCCGGTCGCTGCCGAAGCCTACCGGCGAGACGTAGAGGCCGAACTGCACGATGAAGGGCACAATGTAGCGGAAGTCCCGATACTTCACGTTGAGGGAGCAGAGAAACAGCCCGGCCCCCAGCGCGGCGGCAAAGGCGAGCAGGATGAACAGCGGCAGCGTGAGGATGCGCCAGTCCGGCCAGAACCCATACCACGCCATGAGCACCGCCAGCATGGCGAGCGTGATGGCGAAATCCACCAGGCTGGTGATGACGGAGCCGGCCGGGACGATCAGGCGCGGGAAATACACCTTCGAGATCAGCGCGGAGTTGGACAGCAGCGAGCCGCTGGCCTCGGAGAAGGCGGAGGCGAAGAACTGCCACGGCATCATCGCCGCGCTGACGAACAGGGCATAGGGAATGCCGCCGGGCGCGTCCAGCTTGGCGACGCGGTTGAAGACCAGCGTGAACACCACGATGGTCAGGAACGGCCGGATGACCGCCCACGCCACGCCGATGACGGTCTGCTTGTAGCGCACGACGAGATCCCGCCAGGCGAGGATGTAGAACAGCTCGCGGAAGTGCCACAGGTCGCGCCAATACTGCTGCTCGGTGCGGCCGGCTTCGATGATCAACTCGCGGCGGGGTTCGCTCATTTCGGCTGCGGCCTCAGTGGTTCCAGCGGTAATACGCGAGCAAGGCCCACTCGTTCTCCATCGCCAGCAGGCCCTCCTTCGCGCGCCACCAGTTGGCGACGGAGTAGTGCGGCCCCGGCACCGGGATGGTCACCGGCTCGACGCCCAGCGGAGTCAATTGCCGCCGCGCCAGCCAGGTCACGCGCCGCGTGGAAAACGGCTCGGCGGGGAAGATCAGCCGGCGCACTTGATTCGTCGCGGCCCACGCGCGCACCGCTGTCATTTCCTGCGAGAGCAACCGGATTTCCTCGCCGATGAACTCGCGCGCCGACTCGGGCACCTCGGCCTCGTCCAGCCAACGGCGGCGCAATTCGACGAACGGAGTGGTGATGCCGGCGCGGTCGGTGGGCCGGGTTTCGCATCGGGTCACGATGATCCGGGGGGCCGTCCCGGCGCGCCAGAGTTCTACGGCTTGCTGGAAGACTTCCGGCCTCGCCCCTGCTGAAACAACCACCGCATCGGCGCGCGGGGCGGCCTCCGCCGACGGCCCCACGATCCACGCGCGTGCAAAACCCCGCAGCAGCGGCCGATGCGCGACGGCCAGCGCGGCGAGCGTGACGAGGAGGACGGCCAGTGTCCATGCGAGGCGGCGGCGGACGGGGCGGGCGGGTTCAGCGGAAGGCATTCAACACGCCCTTGAACAGCTCGTTTTGGAACGACAGAAAACCGTGTTCATCCCGCCACCATTCCTGCCAGTTGTAGCCAGGCGGATCCACCACGGTGACGAGCACGCGGGTGGCGGAGCCGGCGAAGTGCGCGCGGGCCAGCGCCTTGAGCCGACGGGTGTGGAAGGGATCGGTGGGCACGAGCACCACGCGGGCCTGAGCGCGGTCAGCCCACGTGCGGAGGGCGGCGATCTCGTCGCGGGTGCTGGTCACGTCACGGCCGATCTCCTCGCGGGCGGCGGCCGAGACGGCGTGGTGGTCGAGCACCTTGCCGATGAGGACGGTTTCGCGGCTGACGGCGGCATCTGGCTCGTCGGCACCGGGCTTGATGTGGGGGAAAAGCACTCTGGCTGCGTGCCCTTCGCGGTGGAGGCGCACCGCCTCGAAGGAGCGGAACTGCGCGCCGCCGCCGAGGATGAAGACGGCGTCCGCGCGCTCGACCGGCTCGTTCACCACCCAGGCGTGGATCATGCCGGCCAGCCAGCGCTCTCGGGTCTGCCACACGACGGCGGCGGCGACCACGACGGTCACCGCGACAATCGCGGACGACCATTTCAATCGAGTGTTGCGTCGCGAGGAACTCCCAGTTTCGGTAGAATCTATCGGAGAGTTCATTGGCAGAGCAGCCACAGTCCTTTTGGCTATCTCGAAACTACTTCCACGGCATTGGTAGCCCCATTCCAAGTGACTCGGACTATCGTTCCAATGGAATTGGTCGTGATGCTAATTGGTGTCGCCCCCCGGCTTTCGAGAGCAAGATTTATAACCCAAGCGTCGTCAAAAGAATAGCCTCCCAATGTTCGGTGCATTCTCGGCCAATGCGAGTAAAGTGGAGGCACAAACTCGAGATGCACTGATCCTTCAATCTTTTCCTTGGCTAGGAAATCACAAAGTGCATGATGGCGTTGGAGCTCGAAGTGATTCAAACCAGTCACTAGCCAAGTCGTCGCTGCCCCGAAGATCACAAGCACAACCAATGGCAGTGAGGATCGCCAAGCGAGCCAACGCTCAACTGGAGTAAATCGAGCACCCGTCGCCGCAACAAGGAGAGCCAAAAGTGCCAGGGGCGCATACTGGTGCCGCGACGAAGCTGAGTAGCCTCCGGCAAGCGCATGAACGGCAGACAAGCCTAACATCATTGCGGCAATCACAACCACCGGCGTTATACTTCCTCCCCGTTGGATCACCTTCCCGATTCGTTCGCTGTTCCCTTCGACACTTTCCTCGATTTCCGAATTATTCCATTGAGCGTATCGAAGGAACAAGCAAACGCCCGCCAGTGATAGCCCGGCAAATGTCAGGCGCAGCCAGTCAAGCTCCTGCACTGCGAGGCGAACCGACTCCGTCTGCAACCACGGCTGGAAGTAATCGAGATTGCGAATCTGATAAAGCCACACAGAAAGGAGTGTGCGCGGGTTTACGGTCGTTAGCGAGTGAGCTTCACCACGAATGTTTGTGACTCCTTTCTCGGTTTGGGTTAGCAAGACTAGCGCCAGATACACCCCTACCGCTAGGATGGGGGCAATCACCAAAGGCCTTTTCATGTCTAGGAAACAGAGTTTTCTTCCCGTCGAAGCTACTGCGAGCACCCCGACCAAGCCTGAAGCAAAGACCAAGTGCTCCCCAGCTACGCAACCTAGAAAGACCAGCAAGCTGGACGCCACCGCGATGACCCGCTCTGACCCCAGGGGGCACCTTACATGCCGCAGCAGGATGGTGAGAGCAGCAAGAAAAAAAATTAAGCACGGAATGATGTAACTTCCGCAAGCCCACACCACTGCTCCGTATCCGAACGGAAATATTCCGAATAGCGCGGCGGTCGCGAACGCCAACCTCGGCTGGCGTGAAAGCACCCTACAAATGCCGAAGAGCAAAACAGTAGCGGTGAAATGAAGACAAAGACAAATCACATTAGTTATTTCGCTCGGGGCAGCACACAGTGGCATATTCAATAGTAATGACAACGAGCGCCGAATGCCAGTGGCAGAATACGCGGACGAAATCGTGTTCCAAAGTCCGTGCTGGAACGCTGCCGCGAACGGATAATCATCCGCACAGGGCAGGTAGTTGCTGAATAGTCCGATCCAAGCCGCGATAATTGCAGCAGCAAGCGAACCAACAACAAGCAATTGTTGCCGCGATTTCAACCCTGGCTGCACAGCTCTTTGATGACGTATGTCTGATCGCGCTCAGTCAAGCTGGTGAAAAACGGCAACCGCAGGAGCCGGTCGCTGACATCCTCCGTCACCGGACAGTCGCCCGCTTGCCCTCCCCAGCGGCCGGCATACTCGGACAAGTGAAGCGGCAAATAGTGGAACACCGCATGGATCCCGCACTTCTTGAGGTGTGCGATCAGCGCGGTGCGTGACGCGAGCGAGGGCAGGAGCAAGTAGAACATGTGGTAGGCCTGCTCGCAATGTAGTGGCACTACAGGCAGACGCACACCGGTGCGCTTGGCCCAATCGGCCAAGCCCGTGTGGTAAGTATCCCAAATGGCACGGCGACGCGCCTGAATGGAGGGCCAGACCTCCAACTGTCCGTAGAGGAAGGCCGCCAGCACATCGCTCATCACGTAACTGCTCCCAATGTCAACCCACGAATACTTGTCCACTTGGCCGCGAAAGAAGCGGGAGCGGTTCGTGCCCTTTTCGCGGATGATTTCCGCTCTTTCGATAAACAGTTTATCGTTCACGAGCAATGCCCCACCTTCGCCGCAAGTAATGTTCTTTGTCTCGTGAAAGCTCTGCGTGGCCATGCAGCCCAATGTTCCCAACCAGCGGCCCTTGTATTTGCCGAAAAGGCCGTGCGCATTGTCCTCCACCACGGCGATGCCATGCTTGTTCGCGATGCTCAGAATGGCGTCCATTTCGCACCCCACTCCCGCGTAATGAACTGGGACAATGGCTTTCGTGCGCGCCGTGATTAACGCCTCGAGGCGCGCCTCGTCCATGTTCAGCGTATCCGGCCGAATATCGCAGAAAACAGGCCGCGCTCCCCGCAAAACGAAAGCGTTTGGAGTGGAGACAAAGGTGAAAGACGGCACGATCACCTCGTCGTCAGGCTGAACATCGAGCAAAATGGCTGCCATTTCGAGCGCGTGGGTGCAAGAGGTCGTCACAAGGGCCTTCGGTATTCCCAGCACCTCCTCCAGCAATTCGTGGCATTTCTTGGAGAATATCTGATCTCCGGCGATCTGGCCCGCGCTGATCGTCTGGGTGATGAAATCCAGCTCCCGGCCCTGGAGTGAGGAGCGGTTGAACAGGATTTTGGACAAACTCTCCGACATCTCAGTGCAGCCGCATAGTGGTGCTGGTCAAGATTCGGTCGGCCGTCACAATCTCGCCACCCTCGAATTGCACGTTGCGCAGAAAAATGGCGCGGTCGCCTGCCAGCACGCTGGCGCCAGCTCCTGCTGAATGTTCAAGGACCCGTCCCGGAATGATACCGACGTGCCTTCTTGCGTCAGTTGGCAGGTCGGCCGACCACACAAACAGCCTACGGTCATTGAGGTGGGAAAATGCTCCCGTGTAGGGCTTGCTCACGGCACGGATCAGATTGAAGACTGTCGCCGCAGGGTTCCGCCAGTTGATGAAGTTGTCCGCTGGCGTGCGCTTGCACACATACGTTGCTTCGGATTCGTCCTGAACACGCTTTGTGGCGGTGCCGCCCAGCAGGGTGGCCAGATTTCGTTCGAGCAACCGCATATAGGCGTTCGTGACACGGTTCAACACGGAGCCTATGTATTCATCGGGTGCGATGTGGACTTTCTGCTGGTCAACGATTGCCCCGCTGTCTACGCTGGCTTCCATCTCGAACAAGGTGACCCCCGTCTCGGATTCTCCATTGATCAGGGACCAAACCGTGGGGGAAAAGCCGCGGTGCTTCGGCAGAAGGGAGTCATGGAAGACATACGCGCCTAGGCGCGCACGCCTCGCCACTGCGGATGGCACGAGGAACCTCCAACTAACGGCGAACAACAGGTCGAAGTTTCCATCCGAGAAAATGTCCGCTCGATCTACGCTCCGGCATAGGAAGAAGCGTTTGTTGTGAACCCTGGCCAACTCTTCAATAGCGCCTACGAAAGGAGGTTCCCATGGTTCCTCCGGAAAGGTGCATATGGTCAGGTCGACTTCTGGCAACTGTGAGATCAACTTTTCCGCGAAGAGACGTCCGCGCTCAGTCGCGCAAAGAAGAAGAATTCTCGGGTTCATCGCAAGAAGGGGTGTCGCAGGTCTTATTGCGACTTGGGTTCCCGTATCGTGTAAGCCGGCTTGTCCATGCTCTTGAAATGCATCCGGGCCAGGTATTCACCGATGATGCCGAGCGCGAAGAGTTGCGCGCCGGAGAAGATAGCAGTGATGGAAGCGAGGAATGGGAAGCCTTGCACCGCACTACCGTGCAAGAGGTAGCCGCACAGCACGTATGCGAGCACGCCCCCGCCAAACAACGTAAAGGCGAAGCCAATCAGGCTGGCAAGTTGCAAGGGCAGAACAGAAAACCCCGTCATCATGTTCACTGCATGGCGGATGAGTTTCAGGAGAGTGTAGTTGGACTTCCCTTCTTTCCGTGGATCGTGGCGCAGTCGGATAGCTGCGAACCGGGTCGTGCCCCAAGTCAGCAGAACATCAATGCTAACAAACGGGCTGTGGAAAGCCGCAAACGCTTCGCGCAACTGGGTGCGAAAGACACGCCAAGCCGAAGCCATTCGCGCCGTGTCAGCACCCATCGCACTTTGCAGTGCCAACTTGGTGATCACAGAGGCAACGTCCCGTAACAGCCCGTGCTGCTCTCGCTCTGGTGGCGCATAGACCACGTCATGACCTTCGGCGAATTTTTGCAGCAGCTGTGGCAATTCCTCCGGGGGGTGCTGAAGATCATCATCCATTGTGACGGTGACATCGTATTGAGCCGAGCGAATGCCGGCCAAGAGGGCGTTGTGCTGGCCGTAGTTGCGCATCAAGCACAAGCCACGAACCCAAGGATGACGTGCCGTGAGATCTTTGATCACTATCCAGCTTTCGTCGCGACTGCCGTCATTGACGAGGATTAGTTCGTAATCCGCCCCAGTCGCGCTCAATACAGCCCCCAAACGCACGACCAGTTCCGGCAGCATGGAAGCGCTGTTGAAGACTGGCACGACCACGGAAATTCCGGCTGATAACATTCCAGTTCCTCAACTCGATCGAGAGGCGATCCAAAGTCCCAGGCAGACCAAAGCAACACCAGCCCATTGGTTCAGAGACACGCGTTCTTCAAAGACTGATGGCGTGAGCGCCAGCACCAGCACGATCGCCAATCCCATGAACGGATAGGCGTATGACAAATCGGAGCGGGACAAAGCTCCCATCCAGCAGAGCGCGGCCAGCACGGCACAGGTCAGACCCAGTAAATTCGCCGGATGGAACACAGCCCGCAACAGGAAGCCCGTCACTGCCGCCGGTTCCTCGGGGAGCTTACCCAACTGGGTCATTCCCAACTTCACCAACAGTTGCCCGACCACGGTTAATCCAATGGTAAGGAAGATGAACACCAACGCGGAGGATTGGTGCTGCGGCGTCATGAGCTTACCGGTGTGAGTGCATCTAAATACCACCGCACCGTCTCGCGGATGCCGGTCTCGAAGGTGTGCGCGGGCCGCCAGCCCAACTCGCGGTCAATCTTGGCCGCGTCAATCGCGTAGCGGCGGTCGTGGCCGGGGCGGTCTTTCACGAAGGTGATGAGCTTGCGCGAACCGCCGCCGAGCTGCGGGGCGAGTTCATCCACCAGGTCGCAGATGAGTTCCACGATGCGGAGGTTGGCCCACTCGTTGTGGCCGCCGATGCAGTAGGTCTCGCCGTTGCGGCCACGGGTGAGGGCCTGCCAGAGGGCTTGCGCGTGGTCGGTCACGTAGAGCCAGTCGCGCACGTTCAGGCCGTCGCCATACACGGGGATGGGCTGGCGAGCGGCCACTTTGTGGATGACGACGGGGATGAGTTTCTCGGGGAACTGGCGCGGGCCGTAGTTGTTGGAGCAGTTGGTGATGACGGTGTTGAGGCCGTAGGTGTGGTGATACGCGCGGACGAGGTGGTCGCTGGCGGCCTTGCTGGCGGAGTAGGGCGAGTTCGGCGCGTAGGGCGTGGCCTCGGTGAAGTGGCCGGTGGGGCCGAGGCTGCCGAAGACCTCGTCGGTGCTGACGTGCAGGAAGCGTGGCCCCAACACGGAACCCGAAACTCGAAACTCGGAACCGCTCCAGTAGGCGCGGCAGGCTTCGAGGAGGTTGAAGGTGCCGACGATGTTGGTCTGGATGAAGTCGCCGGGGCCTGCGATGGAGCGGTCCACATGGGATTCGGCGGCGAGGTGCAGGACGTGCGTGATGGCGTGCTCGCGGACGACGCGCAGCACGGCGGCCTTGTCCCGCAGATCCACTTGCTCGAAGTGATACTTCGGGCTGCGCGCGGCGGCGGCGCCGTTTTCGAGGCGGCCCGCGTAGGTGAGGCAATCGAGGTTGACGACGCACGCGGTCTCGGGCTGTGCGAGCACATGGTCAAGCACATGGGAGCCGATGAAGCCGCAACCGCCGGTGACGAGGAGGTTCATGCGAGTCAGGCCATCGCACCCAGGCGGCGAGTGTCGGCCACGAGGTTCGCGAGGTAGTCGCGGTATTCGCAGTTGGGCAAGGTGCGGGTGAGCGCCTCGAGCTGGTCCGCGCTGATGAAGCCGCGACGCATGGCGGCCTCCTCGGGGCAGCCAATCTTGACGCCCTGCCGGCGCTCGATGGTCTGCACGTAGGACGACGCCTCGTGCAGGCTCGTGCTGGTGCCCGCGTCCAGCCACGCGAAGCCGCGCGGCAGCCGCCGCACGCTGAGCCGACCGCGCTGGAGGTATTCCTGGTTCACGCTCGTGATTTCCAACTCGCCGCGCGCTGACGGGCGGGTGGCTTTCGTGATGGGAACGACCTGCTCGTCGTAGAGATAAACGCCCGGCACGGCATAGTTGCTCTTGGGCTGTGCGGGCTTTTCCTCGAGGGAAATGGCCCGGCCCGCCGCGTCAAACTCTACCACGCCGTAGCGTTGCGGATCCTGCACGTGATAGGCGAAGACCGTCGCGCCGCCTTGGAACTCCGCCACCGCCCGAGGAAACGCGTCGCCACCGGAGAAGATGTTGTCACCCAGGATGAGCGCGACGGGCTGCTCCGCAATGAACGACTCCGCGATCAGAAACGCCTGCGCGATGCCTTCGGGCCGGGGCTGCTCGCGATACTCGATGCTCACGCCCCACGCGGAACCGTCGCCGAGCAGTTGGCGGAAGCGCGGCAGATCCTGTGGCGTGGAGATGAGGCACAGCTCGCGGATGCCGCTGGCGATCAGCACCGTCAGCGGATAATAGACCATCGGCTTGTCATACACCGGCTGGAGCTGCTTGCTGGCCACGAGGGTCAGCGGATACAGCCGCGAGCCAGCGCCACCGGCGAGGATGATGCCTTTCATGGCTCCTGCCTCCGCGCCACCACCCAGTCGTTAAGCACCAGCACGTCCATCTTGGTGCGGAGGAAGCAGTCCAGCGCCTCCTCGGGGCGGCAGACCACCGGCTCGTTTTCGTTGAACGAAGTGTTCAGGATCATCGGCACGCCGGTCAGGCCGCGATACGTTTCAATCAGCCGGTGGTAGCGCGGGTTGGTTTCCTTGTGGACCGTCTGCAGGCGGCCCGAACCATCCACATGGGTCGTGGCCGGCACGAGGGCGCGCTTCTCCGGCCGCACCTGGAAAACCTCCATCATGAACGGCACGTCGTCCTCCTGCTCGAACCATTCCGCGACGTGCTCGCGCAGGATGCTCGGCGCGAAGGGGCGGAAGCTCTCGCGCCGCTTGATCTTGAGGTTGAGGATGTCCTTCATGTCCGCGCGGCGCGGGTCGCCGAGGATCGAGCGGTTGCCCAGCGCGCGCGGGCCCCATTCCATGCGGCCCTGGAACCAGCCGATGACCTTGCCCTCGGTGATGGCCTGCGCGGTGCGGCGGCAGAGTTCGCCTTCGTCGGAAACCTTCTCGACCGTGCATTTCTCGGCCGCGATGTCCGCCGCGCGGCTGTCGAGCAACGTCCTGATCTCCGCGTCCGTCGCGCCCGGCCCCCAGTAGCCGTGATCCATGTGGAAGCGCGCGCCGTTCGCGCCGAGCCGGTGCTGCACGACGAACGCGGAGCCGATGGCCCCGCCGGCGTCGCCCGCCGCCGCCGGCAGATACATGCGCTGGAACGGCGACTGGAGATACACCTTGCCGTTGGCGACGGAATTCATCGCGCAGCCGCCGGCCAGCGCGAGGCTTGGGCAGCGATACTTCGCGTGCAGCGCCTTCAGCAGCGCGAAGAACGCCTCCTCATACATCGCCTGCGCCGAGCGGGCCAAGTCCTTGTGCCGCTGGTCGAGCGGCTCGCCCTTCGCCCGCGCGGGGCCGAGCAGCCTTTCCAGCTCGGGGCTGAAGACGGTGCCGATCTCCGGCGAGCAGTTGTCCCAGGTGTAGTGGACGTTCTCGCGGTGGTGCCGGAAATAGTCCAAGCCCAGCTTAAACGTGCCGTCGGGCTGCACGCGGACGATTTGCCGCATCTGCTCCAGGAACTTCGGCTCGCCGTAGGGCGCGAGGCCCATGACCTTGTATTCGTCGCCGTAGTGCGGGAAGCCGATGAACTGCGTGATGGCAGTGTAAAACAGCCCCAGCGAGTGCGGGAAGAACACGCGGCCGTCCACCTGGATGTCGCCGCGCCGGCCCATCCCCCAAGCCGAACTGGCGAAGTCGCCGAAGCCGTCCACCGACAGGCACACCGCCTCGTCGAAGCCGCCGACATGAAAGGCCGACGCCAAGTGCGCCAGGTGGTGCTCCACGTGATGCACCCGCGCGCGGAGCGTCTCGCCCGGCAGCGCGGCGCGCACGGAATCCTCGAACGACGCCGCGCGCCGGATGTTGCGGACGCGGTTGAGGATGAGCTTCGGGCTGGGCATCCGGCGCAGCGCGTAGGCCACGCGGCGGAAATTGTTCACGCCCGGGTCGCGGTTGATCGCGACATGCTCCACGTCTGCGAGTTTCAGCCCGCCCTCGCGCAACACGTAGCGGATGGCCTCCGAGGGCATGCCCGACCAGTGCTTCACGCGGCGGAAGCGTTCCTCCTCCGCGCAGGCCACGAGCTTCCCGTCCCGCACGAGGCAGGCGGAGGAATCGCCGTGGAAGGCGTTGAGTCCGAGGATGACGGCCATGCGGGGAATCAGGCCAAGCTGCCGCCCTTGGTCGCGGGCCGGGAAACTCCGGCCAGACCGTGCTGGCGCACCGCGTTCGATTGTCTGTTTCGCGACACGAGGTCGGAAACCACGGAAAGCCCGGCGAGCCGGGCGGAAAGTCACTTGCCAAGGAAACGGATGAGCAGCGGGAGCATCCCCGAGGCCCGACGGTGCCAGTTCTCCAACTGCTTGACCCGCTGCGCGACGTGCGCGCGGCCCGCCGCGGGGGCGGTGCCGGCCAGTTGCTTGAGCCGCGCCAGCCGGTCCTCGCCGCTTTCGAGATGGGGTTCGATCTGCTCTTTCAGGAAGCCGGTGGCCAGCGCGCGCAGGCCCACTTCGGCCTCGTAGTGGTCGCAGCGGGAGTGGTGGTCGTCGCAGAGCCGCACCGCGCCGGTGCTGCGGAGGAATTTCAAGCCCTGGCTCGCCGAGCCTTTGCTGATGTCCAGCCGCGCGGCGATGTCGTCCAGGCTCAACGACAGATGGGAAATGTAGAGCAGCCCGTAAATCTGCCCGATGGACTTGGGCAGGCCCACCACCTGCGCCAGCCCGACGAACAGGTCCACCGCCTCGGCCTCGAGGGGCGTCATCGCGGGCGGGGGCGGCGGCAAGCCGGCCGGCCGGCTGCCGGCGGTTTCGGTGGCGGTGATGGCCATGAACGACAGGGGCCGAGTGGAGCATAGTCGGACGGTTTGTTCAATAATTTTTGAACAGCCCCCGCCCGCCGGGGCGCATCCGGTGGGGCGAGCGTCCCCGCGAGCCTTGGGCCTGCCGCTGACCGGACGCCGGCTCGCGGGGACGCCCGCCGCGCCCGCCGCGCAACGCAGTGGCAAAATTCCCGCCGGTTGCTACGCTGCGCGCGTGAAAATCCGCCTGCTCCTCCCGCTGTGCCTCTGCCTCGCCCAGCTTCACCCGGTTCTGTCCGCCGCGCCCGCCACCGGCCTCGCGGCCATCCGCGTGCCGGAGGGTTTCCAAGTTTCGCTCGCCGCCGGGCCGGAACTTGCGCCCTACGCGATGTTCGGCGCGCTGGACGAACGCGGCCGGCTCTTCCTCGCCGAGTCGTCGGGCCGGAACATCAAGGGCCTCGCGATGGCGCAGGCACCCGAATGCCGCATCCGCATGATCGAGGACACGGACGGCGACGGCACCTTCGACAAGAGCACCTTCTTCGTCGAGCGCATCGGTATTCCGATGGGCGCGCTGTGGCATGACGGGGCGCTGTTCGTCGCGTCGCCGCCGGACTTCGTGCGCTTCGATGACGTGGACGGCGACGGCCGGGCGGACCGGCGCACGGTGCTGCTCACCGGCTGGAACGTGCGCGGCACGGCGAGCCTGCACGGGCCGTTCCT
>Ga0172376_10002515_pt1 | contig 22327 bp, 19 predicted proteins | sample Lak35m_FD_121114 | JGI IMG/M metagenome (GOLD analysis project Ga0172376, IMG submission 121114) | Freshwater microbial communities from Kabuno Bay, South-Kivu, Congo - kab_092012_35m | ecosystem: Environmental > Aquatic > Freshwater > Lake | place: Democratic Republic of the Congo: South-Kivu... | reverse complement strand
GCTTCGGACTGGTGCCGAGGGCTCAGGCGGCTGGCCGTCAGGTCGCATCGGGCGAAGGTGGGTACCACCTCCTGACAGGACGGGCAGCGTCGTCGTGCTCAGCCTGAGCCACGTGCCGCTGGTCGACACGGGCGCGCCTTCATGACCGCTCCCAGGCGTGATACCGCTGTACCCACTGCAGCAGTCTCTGCGGCGCGTGCGCGCGCTTCCACTGCCCGGCGGCGTACTTGTTGGCCTCGGCCAGGGTGGGGTAGGTGTGGATGGTGCCGAGGATCTTGTTCAGCCCCAGGCCGTGCTTCATCGCCAGCGCGTATTCGGCCAGCAGGTCGCCGGCGTGCTCGCCGACGATGGTCACACCCAGGATGAGGTCCTTGCCGGGCACGGTGAGCACCTTGACGAAGCCGTGCGCCGTGCCGTCGGCGATGGCGCGGTCCAGGTCGTCGATGCCGTAGCGGGTGACCTCGAAAGCGATGCCCTGCGCGTTCGCCTCGGTCTCGCTCAGGCCCACGCGCGCCACCTCGGGGTCGGTGAAGGTGGCCCAGGGGATGACGCGGTAGTCGACGCGGAAGCGCCGCAAGCGCCCGAACAGCGCGTTCACCGCCGCATACCAGGCCTGGTGCGCCGCGGTGTGGGTGAACTGGTATGGCCCGGCAACGTCGCCCACGGCGTAGATGTTGGGATAGCGCGTCTGCAGCCAGGCGTTGGTCTCGATCGTCCCGCTCGGGGTCAGCGGGATGCCGAGTGTCTCCAGCCCGTAGCCGCTGACGCGCGGGCGGCGGCCCACGGCGCACAGCAGCGCGTCGAAGGGCAGGACGACCTCGCGCGCGGCCGCGCCCTGGCCCTGCCGGGCGACGAGCTGCTTCTGGCCGTCCACCACCTCCACGCGCACGGCCTGGTGCCCCGTGAGCACCTGCACGCCGTCGGCGCGCAGCGAGGCGGTCACGAGGTCGGCGACCTCCGGGTCCTCGCGCGCCAGCAGGCGCGGCGCCATCTCCACCTGCGTGACAGCGCTGCCCAGCCGGGCGAAGCTCTGCGCGAGCTCGCTGCCGATCGGCCCGCCCCCCAGCACCACCAGGCGTCGCGGCAACTCGGTCAGGCCCCAGACGGTGTCGCTGGTCAGGCAGCCCGCCTCCTGCAGCCCCGGAATCGGCGGCACGAAGGGGCTGGCGCCCGTGGCGATGACGATGCTGCGTGTGGTCAGCGTCTGTGAGGTGCCGTCGGCCAGGGTGACCTCGACGCTCCAGGGGCCGGTGATGCGGGCGTGGCCCTGCAGCACCTCCACGCCCAGGGCGGTGTAGCGCTCGACCGAGTCGTGCGGTGCGATGTCGGCGATCACGCGGTGCACGCGCTGCATCACCGCGGCGAAGTCGACGCGGCCGGAGACGTCGGCCAGGCCGAGCTCCTGCGCCTTGCCCAGCTGACGGGCCATCTTCGCCGAGCGGATCAGTGCCTTGCTCGGCACGCAGCCGAAGTTCAGGCAGTCGCCGCCCATGCGGTGGCCCTCGACCAGCGTCACCCGCGCCTTGACGGCCGCGGCGATGTAGGCCGACACCAGGCCCCCGGCGCCGGCGCCGATGACCACCAGATTGCGGTCGAAGCGCCGCGGCTTGGCCCACCCGGCGTAGACCTTGCGCCGCGCCAGCCAGCCCACGCCGGCCTTGGCGATCAGCGGGAACAGCCCCAGCAGCACGAAGCTGCCCAGCAGGCCGGGCGAGAGGATGTCGGCCGGCGAGCCGATGGCCGCGAGCTGCGTGCCGGCGTTCACGTAGACCGCCGTGCCGGCCAGCATGCCCAACTGGCTGACGACGTAGAAGCGTCCGGCGCCCATCGGCGTCAGGCCCATCAGCAGGTTGATCAGCCAGAAGGGGAAGACGGGCACCAGGCGCAGCGTCAGCAGGTAGAAGGTGCCGTCGCGCCGCACGCCGTCGTCGATCGGCGCCAGGGCCCGGCCGAAGCGCGCCTGCAGGGTGTCGCGCAGCAGGTGGCGCGCCACCAGGAAGGCCAGCAGCGCGCCCAGGCTCGAGGCGAAGCTCACCAGCAGCAGCCCCCAGCCCAGGCCGAACATGGCCCCCGCGGCCAGGGTCAGGATGACGGCCCCCGGGATCGACAACGCGGTGGCGGCCACGTACACCACGAAGAAGCCGGCCGCGGTAGCCAGCGGCTGCGCCTGTACGCGGGCCTGCAGCGCGTCGCGGCTGGCTTTCAGGTGCTCCAGCGTCAGCAGCGAGCCCAGGTCGTACGCGCGCCAGGCCCACAAGGCGGCCAGCGCCAAGCCGGCCAGGGCGGCCCACAGCAGGGCTCGGGGGGGACGGGTCATCGGGGTACTCCGTGGCAGGGGGTCGGTGGTCGGTGGTCGGTGGACGGCAGTTCGCCGGCTGGCATCAACCGGTTACAGCGTCAGGCCGCCCCCAGTGTGCTCGCGTCTTGGACAGGCGGGACGGGGGACGCCCGGCCTTTGGGGGTGCTGTCAGGTGCTCAGCCTCTCAGTCGAGCCCGCGGCCCTCGCCAGCGTGCGCGCTCTGGCCGTAGGTCGGAAGGCTTCCGCTCTGAAGCCTGCGGCGTCACCAGCCGCATGCGCTGGCCCACCGGCGTCAGCCCGTTGGCCAGGTTGACGGCGGCGGGGGTCTTGCCGCCCCCGCCCTTCTGTGGTTGGCGATTCAGCAAATGCTCATCAGGCGATCCCGAGCTTGAGGCCGAAGCCGACGAGGCAGACCCCGGCCAGGCACTCGAGCGCGCGCGCCAGGCGGCGGTGCGCCCTCACCTTCGCTGTGACGGCGTCGGCCAGCATGCACAGGCCGAGCGCGTAGACGGCGCTGATGACCGCAATCGTCAGCGCCATCGCGCCGAAGGTCAACAGGCCCCGGTGGCGTGCCGGGTCGATGAACAGCGGGAAGAAGGCCATGTAGAAGACGATGGCCTTGGGGTTGAGCAGTGTGATCAGCAGGGCTTGGCGCGCGTAGTGGTGCGGCGCGATACGCACCGGCGAGGCGGCGCCCTCCTTCGCGAACACCAGGCGCAGGCCGATCCAGACCAGGTAGGCGGCGCCGGCGAACTGGATCGCGCGGAACCATGCCGGGTGGGCCGCGAGCACGGCGGCGACGCCGGCCACGGCCAGCCACAGCAAGGCCTGGTCGCCGACGATGACGCCGGCCGTGGCCGCGGCGCCCGCGCGCAGCCCGCCCTGCGCAGTCGAGCTCAACAGGGCGAACGTACCCGGCCCGGGAAGCGCCAGGAAGAGCAGGATGGCGGCGCAGAAGGCGCCGTAGTCGGTGATGCCGAGCACCGGGGTGGTTGGGATCGTTGGCGGGCGTGGGCCTGGATGGCGTTGCAAGCCGGCCGGCGGGCATGCGGGCCTGTCGGTCGAGCGTGCCCCCGGCGACGCCGGCGTCAGCGCATCGCGGTCACCGCGCACCATGCGCGCCGAGCTGGCGGGCCGACAGTGCGCGGGCGCCTTGTCGCAACGGATGCGGAGCGTATCGCAGTTTCGTCCGCGGCTGCGAGTTCGGGCAGGCGTGCCAGCACCCAAAGGAAGGACAGGAAGTCGTAGACCGTCGCGGCGGTCTTCAAGATGCGCGAGATCTTCAGGGGTTCACCTCCTGGTCGGGTAGCGGTCAAGGGGCCGCGCGTCACACCGCGCCGGTGTAATCGCCGCGCGCCGGGCCGTTCTTGTCGATGGCGAAGTCGATCGCCGCCAGCAAGTCGGCCAAGTCCGGGTGGGCGAAGGGCATGGCCTACTCGGCGCAGCAGCGCGTGTTGTCCGGCCGGAGCCGCCACACCCCAAGTGAGTCCAGGGTACGACCGGCGCGGATTCGTCCACAACGCTTTGCAGATCGTCCATGCCAGCGTCGGTGCTTCGCGACTCCTCGGCTGGGCCTGCGGCGACGAACGGCACCGTTGGCCCCCGTCCTTGGCGCTGGCCTCGCGGGCCCCCCCCCCGGGTTGCGCGGCGGCTGCTGGGCCGCCACAGGAGCCGCTCCGTGTCAAGGCATCGAGGCCGCGGTCTGATCCGCTTCGAGGGCCTGGCGCTCGCGATAGGCCTGTGCCAGCACCTCGAAAGCCAGTTTGCGCGTGTACTTGTCCTCAGCGATCAGCCCCTTGCGGTTGAAGCCGCGGTTGAACACTGTCTGGCGCCTCTCTGACCTGAAGTCGTACAGCAACCAGGGGGTCATGCCGCAGATGTAATCAGCGGTGTTGGCGATTGCGATCTGCCCGCGGTACATCCGCGCCTGGCACTCCTCCGTGAAGAGCTCGTCTTCACGCCCGTGGTGACCGGCCAGCGCGTCCGCGCCCGTCTCGCTGATGAGGACCGGACGATCCGGTGAGGAATTGGCCAACAGGGTGCGCAAGCCCTCGAAACCTGGCTCGTACCAACCGAAGTATTCGTTGAGCCCGATGACATCAAGGTGCCGCGCCAGTCTGTCCTCGATGCGGAAGGTCTGACGGTTGATGAGGCAGGCCGCTGAGACGAGCCGGGTCGGGTCGGCCTCGCGCGCGGCACTGACCAACTCGCGCATGAAGACGTAGCGGGACTCGGTATCGGCGTTCTCGTTGCCTACGCCCCAAAGAATGACGCTGGCTCGGTTTGTGTCGCGGAAGATCAACTCCTGCAACTGGTTGCGCGCGTCGTCCAGGGTCGCGCGGTCTTCGAAGCGAATGGCCCAGTAGACGGGAATCTCCTCCCAGAGCAGGAAGCCGAGCTCGTCGGCGATGCGTGCCACATGCTCGTGATGCGGGTAGTGCGCCAGGCGGAGAAAGTTGCAGCCGAGTTCTCGCGCGTGGGCGAAGCGGCGGCGCACGTCCTCCTCGGTCGAACACTTGCCCAGTTCCAGATCATCTTCGTGCACGCAGATGCCGCGCAGGTATACGGGCCGGCCGTTGAGCAGGATGCGTCGACCCTCCACACGGATTTCGCGGAAGCCGATGCGATCGATCACCCGATCCTCACCGAAGACGAAATGCACGTCATACAGCCGGGGATCCTCCGGTGACCAGAGCACGGGTCTGGCATCGAATACCAAGGTCGCTCGACCGTCCCGTACGCTGACCTCCTGGCGCAGACCCAGGGCGGGCAGTTCAACCGTCGCCACGCCATCCACGGGTGCAGAAAGTTCCAGGTAGGCGCGCAGGCGGGAAAAGCTTCCATCGGGCTGCAACTGCAGCTCGGCGCGGCGAAAGTGTATTGCCGGCAGTCGAAGCAGGTCGACCTCGCGGTACAGGCCTCCGTGATTGAACCAGTCGAAATGATCCATGGGCACACGATGAGGCGCTCGCCTGTTGTCGACCTGGATCTGCAATCGGTTGTCAGGTCCAGATTGCAGGTGCTCCGTGAGATCGACAAAAAATGGCGTTGACCCGCCACGGTGCGTACCCAGAAAGTGGCCATTCAGGAACACGCGCGCCTGGTAGTTCGCTGCACCGACTCGCAGCACGGTGCGCACTCCGGCGCCCGTGCCGCCGTCGATCAGCCGGGTGTACCAGGCCCCGCCTTCGAAGTATCGCCACAGTGGCTGCTGCATCGTCCAGCAACCCGGCACCACAAGGGTCTGGCCGTCCATGGCATCGTAGTCACGAGGCCTAATCCAGCTAGTCGGAGGCTCGGCTGCATCTCGGTACCAATGCTGCCGCAGGCCCTCATCGAAGAGGTCGAGCGTGAAGTTCCATGTGCCGGCCAGCGACTCGGTGGCGCGACCGCCCATGGCAACGACGCCGGCACAGCCCAGGCTGGGTTGCTCGTACGGGCTCGCATAGGCTTCGTCGTGCAGGTGGTGGAAGGGATCCACTTCGGGTTCGCTCAAGACAAGTCTCCAGGGAGGGCGTGGCGTCGCTCAGCCCAGCGTAGCGCGTTTGCGCCGATTGCCAATCAGCCCGCCCGCGGTCTGCGGTAACCGATGCCGACCATGCGGCGGAAGGCCCAGGGCCAGCGCCCGGGCCAGAAGAGATCCGCGATCATCGCGATCGCGATCCAGCGAAACCAGGTCGAGAATGTGTTCGAAAGCCCCTGGGGCTCCTCGTATCCGCCGACCCAGCCGTCCTGGCGGCGGACTCCAGTGGCCACGTCGGGGAATCCACCGTCTGGCAGTTGGAGATCCAGCAGGCGCGGCAGCAGCGTTGCCAGCCAACGCTCGATGTCGTGGCGCCGATGCTCGGTGAGCTCGTGTGCGTGAACGAGCAAGTCGACCAGATCGACGTCAATGCAGGCGCTGTGGATCTCAGGTGGCTGCTTCAGTGACCAGTCCACAGCCCGGTCCTGGAATGGAAGGGTTCGATTGCAGGCGTACCAGAGGTGGAAGTTGTGCATCGAGCCCGCCATGGCGTGCAGTGCGCGGACCGGGTCGCTGGCCTGTCCCACGCCCCAGAAACCGGTGGCAGGCTCCTGCAGGCGGTCGTGCCAATCGAACAGGATTTGAAGGCAGATGTCGACACGGGCGCGCTCGCGGTCGCTTCCCAGTCTGGCATGAAGGAGCAGGAAGCTGCCCAGGTTGACGATGTTGTTGCCTTCTTGCCAAGGGTCCCGCAAGTCTCGGTCGGCAAGCCATGCTTTCAGGAACAAGGGCTCGAGCCACGGCTCGATGAAGTCCAGCAGCGGTTCGGCGTCCGGTACGAGCATCTCCACGGCACCGAGGCAATAGTTCGTGACGTGGAAATCGATGTACCGCCAGGTTTCCGCCAAGTCAGTCTTCTTGAAGACGTTGGCATCGCTCATTCCCGGGACACGGAAGACACCATCGGGGCGACGATGCGCGAGCAGCCAATCCGCGAGTGCCCGACGCTCCTGCGCCGACCCATCCCGCAAGCCGCCAAGCAGGGCTCGTGCCATGACAGCGTTGTAGGTGCCGGGCAACAACACACCGGGCCAGGAGGCCGCGTCATGCACAGCACTGATGCGGCTGACGCCCTTGGGTGCACCCGTGTGCTGAAGGCTGTCCAACCATCCGAGCGTGTGCTGTCTCGCATGCTCGATGCGCGCCAGAAGAGCGGCTTCTTCAACCGCGAGGTTCGGGGAGCCATCCACAGGCTTCAGCCTTTCACCGCGCCAGCGGTCATGCCGGACATCACCCTGCGCTGCGCAAGCAGGAAAAACAGCGTCACCGGCAGCGTGGTGATCACGGCCAAGGCCATGATCCCTTGGAAATTCACGCCGAGCTCGCCGTTGAGATTCAGCAGCGCAACTGGCAGCGTGTAGGTATCGGGCGATCTCGACACGACCATCACCGGCAGCCACTGCGCCCAGTTCAACAGGAAGCTCACGATGGTTGCGGTGACCACGACTGGCACGGCCATGGGCATGACGACATGCACCAGGATCTGAGCCTCGTTTGCACCATCGATGGTGGCAGCCTCCATCACCGAAGACGGAATGGTGCGGAAGAACTGCTCGAAGAGGAAGAACTGGATAGGGCTGAGCGACAGGAAGAGAATGATCCCGGGATAGCCGCCAAGCAGGCCCAGCTTATACATGACGATGTACACCGGGATCACCAACAGCATGTAGGGATACATGATGGTGGCCAGAAAACCGGCCCTGAGAAGGCGAAACAGCAAGACGTCGGGCCGACGCACGAGCGCGTAAGCGCCAAGGGCGGTGACAGCAGTGCCTATCGCAGTCGCCAAGGACGTGATGAACAGCGAGTTCACGACATAACGCCACAAGGGCGTTCCACCGATGCTCGCCACTTCCGAGAAAACCTGCAAGCTGATGTCTTCAGGCCAGGGCCGCAGAGGTGAGGAAAGTATCGCTTCCGTGCTGCGAAAAGCACTGACCAGCATCCACCAATAGGGATATAGACAGATCAGGCTGACAGTGCACGCCACTGCGTAGGCCAACCCTCGTCGCGACCACGAACCCATTCCGACAGGAGTTCGACTCATCGCGATACGGATCCGCGTTGGATCATCATCAGCCCCAATGCCAATGCGATGACGATGCCAAAAAGGATGCTGGCCATCGCAGTGGCCTCGCCGTAACGGCCTTGTTCGAACAATTGGTACGCGTAGTAGCTGACGAAATTGGTCGAATCATTGGGTCCGCCCTTGGTCATGACAGCGACAACCGTGAAAGTCTTCAGGTACTGGATCAGGGCGTACACGGAGTTGACCAGCAGTGCAGGCCTGAGTTCAGGCAGCGTGACGTGCCAGAACGTCTGCCAAGCGTCCGCACCGTCGATCTGCGCGGCCTCGCGCACCCCCCGATCACACAGTGCCAGGTTGGCCAGAAAGATGACGACATAAAAGCCTACGTGGTGCCACAACTCCGCAATCAGCACCGCCCAGATCACCGTGTCTGTGGACGCTAGCCCGCCGAAGGTCGGCATGCTCAGAGCGCCAAGGGCGGTGTTGACGGCGCCGAAGCTCTGATCGAACAACCAGCGCCAGACCACATATCCCGCGACGTCGGGCGTCACGACCGGCAGAAAGATGGCAATCTTGAAAAGCGTCACGCCGCGTCCGAGCCACGGCGAATGCAGCAACATGGCATAGGCCAGAGCCAGAACGATGGTGCTGACCACAGCCAGCAGCGTGTAGACCAGAGTGCGCGACAGCGATGAGACGAAGATCGGATCTGCGAGTACCGACGCGTAGTTCGACCACCCTACCCATTGCGCCGAAGGTTGCAAGGCACTGGCCGACTCCGTGAATGACACCTGCAGCGACAGGATGATTGGCCAGATGCCAAACACCGCTGTCAAACCGGCAAACGGCAGGACGAAGAGCCAGAAGGCGCCGATCGTCTGGCGTTGAGTCAAGGCTCGTGCAGGTACACGGGTTGCAGAAGGATCCTTCATGACGGAGATGGGCAAGCCTTGCGACCACGGACGCCGTCTGCACATCGCGTGGAAGTACGGCTCGCGATCAAAGTGCAGCGCCGCTTTCAGCGTCGAACAGGTGCATGTGGGACACACTAAAGTGGGCGCACACCGTCTCACCGCGGCGGCCACTGAAATGAGGTGGCCAGCGCGCAACGACATCGCTGTCAGCCACGCGCAATGTGACAAGGGTGTCTGCCCCCAAAGGCTCCGTCATCACGACTGTGGCCGGCACAGGGATGGCGCCCGAATCCTCTGAGGTGGGCAATATATTCTCCGGCCGGATACCGAACAGCGCGCGGTCACGCCCTCCGCCAGCGCGGGCCAGTCGTTCAGGAAGTGCAATCGCCAGTGACCCGAGAAATGCGCGTCCATCACTCAATCTGCATGGCACCAGATTCATGGGCGGGGATCCGATGAACCCGGCTACAAATCGTGTCGCTGGGGCACCGTAGATCTGCGCCGGAGTCCCGTGCTGCAACTTGTGTCCCCCCTGGAGCACACAAATGCGGTCGGCCAGCGTCATCGCTTCGACCTGGTCGTGGGTGACATAGACGATGGTCGCACCCAGTCGCTGATGCAACTTCTTGATTTCTGAACGCATTTCCCCGCGCAACTGGGCATCGAGGTTGGACAGCGGCTCATCGAACAGGAACACCTTGGGCTGGCGCACGATCGCCCGACCAATGGCCACTCGTTGGCGCTGCCCTCCGGACAGCGCTGCCGGTTTTCGATCGAGCATCGTGTCAATCTGCAGCAACGCAGCGACGTCCATCACTCGGCGCCTGATCTCGCTCTCGGGCGTCTTTCGCAGGCGCAGCCCGAAGGCCATGTTCTCGTACAAGGTCTTGTGCGGGTACAGCGCATAGTCCTGGAAGACCATGGCGATGTCGCGGTGCCTGGGCAGGACATCATTGACGCGGTTTCCGTCAATAGACACGCTGCCTTCGGTGATCGACTCCAGTCCTGCGATCATGCGCAGCAATGTGGACTTGCCGCAACCAGAGGGGCCGACGAAAACCGCGAACTCGCCATCCTCGATCTGAAGATCAATGTTCTGGATGACGCAAGTCCGGCCATCGTAAGACTTGCCGACCCCCCGCAACTCGACTCTGGCCACACAGCGCTCACTTCCGTGCTTGCAACTTGGCCGTCAGCTCACGCATTTCGGTCGCGGTCTCGGCAATGAAGGCTTTCCAGTTTGCAGGCGGCTTGCTGATGCCGCCCAGCAGCTTTCGGTGGAACGCCGCCTCCAGTTCGGGATAGAAAGCGTGCGTCGCCTCAGGGAAATCATAGGCCACGAGATGCCCGGTCGGTGCGGCAAAGAAGCGCTGCCGCTCGGACAGTGACGAGACGTCCAGATCTTTCCGCACCGCGGAGCCGACATTGTCCAGCGAGGCCTGCTGGGCCGATTTGCCGAGCATGAACTTCGCGAACTCGACCGCGATCGCCTTGTTCGGCGAGTTCTCGGGCACGGCAACGCCCCGCATGCCACCAATGACCACCGCATTCTTTCGGCTGGCATCGAAGGCAGGCCAAGGTCCGATGACGAAGTCGCCCTTCAGTACCGTCGGCCCATCCCACTTCTTGACGTTCCAATCGCCGACACGGAACATGCCGGCACGACCTCCCTCGATGACCTGGTACATCTCGGGAAAGGAATGGTTGATCGTGTCGGGCGCGACGAAGCGGTAGTCGGAGTAGGTGCGGAGAAACTCCTCCAGGACCTGGGCGTGTGCAGGCTGGTCGATCACGATCCGTCCCTGAGGGTCGATCAAGGTGTGCTTCAGACCTGAACCGAAGACGAACAGGTCCAACATGTGGATCAGGTCGCGAGGCTTGGCAGCCTGCAAGCCGAGGCCGAAGGTGTTCGCAGTTCCGTTGCCATCGGGGTCGTTGTCGCGGAACTTGGTGGCCACGCGCTTGGCATCCTCCCACGTCGCAGGGAACTTCTCTCCGACCTTGTCGAGCCAGCTCTTGCGCACGCCGAGCGCCATCTGCACACGTTGTGCCGGAAGGATGATCATCTTGTTGCCGTAGGTCGCCACGTCGAGATCGTTCTCGGTGAGGAAACCCTTGTCCGCGACCTGCGCGAGCACCGGCGTCAGATCCATCAATTTGCGGGTCTGGGTCTCGACCCTGATGACGCGCTCGTAGTTGTTGTAGAGCAGGTCTGGCGCGGTGTTGGTGTTCAAGGCCGAGATCGACCGGCCGAACCACTGCTCGGTGGGGTAGCTGATCGACCTGACCGTGACGCCCGGACGTACCTTGGCGAATTCGGCAGACATCGCGTTGAACCACCGGATGCCGTTTTCGCCCAGATCGTGCCAGACCACCAGTTCCTGGGATGCGGCGGCACCCATGAACATGGTGGAGCCAAGGGCCGCGAGCGTCTTGATCAGGGTGCGTCTCGTCTTCATCGTCGTCTCCTGGTGTCGAAAAAGGACAGGTGATGCGCGACCGGCGCGCTGGGTTAAACGTTTACCTAACTCTACTCGATCTTCCTATAGACTTCGGTCAAGGAAATCCCTAAGTCTCACCGCGCTGGACCAGCCCGCCAGTCGCGGTGTGGGTGCCCTCGCTGCTCGCGACTCGAGAGGAGGGACGCTGCGCCTGACCGTCGGTTCTCGTGGCTCCTGGCGGACCAGCCATACTCGAGGACGACAACAGTCTCAATGCACGCTGCATGACTCGACACAAACCAGCAGAGCCCGGGACTGCGGGCCTGGACGCGACGCCGTTGCCTGTTTCGATCGCTGCCGTGGCCGAGCACGCCGGCGTCTCGATTGCCACGGTCTCCCGCGTGGTCAACGGGGTCACGAACAAGACCTCGCAAGCCACCCTGGCGCGTGTGCGCGAGGCGGTGCAGGAGCTGGGATATCGGCCAATGGGTGCCGGGCGCTCGCTGCGCAATCGCCGAAGTCGTCTTGTCGCCGTTCTGGCAGCCAATCTTGCGAATCCGACCATGGCGGCCATCGCCGCCGTCACCGAGGTCTCGCTGAGGAAGGCGGGCTTCGTGATGGTCCTGTGCGACAGTCACGACCAGCCCGACTTGCAGGACGAATACCTGCTCGAGATGCGCGCCCAGTTCGCATGTGGCTTCGTGCTGCTCGGAGCCGTTGCAAGCCCGGCTCTGTGGACTTTTCGTGCCGCTGGCGAACCGCTGATCTTCGTCAATCGCGGCGATCCCTATGGCTCCCAATGCCATGTCGGCATCGACAACCGAGTGGCGGGCGCCAAGGTGGCGCGTTGGTTTGCGTCTCTGGATCGTGGGCCTGTGGCCTTGATCCATGGCAGCTTAAGTTCGTCCGCCACCGCAGACCGTGTCGCAGGTTTCTCAGAGCAGGCCCGGGTACTGGGGCTGGATATCCTGCCGACGGCGGCCTCGGACGTCACGGCCACGGAGCATCTGGAGATCGGTCATCAGGCCATGATGAACTACCTGGGTCGTCCAACGCGTCCGCAGTGTGTGTTCTGCACCAGCGACCTGATCGCGTACGGAGCCCATCGAGCCGCGCGGGAACGAGGGCTTGATCCACTGGAGGACATCACCTTCGTGGGCTTCGACGACAGCCCTCTGAATGCCTGGATCGCCCCCTGGTTGAATGCCGTGCGCGTTCCCTACGCAGCCTACGGCGACGCGATCGTCAAGGCCCTTGCCGGCTCTTCGCTTCCAGTTACGCTACCCCACGATCTCATCATCCGCACACCCTCCCCTGTTCGTTCAGCGCCAGCGACCCATCCTGAGGCTGGCCGAGATCCGTCAAGCTGACAACAGCAGCTTTTCGGGCACAGATGACTGGCATCGAGGCCCTCTGGAAGCACGGCTTGAGTCCCGGGATCTCTTGACGATCGATGAATTGGCAGCGCCGCGCACGATGACCCCGCCCAGGGTCCAGGCCTGGGTCGCGACCAATCGTCCACCCCGTCTCGCCTGAATGGGGTAGCACAACGGCCGGTCATCACGTCCAGTACCGCATGATCCGGCGCCGCTGGATCGCCCACCTTCGACGGCAGGCACGCCACCCACAGGGCCGATGCAGGTCTTCCTTCAGACCCTGTGTAACCAAGGCGGCGCGCCCGGCGAACTGCACATCGGAGCCCGTTGCGTTACCGAAGGCAACGTCGAGGCGGATCGGGCTCCTCGTTTCTCCACCAGGTCGGGTCCACGGGCCCGGCGCCCCAACCGCACAAAGGAGTCTTCCCATGTCCCGCTCGATCCCAACCCCCTCCCAGGCCGCCACCCTCGCCCTGGCCCTGGGCACTGCCTTCGTACTTGCGCAGGCCCCGGCGCAGGCCCAGTCCGCCGACAAGGAAAAGTGCTTCGGCGTCGCCCTCAAGGGCAAGAACGACTGCGCCGCCGGCCCGGGCACCACCTGCGCCGGCACCAGCACCCGCGACTACCAGGGCAATGCCTGGAAGCTGGTGGCCAAGGGCACCTGCGAGAAGACCGCGAGCAAGACGTCTCCCACCGGCAACGGGCAGTTGAAGGAGTTCAAGGAGAAGAGGGCCTAACTGTGGGCCTGACCGAGGGCCTGACCTGTGACCTGAGCGCGCATGAAGCCGAACCGCCGCCCGACCTCCAGCGACGAGCCAACTGTGCACGAACCACCGACTCGTCCGCCCTGCCTTGCCGGCCTGGGCCTCAAGGCGGCGCACGTCCCGGCGTTGCTCGAACGCGGGCCGCGGCACTTCCTCGGCGGCGCAGGCTTCCTCGAGGTGCACGCCGAGAACTACATGGTCGACGGCGGCCCGATGCTGCGGCACCTGGAGCGGGTGCGTGCGCACTGGCCGCTGTCCATCCACGGCGTCGGCCTGTCGATCGGGGGTGACGGTCCACCGGACCGCGACCATCTCGATCGGCTGCGCCGCTTGCTCACGCGCTTCGAGCCGCGCTGGTTCAGCGAGCATCTGGCCTGGTCCAGCCACGGCGGGCACTGGTTCAACGACCTGCTGCCGCTGCCCTACGACCCCGCCACACTGAACCGCGTGTGCGATCACATCGACCAGGTGCAGCAGCACCTGGGGCGCACACTGTTGCTGGAGAACCCCAGCACCTACTTCGGCTACGAGGGCTCGTCGATGGACGAAGCAGAGTTCCTGGCCGAGGTGGTTCGCCGCACCGGCTGCGGGCTGCTGCTGGATGTCAACAACGCCTACGTCAGCGGCGTGAACCACGGCCGCGACCCCTGGGCTCTGATCGAGGCGCTGCCCGCCGCTGCCGTGGCCGAGATCCATCTGGCCGGGTTTGCCCAAGACCGGGACGCCGCCGACGACCTGCTGCTGATCGACCACCATGGCGCCGCCATCGACCCCGCCGTGTGGTCGCTCTACGAGCGCACCATCGCCCGGCTCGGCCCGGTGCCGACGCTGATCGAGCGCGACAACCACCTGCCGGCGCTGGACGTGCTGGAACAGGAAGCGCAGCGCGCGCTCGACCTCCAGCGCGAGGGGGCCCCGGCCGGCATCGGGTGCCATGTCGAGGGCAGGGACGCGATATGAAGCAGCCTGGAGCCCCGCCGGCCGTGCGCCTTGCCGCCCTGCCCCAGCGGGCCTTTGTCGCAGCCCTTCTCGATCCGGCCTTGCCGGTGCCGCCCGGCCTGTGCGCCTGGAACGGCTCCGACCCGGGTGTGCGCTTCGGCGTCCACCGCAACAACGTCGTGCATGCCCTGGCGGCCGTGCTGGCCGACACCTTCCCCGTGGTGCGCCAGCTGGTCGGAGACGCGTTCTTCGGCGCCATGGCGCGGCGCTACCTGGTCGAGCACCCACCCACATCCCCGCTGATGCACCGATACGGCGCCGGCCTGCCAGCCTGGATCGCCGGCTTCGAACCCGCCGCGGCGCTGCCCTACCTGCCCGACGTCGCGCGGCTGGAATGGCTGCGGCTGTGCGCCTTTCACGCGGCCGACGCAGCGCCGGTCGAGCGCGCGTTGCTCGCCGGGTTGATGCAGGCGCCCGGGCGCCTGGCACACACGTCGCTGGCGCTCCAACCTTCGCTGGCCATCGTGCGTTCTGCGCACCCCGTCGTGTCGCTGTGGAGCGCGCACCAGCAGGACGAGGCCGCGCGCGACGAGCGGTTGGCCGCAGTGCAGATGGACGGCGCGGAAGCGGCGCTGGTGTTCCGTGACGCCTCCGACGAGGCCCTCGTGCTCGCGCTGTCCGATGCCGACGCGGAGCTGACCGAGGCCCTGTCTGCCGGCGCCCCGCTGGGCGCCGCTGCGCAGGCCCACCCGCAAGCCGACCTCGTCCACGTGCTGACCTTGCTGCTGCGGCATGGGCTCGTGACCGGTGTGGGCGCTTCTTTTTCTGCCACGGAGACATCCGCATGACCCCCGAACCCCTTGCCCGTCCGTCCGCCGCCGCAGGCGCGGCAGCCCGGCCTTTCCCGGCAGAGTGGTGGACGCGCGCGCACACCCTGATGGCACGGATTCCCGAGTCGGCCATTGCGCTGATCGGCCGTTTCTCCGTGGCCGCCGTGTTCTGGAAGTCGGGCCAGACGAAGATCGAAGGCCTGGCCGTCGACCTCGTCTCGGGCACCTTCGAGCTGGGCGTGCCGCGCCTGTCGCCGTCGGCAGTGGACCTGTTCCGCGACGAGTACCGGCTGCCGCTGCTCTCACCCGAGGTCGGTGCCACGCTGGCCGCCCTGGGCGAGCACGTGCTGCCCCTGATGCTGCTGCTGGGCCTGGGCACGCGCTTCGCCGCCCTGGGCCTGCTGCTCATGACGGCCGTCATCCAGGTCCTGGTCTATCCCGCCGCCTACCCGACCCACGGCGTCTGGGCGGCCGTGTTGCTGTGGCTGATGGTGCGCGGGCCGGGTGTGGTGTCGATCGACCATGCGGCGACTGTGCTCGCGGGAAGAACGTCCGCTCGCTGACCCGATGCATGGCTTGCAGCCAGCGCATCCGGCAGGTTGATGGTGGCCCGGGGCTGAAGAACACATCGCGCCCCTCCCCGGTCTTCTCGCGCCTCCTCGTGGGGTTGAGAGGCTGAGCCGGCCAACACCCGGCCCTTGGGGGTGCTTTCGGGCCAGGGCCGTCGAGCAGGCCGCAGGGTGTCTCGATCCGACACTCCAGATCGGGTCGCCGCGGCCGATACTTGCCTGATGAACAGGCATTCGACCGAGCCCACGACCGCTGCGGCAGCACCCTGTGCGCGCGCCAGTTCGAAGCCGCTGTCGGCCCAGTTGGCCGCTGCCTTTGCGGCTTTGCTGGCATTGATGCTGCTCGTGGTGGCCCTGTCGGCCTGGCACCTGCGGGCTGTTCAGCTGGCGGCCGACCGGGTGGCGAGCGAGGAATGGCCCCGGCTGCTGGCGCTGCAGGAGCTGGCGACCCATGCGCAGGGCCATGGTGCGGCAATGGCCAGGCTGCTGACGGCGTCACGCGACCAGCGCGAGGTCATCTACCCGGCGCTGGATGCCGAATCGGCGGCCATGGACCGGCTGACCGCCGAGCTCAAGCAGCGGATCACCGAGCCGGACACGCTGTTGCTGGTGCAGGCGCTCGATGGCGCGCGACTGCGTTATCGCGAGGTCTTTGCCGAAGTCGGCGTATGGATCGAATCGGGTGAGCCTGCGCAGGCTGCGGCCCTGTTTGCAGGCGATGGCCAACAGGCCCTGGACCGACTGGTGAAGTTGGCCGCCGAACTCGCGCTGGCGCAGCAGCGCGCTGTGGCTGGCTGGCAGGCGCGCGCCGCTGACCGTGTCGGCTCGGCCGAGACCCAACTGGTGATCGTCACGCTCCTGGCCCTGGTCGCGGCCGCCGCGCTGGCATGGCGCATCGGCCGCGGGGTGGCGCGGCCGATGTCCCGTCTGGCGGACACCGCACGCCGGCTCGCCAGGGGCGACCTGCAGGCGCGCGTCGGCGTGACAGCCCTGTCCGTTCCGCGCGAGGTCGAGCGTGTGGGCGTGGCGCTCGACGCGATGGCCGAAGCCCTTGACGAGCGCAACGCGCGCATCGAGGCGATTGCGTTCTCGGACCCGATCACGGGGCTGCCCAACCGCGCGGGCTTGCTGCGACGAGGAGCCGCGGTCGACGGGGCGAAGGACGCAGACCCACCCGCATCCGCGGGGAAGGCTCTTGATACCGCGCTGCTGTTCGACGTCGCCCGGCTGGCCGCCGTGAACGACGTGCTCGGCCCTGCGGCGGGTGATGCGATGCTGCATCAGATCGGTGATCGGCTGCGCGACGCGGCGGCTGACCTGGGTTGGAGCCCGGCGCACCTGGGCGCGGGTACCTTCGCGGTCGCCGGGCGCACGGCGGCGGCCACCGCGATGATCGAGGTCGAACAGATCCGGGTCGCCCTTCTCGAGCGGCTGTCGGCGCCTTTGATCTGCGCCGATGTGAGCATAGACCCGCAGTTTCGTTGCGGCTGGTCGCGCGAAGTGCCGGATGCGGGGGGCGATGTCGATCTGATGCGCGTGTTGCGTGAGGCCGAAGAGGCGCTGGTGGACGCCAAGCGGCTGCGTGCGGACGTTCAGCGTTTCGAGCGCATCGACCCGCAGCGCAGACGGCGGCAACTCCTGCTCCTGGGCAGCCTGAGGCAGGCAGCCAGTGGCGACGGGCTGCAGATGTGGCTGCAGCCCAAGGTGGCGCTGGCCCCCGGCGCAACGGCCGCCAGCGCGCAGTCGGGGGTGTCCGCGTCGGACTGCCGAGGCTTCGAGGCCTTGGTGCGCTGGCGGCACCCGGAGTGGGGCATGGTCTCGCCTGCCGAGTTCGTACCTTTTGCCGAGACCGCCGGCATGGTGGGCGTGATCACCCGTTGCATGCTGGTGCAGGCGCTGCACTTCCTGGCCCAGCCCGCGGTGCAAGCGTTGCAGGCGCATGTGTCGGTCAACGTCAGCACCGCCGATCTGCTCGACGATGGCTTTGCGGACTGGTTGTGCGAACACGCTCGGCTCGCCGGTGCCCCACTATCGCGCCTGACGCTGGAGATCACGGAAGGCCGGCTGATGGACGATGCCGACCGCGTCCTGCCCCGGATGCACGCGCTGCGAGAGGCCGGCGTGCGCTGGTCGATCGACGACTTCGGTACCGGGTATTCCTCGCTGGCCTATCTTCAGCGCCTGCCGGTGTCCGAACTGAAGATCGACCGCAGCTTCGTGGACCGCGTCGATGCCTCGCCGGCGCGCGGGGCGCTGCTGCGCAGCATCGTCCAACTGGGTCATGGGCTGGGCCTGCAGGTCACGGCCGAAGGCGTCGAGCGCCACGAGGAGCAGACCGAATTGCAGGCAGCGGGTTGCGACCTCGGCCAGGGCTGGCTGTTTGCCCGACCGATGCCGCCCGAGGCCGCACTCGCCTGGGCGGCCGAGCGCTCGACGCACCGGCGCGACGCTACCGTGTCGTCCCAAGCGGGCCCCGGCGCGTCCCCAGCCGCCTGAGCGTTGTCCGGCCAGACGAGTGCCGGGCCCTGCGGAAGGTGCGGTCGACGCACCGACGGCCGGCGTTTGGCCTGGCGCGCGCCTCGTCACATGCCTGCGCACCCGATGTAACCGGGCGGCGCTCTTGAGCGAATAGAGGAGGCGCGCGGACGGCCCAGTCCGCCCGTTCTCTTGCCTCGACCGAAATACCCCCGCCATGAAAGCCACCTGCACGCCGCTCTCCTGGATCTTCGCGGTCGTGGTTGCGGGCATCACGCACTCGCCCCCACTGGTGACGGCGCGCGCTTGACGGGTCTGACGTTTTCCGCTCGCCCGTGTCCATGCAAGCCTCCGCCACCCTGCCCCTGTCGAGCGCTCACGCGTTCGTCGGCACAATCCGCGAGCCCCTTGCCGGGCGAGACCCCGAGGGCCGACGCGGTCAGGCAAGTGGCATCGCAAGGACTGCGTGCCGCGAAATGCCTGCCGACGCCCACCCCGACGACTTCGAGTCCAGCCTCAAGCCCCTGTGGCTGCGCGCGCAGGCCGGCGATGACGCGGCCTACCGGCGGTGCCTGACCCTCCTGGCCGCCCGCCTGCGCGCCTACCTGCGGCGCCGCCTGTCGGCCTTTCCGGACGAGGTGGAGGACCTGGTCCAGGAGACGCTGCTGGCCATGCACCTGCAGCGCGGCACCTACGATCCGGCCTTGCCCGTGAGCGCCTGGGCGGTGGCGATCGCGCGGCACAAGCTGGTCGACCACTGGCGCCGGCGCGGCCGGCGTGAGGGCCTGCACGATGCGATCGACGACGTCGACGAGCAGTTGCTGGCGGTCGATGCCGACGACGGCGGCGCGCGACGCGACCTCGAGACGCTGCTGCAGGATCTGCCGCCAGCGCAGCAGCAGGCCATCGTGCTGACCAAGCTCGAGGGGCTGTCGGTGGCCGAGGCGGCGCAGCGCACCGGCGCGTCGGCGTCGGCGATCAAGGTGCAGGTGCACCGTGGGCTCAAGCGCCTGGCCGCGCTGGTGCGGCGCGAGGACCCGAGATGACGCTGCCCGATCGGAGCCCACGAAGGTGAAGACCGACACCCTGATCGAGCTGCTTGCCCGCGACGCCGGCGCGGCGCCGCGGGCGCCGGCGGCACGGCGCCTGTGGCCCGCTGCGCTCATCGGGCTGCTGGTGAGCGCCTGCGCCGCGATCGCGGTCTTCGGCGCAATCCCCGCCGCCCTGTACGCCACGCCCGCGCCGTGGACCAAGCTGGCCTACGCCGGCACCCTGGCGCTGGCCGCCGGGTGGCTGAGCGCCCGCCTGTCGCGGCCGGCCGCGCCGCTGGCCGGCGCGCCGCGGGCTGGGGCGGCCGTGGTGCTGGCCATGGCCGCCCTGGGGGCGGCCTCCCTGGCGGCCGAGCCCGCCGGCAGCCGCGTCGCCGCCCTGCTCGGCCATTCCTGGTGGAGCTGTCCGGTCAGCGTGCTGGCGCTGTCGCTGCCCGCGCTGGCCGCGGCCCTGTGGGCGGTGCGGGGCCTGGCGCCCACCCGGCCGCGCGCCGCCGGCTTCGCCGCCGGGCTGCTGGCAGGCTCGGTGGGGGCCTGCGGCTACGCCCTGTCCTGCCCCGAGGTGTCGCCGGCCTTCGTGGCCGTCTGGTACACCCTCGGCATCGCGCTCACCGGCGCCCTGGGCGCCGCGCTCGGGCCGCGCGTGCTGCGCTGGTGAGCGTCAGTCCCGGTCGTCCATCTCGATGGTCAGTCCCGATGAACCGCGGGAAGAAGGCCATGTCGAAGACGATGGCCTTGGGTTTGCGCAGTGTGATCAGCCGCAGTGCCTGGTGCGCACAGTGGTGCGGCGCGGGTTTTCAGCCTCACCCGGAAAGCCGCCGGTAAGTCGACCCCCGCGAAGATGCCGTCCATCGTGCTGCGACGGGCCATGGGCCCGCGCCCGACAAGCTCAGGAGATCGACATGTCCACATCCTTCCGCCGAGCCCTTTGCGGGCTGTTCACCGCCACCTTGCTGACCGCGGCGCACGCCGAGGATCGGCCTTGGTACCTCACCCTGGACGCCGGGCTCACGCGCGCCGGCGACCCGGCCTTTGCCGGCGGGCGTCTGACCACCCGGCAGGGTGCGGCCTACGGCGGCGCCATCGGTCGGCAGCTCGGGCCGCACTGGCGCGTCGAGGCCGCGGTGATGTACCGCAACAACCCTGTGCGGCGCGTCACCAGCCCAGGCTTCGATGCGCAACCGGCTGACGCGGATTGGGCCTCGGTGCTCCTGACCGTCAATGCGCTCTACGACTTCACCGGCGTGAAGTTCGGCCAGGTCGAGGTACGGCCGTATCTGGGCCTGGGCCTGGGACGCGCGCAGGAAGTCGACACCGATCTGCGCGTCGGCGGCAGCGCGCGCGAGTTTTCCGGCTCGGGCTCGGCACGTCAGTTCATGGGCGTTCTGCGCTGGAACTACGGCAGCCCCTGGATCGCCGACCTCGGCGTCGTCGTGGCGGATGCCGGGACAGTGCGGCTGAAGTCCACCTCGACGGCCGAGAGCTTCGACGCCCGGTACCGGACGACGACCTTCACGGCCCGGCTGGGCTATCGCTTCTGATCGGCGCGGCCGTCCTGCGGCGGGCTCCGTGCCACTGCCCAGGCCCTGCCGGCATCGGCCACCGCGCGTGCGATACGCTGTTCGAGATGAATCGCATCCTGCTCGTCGAAGACCATGCGGCCATGCGCGAACTCGTCGCGCTGGAGCTGCGGCAGGCGGGCATCGCCGCCGATGCCGTGGGCCGCGTCAGCGAAGCCGAAGCCTGCCTGGCCCAGGTGCGCTACGCCGCCATGGTGCTCGACCGGGGGCTGCCCGACGGCGACGCCCTGCCCTGGCTGCAGCGGCTGCGCGCGCGGCAGGTGCTGCTGCCTTGCCTGCTGCTGACGGCGCGCGACGCCCTGCACGACCGCGTGGACGGCCTGGAGGCGGGGGCGGACGATTACCTGGCCAAGCCCTTCGAGCGCGACGATCTGGTGGCCCGGGTGCGGGCCCTGCTGCGCCGGCAGAGCGCCTGGGTCGCCAGCGCGCCGCAGTGGGCCGGGCTCGTCGTCGACCCCGTCGGGGCCCGCCTGAGCCATGGGCGGGCCAGCGTGAACCTGGCGCCCAGCGAATTGCAGCTGATGCTGGCGCTGGTGCGGGCTGAAGGCCGGGTCGTGCGCCGCGCCGCACTCGAGGCGGCGGCCTGGGGCCTGACCGAGCCGGTGACGGACAACGCGCTGGACGTGGCCGTGCACCGGCTGCGGCGCAAGCTGGAGCTGCTGGGGGCCCCGACGCGCCTGTCCAACACCAAGGGCGTGGGTTACGCCCTCGAGCCTCGTGCCGACGCGTCGGGCCCGGCCGGTGACGCCACCGCCTGAGCCCGCGCGCGCCCGCAAGAGCCGCGCGCCCAGCCTGGCCCTGCGCCTGGCGCTGGGCTTCGCGCTGGCCTTCGCCTCCACGGCACTGCTGGTGGTGGGTGTGCAGGCCGTCCTGGCCCAGCGCTTCGGCCACCTGGTCACGCGCATGAGCATGGAAGGCCAGGCAGAGGACCTTTTCGAGGGCTTCGTCCTCGATGCCGAGCGGCGCGTGGTGGGCGTGAGCCTCGAACCCGACGATGCCTGGGCCTTCGACGACTTCGTCGCCAACCTCAAGTTCCGCGTGCTCGACGCGTCCGGGCAGGTCGTCGCCAGCAGCGAGGCCGACCGCCGCCCCTTGCTGGCCGACCGCGGCGTGGCCGGGCAGGACGGCTTCTTCGGCGTGGTGCGCCTCGACGACCGCGACTTCTTCGTCAGCGCCTGGCAGCGCGAGGTGCAGGGGCGGACCTACGTGCTGCAGCTCGCGCGCAGCGACCGCTTCGAGCTGCTGGCCCGCCAGGCCATCACCCCGGCCATCATCGACACGGTGCTGCTGCTGGGCACGCTGTCGGCCGTGATCTTCGCGCTGGCCGGCGCCCTGGCGGTGCGCTCGGTGCTGCGGCCCATCCGGGCTGCCGAAGCGGCAGCGCGCGGCGTCGGCGGCCGGCATCTGGCGGCGCGCCTGCCCGAAGAGGCCATGCCGGCCGAGATCCGGCCCCTGGTCCAGGCCTTCAACGGCGTGCTGCAGCGGCTGGAGCGCGCCTTCCAGGCCCAGGAGCGCTTCATCGCCAACGCCGCGCACGAG
>Ga0172376_10002514_pt1 | contig 22327 bp, 13 predicted proteins | sample Lak35m_FD_121114 | JGI IMG/M metagenome (GOLD analysis project Ga0172376, IMG submission 121114) | Freshwater microbial communities from Kabuno Bay, South-Kivu, Congo - kab_092012_35m | ecosystem: Environmental > Aquatic > Freshwater > Lake | place: Democratic Republic of the Congo: South-Kivu... | reverse complement strand
TCGGGCGGATTTATTCGACTACATCGAGCGGTTTCATAACCCACGAATGCGTCGTAGAGTCGCCCGGCAAGATTTGAAGTTTTCAGCCTTTTCAAAACCGTCCGTGGAAATGGAGTAGAACCCAAATAAGCTTTTGCATCAGGCTGCACGAGGGGAACGAGAGTTATTTTCTGCGCCTGGTCTCTGACGCTGATAGCTTGGAAGTGCCAAATCAAGCTTGCTTGGCTTCGCCGTCTACCAATAGCTGGTTCTAGGAGCTGGCATGATTAAGCAGCTATTAAGAGCATGGCTACGGCCTAGAAGTATCAGTGAAGGATATATAACAATCATTTACCCTCAGCGAGGTCGAGGCGTGGTCATCCACGACACGCTTACCAAGGGCTCAACGTACAGCGGGTCCGGCATCGCCTACGCTGAAGAGCTTGAAGAGCTTGAAGAGCTTGAAGAGCTTGAAGAGCTTGAAGTACTCAAACCAATGTTTGAGTTCAACCCGGCGACAGGCCTCCCAATGGTCAGCGATTGCTTCGATGCTGGAGGGAACGCGTTCGGCTTCGGGGATGATTGAACAGTAGCCTGTGGAGACACGGTCCGAAGCTGACAGTAAAACGTGAAGTTCCTCTTGTTCTTAGTGATAATCCGAGCTTGCTCCGCTTGGATGGTTACGTCTCATGGAACTGATCGACAACATCAACGCGCTGCTCGGCGAGGATCTCAAGGGCCAGCTCAAGCCCGGTGCCAAGCTGAAGATCGCCGCCTCCTGCTTTTCCATATACGCCTATGTGGCATTGAAGAAGGAGCTGGAGAGCATCGACTCTCTGGAGTTCGTCTTCACCTCGCCAACCTTCGTGCCCAGCGAAGCCAGCGACAAGCTGAAGAAGGAGCAGCGCGAGTTCCACATCCCCAAAGCTGAGCGCGAGCGCTGCCTCACCGGCAGTGAGTTCGAGATCCAGCTGAAGAACAAGCTCACCCAGAAGGCCATTGCCCGCGAGTGCGCTGACTGGATTCAGCGCAAGGCGACCTTCCGCTCCAATCGAGGCCAGGCGCCGATGCAGCCGTTCATCGGAGTGAAAGGCCAGGCAGGCGATGCCGTCTACATGCCGGTGCAGGGCTTCACTGCCGTGGACCTGGGCTACCAGAGAGGCAATGCGCTCTCCAACATCGTCACCCGCTTCGACGAGCCGGCCCACACGGGCATGTTCCTCAACCTGTTCGAGCAGATCTGGAGCGACCCGGAAAAGCTGGAAGATGTCACCGCACGCCTCTGCGAGCACATCGCCTCGGTCTATCAGGAGAACGCGCCGGAACGCATCTATTTCCTGATGCTCTACAACATCTTCCGCGAGTTCCTGGAGGACGTCAGCGAGGACGTGCTGCCCAACGAGCTCACCGGCTACCAGGACACCCTGATCTGGCAGAAGCTGTTCAACTTCCAGCGTGATGCGGCGACCGGGCTGATCAACAAGCTGGAAACCTACAACGGCTGCATCCTGGCCGACAGCGTGGGCCTGGGCAAAACCTTCACCGCGCTGGCCGTGATCAAGTACTACGAGCTGCGCAACAAGTCCGTCCTGGTGCTCTGTCCGAAGAAGCTGGCCGACAACTGGCTGAACTACAACCAGAACCTCAAGACCAATATCTTCGCCAAGGATCGCTTCAACTACGACGTGCTGTGTCACACCGACCTCAGTCGTACCCGCGGCACCTCGCTGGGCATTCCGCTGGACCAGGTCAACTGGGGCAACTACGACCTGGTGGTGATCGACGAGTCGCACAACTTCCGCAACAACGACGCCTACAAAGACAAGGAAACCCGCTACCAGCGGCTGATGAACCAGGTCATCCGCCAGGGAGTGAAGACCAAGGTGCTGATGCTCTCGGCCACCCCGGTCAACAACCGCTTCAACGACCTGAAGAACCAGCTGGCCCTGGCCTACGAGGGCGACAGCGAAGCGCTGAGCAAACGTCTGCGCGGCGAATACGACATCGAGCAGATCTTCCGCCGCGCCCAGGCTGCCTTCAACGCCTGGTCCAACCTGCCAGCGGAGAAGCGCACCGCCTCGGCGATCCTCAACAGCCTCGATTTCGACTTCTTCGAGCTGCTCGACAGCGTGACCATCGCCCGCTCGCGCAGGCACATCGAAACGTTCTACAACACCGCCGACATCGGCCGCTTCCCTGAACGCCGCAAGCCGCTGTCCTTCCACTGCCCGCTGACCCAGCGCAGTGACGTGATCGGCTTCAACGAGATCTTCGACCAGCTCTCGCTGCTCAAGCTCGCCGTGTATGCGCCGGTCAGCTACATCCTGCCCAGCCGGCTGAAGAAATACGAAGAGCTGTACGACACCCAGACCGAGGGCGGGCGCGGCAAGCTCAAGCAGGCCGACCGCGAGAAGAGCCTGCAGGCACTGATGACCACCAACCTGCTCAAGCGCCTGGAAAGTTCGGTGGAAGCTTTCCGCCTGACCCTGCAAAGCCTGCAGAGCAGCCATCGCAACGCGCTGGAGAAGATCGCCAACTTCCGCAAGACCGGCCAGGAGAGCGGCTTTGCCGACGTCTCGGCGGCCTTCGAGGATGTCGATTTCGACGATGACAGCCTGCCGGTGCCAGGCGACTTCAGCATCGGCAAGAAGATCACCATCAACCTGGCCGACATGGATCTGCCCTCCTGGGAGCAGGACCTGCAGACCGACCTGCTGTACATCGACGAACTGCTCGGCGAAATGCGTAAGGTCACCCCGGCCGACGATGCCAAGCTGCAGCACCTGAAAACCCAGATCGCCAGCAAGCTCGCCTCGCCGATCAATCCCGGCAACCGCAAGGTGCTGATCTTCACCGCCTTCGCCGACACCGCCAACTACCTGTACGACAACCTGGCCCGCGATCTGCAGCGCCACAACCAGGTGCATACAGGCAAGGTCACCGGCAGTGATGCTCCGACATCCACCCTCGGCACCATGCCCGGCAGTCGGCAGAACTATGACTTCCAGGGCCTGCTCACTCTGTTCTCGCCACGCTCCAAGGAGAAAGCCGCGATCTACCCGGACGAGCCGCGGGAAATCGACATCCTGATCGGCACCGACTGCATCTCCGAGGGCCAGAACCTGCAGGACTGCGACTACCTGATCAACTACGACATCCACTGGAACCCGGTGCGCATCATCCAGCGCTTCGGCCGGGTCGACCGGATCGGCTCGCAGAACGCCAGTATCCAGCTGGTCAACTACTGGCCGGACATCAGCCTCGACGAGTACATCAACCTCAAGGAGCGGGTGGAGAACCGCATGATGATCGCCGACGTCACTGCGACCGGCGACGACAACGTGCTCAACGCCCAAGCCAACGACGTGGCTTACCGCAAGGAGCAGCTACGTCGCTTGCAGGACGAAGTGATCGAGATGGAGGACATCAAGACTGGTGTCTCCATCACCGACCTCGGCCTCAACGACTTCCGCATGGACCTGCTCAATTACATCAAGCAACACGGCGAGCTGGACGACCTGCCCAATGGTCTGCATGCCGTGGTGCCGGCGTATCCCGAGGTGGGCCTACTGCCCGGCGTGATCTTCACCCTGCGCAACCGCAACCATAGTGTGGACATCAATCAGAAGAACCGCCTCTACCCCTACTACCTGATCTACATCGGCAACGATGGCCGGGTCATCAGCGACCACACCGAAGCCAAGCGCCTGCTGGACCTGGCCAGCAGCGCCTGCAAGGGTTACAGCCAGCCGATTGCCGACGCCTACCAGCGCTTCAACCAGGCCACTGACGATGGCCGCCAGATGCAGGCCTACTCCAACCTGCTCGACCAGGCCATTCGCGCCATGATCGAGGTGCAGGAAGAGAAGGACATCGACAGCCTGTTCAGTGGCGGCAGAACCACCGCTCTCTGTGACAGCATTACCGGCCTCGATGACTTCGAGCTGATCGCTTTCGTCGTGGTTATCTGAACCCACGTCCCTTGCATTCATGGATGAACCAGATGAGAAAAACACTCGCCGCAGCCATTCTTTCCGGCCTGTTCGCCTCGGCAGCGACCGCCAGCACTGTGCCGTCTGAAGCGGACATCAAGCGTCAGGCCCTTGCGGTTGCCTACAAGCATGCCGAGAGCATTGGCTGCACGGACCCCGAGTACGTGAATCAGGAATTCATGACCCTGGTGCCGTGGGCGGACTTGTACGACAGGGCGCTGGCCGAGTACGCCGTCATCTGGAACGGTGACATCGGCTGCGCCGGCGGCAGCGGCACGACCGGCGTCCACCTGTCGATCGTCAAGGTCGGCGCGGGTAACACCTTCTATGTGGACCCGCACAAGTCTTCGCCGGTGACCGAGTTCGAGTTCTACTCCAGCACGGGTTACGATGCTGTCGTGGCCAACACCGGGGATGTGATCGTCATCGATGGTCGGGACTATGCCGAGAGCGATGGCCGCTGCTGCCCAAGCCTGAAGGTGCGCTACACCCTCAAGCGCAATGAGCAAGGGCATTGGAAGCTGTTCAACAAGAAGGCCCTCTAGGCCCCTTCGTCGGCATGAGCCTCATGAGCTACGGACAACTGTTCAAATTCCCGGAAAAGGCCAGATTCGACCGGGTGATACCCAAGTCGAAGATCTACGAGCACGCCAAGTCGGACGGTACCCTGCGTGACACCTTTGTCAGCCAGGTCGAGCAGATCCGCTGGGCTTACAAGCTGGCCCCCGAGACCCTCAATCTGCCGGCGACCCGCACGGTCAGCGAGATTCAGGTGTTCCACATCGAGCTGCGCAGCGCAGGGCTGGATCATGCCGTGCTGCGCGCCATCGACAAGGCCATCCCGTTTCCGTTGCTCTTCGAACTGACCCACGGCGGCCGGGTCAAGCTGGCCGCGGCCTGGAAGCGACCGAGCGAAGCCAATAGCAGCCACTGGGTGGTGGGCAACTACTTCGAGAGCGAGTGGCTGCCGCAAGACTCGCCCCGTCAGCCACTGCCCGTGGTGCTGGACATGGCGGCCCTCTACGAGCAGTTGCTGAGCCCATTGGTGGCCGGTCAGAGCCAAGCGGAGCCCGGGCCTGTTGCCGCTGCAGAAGCGCCGGCCCCGTACTCAACCACAGCGCAGGCTGCTGGCTCGACCAGCCTCAGCCTGGAGCAACGTATTGCCCTGGCCGAGCATATTGCTGCCAAGGGCAAGGAAATTGAGCGGATCAAGGCGCGCCTTGGCCGCGAAAAACAGTTCAACAAGCGCGTAGCCATCAATGCCGAGCTGCGCGATGCCAGACAGGAACTGGAGCGGCTGACCCGTCAGCAGGCCGCTGCTGCACAAAATTGAGAGAGACCCGATGGACAAACTGAAGATGCACAGCCCCGACCTGAGCCAGGAGAACATCGCGAAGATTCGCGCGCTGTTTCCCGGCTGCGTGACCGAGGCGCGGGACGACAAGACCGGCAAGCTGCGTCTGGCGGTGGATTTCGACCAGCTCAGGCAGGAGCTGAGTGACCATATCGTGGAGGGGCCTCAGGAGCGCTATCGGCTGGATTGGCCGGGGAAGCGGGAGGCATTGGCGCTGGCGAATGCGCCGATTACGGAAACGCTCCGCCCTTGCCAAGAGGAAAGTATAGCGTTCGAAGAAACTAATAATTTATTCATTGAAGGTGACAATCTCGATGCTCTAAAACTGCTGCAGACCGCATATCTCGGCAGAGTAAAGTTTATCTACATTGATCCTCCGTATAACACAGGAGAAGATTTTGTCTATAATGATGATTTCTCTCTGTGTGCCGCAGACTTTTTTGAGAGGTCTATGCAGCAGGATCAGACAGGAAATCGCCTCGTTGCCAACAAGGAGTCAAATGGGCGGTTCCACTCTGATTGGCTCTCCATGATTCACCCTCGATTAAAGCTTGCCAGAAATCTCTTGCGCGAAGACGGATTTATCGCTGTCAGTATCGATGATATTGAGTGCCACGCCCTTAAGCGAGTAATGGATGAGATTTTTGGTGAAGAAAATTTCATCGCCTCCATTGTATGGGATAGAAATCGCAAGAATGATGCAAAGTATTTCTCTGTGGGTCATGAGTACATGCTTATTTATGTTCGATCAATTCAGGAGTTGAAAGATCACGACATAAAGCTACGGGCACCAAAGGAAGGGGTCGAAGAAGTTCGCGAACTGTTTGCAGACCTTCGCGAAAAGCATGGGAATGATTGGGTTAAAATTTCTCAAGAATTAAAAGAGTTCTACAAGACCTTTGGAGATGACGATCCTCGTATTCCGCTAGCTCGATTTACAAAGGTCGATGAAAAAGGCCCCTTCCGAGACGATGGAAATATAAACTGGCCAGGCGGTGGCGGCCCAACATATACGGTTCTACACCCGAAAACCCAAAAACCCTGCAAGCTACCAAAGAGCGGTTGGCGTTACCCTACAAAGTCGAGATTCGACGAAGAGGTAAGAAAAGGGAGAATCGTATTTGGCGCTGATGAGTTAACTGTTCCTCGCGTTAGAACCAATCTATTCGAGAACAATGATCAGGTTCTCACCTCTGTACGTTACAGCTACGCACAGACTGCCACTCTGGAATTCGAACAAATTTTTGACGGGAATCGCGTTTTCGAAAATCCCAAAAACTACAAAGACATCTCCCTTTTAGTGAGCTATTTGACTGACCTAGACGATATTGTTATGGATTTTTTTGCGGGCTCGGGCTCAACAGCCCATGCTGTCATCCATGCGAATGCAATGCAGGGCGGCCAACGTCAATTTATTAGCGTTCAAATTGGAGAGGAAACACCGCTTGGGAGTATTGCGCGTAAATCTGGCTACTTAACTATTGCAGATCTCTGCAGAGACCGGATTCGCCGTGCTGGCAAAAAAATCCTCGAAGGCGACTGTCACCCTGACTGGAACCGTGATGTCGGCTTCCGCGTGCTCAAGGTCGATACCTCCAATATGAAGGATGTGTATTACCGCCCGGATCAGCTGTCGCAGGCCGACCTGTTCGAGTCGGTGGATAACGTCAAGCCTGACCGCAGCGCCGAAGACCTGCTGTTCCAGGTGTTAGTGGACTGGGGCGTGGATCTGACCCTGCCGATCCGCCGCGAAACCCTGCAGGGCAAGACGGTGTTCTTCGTCGACGACAATGCGCTGGTCGCCTGCTTCGATCAGGGCATCAGCGAGGAGCTGGTCAAGGAGCTGGCCAAGGTTGAACCGCTGCGCGTGGTATTCCGCGACAACGGCTTCGCCTCCGACGCGCTGAAGATCAACGTCGAGCAGATCTTCCGCCAGCTGTCGCCTACGACAGAGGTCAGGGCACTCTGATGGATCGTCAGGCTTTGGAGGCACTGCTTAAGTCACTGGTTGAGTGCTGGGAAAGCGAAGTGGTGGAGTTCAAGCGCGCTGGCAATGACTATTCCAGCGACAAAATCGGCCGCTATTTCTCTGCCCTGGCCAACGAGGCGAATCTGCGCAATCACGACCGGGCCTGGCTGGTCTTTGGCGTGGATAACCGCACCCGATGGATTGCGTGTGGCGGCACCGACTACCGTCCGCAGCCCGAGCGCCTGCACAACCTGAAGATGGAAGTTTCCGACTCTACGGAGCCGAGCGTCACCCTGCGTGAAATCCATGAGTTGAAGCTGGACGAGGGTCGGGTACTACTTTTCGAGATCCCCGCAGCACCGCTTGGCTTGCCGATCGCCTGGAAGGGGCATTATTACGCCCGCTCCGGGGAGAGCCTGACTCACCTGGGGCTCGATAAGCTCGACGAGATCCGCGCTCAGGTGGGCGCCGCCGATTGGTCGGCCCAGTTGGTGCCGGGTGCGAAGTTGTCCCACCTGGACAGCGTTGCCCTGAATACGGCTCGCGAATCCTTTGCCAAGAAGTACGCCAACCGGTTCGACCTGGACGAGGTGATGGGCTGGCCGGTTACTACTTTCCTCGACCGCGCCAAGTTGACGCGTGACGGGCAGATCACGCGGACGACCTTGCTGTTGCTTGGCAAGCTGGAGGCCGCCCATCTTTTGTCTCCCCACCCCGCGCAAATGACCTGGAGGCTGGAGGGGCCGGAGCGGGCCTACGAGCATTTTGACCCGCCGTTCCTGCTCGCCAGCAGCGACTTGTATCGCAGGATTCGCAACATTCAGGTGCGCCTATTGCCGGATGACCAATTGCTGGCGGTGGAACTGGCCAAGTACGACCAGAAGATTGTCCTCGAAGCTCTGCACAACTGCATTGCCCACCAGGATTACAGCCGCAATGGCCGAATCGTGGTGACGGAGTTCCCTGATCGTTTGGTGTTGGAGAATGAAGGTGGCTTTTTCGAGGGACAGCCTGCCGACTACATTGCTGGCACCCGCATGCCACGGCGCTACCGTAATCCTTTCCTGGCCCAGGCGATGGCTGAGCTGAACATGATCGACACCATGGGCTACGGCATCCATGACATGCACGCCCGCCAGGCCCGGCGCTTCTTTCCCATGCCGGATTACGACCTGAGTGAACCGCAGATGGTGCGGCTGACCATCCATGGTCAGGTGGTGGACCCGGCTTATAGCCGTCTGTTGATCCAAAAAACAGACCTGCCGCTGGAGGACGTGCTCGCCCTCGATCGAGTCCAGAAGAAGCTGGCGATTCCGGACGATGCGGTTTCGCGTCTCAAGCGCGCCGGGCTGATTGAAGGCCGCAAGCCTAACTTCCATGTCTCCGCAAGCGTTGCCAAAGTCACTGCCAGTAAGGCGGACTACATTCGTACCCGCGCCCAAGACGACGAGTTCTACGCCAAGCTGCTTACAGATTATCTGGAGCGCTTCGAGCAAGCCAGCCGTGCAGAGATCAACCAGCTCCTGCTCGACAAGCTTAGTGATGCGCTGGACCCGCAGCAAAAATACAACAAGATCAGCACGTTGCTGACGAAGCTGAGGCGCCGCGGGATCATTGTGAACACGGGTTCAGATACCGCATCTTGCTGGAAAATTGCAGAGAGCTTCAAAAGAGAAAATAGAGAGCCTGCAAAGAGATCCGGGTAAAGTCGTTGAAAATCAATAGGTTACAGTTGTTTGTAGGCTCAGCCTGCAGAGAGCTTGCAGAGAAGGTCAGTGGTGAGATGAAACTCAAATTCAAAGTACAGCCCTACCAGACCCATGCTGTCGAGTCCGTGGTGGACTGCTTTGCCGGCCAGCCACTGAGCAATGGCTTGACCTATCGCATCGATCCTGGCCAGCAAAGCCAGGCGAACGCTTTCGAGGATGGCTTCAAGAACGCCGACCTTGTCTTGAGCGACATGCAGTTGCTGGAGAACATCCAGAAGGTTCAGCGTCGGCAGAACCTGCCGGTATCCCAGACTCTAGTCGAGTTCATCACGTTCGATGCCAAGGGTGCCCGGGTGCCGGTCAAGGCGACCTACAAGAAGGAGGCACTAGCGGCTACGCGGATCCACCTCGATGTAGAAATGGAGACCGGCACCGGAAAAACTTACTGCTACATCAAGACGATTTTCGAACTGAACAAACGCTACGGTTGGTCGAAGTTCATCATCATGGTGCCGTCGATTGCCATCCGCGAAGGTGTGCAGAAGTCGCTGCAGATCACCGCCGACCATTTCACTGAAGGCTACGGCAAGAAGGCTCGGTTTTTTATCTACAACTCTAAGCGGCTGCATGAGCTGGAGAGCTACTCCTCGGATGCCGGCATCAACGTGATGGTGATGAACATCCAGGCATTCAATGCCCGTGGTGCTGACAATCGCCGCATCTACGACGAGCTAGATGACTTCCAGTCGCGCAAGCCCATCGACGTGATCGCCGCCAACCGTCCGATCCTGATTCTGGATGAGCCGCAGAAGATGGAAGGTGCCGCCACCATGGAGGCTTTGCCCAAGTTCAAGCCGCTAATGATTCTGCGCTACTCGGCCACCCACCGTACGCTGCACAACCGTATTCATCGCCTCGACGCACTGGATGCCTACAACCAGAAGCTCGTAAAGAAGATCGCCGTGCGTGGTATCCAGACGCGCGGGCAGGCCGGTACCAATAGCTACTTGTACCTGGAGGGCATCGACATCTCCAGCAAGGCGCCAGTGGCGCGCATCGAGCTTGAGGTGAAACTGAAGTCTGGAGAGATCAAACGCCAGCTGCGCCGCCTGGCATTTCGCGATGATTTGTTTGTGCTATCCGGCGAGCTGGACCAGTACCGCGACGGTTTTGTCATCAGCCAGATCGACGCCAATAGCGATACCGTGGAGTTCACTAACGGCCTGGTGCTGAAGGCCGGCGAGGCCAATGGTGATGTGTCCGAGCGCGACATCCGCCGCATTCAGATTCGCGAAACTATCAAGGCCCACCTGGACCGGGAGAAACAGTTGTTCGCCCAAGGCGTCAAGGTGCTGTCCCTGTTTTTTATCGATGAGGTGGTGAAGTATCGCGACTACACCGAGACGGATGAGAAGGGTGAGTACGCAAGGACCTTCGAGGAGCAATATCAGGAGCTGAAAGGCGAGTATCTGTCGGAATTGGACATCGATAATCATGCCTATCGCCAATACTTGTCGGGTATCGACGAGCAAGCGACCCATAAAGGCTACTTCTCCATCGACAAGAAAACCAATCGCCTTAAAGACCCTGCAGTAGGGGCCAGAGTGGTCGATTCGGATGATGTGGACGCCTATGACCTGATTCTCAAGGACAAGGAGCGCCTGCTGTCTTTTACGGAGCCTACCCGTTTCATCTTCTCTCACTCCGCGTTGCGCGAAGGTTGGGACAACCCGAACGTTTTCGTCATGTGCATGCTCAAGCACAGCGACAACACCATTTCCAGGCGCCAGGAAGTTGGGCGTGGCTTGCGTCTGTGCGTAGACCAGCACGGCGACCGCGTTGACCATCCGGCCGTAGTGCATGAGGTCAACGTACTCACGGTTATCGCCAGCGAAAGCTATCAGAACTTCGTGGCCGGGCTGCAGCAGGAGATCGTTGAAACCCTCACGGCACGGCCGCGTGAGGCGACAGAGAGTTACTTCACCGGCAAGGTGTTGAGCACCGAGGAAGGGCCGGTCGAAGTGTCGCCGGCTATGGCTAAGCAGATCTATCGGTACCTGGCGAAAAATGAGTACACCGACGATACGGACCAGATCGTCGAGGCATATCACCAGGCCAAGGCCAATGGCACCCTGGCATCTTTACCGGCCGAGCTGCAGCCGTATGCCGATCAGATTTTCGAGCTGATCGACAGCGTGTTCAGCGACGCGCAGTTGCCCAAGGTGGACGACGGCCGCAAGCCCAAGACCAATCCGCGCAACGCGAACTTCGACAAGAAGGAGTTCCAGGAGCTCTGGAACCGGATCAACCGCAGGGCGGTTTATCGCGTCGAGTTCGACTCGCCCGAGCTGGTGCGCAAGTGCATCAATGCACTCGACAGCAAGCTGCGCGTTACCCAGCTGCAGTACACGGTCCACAAAGGTATTCAGCAGACCGGTTTGACGGACGAGCAACTGCGCGCAGGGGAAGGGTTCAAGGTAGAAGAGACCTCGACCGACTACGCCGACTCGGTCCATTCCACCGTTAGATATGACCTGCTCGGAAAGATTGCCGAAGCCACACAGCTGACCCGCAAGACGACAGCCGAGATCCTGCAGGGCATCCAGCCGGCTGTGTTCAAACAGTTCAGCCAAAATCCAGAGCATTTCATTGCGGAAGCATCGCGGCTCATCATCGAGCAGAAAGCGACCATGGTGATCGAGAGGCTGGTGTACGACGAAGTGGATCAGCAGCACGAAGTCTCCGTCTTCACTGCTAATCAGGTAGGCCAGGATTTCTCCCGAGCGACGGCGAAGCTCAAGAAGCATATCTACGATTACGCCATCATCGACTCGGATATTGAACGTCGTTTTGTGGAGGAACTGGATACCAGTAACGAAGTGGTGGTGTATGCCAAGCTGCCACGCGGCTTTTTGATTCCGACTCCAGTTGGCGATTACAACCCGGATTGGGCGATCTCCTTCAAGGCAGGCAGCGTCAGGCATATCTATTTCATAGCCGAAACCAAAGGCAGCATGTCCTCGCTGAAGCTGCGAGAGATCGAGAACACCAAGATCGAGTGCGCTCGTAGGTTCTTCGATGAAATCAGTCGGCGTGTCACCCAGGACCGCGTCAGGTACGACGTGGTGACCGATTACGCACAGCTGATGGATGTTGTGGCGCCTGTAGCCAGCTGAGTGCGGCACGCCTGCCCCGATCGGGGCGGCTCCCTGTCAGCCCCCCCGTTCCACATAATTATCTTGGTGGAATGACACCCCCCTGTTCCACTGCCAGGCCCAGTGGAACAGGGGGGTGTCATTCCAGAGTCTGGCGGGGTAATTCATCTTATCGAGTATTTTCACAGCACCGCGATCTCCCTGCCCATTGAATACTGCTTCTCGGTTATTACGAGGGAGAAGCGACATGACTGATGACGATCCTCTGTCCCGGCTTGCAGAGGCTGTTGAGTATTTCCGTGAGCAATCTGAGCTGTTTGAGTCAAGGGGGGCTCCGGGTGAGCCTCCGCAAGCGGTGCCGCTTTCGGCTCTAATCCGGTATGGTAGTTCCGTGGTACGTGTTTGGCTTGATCTGATGGCCTCATCTCTTCAGGCGGAGGCTGTCGAGGTCAAACAGCAGTTCCGTCAAGCCCGAGCTGAGTATCAAAAAGAGTCCAGAAAAAACAGAGCATGGACTCACGACGTGCGGGTAAAAAACACACCTAATGGTGCCTATGTGGAGTGGCTGCGCTACAAGAAACGGTACGGAGACGCCTCTTTTTCGGAGGGAATCCGTAGCGAGGGTCGTAAAAAAATTCCTGCGAGGAGTTTCAAACCTTGCTCAGCCATCGAGAAAAGTGCAATTAGTTCCGCAGAAGACGAATTTTTTCCCTTGCGGCAGGCTACGCATTGGTTCTCAACTATGGCCGGTGCTCTGAACGCGCTCTCCCAAATGCGTTTTTTCGATACCCCACAGGATGTGATGCCTAGTTATGACCCTCTGGACTGTCGTTTTGGCTGCAGCTGCCCAGAGCCTTGCAACGAATACCTGGATTCTTTGAATATGGCTTGGGGCTAAGCGCCCAAGCCAAGTCACAACTCCAGCATTAAAGACGATGGTGTCCGCATATTTTAAGCGGAAACCATCGTTTTTTTTGGGCTGGACACTTAAGTCAGATCAGATCGGAGGCTAATTGCAGAAATCCCTCAGTTAGGCGGAACACAGCCAAGTGACTTTATAAAAAACTATGCATGACGGTATACCGCCATACATAAAGGAATAAATTTATGAAGTCCAAAAACATTCGTCCTAATAACGAGGAGATTCACGCTGAAATTGCCTTGCATCTGCGTTGCGATATCGAGGAGTTGCCGTTCCTGCTTACTCCGGATGAGGTAGCGCACGTCTTGGGAGTAAAACCGATCACCCTGGCTACCTGGCGATCCACTGGCCGTTATAGCCTGGCGTATTTGAAAATCGGCCGCTGTGTGCGCTATCGCGTAAGCGATTTGGCCGCTTTTTTGGTCAGCCGCCGCGGAACGCACACGGGAGAGCTGCGCAATGATTTCTGATTCGGTAGCGCTGTTCCGTGGCGAACTGGTAGGCAAGTTTGGCCTGCTCGATCTGTTGCCCATCCCGGACGGGAAAATTCATCGCTTCCATATTGCCGGAGATCGTGCCGACTCCCGCAACGGTTGGTATGTCCTGCATGCCTCTGGTCTCAACTGCGCCGCCGCCTTCGGCAGCTGGAAAACTGGTGAGCGGCACACTTGGAGCAGTCGAAAAGCTTTCCGCCCCATCGAGACCGGGCAGCTCCGGCAACAACTGGACCAAGCCAGGCACCACCGGGAAGCTGAGCGGTGCCAGCGGCAGCAAGCTGCCGCCCGGTACGCATGCCAACTGTGGAGTCAGGCTGGGCCGGCTGAGCCGTACCACCCGTACCTAGCTAACAAGCGCTGCCAGGTTCATAACCTGCGTCAGCGTGGTGGCGTACTGCTGGTCCCGCTTTACCACGCAGGTGAGTTGGTGAACTTGCAGCGAATCCACGGTGATGGCAACAAGCGGTTCCTGCGAGGGGGGAGGATAACTGGCTGTTATGCCCCGCTTGGAAACCCAGTAGCCGGCAAACCCCTTTATATCTGCGAGGGATGGGCAACAGGGGCGACCTTGCATGAGTCCACCGGTTCAGCGGTGGCCTGCGCCATGAATGCCGGCAACCTGCTGCCGGCTGGCCAGGAACTGCAGCGGCGGTATCCGGATACGGAGCTGATCATCGCAGGTGATGATGATCGCCAAACCAGTGGCAACCCAGGTCGTACCGCTGCAACCGCAGCTGCCAACACGCTCAGCATCGGACTGGTTTTTCCAGCCTGGCCTGAAAACGCTCCGTTGTCGCTTACCGATTTTAACGACTTGCGCCAATGGCGGGAGGTGCGCGCATGAACGAATCGCTGATGACTAAGCCGACCTATCCCGAGCCACTGCGGCTGCTACCTGATCTGGAGGCCGCCGCACCGTTCCCGCTGCATGCCCTAGGCGAGCTGCTGGGAGGAGCCGCTGCCGCCATTGTCGAGGCCGTCCAGGTTCCTGAGGCGCTGGCCGCTCAGTCGATCCCTAACAATGGTTCAAATCACTCACTTTGCTCGTTGGGATCGGCTAAAGCCGGGCCCTTAATTAAACGTTAGTGTCCGCTTCTGGCCGATAGCCGCAACTCAGGTGACTGCTTGACGTATACCCTAGCCAGACATCTCGAAACCCCACACCAACCTGTCTGGATAGGGTCCGTTTTCCAGTAATTTGGCATCTGTTCGGCTGCATTTAAAATCTCAGCCATACACATTTCGCTGGGAAGGCAACATGCACGGACAACGGATCGGCTACATACGGGTTAGTACCCTCGACCAGAACCCTGATCGGCAACTCGAAGGCATTCAGGTGAGCAAGGTGTTCATCGACAAAGCCTCCGGCAAGGACACACAGCGACCTCAGCTTGAAGCGTTGCTCAGTTACGTGCGCGAGGGTGACACGCTGGTCGTGCACAGCATGGATCGTCTGGCTCGTAATCTCGATGACTTGCGGCGCATGGTGCAGCAGCTCACCGGGCGGGGAGTACGCATCGAGTTCGTGAAGGAATCGCTGGCCTTCACCGGGGAGGATTCGCCGATGGCCAACCTACTGCTTTCAGTCATGGGGGCGTTCGCAGAATTCGAGCGTGCTTTGATTCGTGAGCGGCAACGCGAGGGTATTTCCCTGGCGAAACAGCGCGGTGTCTATCGAGGGAGGAAAAAAGCGCTGAGTGGCAGCCGGCTCGAAGAGCTACGGCGTCGTGTTGAAGCGCGCGAACCGAAAGCCGCGCTGGCACGCGAGTTCGGCATCAGCCGCGCCACACTCTATGAGTATCTGCGGACTCCGGCGTAGCGAGTACAACCTTATCCCTGGTTGGGAAAAGCTTCCCATCCAGAGAAGAGCTTCAAACCCCTCCACCTCAATGCCATGCTCGGCCAGCCAGCTCTTGCGCTGGGCGTAAACGGGCGTGGCGCGCTTCAAGTACACGCAAACGCATATAACCGTATAGAAACGTATAGCGGCTCATATCAATCATTTCCCGGCAGGGTTTATAAACATCACCGCCACTCGCCATGCTTGACGAGATTTTTCAGCCAACGCAGGCAATTGCCAGGCTTGATCTTCGGCAAGCCGGCACAGCTCCATCACCGCCGCCTGCGCTGGTGCACATAACTCAGCACCAGCCGATTGGATGAGATCCATCCGATCCCATCCAATCAATGTACCCATAGTGAGTATTCGCATCGGTTCCGACACTAATTGGCATGCCTGATCAACACCGACTCGCACTCAAATTCGACAGCCAGTCCTATAACTCCGGCAGCCTGCTTTGCTCGTGTTTGATCTAACACACCAACAGGTGCATACGGGGCTGCCACACAGCGCCCACTTTTGGCAGGAGGCGGTCATCGATGACAGGCAGCTGCCGTCTAGAAGCGGACATCGGTCAGCAATCCCAAGGCAGTCGTGGACCAGCTCTTCTACTATGAGGCTATCTCGCGGGTTTAAGGGGCAAGAGGCAAGGATCGCTACTATGCTGATGTATCCGGCGATAGCAGGTCTAATCGCAGCCGGTAATGTCACGGCCATCATCAGGAGCACCGGGCCGCCGCACCCAGTGCTTCATCCGAGAAGAACGGTCCGTTTTGGGCAAAAGGCTAGCCAACGATCAGCGTCGCCAATTCCAAGCTGTTCTGACGCCCTCAATCGACAACGCCATCGGTTTCCAAGGTGTCCCACAGGGTTCGCGCCGTGCGGCGGACGTCGGCATATGTGTCGGTCATTAGCGCTTTGAGCTTCGCCGTCAGCAGGTCGCTGGGCATTCGATGGGGCTTAATCTGTCGCAACGCAGCCAGCCGATAGGCCGGATCAGCATCGGAAAACAGATCGCACAGTTGCGATATCTCTGCCTCGTCGAAGGCAATCTCCGAATCAAGCAATCTTGCAACCGACTCTGCGTGGGGGAGTTTTCCCCTCACGGATGCAACGAGCTTTGATCGTGATACTGGTGACTGTGCTGCACGCTGGACCAGCCAAGACAGAGCTAAATCCTTCACATCGTGGCGCGTATCGTTCAGTAGCTCGAGCACCCGATCGTCTGGAAACGGCCGAAGGTAGTTCATCGCCTCCAAAAGTGTCTCCCTCGGACTGTCGGGAACGGTGCCGGAGGACACGGGATAGGGCTCCTCATGCGCCAACCAATGCTGGTACGCCGCTTCCAACATCGATTCAGGAACTGCGCCTCCAATTTTGACGTGCTTGAGCGTCAAACTCGCCGCCGCCACCGCGACGCATGCACTGGACGCATGCATCGCCTTGCCCACACCGTTAGCCAACTGCGGCCAGGTCGTGCTGGTTTTTGCGAGTGCTCCTAGAAGGTGTTCGAATCCGAAGGTGATCGGACCGTCCAAGCGATCAAGCAGGAGCTTTAAGCCGGTCTCGCCTTGCTGGCGTGCGAGGTAGCAGGCAGTAAATACTCCCAGGCCAGTTGCCTTGGCGAGCAGATCGGCAAGCCGGTCCGGGGCCGGAGGGTCGAGACTTTCCAGTAGCCTGGTAGCCGATATCGCTAGCCATTGTGGCTGCTGCAGGGCGGCATGCTCAAGCTTGGCGCGGTCGAGCCCCAAGGAACCTGCCCGACTCCAGTCCAGTTCCGGGACGTCGACTTCGACGGTGTGGGGGAGAAACCAAGCTTCTGGATCTGCGTGTTCATCTTTAATTCGTGCACACACAGCCGCTGCCTCGAGCTGGAGCTGTCCAGGGTGAATTACCGAAAGTGCGATTATCCCACGTAGAACCTCTCGCATCGGCTCACGGTCGGCTGGTTTCATCGCCCACCAAACATCCGATGCGGGCGATTCGTTCCATCCCGTGATCTCGAAGAGCGCGCTCAGTTGCAGCGGTGAGTCCAGTGCTGTCCCGTTGCCGATGGATTCGTTCTGAGCGACCAGTGTGCTTAGAAAAGCGTCCATGGCTGCGGTATGCGCTTGCCTGTATTTGACGGGAGAGAATATCGCTGCGAGAGCATCATCGCTCAGGTTATGCCGGACATGGGGCAGCTCCATACCCGCACTATTCGCAAGCTTACCCAGCTTAATGCTGAAGCCGACGGTATTGAAGGCTTGGTTGGTAAACAGCTCAAGCAAGGCAGTAAGTTGATCAACCGACCGGTCTGCTAACCTGCGTCGCACTAAAGCTAGCGCCATGCTCTCGTGGAGCCCGTTTTCCGGATTCCGCCTGAGCGACAAGCTACTGATCGACCTCATTGAATTTATAGACGTCGATGGGGAGCTGTTTGCCAAAAACTCGTGCAGCTTGTTTTGGGCTGTATCGATATCGAACTTGGCCATCTCGACTTCACATGCCCACGCCACCCGTTGTGTCCAGGGTTGGCTTGAATGCAATCGTGCTCTAGATAATGCGCCAATAACTGGCTCAAATCGCGTGACAAGTCGTGCCAATAGCAAGCCGAAACGGTAAGCCAACACAGTGTTATCGGCGTCAACTTGCGCAAATGACAACTGCACAAGACGCTGGACAGTATTGTCCGATACGTCGGCAGGTGTTGTTACCAACAATACCAAGGCCCGCTCGAGTGCATGGCGATCCCCCTGCACCACCCGCGCCAGCAATGCCTGCAGAACTTCCTCGCACATCTTGGCGCTGGCAAAGACCACTACCTCGCTCCAACGCTCGTAGTCATCCAGGCACGAAGATAACCAGCGCGCACGCTCGGTCGCCTCGTGGTTTGTCCATATGAACCTTGCTGCAGCGAACTCGGCAAAAGTTTTGTGAACGAACGTGATCAGGGTCGTCGTTCCGTGGCGCACTTGCTCAATTAAGCCTACCTGCTGCCAGTACTTCAAAGCGACGTTGACGATGGACTGGGCTTTGAGCGGCATCACGCCCAGATCCGCGCGAAGGTGAATGGCAGCTCGAGTGAGTAGATCAGAAGTCTTGGCGAGTGGGTCAGCGATCAGTTCCCAGCCAACGATGTCAAAGACCCGGGCCAACACGGCTGAGTCGGGTTGATCGTCCAGCGCTTTGCGGGTGTTTGGCTCAGCATCGATGACCTCGAATAGGTTTTGATATAGCTCAGTCTTGGACGTGCCCAAGGTGCCGCCGCGTGCTAGCAAGGACGCAGCCATGCCTAACAGTTGCGGGCTTTGCGAAATCACGGTCTTCGCCGCGTTACATTCCAACTGCTCGGTCGCCAATGCAAAGGCCCAGCCCGAATCCTCCGCCGCGCGCTTGGGGGAGGTGGCCTGTAACAACTTGGCTAGGTTCTCCGCTCCTCGCTCGGCCTCTGGAGCAATCAGCTCGTAGTGTCTCCACTCCGACAGTTCCCCAGTGTGGTACCCAATGGGGCGAGTCGTTACGATGATTCGGACGCGCGGATTGCCTGCGCTGAATTGTCGGATGCGTGTTGCCACCAGTTCTTGGTGTGCATCGCATTCGTCCAGCCCATCGCATAGCAAGACCCAGTCGGCAAGCGAACTGTCGCGGACTTGTTGGAACGGTACTCCTGATCCATCCAAGCCCAGCTGCAAAACGCTGTCGTCGAAACTGTTGCCGGCGGCGAGTCGAGCAGCGATATCCCGCAAGCGAACCTTCAGGACCGGTAGTCCATCGCGCGCATAAAGACCAGCGAGCCGGGTCATGAGCGTGCTCTTGCCCATGCCCGGTCCCCCGATCACGACGGCGCGTGTGTAGAACCGACCGATCCATTCGGCTTCTAGAGTCTTTTGTTTGTTCCAGCCCGAACGCGGGGCGCCGGAACCCGCATGATAGCGGGCCAAGGCCGCGACAGGATCAGTGGGCTCTGGCTCGCTCGGATCCGCCACACCGGCTTTGAGAGGCAGCCAAGCCTTGTCAATCGAAAGCGAGTTTTTCACACCGAGCAAAGAAAAGTGCTGGTTAGAATCGGCGACCCAGCAACTAATACGGGGGGCGACACTTGCCGGTGATGCGGCTGCACTCGCTTGCACTCCCATCCCCATCAGCATTTGAGCCAAGCCAGCTTGTTCCCACCGACCGCGTCGTTCTGTGATTGCATGCGCGTCTTGTAACAGCCGGAACCAAACGCTATCCGCTTCGGAGGCGCGGGCGAAGACACTTGCCAGGCGGGCCCGGGTCATCATTACGGAGATATGATCTGCATCCGATGCATGCACGACGTGAATACGGAGGCGGGCACACACCTCGTCCACAGGCAGCGCGGCATCGGATAGTCGTCTGAGCCATTCCAGGCCGATATCGCTCAGATTGTCGGTGCGCCCTTCACCCAGACGTCGGCAATCTGTGGCCAAGTCCGTCCAGATGGTCTTGCTCGTGTCGGGCGAAACGATGAGGACGCCGTACTGGATTGTGCCTGCGTCAAGACCAACCGCCAGCGCTTGCACGGCCTCCCACAAATTCTCGCCACGACTCAAGCCGCGCTTGACCTGCGCTTCGAGGATTTCGCCGTTTCTCAACTCAATCCGGATATCGTCACCTGGGCCGCCAGTCTCGGCCCAGATTGCCGCTGGGATATCCTCAATTAATCCATCCAGCCACCCCAGCGATGTGCCAATCAACAAGTGCCCCCCAGCGATCGCCGTTACGGCAGCCTGGAAGTTCATCCCGGACGCCGTCGCGGCGCCACCGGCATTGCGACGTGTCCGATCCTTGGAATTTTTTTTCTTTGGCTTGGTCGCCATGTATTTTCCTGTCGAGGGTCTTCGGGCTGCGTACGACGCAGTCAGATCATGATGCAACATGGAAGAGCACGCTGGCGTGCGTCATTCGTAGCACGTAAAAATCGCCGATGCGCTGGGTGTGCGCAGGCGCAGGCATAGCCGTGCTCGGGGGCATGAGCTTTCCTTCGAATGGCTCTTTCAGTATCTCTAGCTGTACGCTGGTTTGTGGTAGCCGCTAACCCTTGGGGAGGCGAACGTCTGTGTCCTGCCTCCCGTCTTCCAGAAGCTCGTCGTCCGGCTGCGCCTGGCCGTTTGGCAGAAGATTTTGTTTAGCCATCTCGGCCAGGCAGACGGCGATGTAGGCTAGCTCCTGCGTCAGTTCATCGGCCCGCCTGCGCAGGAGTCTCAGGCGCACCTCAGCGTCCTTTTTCACCTCCTCTGGAGCCTGAGCGAGCTTGGCAAGCTTCGCCACCCACTGATCGATCTTATCGTTCACTTCAACCAACAACGCCTTAGACGCAATGTCCTTCTTGAGAGGGAAAAGCTGGCATTCAAGTAGGCGAATCGCATCGTAGATTCTGACCACTTCCTTGCTGGTTTTAGAATGTACAAAGTTCAGGCTTCCCTCATCAAATGCGTGGTGTTCCTGGTTCTGGCCGGCCCAGTTCACCAGATCATTTTTGATCAGGTTGAAATGGACGGGATCGTAAGCAAGCAGCGGCTCGATCAGTGAGAAGGTTCTCTCCAGACTGACCTGAAGATATACGTTTTTCTTCAATTGAGACTTACCGAACTGAGCAGTGATCGACACCGCATTTTCCAGGCAGTACTCGATCACGATCGACTCGAACCAGATCCGGCAATAGATCAATGCCTGCCGCACGTCATAGACGCGCAATGCCTCGTGCACTTTGCCTTGAAACCCACCTGAGTGGTCGACCGCCACGATGCCTCTGTTCGTGTAGTTCAAGACGCGGCTTGTATGCTGATCGGCCTGAGGGTGCCGGTCAGCGATGATGCAGAAGCGCTCCCAGAACAAACGGTCATGTGTTGTCACGACCATCTGAGTACGCCGAAGGTAACGGTCAGAGAAAAACAGATCGATGATGTTCGACCGGTGGTCGCTATCGATCGCGTTCACGACGTCGTCGAATACAATCAATGGGAGCTTATTCTTCTCTGCCATTGCCAGCAGAAGCGAAAGGCCGAGCACACGAAGATGCCCTTCGCTCAACACCGAGAAAGCGTCCTGTACTGTGCCGTTTGCAGCGTTGATCTTGATTCGATAGCTGTCGTTGATCTTCTCGAAGCGGATAGCATCAATACGCTCATGCTCATCGTCATGATCGTTGATGGCTTTGTAGTATTCAGCCGCTTTCGTCTCGATCCCAGTAATACGTGCCTTCTCAAGGTGCAGTTTGTACTCCAGCAGATCTCGATAGAGGTTGCCGTACTCATCCTGCAACTGACGAATGAGGATATTGAATCGAGCCGTACCGGCATCATCACGTTTTAAAATGTTTCGCCGATCAATGAGGCGCGCGATCTTTTCGCCTGCAGTCTCAATCAGTTTTTTGCAGGTATTTTTGGCACCAAACAGATCTTTGATTGCATCTTGCTTCTGTTGGAGTAACTCGGCCGCTCTGCCCAGGCGGGAGACCTCCTCCGAAGCTTGCGCGAACACTTCGTCCCTCTGCTTGCAAGCCTGCAGGTAGGCCTCGATCTCGGCGGCCTCATCTCTAACAAGCGAGACGAAGTGGCTTAGCACGGATACCGCACGCGCTACTCGGTCGGTGGACGTCTGGAAGTTGGCCAGTTCGCTTTTGAGGGCGTTTAGGTGAAGACGACAAGGGATATCTAGCCGGGTGTTCTTTTCGACTCCATCAAGCCCAGTGGCCACCGCCCTGACGATTTGAAGGATCTTCTCGTCATTGCGCTGGTCAGCGGCTCTTAATCGCTCCAACCGACTTAAGGCCTGAAGCTCTTCGTCGAGCAAATCCTCGTGCATTCGTGGCGCTCCAATCACGCCCCGGCTGTCCTCGTGAATCTCCCGAATGCGCTTCACCAAGCGCGCATTCTCCTGAGCTCGCGCACTTGGTTCACGATCC
>Ga0172376_10002513_pt1 | contig 22330 bp, 18 predicted proteins | sample Lak35m_FD_121114 | JGI IMG/M metagenome (GOLD analysis project Ga0172376, IMG submission 121114) | Freshwater microbial communities from Kabuno Bay, South-Kivu, Congo - kab_092012_35m | ecosystem: Environmental > Aquatic > Freshwater > Lake | place: Democratic Republic of the Congo: South-Kivu... | reverse complement strand
CTTGGGGTCGTCTTCTACGAGGCGCAGACGCTTCGACATGGAGCTGGCATGTGCTTGGGGCCGAGCGCTCCCCGGTGGGCAAGTGGGAGCAGCAGCGACCCAGCCCATCGGAACACTCCACTCCAACCCTGGCCCCGCTGAATCCGGAAAATTCCAAGCGGCTGGCCGGGGCTCGCTGGTTCATGGCACCATTCCTGAAGCACAGCTCAACATCCTCGGGTTGAGCGAACCAATTGCGGTCTCTCTTCGTTCTAAACAAGGTCCGATCGGACGCTCTTGGTAGAGGGGCTCGCCCCCCGACCCGCAGCCCGACCGGAAAGAACATCCCACCCATCCATCGCCTCGCCGCGCCACAGCGCGCGTCCTGCGCCATGGTCGGCTAGTCTTCGATCGCTGGAACCCAAAGCCCACATGCAACACGCGCACATCCTCGCAGCCCTGCTCCTCGTCGGCGCCGTCGGCCGTGCCCAAGGACCGGGAGGAGGCGGGCTGCCCAACGTCCCCCCCACCCCCCCCGGCAACCCGATCACGGCGGCCAAGGCCAGCCTGGGCAAGGTGTTGTTCTGGGACGAGCAGTTGTCGTCCAACGACTCGGTCGCCTGTGGCACCTGCCACTCCTCGAGCGCCGGCGGCACGGATCCGCGCGCCGCCACGGCACCCGCGCGCATCCCCGGCCCCGACGGCGTGCTGAACACACCCGACGACATCGTCGGCACGCGCGGCGTGCCGCATCTCGACGCCACGCAGCAGCCGGTGTGGGACGCCTTGTTCGGGATGGACGTGCAGATCACCGGGCGTTGGAGTCCGACCACGATCACGGCCGCGTTCCAGCCGACGCAGTTCTACGACGGCCGCGCCAACGGCACCTTGGTCGATCCGGTGTCGGGCGCGATCGTCATCCCCAACGGCGCGTCGCTGGAGACCCAGATCCTGCAGCCGCCGGTCAGCGGCGTGGAGATGGGCCACGACGGCCGCGACTGGAACACGATCGCGACGAAGATCGCCGGCGCGACGCCGATGCGCCTCGCCGCCGCCATGCCCGCGGCGATGACGACCTACATCAATGGTCGCAGCTACCCCCAGCTCTTCGCCGAAGCGTTCGGCACGAGCGACGTGACGCCGATCAGGATCGCCATGGCGATCGCCACCTACGAGCGCACGTTGATCTCCAACCAAAGCCCCTTCGACGCCTTTCTGCGCGGCGTGCCCGGGGCGTTGACGCCGCAAGAAGCCGCGGGCGAAGTCGTCTTCCGCACCCAAGGACGCTGCCTAGCGTGCCACCCCGGACCGCGCGGCACGGACGACACCTTCCGCTACACCGGGGTGCGTCCGCAGAACGACGACCTCGGACGATTCAACGTGACCGGCAACCCCGGCGATCGCGGCCGGATGAAGGTTCCGAACCTCCTCAACCTGGAACTGCGCCAACGCTACTTCCACAACGGCCAGTTCACGACCATCGAGCAAGTGGTGGACTTCTACAACCGCGGCGGCGACTTCAACGCGCCCAACAAGGACCCCAACATCGTGCCGCTGGGCTTGACACCGCAGCAGCGCGCCGACTTGGCCGCCTTCCTGCGTAGGCCGTTCACCGACCCGCGTGTCAGGAACCGCACTGCGCCCTTCGACGAGCCCGTCTTGTGGTCCCAGTCGAATCGCGTGCCGCAAGTCGTGGGCGTCGGCACCGCTGGCGCCAACGGCAAGGTCCCTCGCGTGGCCGCCGTCGAGCCGGCCTACATCGGCAACGGCGCGATGAGCTTCTCGATCGTCGACGGCACGCCGGGCAAGAAGGCGATCCTGATCGTGTCGCCGACCTGGGTGGCAGGCGGCTCCGTGTTCCAGGGCGCTTTGCTGCATGTTCCGACCTCGGGCGGCACCATCGTGCGCATCGGCCCGCTGGCGGATGCTGGCGCCAACACCGGCTGGGGCCGCGCGACGTTGAACCTTCCCAGCAACCCCGCGCTCGTCGGCCAGACGCGCACGGCCCAATGGGTGGTCATCGACAATGTCTCGGCCACGCAACGCCTGGCCGCCTCGAACGCGGTGCAGTACACGATCTTCTGAAGCCGAAGCCAGCAGCGCGTAGCGCGCCCAATCGCGCCCGCGAGCGCGACCAGAACGAGGCCCCGGACGCCAAACCCGGGGCTTCGTCGTGTCGGCAGTACTCGTCTAGCGCGACTTGCGCCGCGCGGATGACTTGGCGCGTGTTCCACTCGACGGATCGACCAGCGCCAAGTCGAGCACCTCGTCGACCGTGCAAACGAAGCGGAACTCCAGCGCCGCGCGCGTCGACTTGGGCACTTCCTCCGCGTCGGCGCGATTGCGCTCGGGCAGCACCACCATGCGGATCCCGGCGGCGTGCGCTCCGAGCACCTTCTCCTTGATGCCGCCCACGGGCAACACGAGCCCGCGCAACGAGATCTCGCCCGTCATGGCCACTTCGGGCCGCACCAGCCGCCCGGAAAACAGCGAGCACAAGGCGGTGTAGAGCGCGACGCCGGCGCTCGGACCATCCTTCTGGATGGCGCCCGCGGGCAAGTGCACATGCAGGTCGTGCGTCTCGAAGAAGCGCGGATCGAAGCCCAAGGAACGACTGCGCGACTTGACCAGCGACAAGGCGGCTTGCGCGCTCTCGCGCATCACCTCGCCGAGCTGTCCGGTCAGGATCAACTGGCCCTTGCCGGGCATCGAGGTGGCCTCCACATGCAGGATCTCGCCCCCCACGGGGGTCCACGCGAGTCCCGTGGCCACACCCGGCACCGAGGTGCGCGAGCGCTGCTCGTCGGCGTGCGGCGCGGGTCCGAGGATGGCGGCGAGGTCCTTCTTGCCGATCGCGGCGCCGCGCGACTTGCCTTCGGCCACGCGCGCGGCGACGTGCCGCACGATGGCGCCGATGCGGCGCTCCAACTGCCTGACGCCCGCTTCGCGCACCCAACCCTCGAGGATCGCCTCGAGCGCGTCGCGCCCGACCTTGCAGCGTCGCTGGTCGAGCCCGTTCTCGACGAGCTGCCGCGGCAGCAAGTACCGCCGCGCGATCTCCAGCTTCTCCTCGCGCGTGTAGCCCACGAGCTGCACCACCTCGAAGCGATCGCGCAGCGGCGGCGGAACCTGCTCGAGGACGTTGGCCGTGGCGATGAACAGCACCTTGGACAAGTCGACGGGGACCCCGAGGTAGTTGTCGCGGAACGAGTGGTTCTGCTCGGGGTCGAGCACCTCGAGCAGCGCCGAGGCCGGGTCGCCGTGCAAGCCCGTGCCGAGCTTGTCGATCTCATCCAGCATGAAGACGGGATTGCGGCTCTGCGCCTGCTTCAAGCCGGCCACGATCTTGCCGGGCAGCGCCCCGACGTAGGTGCGGCGATGGCCGCGGATCTCGGCCTCGTCGTGCACGCCACCCAGCGAGACGCGCACGAACTTGCGTCCCATGGCGCGCGCGATCGAATGACCCAGCGAGGTCTTGCCGACGCCGGGTGGGCCGACGAGGCACAAGTTGGCGCGCTTGCCCTCGGGCGCCAACTTGCGCACGGCCAAGTACTCGAGGATCTGGCGCTTGACCTTCTCGAGGCCATGATGGTCGGCATCCAGGATGGCGCGCGCCGCAGCGATGTCGATGCTGTCGGTGGTCGACTGCTTCCACGGCAGCTCGACCATCGTCTCGAGCCACGAACGCAACGATCCCTGCTCGGCCGCGCCCTCGGGCAGGCGCGCGAGGCGCGCGAGCTCTTTCTTGGCTTCCTTCTCCACCTCGGCCGGCATGCCGCACGCCGCCAGCTTCTGCGCCAGCTCCTCGTGCTCGCCGTTCTCGCCGACGCCGAGCTCCTTGTGGATCTGCTTGAGCTGCTCGCGCAAGTAGTACTCGCGCTGCGCCTTGTCGAGCGTGCCCTTGGTGCGCTCGCGGATCTGCTGCGACAGGCGCAGCACCTCGACCAGGTGCGCGAGGCGCGTCGACACCTTGGCGAGCCGCTTGGCGACGTCGAGCGTGGCGAGGATATCCTGCTTCTCCTGCAGCGGCACGTCGAGGAAGGTCGTCACCATGTCGGCGAAGAGCGCCGGCGAAGGCACCGCCATCAACACGTTGGCGAGGTCCTCGGGCGCGCCCGGCGACAACTGCAGCACCTCGCGCGCCTGCTCCTTGAGCGCCAGGAAGCGCGCCTCGTCCTTCTCGGCGGGCGGCGCCTTGGACTCCTCCTCCAGGCGCTTGATGCGCGCGGCGAGCGTCTTGCCGCGGTCGACTAGTTCCACCAAGGCGAAGCGCTGCTCGCCTTGGCAGATCAGGTGCAGCTTGCCGTCGGGCGCCAGCATGTGGCGCACGATCTCCGCCACCGTGCCGATGTCGTGCAAGTCGTCGCGGCGCGGCTCCTCGATCTTCTCATCCTTCTGCAGGACGAGCGCCAAGGGCTCCTTGCGCCGCACCGCTTCCATGACGGTGTCGATCGACTTGGGACGCGACACCACGACCGGCAGCACCACGCCCGGGAACAGCACCATGTTGCGCACAGGCACGAGCGCCAAGGTCTCTTCGCGCGCAGGCGCGCTCGCGCGCGGCAAGCCGACTCCGGGGGGCGAGAGCGGCGGCGGGGCTTGTTCCGCGGCGGCGCGACCATCGTCGCTTGGCGTCTTCCTCGAGGGCTTCTTGTCCATCGCGACCATCCTTGCTTGCGGCGGACCGCGCGTCCATGCGCCCGCGGGCGCAGGAACACGCGCTCGCGCGCCAAGCGTGCTCAGCGGCCGTCGTCGACGACGCGTCGCGGCTCCAAGGCCACCACCCGCCCGGGGAAGGGAGCCTCGCGCGGATCCCACAGGAGCGGCGCGTAGCCCGGCGCGTCGAAGCGCAGGAGCTCGGGCCAATCATCCGCGCGCAGCTCGACCTTGCCGTTCCCGTCGCTCGCGCCCACCAGGCGCGAACCATCGCGCACCTGCACGCCTTGGAGGGCTCGTCCGGTGGCGCGATCGATGCAGGCGAGATCGCGCTGGAAGCCGCGCACCAGATCGAAGCGCAACGGCCCCCACTGACCCGACTCCTCCAAGGCATCGGAGAGACGGCCCTCAATGGTCACGTAGCCGGGCGCTTCCACCGCGTAGCGCAGGTCGTCGCGCTCCTTCCAATAGAGGGTCGCAACTCCGCTCGGAGCGCCATGGCGTTGCATGGCGTGTCCACCGCGCGCCAAGTGATCGCCGGGATGGTGCAACACGATGCTGGCGCGGCGCACTTCCTTGCCGCTCTGCGCATCGAGCACGACGCAAGCCATGCTGCGCGCGGCGAGGCGCGCGCGGCGAACGACCGCCAGTCCCGAGGTGCCGAAGGGCAGCGTCGAGGCGGTCGGATCGTAGATGTCGTCGCCATAGCCGCCCCCGATCGCCAAGTGCACCTCGCGCGCGGGCCGCGCCCAGAAGGCGAAGGCGCCATTGTCGCCGGTGACCAGCTCGACAGGCTCCTCGTCGCCGCTTTGGGCGCGCACGGTGACGCCCGGCAGCGGATAGCCCAGTTCATCGACCACCGCGCCCGACGCGGCGAGCCGCAGGCCGCCCACACCCAGCACGAACTCGACCTCCTTGCTGGCTCCACGCGGCAGGTCGAGCGTGCGCGAAAGACTGCGGCCCGTCAAAGGATGGGTGGCGGTGACCGTCCAGCACGCGGCGCGCAAGGGCGCCACCAACGCTTCGCCGGCTCCGTCCGTGACCACTTGGCGTCCGCGCAGCACGACTCCACCATCTTCGCACGCCACCGACAGCGACACGTTGGCGACCGGCCTGCCCTCTTCGTTGCGCGCGCGGATCGTGAGCATGCCGGCGGGAAACAAGTCGAGCCGTCGCGCGCGGGCGCCGAAGGGACCTTCGATGGAGAGCAGGTCGCTGACCCACGCGCCTTCGTGTTCGGCCTCGACCAGCCAGACGCGATCGAGCGGATCACCACCAAAATGCGCGAAGCGCGCCCGCCCCGCGAAGTCCGTGGTCTCGAGATCGCGCACCTCGACGCGCAGTTCGCCTTCGCGTCCACGCGAGCCGCGCGTCAAGGTCACGGCGGCGCCCGCGGCGGGCCCGCCTTCCGGCATGAGCACATCCACCTCGAGCACTTCGTCCGGAGCGCGCGCGGCGAGTTCGAGCGACTGCGTGGAACTGCCGGCGGCGAAGCGCCGCAGCAAGAACTGCGGCGGCTCGAGCTCGAAGCGCGCGCGCAAGCGCAAGACGTCCGGGTTCGCCTCGTGCATCACCGAGACGATCCCCGGGGCCAGCTCGGGCTGCGTCTGGAAGCGTCCCTCGTCGTCGGTCGTCGCGTGCACGACCACTGGGCGCGTCGAAAGGAAGGCCAGCTTCATCCCCGGCACAGGCGCACCCGTGCGCTGGTCGCGCACGATGCCGCACACGGCCACGGTCGTTTCGGGCGGAGGAGGCGGCAAGCCGGCGCTGCGACCACCACCACCATCCGAAGCGCTCGCGTCGAGCATGGCGCGGGGCAGCGTGGTCGCGGCCGGGGTGGCATCCAACGCGAAACCAGGACGCAAGCCGCCCTCGTCGAGCTCGAGCACGCCTGCATCGAGGCCGGCGGGCGACGATGCGGCGCGGCGGGACCAACCCCACCATGCCCCGGCAACAGCGAGCAGCGCGACCAGCCAGCCGAGGGCGGCGGCGCGCGAGGTCCGCTGGTTGGCGATGGTCAGTCGCCTCCTGGCGCGACGCCAAAGCGCGCCACGAAGCCGTTGTTCTCGTCGTGTCGCGCGAAGTGCATCGCGGCGTTGGTCACGCGGAACTCCTCGCACAGCAGCACGAGCGGTCCCTCGACCTCGCCCAGTGGGCGGTACCAGACTTGCTGCGGCATCTTGCAGCAGGCGCGATCAGGCATGGCCAAGGCCGCCAAGCGCGCCACTCCAGGCACGCGCACTTCGACCGCGTCGCCTGCGTCGTGGATCGACAGATCGCGGACTTCGACGGCGGACAGCTCCAAGCTGCGTGAACCAAGGTGCCTGCGCGCCGCCAAGAGCAGCGCCGCTTCCTGCGCGGCGCCGCGCGGCGCATCCACGTACACATGCGCGCGCGCCACGAGCGACTCGTCTTCGAGGTTGGCGTCCGCGGCGAGGACGAAAGCCAACGACGCGCCGGCGAGGCTCTCGCCGGCCAGCGACCCGCCATCGAAGCGCAGCGCCACGAGCGCCTCGCGCCCGGCAGTCGCGGACTCGCCACCGTAGTGGCAAGCCCCCGCGTAGACGCTCGCTGTACGAGCTTCCACATGCAAGCCAAACGGGGCGGCGTCGGGCTCGGCGTGGGACAGTGCGGGCAAGAGGCAGAGCAGGGTGCTCATCGGGCTGCGTGGCTCGTAGGGGTTGGATGCTCCAGCAGTCTAGCGCAGGCTGGACTCAGCGGATGGGTTCCCAGCATGTCCGATCGGAGCGACACTCCGCGGGGCCCACCAAGTCGCGGTCGGGCCCCATGGCGGAACGGGTCTTCTGGCACCAGGTGTGGCAGCTGGCGTCGAGATAGTCTTCGTCGACCAAGGCCAAGCGGGCTCGCAGCAGGTACTTCTTGCTGGCCAGCTCGCGGCAATAGGGCGTCAAGGCGCCGGCGGCGAGCGCCTTCTCGTCCAAGGCAGGCGGCCCCGCGAGACCTGCATCCGGCCGATCAGCTTCGCGCCGATCAGCTTCGCGGGACGGGTCGGCGCCCATCTCAAGCCAACCCGCGCAGGACGCGCGTCAGGATGCCCTTGGCCAGCGGGATCTTGTAGCCGTTCTCCGACAATGGCTCGGCGCCACGCAGCGCCTCGTCGCAAGCCGCCGCGATCACGGCCTCGTCGAGCGCCTTGCCCACCAGCAGGGCCTCGGCCGCCGGCACGCGCCAAGGAATGGGCGCGACTCCGCCCAAGGCGATGCGCGCGCGCTTGACCTTGCCCGCGTCCTTCTCGATCGCGGCGCAGACGGAGGCGAGAGCCCAGTCGTAGGAGGCGCGCTCCTTGAACTTGCTCCACGCGCTGCCACGCGCCAAGGCGTCGAGCGGCACCTGCACCTCGACCAGGATCTCGTCGGGCTTGAGGATCGTCTCCTTCAAGATCGAGCCTTCGGAGGGCAACGTGAAGAAGCGCTCGACGGGCGTCGTCTGCAGGCCCTTCTTCGTGAGCACGACGACCGAGGCGTCGAGCGCCGCGAGCGCGGTGGCGAGGTCGCTCGGGTGCACGATGTAGCTCGGACCGCCGCCGAAGATGGCGTTGTACTTGTTGCGGCCCGAGTAGCTGAAGCACTCGGCGCCGCCCTTCTTGATGCACTTGGCCTCCTCGAGCCTGTAATAGGCGCAGCGCGGCCGTTGGCACAAGTTGCCGCCCAGCGTGCCCACGCTCCTGATCTGGGGCGAGGCCACGCTCGCGGCGGCCTGCGCCAGCGCCGGGGCCCGCTCGAGGATGCCGGGATGGGCTTCGATGGCGGACAAGGTCGCCAGCGCCCCCATCCGCAGCAGGTCGCCCTCGACCAGGATGGCGTCCAGGCCTGGCACGCCCTTGAGGTTGACCACCACCTCGGGCTCGGCGAGGTGTTCCTTGAGCTCTGTCAAGAGATCTTGACCACCGGCCAGCAAGGCGGCCTTGCTGCGCCCACGGCGATCCATCGCGTCCGCCAGCGCCTCGAGGGCGCCGTCGAGCGTCGTGGGGTTGACCAGCGTGAAGGACTTCATGTCGAGAAACCTCGCTCGAAAGTGCGGGGATGGCCGGAGGAACCAGCGCGCCTCAGGAGACCTTGCCCAGCGCCGCCAACACCTTGTCGGGAGTGCAGGGCAAGCTGCGGATGCGCGCGCCGCAGGCGTTGTGGATGGCGTTGGCGATGGCCGCGCCGCCGGGGACGATCGGCGCCTCCGACATGCCGATGGGCGCGCGTCGATCCTCGTCGTCGAGCACCACGGTCATCTTCGGGATCTCCAAACTGTGCGGCAGCTTGTAGTCCTCGAAGCACGGGTTCAGCTGGAGGCCGAGGGCCGGGTCGACCACGCGCTCCTCGAGCAAGGCGTAGCCGAGCGCCTGCACCATGCCGCCGTTGATCTGGCTGCGCGTGGCGGCGCGGTTCAAGCACAGCCCCACGTCCTGCATGCAGGCCATGTGCAGCACGCGCACGCGTCCGGTCAGCGTGTCGACCTCCACCTTGGCCGCCTGGGCGCCGTGCACGCCGTTGGCCTGCAGGTGCGCCTGCCAGGTCCCCTTGGCGCGCAAGCCCGCTTCCGGCAGGGCGGCGCAGGCCTGCTTCCACGACAACTTGCGGCCGCCCGCGGCGGCTTGCACATGACCGTCGGCGAACACCACATCCGCGGACGTGCATCCCAAGAGCGGCGCCAGCACCTCGGCGAAGGCTTGCCGCGCGTTCCAGGCGGCGTGCTTGACGGCCGGGGCGAGGCTGGCGGTGGTGACGCTGCCGCCCGAGCCATTCGCGTTGCCGAGGCGCGTCGAGCCGATCTTGGCCACGACGGCGGACAACGGCAGGCCCAGCTCCTCCGCGGGGATGGCGGCCACGTAGGTGCGGACTCCGGTGCCGAGGTCCTGGCTGCCGACCGCGGAGGTCACCGAGCCATCGCGCTCGATGGCGATCTCGACTTCGCACGCCGGTCCGCCGCCGCCGCCCCAGCGCGAGATGGCGAAGCCGATGCCCACGCAGAGCTCGTCCTTCCCCGACCCGGGGCGCGTGCGGTTCGCGTGCTCGAACCAACCGACCTCGCGCGCCACGCGCTCGAGCTGGCGATGCCACACCTTGTCGTCGAGGTTCGCCTTGCGCACCTCCAGCAGGTCCAGCCCGGCCGCGTAGGCCAGCTCGTCGAGCAGCGATTCGGTGGCGAAGCTGGCTTGCGGATGTCCGGGCGCGCGCATGGCGCGCGACGCGTCGAGGTTCGTGCGCACGCCGGAGATCTCGCTCCAGGACTCGGCGCACTTGTAGATGTAAGGCAAACCCGACAACGACCCGTCGCCCAAACCCCCGTGCTTGTGGGCGCGCGCCGCGAATCCGACGAGCACTCCGGCGGAATCCATGCCGCCGGAGGCCTCGATGTGCGAGCCCGAGCGGTTGCCCGCCATGCGAAACTCGTCCTTGCGCGTCAGCATGAGGTGCACGGGACGCCGCAGGCCCTTCGACAAGCGCGCCGCGGCCTCGCCCTCGATGCCGAAGCCGAACTTGCTGCCGAAGCCGCCGCCCATGTGCTCGACGACGCCGACCACGTTGGCCTGCTTCAGCTCGAGGATCTTGGCCGCGTCGCCCGCGAAGCCGAAGGTGACCTGGGTGCTGCAATGCACGGTGGCTGCGTCGCCACCGCGCCAGTCGACGACGGCGCCATGGGTCTCGAGGCAGGCGTGGTGCACGACAGGCACGGTGTAGGTGGCGGACACCTTGAACTGCGCGGCTTCGATGGCCGCGCGCGCCTTGGCTTCCTCGCCGCGCACGGAGGGCTTGCTTTGGTTGCCGCGACGGCCGACCTGTGGAGCGTCGGGCTTGAGGGCCGACTCCCGGTCGAGCACGGCCGGCCGCGCCTCCCACTCGAAGACGATGGCGCGCAGGCAATCCTCCGCTGCCTCGCTGCTCTCGGCCGCCACGGCCGCGATGGGCTGGCCCAGCCAGCGCGTCTCCTCGGCCTCGAGCACTTCGTGCGCGAGGTAGCCCTTGACGGCCTTGCAGGCCGCGAAGTCCAGCCTGGCGATCTTCAGCGCGGCGACCGGAGCCAACAGCAGCCGCGCCCAAGCCATGCCCGGCGCGCGCACATCGTGCGTGTAGACCGCGCGTCCAGAAACCTTGACAGGTCCGTCGACGCGTTGGAGCTCCTTGTCGAGCACCTTGAGCGTCTCGCGCGCGCCCCACTCGGGACCGCCGGCATCCTCGACCTCGATCTCGACCTCCTGCTCGATGCCATCGACGACCTTGGTGGCCTTGATCTTCTTCGTGCGCTTGGGCTTGGGCGCGGGGTCCTGCGCGGGAGCCAGTAGCGAGGCGTCCGGATACCCGGCGCCGGGGAAGGGCGGGGTCGCGCTCACTTGGCGCCTCCTTGCACGACGGACAGCGCCGCCTCGAAGACATGCGGCTGCGTGCCGCACCGGCACAAGTTGCCGGCGCAGGCCGCCTTGATGCGCTCGAGGTCCGCCTTGGGATGGTTCTCGAGGCAATGCGTGATCGCCATGACGAAGCCCGGCGTGCAGAAGCCACACATCGAGGCGTCCTTCTCGCAGAAGGCGCGCTGCACGGCGGACAACTCGTCTCCCTGTTGCAACCCTTCCACCGTGCGCACGTCCTTGCCGCGCGCGTCGACGGCGAGTTGCAGGCAGCCGTACACGAGCTTGCCTCCCACGATCATGCTGCACGCGCCGCAATTGCCGCGATCGCAAACCAGCTTGGAACCGGTCAAGGGCGGGTTGGCGCGGTTGCGCAAGGCGTCGAGCAGCGTGGTGCGCGGCTCGACCTTGAGCTTCTGCTTGGCGCCGTTGATCGACAACTCGATCTCCACCTCGCCCGAGAGCGTCTCCGCCGCGGAAGCGACGGGCGCGGCGAGCGCGCTCGACGATTGCGCGCCCAGCACCGCTGGCACGACCAGTCCGGCCGCGGCCGCGCTGGCGGAAGTACGCATCAAGTCGCGGCGGCTGGGCGCGAAGCGCGCGGCTCGACCTGTCTCGTTGGAAGCGCTGTCGTGTGCGTCCGTCTCGGGACGCGCGTCGTGGCCGCTCATGCGGAGGATTCCTGGAGGGTGCTTCTGGGCCGCGCCATCGGCCGGCGCACCTCGATCCTACGCAGGCGACCCCGCGTCGGAGAAGGGGTCTGCCGCGCTTCTTCCACGGCGTGCGTCGATGGAGATCGACACGGTCGTGCTCCCTGCCCTCGAAGACGAGCGGCAACAGGCCCCCGAGCACCGACTGCACGACCCCGTCGCCTTTCCTAGCGCGTCCTGCCTCGCGGGTTCGACAGCACCCCCATGCTTTGGGTACATCGTGGGCCCGGGTCGGTCGCGTGGCTGGTCCGGCTTCCCGTCCACAACCTGCCAAGCCGCGTTCCTCGTCGAGGCGACTGTCCCGCCCGAGCGATTGGACGCGCATCGGATGCCGTGTCGCATCGCCCCTACCTACCGTGGTCCCTCGCGGTCGCCGGCCTCGTCGCCTGCGTCGCCCTGCTCGTCGCCTTCCGTCCGGTCGATGAGAAGCCGCCTCTGCGCTTCAGCGGCATCCCGAACCAGAACACGACCGAGCTGAACGAGAAGTACAAGCCTCTGGCCGAGCACCTGGCCAAGGAGCTGGGAGTCAAGGTCGAGTACGTGCCGTCGGTCGACTACAACGCCTCGGTCGACGCCTTCAAGAACGGCGACCTGCAACTGTGCTGGTTCGGCGGCTACACCGGCGTGCAGGCGCGCGAGGCGGTCAAGGGCGCCAAGGCGATCGCGTGCGGCAAGCGCGACCCGGCGTTCAAGAGCTACTTCATCGCGCACAAGGACTCCGGGCTCCAGAAGTCGGCCGAGTTCCCGCTGGCGATGAAGGGCAAGACCTTCACCTTCGGCTCGGCCCAATCGACCTCGGGACGGCTCATGCCCGAGTACCACATCCGCAAGCAAACGAAGCTCTCGCCGAAGGACTTCTTCGGCGCCGAGCCGAACTACTCGGGCTCGCACGACAAGACGATCGAGCTGGTCGCCGCCAAGTCCTTCGACTATGGCGTGGTCGACTACACCGTCTACGAGAAGCGCGTCGCCGAGAAGAAGATCGATCCGGCCCAGGTCGTGGTCGTGTGGGAGACGCCGCCGTACGCCGATTACAACTTCACCGCGCACCCCGTGCTCGAGGATCGCTACGGGAAGGGCTTCACGGAGCGGCTCCAGAAGGCGCTGGTGGCGATCACCGACGAGAAGCTGCTGGCCGCCATGGACCGCAAGGACGGCTTGATCACCTGCGACGACAAGTTGTTCGACGACTTGAAGAAGACCGCCAAGGAGATCGGGCTCCTGCGTTGAGCCCGTCCCCACCTTGACCGGCTGCACCTTCGAACTGCGCGACGCGACCCTCGCCCATCCCGGGATCGTCGCGCTCGCCGGCGCGCGACTCTTCATCGCCGCCGGCGAGCGCGTGGCGCTCGTGGGACCGTCGGGTGCGGGCAAGACCAGCTTGCTGCGCCTGCTCGGCGCAGCGGCGCGCGCCAGCTCGGGTTCCGTGCTGGTCGATGGCCGCGACTTGGCCGCGTTGCCACCCGAGGACTTGCGGGCGGTGCGCGCGCGATTGGGCTTCGTGCACCAGGACCACGCCTTGGTGCCCAACCTGCGCGCGATCTCCAACACCCTGCTCGGGCGCGTGGGCTCTCAAGGGCTGTTGGCATCCCTCAAGAGCGTCTGGTGGCCCTCGCGCGCCGAGGAAGAGTCGGTGCACGCGCTCTTCGTGCGCGTTGGGATCGGCGATCGACTCTTCCAGCGCGTGGACACCCTCTCCGGAGGAGAACGCCAACGCGTGGCCATCGCGCGCGCACTGCACCAGGCTCCGGGCGCCTTGCTGTGCGACGAACCGGTGGCCTCGGTCGATCCGGCGCGCGCGCGGGACACCTTGGCCCTGTTGCGTTCGCTCTCGCTCGAACGCGGCTTGACCCTGGTGGCCTCGCTGCACGACTTGTCGTTGGCCAAGGAGCACTTCGATCGACTCGTCGGGCTGCGTCGCGGCCGCATCGTCTTCGACGCCCCGGTCGCGTCGGTGCGCGAAGGCGACCTCGCCACGCTGTACCAGCTCGACGCGGACGAAAGGTCCGACCTTGCCTCCGTCGGCGCGTGAGGTGCCGCGCCGACGGCCCGGCTTGCGCGCGGGCTTGGCGCTGCTGCTCCTGGTGCTGGGCCTCGCCGCCGCCGTCGCGTTGGATCTGTCCCCCGCTGGACTGGCACCCAAGGAAGGCGGACTGCGACTCCTCGGCGAGTTCCTCTCGCATGCTTGGGCGCCGGCCCTCGACTACGAGGCCACTCCGCCCGAAGGCGCTCCATCCATCCTCGCCAAGGCCTTGGAGGCGGCGCGCCGCACGATCGTGTTCGCCGCGGCGGGCATGAGCCTCGCGCTCGTCATCGGCTTGGTGCTGGGCTACTTCGCCTGCGCCGCATGGTGGTCCGACGATCTCGCGGGCGGTCGAAGCGGAACGACGAGGAGGCTGCGGCGACTCGTCGGCCCGGCTCTGTGGACCACGGCGCGCACGCTGGTCGTTGTGTTGCGCAGCGTGCACGAGTTGCTGTGGGCCGTGCTGTTCCTCGCCGCGCTGGGCCTGAACAGCGCCACGGCCGTGCTCGCCATCGCCCTGCCCTATGGCGGGACGCTGGCGAAGGTCTTCGGCGAACTCGTGGATGAGGCGCCGCGCGACGGCTCGAACGCCTTGCGCCAGATGGGCGCGCGCGGCGCCCAGACCTTCCTGCTGGGCCTCGTACCGCGCGCCTTGCCCGACATGTGCGCCTACGCCTTCTACCGTTTCGAATGCGCCATCCGCAGCTCGGCGGTGCTGGGCTTCTTCGGCTTCGAGACCCTGGGCTTCGCCATCAAGCAGAGCTTCGAGAACTTGCACTACGGCGAGGTGTGGTTGTACTTGTGGACCTTGTTCGCGCTGGTCGCCGTGGTCGAGCTGTGGAGTTCGCTGGTGCGCCGGAGGTTCGTCGCTTGAAGACGCTGGCGGAACTGCGGCGCTCGCAGCCGCGCGATCGCGCCGTGCGCGCCACGCTCGCGATCCTCGGCGCGCTCGTCGTCCACGCCTGGACTTGCGGCGACATCGCCCTCGACGACTTCGACCTCGAACGCCGCGCCGCCAACCTCAAGCGCTTCCTGAGCGTCGATCTCGCTCCGTGGCCGCTGCGCGAGGGCGAGCACGGCCTTGGCGCGCATCTAGCCTGGGCCGGCGACCTGGCCCTGCGCCACGGCCTAGAGGGCGCGTGGCGCACGCTGTGCCTCGCCATGGTGGCCATCGTGCTCGCCGCCATCGCGGCTTGGAGCCTCTCGTGGTTCGCGGCCTCGAGCGTGGCCGCCGCACGCCCCTTCCTCGACGCCTTTGGCGGTGGAGGCCGTGCATGGTGGCTGGTGCGCGCGCCGACCCGGCTGGGCTTCGTGTTCCTGCGCGCCATCCCGGAGTATGTCTGGGCCTTCCTCCTGCTGGCGACCCTTGGCCCCGGCGCCTGGCCGTTGGTGCTGGCACTCGCCATCCACAACGCGGGCATCCTCGGACGCCTCTCGGCCGAGACGCTCGAGAACCTGCCGCCGCGTCCGCTGCAGGCGGCGCGAGGCTTGGGTGCGACGCGCTCGCAGGTGGCCCTGCTCGCGGCGGCGCCGCTCTCCTTCTCGCGCTTCCTGCTGTACGTCTTCTACCGCTTCGAGACCTGCGTGCGCGAGGCGACAGTGCTCGGGATGCTGGGCGTGGTGTCGCTCGGGTACTGGATCGAGGACGCGCGCACGAAGCAGTACTACGACGAGATGGCGCTCTACTTGTGCTTCGGGGCGCTCCTCGTGCTCGTTGTGGACCTGCTCTCCGCCGTGGCGCGCCGCGCCCTGCGGCGCCACGGCTGAAGCCTGCGCCATCCCACCACGCACGGCGAATCCGGCCTGCCTCGGGATCGACGCGCTCTGGACGCGTATCCTGCTCGCCATGGGACTCGTCCGACTCGAAGGCGTCCACAAGACCTATCCGCGCGGCAAGGTGCGCGCGTTGGATGGACTGTCGGTCGAGCTCCCGCACGGGCCGGTTGGACTCCTCGGGCCCAACGGCGCGGGCAAGACCACCTTGCTGAAGATCCTGCTCGGACTGCTCGCTCCCGACCAAGGCGTGGTCGATGTCGCCGGCCACAGTCCGTCCACGCGCGAGGGGCAACTGCGCCTGCGGCAACTGGTGGGCTACATGCCCGAGAGCGACTGCCTGATCCCGGGGCAGACCGGAGTCGAGACCATGGTGCTCTTGGCGCGCTTGTCGGGCTTGTCGGAGAAGGACGCGCTTTCGCGCACGCATGAAGTCCTCGACTACGTGGGCCTGGAAGAGGCGCGCTACCGCCCAGTCGAGGGTTGGTCCACGGGGATGAAGCAGCGCTTGAAGCTCGCCCAGGCGCTGGTCCACGACCCCGAACTGGTGTTGCTCGACGAACCGACGAACGGGCTCGATCCTGCGGGGCGCAGGCACATGCTCGAGCTGGTCGCCGACCTCGGTCGCGTGCGCAAGAAGAGCCTGCTCGTCTGCACGCATCTCCTGGCCGACATCGAGCGCACCTGCGACCACGTCGTCGTGCTGTCCAAGGGGCGCGTGCTCAGCTCCGCGCCGACCAATTCCATGATCGGCGGAGATCTCCGTCGCGTGCGCGTCGCCGTGCGCGGAGACGCCCGAGCTCTGGCGCAAGTGCTCGAGCGCCGCGGCCATGCGTGCTCGTCGCTCGACGAAGGCCGCTTCGAAGTCCAACTGCAGGACGAGGACGCCGACGTGCTCTTCGAGGCGGCGCGCGACGCCGGCGCCATCCTGCTGGCCGTGGAGCCAAAGCGCGGTTCGCTGGAACAGACCTTCCTCGACGCCCTCGCGGCGCAGGAGGCGGGTGCATGAACCGCGAGACGCAGGCCAGCCCCACGCGGGCGGAGATGCACGGCGGCGCGTGGCGGCCGTGGAGCGGCGAACGCCAGCCCGCGCGCCTGCGCGCCGCCCCCATCATCCGCGCTGGATTGCGCATCGCGCTGCGCAAGAAGCTGCCGCTGGTCCTGTTGTTCCTGCCGCCGGTGGTGGCGACGATCATCTTCAGCTTCGTCGTCTACACCGTGGCGGCCCTGGCCCAAGGCATGGCGCCGGCTGGACTGGGCGGGGCGGGTGGCGCCATGGGCCAGGCCTTGGGCGGCGGAGGCGGCGCAGGAGACTTCGTCAAGCAGCTCGTGCGCGTGCGCGAGATGATCGTCGGCTTCCACTTGTCGACGGACTTCTTCTCCGTGCTGCTCATGGCCTGGTTCGGCGCCGGACTGCTGGCCGAGGACAGGAAGAGCGGAGCGCACCTCTTGTACTTCGCTCGGCCGTTGACGCGCTTCGACTACTTGCTGGGCAAGTTCTGCATCGTCGCCGTGTTCGGCGTGCTGGGCTCGATCCTGCCGGGCCTCGTGATCATCTCCGTCGCCGTCGCCGCCAGTCCGGACTGGAGCTTCCTGCAGCAAGAAGGCTCCCTGGTGTGGAAGACCTTCTTGTTCGGTGGAGCGTGGACGCTGGTCGTGTCCTCGCTGGTCCTCGCCGTGTCCTCCCTCTCGACCCGCAAGAGCTACGCGCTCGCCGGGGTCTTCGCGTGGTTCATGTTCAGCGGCGCCACGGCGCTGCTCTTGTCGCGCTTGCTCAAGGACCGCGATTGGCTGGCGTTGTCTCCCGTGCAATGCGGCGTGCGCATCGCCGAGGACCTGTTCGACATGCGCCTCGGCGTGCGCGACTGGAACACGCCGCTGGCCTGGACGGCATGGGGACTGCTGGTGGCCCTTTCGTGGGCCGTGATCTGGTGGCGCACGCGCCGCCTGGAGGTCGTGTGACGCAAGCCGAATCCAGCGCACCCGTCGTGCGCGCCAAGGACCTGGCGCGCTTCTACGGCGATGTCGTCGGGGTGTGCGACCTCTCGGTCGACATCCCGCGCGGCACCGTCGGCCTCCTGGGCCCCAACGGAGCCGGCAAGTCGACCTTCCTCAAGCTCCTCGCCGGCGAACTCCAGCCTTCGCGCGGTTCGATCGAGGTGCTGGGCGCACCGCCCTTCGCCAACCCGAGCGTGCATGCGCGGCTGGGCTTCTGCCCCCAGCAGGACGCGTTGTGGGACGACATGACGGCCGTGGAATTCGTCGAGTTCCTGCTGCGCTTGTCCGGCCGCGAGTCGCTCGCGGCACGCTCGGCGGCGCTCGCGGCGCTCGAGCGCGTGCAGCTCGTCGACGCCAAGGACCGCCGGCTCGGTGGCTTCAGCAAGGGTATGCGCCAACGCGTGCGCATCGCGCAAGCCATCGCGCACGAACCCGAACTCGTGGTGCTCGACGAGCCCCTGACCGGGCTCGACCCGCTGGCGCGCCACGCCACGCTGGAGCTGTTCCGCCAACTCGCGGCCGAAGGCGCCAGCGTGCTGTTCTCCACGCACGTGCTGCACGAAGTCGAGGCACTGACCCAGGACGTGGTGCTGTTGCACAAGGGACGGCTGCTGGCGCGCGGGAAGATCGCCGCCATCCGCGCCTTGCTCGATCGACATCCGCGCCGCTACTCCATCCGAGCGCGCGACTCGCGGCGCTTGGCGCGCGAGTTGGTCGGCTTGGAGGGCGTCGAGTCCGTGCAACTGAAGACGGACGGCCTGCTGGTGGTGGCCACGCGTCGCCCCGAGATCTTGCTGGAGGCCTTGCCCGGAATCGCCAGCGCCGCGCGCGCCGGCATCGCCTCGTTCGAGTCGCGCGACGAAGGCTTGGAAGCCGTGTTCGACTACCTGATGGGAGGTGCACCGTGAAGCTCGGCCTGTGGGGCGCGAGCCTCTTGATCGCATCGACGCAACTGTCGCTCTTGGCGCGCTCGCGCCGCGCTTGGGCCGCCACGGGCTTGTTGCTCTTGCCGGCCTTGATCGCGTGGCTGGTGGCGGCCGCCAACGACAAGGTGACGCCCTCGGGCTTGTCCACCATGCTTGGTTGGCATGCGCTGCTGGGCGTCTCGGTGCCGCTGGCCTCGTTGCTCCTCGGGGTGGCCGTGATCGCCGAGGAAGTCGAGGACCGCACGATCACCTACCTGCTGCTGCGCCCGGTCCCGCGCGCGTCCCTGCTCCTCGGTCGGCTGGTGCCGGCCGTGTTGTGGCTTTGGGCGAGCTGCGCGACAGGGACCGCCTTGCTCGTCGCCGCCGCGGCCACCGCCCGTGGCTCGGACGCCGGAGTCTCCGACGGGACGCGCCTGCCCTTGTTGCTGGCGGCGTGCGCGGGAGTCGCCACCTACACCGCGCTGCACGCGGCGTTGGGCGTGTGGGTCAAGCACGCCATGATCGTCGGCCTCGCGTACTCGTTCACCATCGAGGGCTTCCTCTCGAACCTCCCCGGGCGGAACCAATCGCTGACGATCCAACACCACCTGCGCAGCCTGGTCGCGGGCACGGGAGACGACGCGTGGCAGCGCATCGACGGCTTCGGCTCGACCGAGTGGAACCCGTTGTTCGACGCGGCGCTCGTGCTCGCGCTGGTCGTGCTGGTCGCGTGCATCGCTGGCGCGTGGCGGTTGGCCCGACGCCAGTTCGAACTACCGGCCTAGTTCCCCACGCGCTCCGCGCCGGCGCGACCAGCCGGCGTGGAGGTGCGTTGGTACAAGACGCGGCGCACGACGACTTCGCCGCCATCCTTGGCCGCTCCAAACCGCTCGAGCAGCAACTCGCCCGGTTGCAACGCGCGCAAGCGGCTGCGCGAGCGCAGCACGGAGCCATCCTGTCCGTCGACGACCTCGAGCACGAAGCGCACGCCGCCCTCGAGCGAGCCTTCGCCGCGCGCCAAGCCCACGCCGGTGGACAAGTCGGTGGCCATCGACCATTGCCATTCGCGCGCCACCTTGTCGTAGGCCAGGAAGCCCAGCGACTCGCGCGGACCGCCGGGCAAGTCTTGCACCTCGCGCCATTGGAGGTAGCGCCCGCCGAGGATCATCCGCAGTTCGGCGCGCCCCTCGTGCGGCTTGCCGACGGTGCGGCCTTGCTCGTCGAGCGCGACGGACACGAGCTTCCAATCACCCGCCAAGGTCGCGAGCTTGCGGTGCGCCTCGATCGGCCGCGTGGCGGCGTCGGTCGCCGCCACGAGCGCGGCGAGGTCGGTCGGCGCGGGCTGGGCGGCCGCAGCGGCCGGCTTGGGGGCTTGTGGCGTGGAACTGCAGGCCGCGAGCCATCCAAGCAGGCCGACGAGTCGACTTGCGCACGCGTGATGGGCGGCGCGACGACTCACGGTTGCACCGCCATGCGGAAGGCGATCGAGGGCCAACCTTCCTGGTTCGTGAAGCTCGCGACATCGACGGGCCCGAAGCCGTAGCGCACGGCGAGCACTCCGCTCGGCAGGCTCGCGCCATGCAACAGGATCTCGTCGCCCGCGATCTCGCCCTCCAAGGGACGCCACTTGCCGTCGTCGCATTGGCCTTCGAACCCCGCGATCATGCCCGCCTTGGCCTTGAGTCCGCCCTCGGCCTGCGCGAAGCGCACGGCGATCTCGTCCAACTTGCGGCGGCACTCGACGGGCAGCGGTCCTCCGCGCAACAGGCCCTTCAAGCCATGCAGATCGACGAGCGCCAAGCGCGCGAGGCGTTCACCCACCTCGAGCTTGCGCTTGGGGTGGATGTCGGCCGGATCGCCCACATCCAAGGTCGACACCAACCCCGTGCGCGGCAAGGCCAAGATCGAGCGCTGCGCGTCGCGCAACTCGCCCGTCTCGCCCTTGTCGCCGCCGTAGGCGAACGGCGCGATCTGCACGGCGTAGAAGGCCAAGTCCCCACCCATGGCCTCGCGCCAAGCGCGCACCATCGCCGGGAAGAGCTTCCTGTATTGATCGGCGCGTCCGCGGTTCGATTCGCCTTGGTACCAGATGGCGCCGCGTGGACGGAGGCCGGCGAGCGGAGCGATCATGGCGTTGTGCAGGGCCGTGGGCGTCCACGGTCCCACTTCGACCTTGACCGGTCGCGCGGGCAGGTCGGAGAGCGTGGATCCGATCGCGACCTTCCAGAACCCATGCAAGCGGCGCTCCTCGCCGCTGTCCTCCTTCACGAGCTTGCACGAGCTCCAATGTCCGGTGATCCCGCCCGCTCCGGCGGTGTCCAGCACGCGCACGGCGACGACGGCGCGGCCGGCCTTGACCTGCTCCGGGGCCAACGCGTAGCGACGCGGCGAGTTCCACCGTCCTTGCTCCATCGTCTCGCCCACTTGCACGCCGTTCCACCAGGTCGTGTCGCAGTCGTCGATGGCGCCGAACTCCAACCTCAGGGCGGCGCCGGCCCAGTGCTCGGGGATCTCCACCACGCGCCGCAACCACACCGTGCCGTCATGCTCGCCGAAGGAGAGCGGCAAGGGAGCCGGCACCTGCACTTCGCGCCAAGTCGAGTCGTCGAAGAGCGGCGCCTGCCAGCCAGCGCGCGCCCCGGCCTCGGCCGCTTCGAAGGCCACGCGCCACTCCGCCAACTGGCGCGCTTCGAGCGCGGCGCGCGCCGCGGGGTCGTCCTGCAAGGCGGCCAGCTCGTCGAGTTGCGCGCCGAAACCGCCCACTTCGCGCAACGCCTTGGATGGCATCCACGCTTCGATGGGCGTGCCACCCCAGTCCGCGGAGACGATGCCAATGGGCACGTGAGCCTCGGCTTGCACGCGTCGCGCGAAGTACCAGCCGACGGCGCTGAAGAGTCGCACGGTCTCGGGCGACGCCACCTGCCACGCGCCACTCGTCTCGAACGACGGCGTCGCCGAGACGCGGTTCTCGATGGTGCACAACCGCACTTGGGTGTTGGACGCGGCTGCGACCTCCGCCTCCCAATCGACCACGCCCGGATAGCCGGCGTGCAAGTGCCCCATCGGCATCTCCATGTTCGATTGCCCGGAGGCGATCCACACATCGCCCAACCAGACGTCGTCGAGTTGGAAGCCCTGCGCTCCGCCGCCAGCATCCTCGACGACGCGCACTTGGTGCGGGCCACCGGCCGGGCCGGTGGGCAACTCGAGCGCGAAACGACCGTCGGCGGCGACGCGCGTCTCGCCCGACCCGCCCCACTCGCCGACGATGCGCACCAACGCCCCGGGCTTGGCGGTGCCACCGACGACGACGGAGGCGTCGCGCTGCAGCACCATGCCGCCTTGCCAGATGGGATCGAGACGCACCTGCGCGCTGGCGTCGGCGCAAGCGAGGACGAGGGCGACGCAGGACGCGATGCTGGCTACGAATGTGCGGCTCACGCCGACGAGGCTACCGCCGCGCCGCGCCGTCCGTCCATCAAGCATCCGCCAAGCGGTAGGCGCGCCGCGCCACGCCGGACTCGATCGAGGCGCGTTCGTCGAGCGAGAGAGTCGACAGGCGCGAGCGGGCGTGCTCGAGGACCTCGCCTTGCTCGGCGGCCAACAGGCACACCGGCCAGTCGCTGCCGAGCATCAACCTCCCCGGCCCGAAGCACTCCAGCGCATGGTCGATGGCGCGCGCCACCCGCTCGCGCGACCACGCGCGGTGATCGTCCTCGGTGACCAGCCCGGAAAGCTTGGCCACCACGTTGGGGCGGCGGGCCAAGTCCGCGAGCCACCCGGCCCACGGCTCGAACTCCCCCGCCACGAGGCGCGGCTTGCCCAGGTGGTCGAGCACGAACTGCTGCTCGGGGCATCCATCGACCAACGCGATGGCCGCTGGCAACTGGCGCGAGTACGCGAGGAGGTCGTAGGCCAGGCCGCGTGG
>Ga0172376_10002512_pt1 | contig 22331 bp, 21 predicted proteins | sample Lak35m_FD_121114 | JGI IMG/M metagenome (GOLD analysis project Ga0172376, IMG submission 121114) | Freshwater microbial communities from Kabuno Bay, South-Kivu, Congo - kab_092012_35m | ecosystem: Environmental > Aquatic > Freshwater > Lake | place: Democratic Republic of the Congo: South-Kivu... | reverse complement strand
TACCCGTGGGCCGACCTGGGCGTGCTCCGCAGCATCTCGCCCGCCGAGGCGGACCTGGTGGCCAACAAGGCCGGGTACCTCAACCAGAAGTTCTTCTTCGTGCGTTCCGCCGCGTACTTCGCGGTGTGGGCGCTCCTGGCCAACTTCTTCTGGAGCTCGTCGGTGCGCCAGGACCGCACCGGCAGCCCGTCGATCAGCGCCAGCTGCCGCAAGTGGTCGGGCCCGGCCATGATCCTCTTCGGCCTCACCACGTCCTTCGCGTCGTTCGACTGGATCATGAGCCTCTCGCCCGCGTGGTTCAGCACCATGTTCGGCGTGTACTTCTTCGCGGTCTGCGCCACGTGCGGCCTCAGCGCCATCACGCTGACGTGCCTCGCGCTGCAGCGCGGCGGGCAGCTGCGGGGCATCGTCACGGCCGAGCACTACCACGACCTGGGCAAGCTGCTCTTCGCCTTCGGCATCGTCTTCTGGGCGTACATCGCCTTCAGCCAGTTCATGCTGATCTGGTACGGCAACCTCCCCGAGGAGACGGCGTGGTTCCTGCCGCGCCAGGTCGGCCAGTGGTACTGGATCAGCTGGGGCCTGCTGCTCGGCCACTTCATCCTGCCGTTCGTGCTGCTGATCTCGCGCTGGCCCAAGCGCTGGCCGTCGTCGCTGGCCGCCGGATGCGCGTGGATGTACCTCTTCGGCATCGTCGACATCTGCTACCTGGTGCTGCCGCACATCCCGCACGACCTCGGCGAGTTCACCGACTACCGCGCCTTCGCCGAGAAGCACGCGGCCGACGGACCGCACGGGCCCGGGCTGCCGTTCCTCGTGGCCGGCGCAGTGCTGCTGGTGTTCGCGGGCACGGCGCGTGCCCTCCGCCGCGAGCAGGCGCTCGCATCGCGCGACCCGTCGCTCGCCGAGAGCCTCGCGTTCCAGAACATGTGACCGGACCAACGGAGACACCCATGTCCACCGCTCCCCAGACCAACGAGTTCGAGACCTCCACCGGCGTCCTCTGGGACGACCCCGAGGCCGGCAAGACCTGGACGGTCTCGCTGATGGGCGTGACCATCCTGGCCGCGCTGGTGGTGGCGCTCAGCGTCATGTACTTCGGCTCCGAGCAGCGCGAGGTGGAGGCGAAGGTCATCGCCCCCGAGTACCTCGCGCTCAAGGAGCTCAAGTCGCGCCAGCTCGACCTCCTTGCCTCGCGCGGCACCTACAGCGTCGAGGTGAACGGCCAGCAGGTGCAGCGCCAGCGCATCCCGGTGGCGGACGCCATCGCCATGATGTCCAAGAACCCCGCGCTCGCGGTGCCCGCACCCGCGGCCAAGCCCGCCCCGGCACCCTCGGCGCCCGCAACCTCTGCCCCGGCCGCCGCCAAACCCTGACCGCTCCTATTGTTCGCAGATGCAGATCCGCCGTGCCATCCTCGCGCTGACCGCCGCGCTCGCCTGCGCGGCGTCGTCGCAGGCGCAGGTGCGGCTGGGCGGGACCTACGAGGAACCGGCACCGACGGCTGACGCGCTTCCGGAGCTCGAGGGCGTCACCATCGTCGACAAGCTGGACTCGCAGGTGCCGCTCGATGCGACCTTCCGCGACGAGCGCGGCCGCACGGTCTCGTTCCGCGACGTGCTGCCGAAGGACCGTCCCGCGATCCTGCAGATCGGCTACCTCCGCTGCCCCATGCTCTGCAGCCTGGTGATGAACGCGCTGGTGCGCGGCATCCAGGGCGTGGACTGGACGGTGGGCGGGCAGTACGACGTCATCTCGCTGAGCGTCAACCCCAGCGAGGGTCCCGAGCTCGCCGACGCCAAGAAGGCCGGATACGTGGCCGAGTACGGGCGTCCGCAGTCGGCGCCGGGCTGGCACTTCCTCACCGGCGACGAGGCGCAGATCCGCCGCGTGACCGAGGCCGTCGGCTTCGAGTACCGGCTGCAGGAGAACGGCGAGTACTCGCACGCCGCGGCGGTGTTCGTGCTGACGCCCGACGGCCGCCTCAGCCGCGTGCTCTACGGCGTGAAGTACCAGCCCGCCGACGTGCGCATGGCGCTGCTTGAGGCCTCGCAGGGCAGGATCGGCACCACGCTCGACCGCATCATCCTCTGGTGCCACGTGTACGACGCCAGCGCGGGCGGCTACGTGCTGCTCGCGATGCGCGTCATGCAGCTCGGCGGCGCGCTCACGCTCGCCGTCCTCGGCGGCGGCCTCGGTTGGTTCTGGTGGCGCGAGGCGCACGCACGCAGCCTCGCCGCCCCCGCGCGCGCCGCGCAGGAGCCGGCGCGCTGAACGCCCCACGGAACACGGAAACGGATCACCCATGCTCACCATGCTCCAGACCCTCCCGAACGCGGCCTCCCAGGCCATCGCCGCCGCCGCGGCCGCCCAGTCGGGCGCAACGGCACCGTCGGCGCGCACCTTCTGGATGCCTCCCGGCGCGTCAACCATCGCCCCCGGCGTGGACCTGACGCTCGAGGTCATCAACTGGATCTGCTACTTCTTCTTCGCCATCATCGTCGCGCTGATGGTGTACTTCGTGGCCAAGTACCGCCACCGCAGGGGCGAGCGGTTCCGGACGGAGTTCCCGCACCACAACACGCCGCTGGAGATCGGCTGGTCGGTGCTCCCCACGCTGATCGTGATCGGCATCTTCGTGGTGGGCTTCCGCAGCTACCTCGACATCTACACGGCGCCGAAGAACGCCTTCGACATCAAGGTCACCGCGCAGAAGTGGGGCTGGACCTTCCAGTACCCCAACGGCGCGCAGTCGGACGACCTGTACGTGCCGGCGGGCAAGCCCGTGCGACTGGTGCTGCGCTCGAGCGACGTGCTGCACTCGCTGTACATCCCCGACTTCCGCGTGAAGCGCGACGTGGTGCCGGGCCGCTACTCCTACATGTGGTTCCAGTGCGACCACCCGACGGGCCTTCCCGCCGCCGAGGTGCGCGACCCGAACGCCAAGACGGTCGCCGGCCCGCTCGACGCATCGCAGCGCCACGCGCTGTTCTGCACCGAGTACTGCGGCACCGGCCACTCCAAGATGAACCGCTACGTCTACGTCCTCGACGAGACCACCTTCGGCGAGTGGATGACCAAGCAGGCGCAGTGGATCGACGAGATCCCCGAGGAGGAGCTGTACTTCAAGGCCGGCCCCAAGCTGTTCCAGCGCTGCGTGCAGTGCCACAGCCTCGACGGCGTGAACGGCATCGGCCCCTCGTGGAAGGGCATCGTCGAGCGCGTCAAGGGCTACCCCATGGTGGGCGAGGGCAAGAAGTACGCCACCTACCAGGACTACATCCGCACCTCCATCCTGGCCCCCGGCGATTACGTCGTCCCGCCGTACGCCAATGCCATGCCCACCTTCAAGGGCCAGCTCAACGACAAGGCGATCGACGCCCTGATCGGCTACATGGAGCACCTCGACGACTTCGACCCGAAGACCGGCAAGTACCTGAAGGCCCCCGCGGCCAAGTGACGCGAGCCTGATCCCCACGACCAAGCACAGGAAGTACCAGCCATGACCACCATCCCGCTTCCCACGTCCGGTCCCGTCCGCGACACGCTCGAGGCCCGGCCCGACAGCGACAACTACCTCACGCACACGCGCGGCGTGCTGTCGTGGGTGTTCACCCTCGACCACAAGCGCATCGGCGTGATGTACATGTGGGCGGTCCTCGCCTCGTTCCTCCTCGGCGGCATTTTCGCGCTGCTGCTGCGCACCGAGCTGCTGACCCCGGGCCCCACCATCACCGACGACGCCAACGTCTACAACAAGTGGTTCACGCTGCACGGGGCGATCATGGTGTTCCTGGTGATCATCCCGAGCATCCCCGCGGCGCTCGGCAACGTGATCCTGCCGATCATGCTCGGCGCCAAGGACGTGGCGTTCCCGAAGCTCAACCTCTTCAGCTTCTACCTGTGGATGTCCGGCGCGGTGCTCTGCGTCCTGTCGCTGGCGATGGGCGGCTTCGACACCGGCTGGACCTTCTACACGCCGTACTCCACCACCACCGACACCGGCGGCGTGATCCCGGTGCTCACCGCCGTCTTCCTCCTGGGCTTCAGCTCGATCTTCACGGGCCTGAACTTCGTGGTCACGGTGCACAAGCTGCGCCCGCCCGGCATGACGTGGTTCCGCATGCCGCTCTTCCTGTGGGCGCTGTACGCGACCGCCATCATCCAGGTGCTCGCGACGCCGGTCCTCGGCATCACGCTCCTCCTCCTGATCGTGGAGCGGACCATCAACATCGGCATCTTCAATCCGTCGATGGGCGGCGACCCGGTGCTGTACCAGCACTTCTTCTGGTTCTACAGCCACCCGGCCGTGTACATCATGATCCTGCCGGCGATGGGCATCATCAGCGAGATCATCGCCATCAACAGCCACCGGTCGATCTTCGGGTACCGCTTCATCGCGTTCAGCTCGATCGCCATCGCGATGTTCAGCTTCATCGTGTGGGGCCACCACATGTTCACCTCGGGCCAGTCGGCCCTGATGAACACGCTGTTCTCCGCGATCAGCTTCAGCGTGGCCATCCCCAGCGCCGTGAAGGTGTTCAACTGGGTGGCGACGCTCTACAAGGGCTCGGTCAGCCTGACCACGCCCATGTGGTACGCGCTCGCCTTCATCTTCCTCTTCACGATCGGCGGCCTGACCGGCCTGCACCTGGCCACGCTGAGCACCGACGTGCACCTGCACGACACGTACTTCGTGGTGGCGCACTTCCACTACGTGATGATGGGCAGCGCGCTGATCGCCATGATCGGCGGACTGCACCACTGGTGGCCCAAGATGTTCGGCCGCATGTACCACGAGAAGCTCGGCACCGTGGCGTGCTGGATCATCTTCATCGGCTTCAACGTGACCTTCTTCACCCAGTTCATGCTGGGGTCGCAGGGCATGCCCCGCCGGTACTACGACTACCAGCCGGAGTTCCAGGTCTATCACGTGATCTCCACCATCGGCAGCTACATCATGGCGTTCGGCTTCACGCTGACGGCAGTGAGCCTGTTCGGCAGCCTGTTCGGCGGCCCGAAGGCGCCGGCCAACCCGTGGGGCGGCCGCAGCCTCGAGTGGCAGTGCGCCAGCCCGCCGCCCTTCGACAACTTCGCCAAGACCCCGCGCGCGGGGGACTGCTACGACTTCAGCGCCGTCCACTGGGATGAGAAGACCGGCGGCTACTGGGTGGACGAGTCCGCCGACGCCGCCAAGGACGGGAGCCACGCGTGACCCAGATCGCACACGACCACAAGGCGCCCGCGCACGGCCATGACCACGGGCATTCCCATGCGCATGGCTCGCACGGGCATGACGCGCACGGGCATCATGACCCGAACCTGGCCCACCACTTCGACAGCCTGGCGCAGCAGTTCGACAGCGCCAAGCTGGGGATCTGGCTGTTCCTGGCCACGGAAGTCCTGTTCTTCGGCGGACTGTTCGTGGCCTACGCCATCCTGCGCATGCGCTTCCCCGAGGTGTTCAGCTACGCCAGCCACTACCTCGACACCATCATGGGCGGCATCAACACCTGCGTGCTGATCATCAGCTCGCTGACGATGGCGCTGGCCGTGCGGTACGCGCAGACCGACAACCGCAAGGGTCTGATCACCTGCCTCGTGCTCACGTTCCTGGGCGCGGTGGGCTTCCTGGTGATCAAGTACTTCGAGTACTCGCACAAGTTCCACGACAACCTCGTGTGGGGCCCGAAGTTCTACGTGCCCCCGCACTCGGCCGAGGGCGACCTCGAGGCCGCGGTGCTGAAGACCGCCCCTGCGGCACCGGGCACGGCCATCACGGTCGAGAACCCCGCCCCCTGGCAGGTGCCGGACCTGGCGAAGAAGCCCGCGGTCGACGCTTCGGCCGTGAAGGCCGCCTCGCAGGGACCCTCGGGCGTCGCCCGCGCGAACGGCACGCCCGCCCCGGCCCCCGCGGCCGAGCCGGCGCCGGACGCCAAGGACCAGGCGCACCCCGGCACGCACCTCGAGGACGCCTCGATGCCGCCGAACACGCACCTCTTCTTCGCCATCTACTACGCGATGACTGGCCTGCACGGCATCCACGTGGTGGCGGGCATGGGCATTCTGGCGTGGCTGACGTGGCGCGCGGTGCGCGGCGACTTCTCGAGCAAGAACTTCACGGCGGTCGACACCGGCGGCCTGTACTGGCACATCGTCGATCTGATCTGGATCTTCCTCTTCCCGCTCTTCTACCTGATCCACTGAGGCGCGCACCATGGCACACCACTCACACGCCGAAGGCGAAGTGCACCCCGAGGTCGGGCACGTCGTGCCCGTGCGTTACCTCGTGGGCGCGGGCCTCGCGCTCATCGTCCTGACCGCCATCACCGTGGCCTCGCACTCCGTGGACATGGGCGAGGCGAACCTGCCCGTGGCGCTGGCCATCGCCATGGTGAAGGCCACGATCGTGGCGCTGATCTTCATGCACCTGCGCTGGGACCGCCCGTTCAACCTGCTCGTGCTCGTGGCATCGGCGCTCTTCGTGCTGCTCATGCTGGCCTTCGCCGGCATGGACGTGCACCAGTACGAGCCCACGATCTTCAACGGCAACCCGACGCAGGTGGAGCAGACGCTGCAGGCGAATGCGCCCGGCGCGCCGGTGGCGCAGGTGAAGAGCACCAACGGCGGCGGCACCTGACCGGGCCGCGCGGCGCCCGCCGCGCGCAGCGCCCGGCGCACGGACCGCGCGTTCCGCAGGACCCGGTCCATGTCCGTCAAGACGCTCAAGCACGTCGACCCCTTCGACTCCGCGCCGCAGCGCGGCGCTGCGGGCGTGTTCGGCATGTGGGTGTTCATCGCGGTGGTCGCGATGATCTTCGTGGGGTGCCTGCTCGGCTACGCGGTGGTGCGACTCGACCAGCCGCCGGGGCGTGAGTGGATGCCGAAGGGGACGCCGCCGCTGCCGGGCGCGCTGCTCCTCTCGACGGCGGTGCTCCTGGTGTCGAGCTGGACGATGCAGGATGCGGTGCGCGCCGTGCGCCAGGGGCGGCTTGCGCGCGCCGAGCACGCGATGGCCGCGACGCTCGGGCTCGCGGCGCTCTTCCTGGTGGTGCAGGTGCTGGCGTGGACGCAGCTGTGGCGCGCGCAGGCCACCATCATGAGCGGCCTCTACGCGTGGACCTTCTACGTGCTCACCGGCACGCATGTGCTGCACGTGCTCGGCGGCCTGCCGCCGCTCGTCCTGGCGTACCGGCGCACCCGCGAGGGCCTCTACACGCCGACCGACCATGCCGGACTCGTCATGTGCGCGATGTACTGGCACGCGCTCGACGTGATCTGGGTGGTGCTGTACGCGACGCTGTGGGCGGGGTCGAGGTAGGGGGCGGCGGGCTGAGTTTGCCCGCGGATCCGCTATTCGGAGTGAAGCAATCCGAGCACCCGGGCCGCGGCGATCATCCCGCGGTCCTTTGAGTAGAGCTTTGCTCCGGCATCGAGCGCCGACAGGATGATCCGGGCATCCGCGATGCCGATCCCCTTGCACCGCAGCCCCAGCGAGTCAATCCTTCCGTCGAGGGGGCCGAAAGGACTGGGAATGCTCGGCAGAAGCCGAACATCCGCCGCGATCTCGAGCGGGCGTGCGCCGCACCCGAGGCAGAGCTCGTGGATCACTTCTGCCGTGCCTGCTGCCCGTCCGGCTGCGAGCAACCTGCGAAGTTCGCCGTCGGGAGCCCGTTCGTGCGCCATCCACACGCTGGAGTCGACGAGCACGAGGCAACCGCCGGGATTGCCGCCGGCGGGCGCGACCGCCGCATCACTCAGCCCTGCTGCGGGTGGTTCAGATAGTCCGGTGGCCGGCGCCGCGGGGGAGCCGAGGCCGTGGGGTCCGAGCCCCCTCGCTCGATCAGGCGCTGGGCTGCGGACGTCCTGACGAACATCGAGAGCACATGCGCGATCAGCCGCTCGGGATCGGAGATCCCGGCGATCCGGCTGGCATCGCGCAACTGCTGCTCGTCGACGGTGATTCGCAGGTCCATGATCATGAGTGTAGGCCTCCGTGGTCCGGTGTCCAAGTGTTTCGGTCATGCGGGAATGATCATGCCATCATGGCCCGCGGCGGAAAGTCACGCCAAATTTCGTGCAGGAATCTCCGCTGCCGTCCATCAAGGATCCCGCGCTGGCCTCGGCCGTGATCGGCGGTCACAGGATCGCACGCTCACCCCCCCGCAAACCACAGCCGCGCCAGCACCATCGCCGGCTTCCCGTCCGCCGCGCGCACGAGGACGGCGAGCGGGGCGTCCTGCACGGTGGCCTCGAACTGGCGGCCGCCGACCGTGAAGCGGTAGGTGCCGTCGGCGGCGCCGGCGACCATCTCGGCGACGGAGAGCACCGTGCGATCGTTGCCTTCGCGCACCTCGATGACGGCGGTCTTGCGGCTGCGGGGCTTGCCGGCGCGCGCGGCCTCGAGCGCGGCGTTCGGGGTCTGGGGCTCGGGCACCGCAGGTGCCAGGTCCTTGACCGGGTACTCGACGCGCGGTGTCAGGAAGTAGCGCGCGTAGCTGAATTCCTTGTAGCGGCTTGCCTGCGAGGGGTCCCCGGTGGCCACCTGCGTGTCCGGCCACGCCGCAAGCCACAGGCGCCACGAGGTGATGTTGGTGTCGGGCAGCGCCGTGAGCGAGAGCCTGTCGGCGGCCGCGGGGCCCGCGATGGCGCGCATCTCGAGCTGGCTCCAGAGGGACGAGCCCGCGGCGGCCGCGCCCGCTGCGCCCGGGGTGGCCGTGCCAGCGCCTGCCGGCGCCGCCTCCGCCACGTCGTACATCACCAGGTTTGCGTTGCTCAGGAGCCCGCTGACGCGGAAGGTGCGCTCGCGCCCGCCGACGCGGCGGTCGAACGCCACCAGGCTGTCGGTGAGCGGGCTGTAGGTGATCGCCACCGGCACGCCGCCCACGACGTCGTTCACCACCTCGTGCGCATTGAGGATGGCCAGCGGGTACGCGCGCGCCTCGCCGTTGACGACGATTCCCGCCACGCGGTCGGTGCTGACCAGGAGCTTCATCCGGTGCTCCTGGTTCCAGCGCAGCACCTCGGACCCGCGGATGGCGGCCGGGCGGTCGAGCGGTGCCAGGAAGTCACGCGGATTGCCGCTTCCCACGAGCGTGGCGCGGTCGACGAGGAGCGGCTCGAGCACGAAGCCGTAGTTGGCGGGATCGGTGCCTCGGCCGCCGGGGCGCTCGGCGAGGAACACGCCGCTCAGAGCCCATGCGAGGAATGCGAGGAGCAGCACCGCGGCGGCAACGATGACCCATCCGCCGCCGCGGAAGGTGAGGGTGGGGAAGCCGTTGCGCGGTGCCGTCACGGCCCGGGCACCTCGATGATGCGCGCGCCCTCGCCCTGCGTGGCCGTGGGCACCACGCTGCCGCGGTCGAGCACCATGGCACCGAGCACCACGGGCAGGTACGCCAGGCTGGCGAGGAACAGCTTGCGCGCGCGCGCATCGGAGCGCTCGCGCAGGAATCGCACCGAGAGGCCCGCAAGCCACAGCCCGCCCGCGAGCGCAGCCGCCGCATAGGCGATCCCCGCCACGCCCGTGAGCGTGCAGAGGAGGCCCACCGGCACCAGCATCAGGCTGCTGAGGACGCAGGCCTGCGCCGTGGCCGCGCCGGACGGGTCGCGCGACGGCAGCATGGCAAACCCGCCCGCCTCGTAGTCCGCGCGGTACAGCCACGCAAGCGCCAGGAAGTGCGGGATCTGCCACACGAAGAGCACGCCGAAGAGCGACCACGCGCCCGGCGCCATGGTGCCCGTCACCGCGGTCCAGCCGATGACCGGCGGGATGGCGCCGGTCACCGCGCCCACCAGCGTGTTGAGCGTGGTTCGCGGCTTGAGCGGCGTGTACAGCACCACGTAGAGCAGGATGTTGATCCCCGTGAGCGCCGCCGCGAGCGCCGTGGCCTTCCAGAGGAGCACCGCGCAGCCCGCGTAGCCGAGCACCACGGCCACCGCGAAGACCAGCTTCGCGTCGACGTGCCCGGCGGGGATCGGTCGTGCGGCAGTGCGGCGCATGAGCGCATCGCGTCGGCGCTCGGCCACCTGGTTGAGCATCGCCGCGCTCGCGGCGGCAAGCCCCGTACCGAGGCACGTGAACCCAAGCCGCGGCCACCACGCGGCATCGCCTTCGGCTGCCGGCGCCACCACGTAGCCCGCCGCCGCGGTCAGGAGCACCAACGCGCTGAGCCGCGCCTTGGAAAGCTGCGACCACGTGCGTGCCGCACTCGGCGCCGCGCGATCGGCGGGCGCTGCGGCGCTTGCAGGGGTGTTCGTGGTCGCTTCGGCCATGGCGCGGACCGGCAGCGGCCGGGAGGAATAGCATAGGTTTCCGCCTCAACCGGAGACCGCGCATGATGACGCTGCTTGCCCAGGATGCCGCTGCCGTGACTCCCGCCTCGAATCCGCTGGGCCTGGGCGTGCTGCTTGCGCTCTTCGTGGTGGGCGGTGCCGTGACCCTCGCGTGGGCGCGATGGGTGCGGCCCATGAACCTTGCGATCGGCTTCGCCACCACGGTGGCCATGTGGACCCTGAGCTTCATCGCCATGCTGCAGCCCGGGCAGGCGGCGGGCGAGGTGCTGTTCGCGGGCGCGGTCGCGTGCGTGCTTGCCGGCGGGTTCGTCGCAGGGCGCATGGCGCCCGGCGCGGCGAACGGCCTCAGCGTCGGCCTCGTCTCGGCCACCGTCAACCTGCTGGTGATCGGCGCGTTCCTGCGCGACGAGCAGGGCGGCGGCGGCCTCTACCGGCCGGCGATGTACGTGCTGGGCCTCTTCGCCGTGAGCGCATTGCTCGGACTGGTGGGCGACGCGATCGGCCGCGCGCGCACGTCGATGCGCCGGCTGCCTGCGGCACCCACCCTCATGGGCATCGTGGCCGTCGCGAACATCCTGGTGATGATCGTGATCGGCGGCCTGGTCACGGGCTACGAGGCGGGGCTGGCGGTGCCCGACTGGCCGAACAGCTTCGGCCACAACATGCTGCTCTACCCCATCTCCGAGATGAAGGGCGGCATCTTCTACGAGCACGCGCACCGGCTCTTCGGCATGCTGGTGGGAACGACGGTGCTTGCGTTCGTGGCGTGCAGCTGGCGCCTGGGCGGCGCGGCGCGCGCGCTGTCGCTCGTCCTGCTCGCCCTCGTCATCGTGCAGGGCACGCTCGGCGGCCTGCGCGTGACCGGCAACCTCACGGCCAGCATGGACGCGCGCGACCTGAGCCCTTCCACGGCCTTGGCGATCGTGCATGGCATGCTGGGGCAGGTGGTGTTCGGCGTGGCATTGCTCGCCACCTTCGCGGCGAGCGGCGCGTGGGACGCGGTGCGGGGGCGTGCGGCCTCGGGCGCCATCCGCATGCTGCCCACGGCGGCGCTGGCGGCACTCGTGTGCCAGCTCTTCCTGGGCGCATCGATGCGTCACCTGCAGTCCACGCCCACCGCGGACTCAGGCGCCAAGATCCCCGCATGGGCCCTTCACGGGCACGTCACCATGGCACTGGTCGCCTTCATCGTGGTGTTCGTGGCGGGCATGCGGTGCGGCCGCCTGACCGACATCCGCCCGGTGCGCGCGCTCGGCAAGGCGCTGATGCACTCGGTGTCGCTGCAGCTGATCCTCGGCGTGGCCGCGCTGGTGGCGGTGCTCCTGCGCCGCGGCGAGACGGTGCCGTGGTGGGAGGCCGCGTCCACCACCGCGCACCAGGCGCTTGGTGCCGTCCTGCTCGCGTGCGCGCTGGCGCTGACGACGCTCGCGTGGCGCGCAAGCTCGCCCGTCACTCGCTGACGAGCACCGGCTTGATGGCTTCCTCGAGCGCAAGCACCGCGTAGACGGTGACCAGTTCCGCCTGGCCTTCCTGCCAGCGGGCGGCGCCGTTCACCCAGCTCCCGTCCGGGCGCTGCGCGGCAAGGAGCGAGGCCACCAGGTCATTGCGCCAGTTGCGCTTCGTCCCCGCCGACTCGCCGGCAGTGGGCTCCACGGTCGGCTGCCCGAACGCCCACAGCGCGCGCGCCGCGGCATGCAGGTAGTAGAAGCGTCCCTGCTGCCCCAGCCCCGGGTTCTCGGCGAATCCGTAGTTGCGGCGTATCCAGTCCCACGCGGCGGTGACGCGCGGGTCATCCGGCGCCAGTCCGGCGTACAGCATGCTCTTGAAGCCCGCATAGGTCATGCTGCCGTAGCTGCGCAGCGCGCGCGTGCCGGGCGGCAGCTTCTCTCCGTAGCGGCCCTCGCCCGCGGCATCGCTCGCGAAGCTCTCGCCCCCGTTCGCGGGCGTGTAGACGAAGCCACCGTCGGCCGTGCCGCTGCGTGCCCACGAGGCGTCGTTGTCCTTGGTGTTCTGCGTCCGCTTCACGAAGGCCAGGGCACGCTGCACGGCCGGGTCGTCGGTCGACATCCCGGCGTCGTGCAGCGCGTCCAGCATCAGCTGCGTGTTGGAGAGGTCGGGGCGGCCATGGTTGCCGTAGCCCGCACCGCCGAACCAGTCGGCCTCGGGTGCGATGCCCTCCGCCTGGTCCCACTGGTTGCGCACGAGCCACTCGCGCACGCTGGCGATGCGCGGGGCGAGTTCCTCGTCCTGCTGCGCGGACAGGCCCATGAGGAGCATGCTGGCCACGTAGTTGGCAAGGCCGCCGCCGAGCTCCGGGTCGAACTTGCCGCCGGCACCGGTGGTGGAGAGGGCGTAGTCGAGCGCCTTGCGCGCGGTGGCGTCCGTGCGGGCCGCGAAGCCCGCCTGCGCGAACGCCTTGAGCGCAAGGCCCGTGACCGCCGCGGGCACCGCGGTGCTCGGCTTCGCCTGGTCGGTGGCCTTGGCGGCGGTGGACTCCATCCAGCCCCCGTCCGGGCCCTGCGTGCTTCGCAGGTAGTCGAGGCCCTTCACGATGGCCGCGCGTGCCGCGTCGAACCTCGCGGGATCCATCGGCACCTCGCTCGGGCGCTCGGCGATGCGCAGCACGACCGGGAGCGGCGCGCGCACGCGGGCCGGAACCGTGGGCACCGCAAGCGTGGTGATCCTGTCGCCCTTCACCCGCTCGTCGCGCGGGCCCGGGGGCGCGAGCACCTCGGCGCGCACGGCATCCGGCACGGCGATCTCCCGCGCGCCGACGGGCTTGGCCTCGAGCCTGGGCATGGGCTTCTCGACCTTCGCGTAGATCAGGAAGTCGCTCTGGCGCGGCGTGGTGGCCGCCGGCTGCCCGGGCGGCACCGGCATCTTGGGGTCGGGGCCCACGCCCACGAAGCGCAGCGGCGCAAGCACCATGCCCTGCGCGTCGGGCCGGGCCGTCACCGCCACGGCCACCAGGATGCCGTCCTCCGCGCCGGTCCGCTGCCCGAGGATCCGGGCCTCGAGCCGCGCGTCGGTGCTTGCCACCGAGTCGATGCGCACGCCGTTGGCATGCTTGATCTCGACCTCGAACGTCTTGGTCTCGCCGGGGGCGATCACGCCCAGGTTCTCGCGGTACTGCGCGAAGCTGAACGCCGGGTTGATGCGCGTGCACTCGTGGCGGACGCGCAGGTCGATGAGCCGGGCATCGGGGCGGTCGGTCTCGATCACCAGGTACTTGGGCACCTGCTCGCACGGGAGCGCGGAGAAGTCGTAGCGCACGCGGTAGCTCTCGCGCGGCTGCTGGTTGGCGGGGTCGAAGTCCACGTACGACGTGGGCAGGCCGCCGACTCCCGTCACCCGGAACGGCGCGCCGTCGATCGACTCGACCGTGATCTCGCCCTTGACGTTGGCCTTGTTGTCGAAGGCGTTGATGAACGGGTCGCGGCGCTGCTTGCCGTCGGGGCCCGTCGACATCTGGAACGCCCGCACCGGGTACGTCACCTCCGCGCGGATGGAGAGCTCCACCAGCCCGGGAACGTCCTTGAACATGAGCACGACTTCCGCGGTCTTCTCGCCCGTGGCGCCGCTCGTGCGCATGGAGAGCGGGACGGTGATGGTGCCGCCCGCGGGGATCACCTTCCCGAGCATGTCCACCGTGGTGCACGTGCAGCTGGGCGAGCTGCGCACGCACGTCACCGGCCGGTCGAGGGTGTTCATGAGGGTGGCCTCGAACTTCACCTCGGTGTTCGGCCGCACCAGCCCGGCATCCAGGCGGGCCTGCGGCGTCTTGACCGGGCAGAGGGCCATCTGCTGGGCCACCTGCCGTGCGCGCTCGGCCATCTGCTGCTGCTGGGGCAGCGCGGAGGCGGGCATCGAGAGCAGTGCGGCAAGCAGTGCGGCAAGCGTGCGTTGCATGGCGGGTTCTCCGGAAGGCATCGTAGGTTGCCGGGTCCTACACTCGGCCCCCATGCGCGCCATCGAAGTCCTGCGTCAGGGAACGCCCGTCACGCCGAACGTCCGCTTCACCGCCGACCGCGCCCCCTGCGCGGCGGGCCCCGGCGAGGTTCGCGTGCGCACCGAGGCGAGCGCGCTGAACCACCTCGATCTCTGGGTTGGGCGCGGGCTGCCGGGCATCGAGGTGCACTGGCCGACGGTGGGCGGCTCCGACGGCGTCGGCACCGTGGAGTCCGTGGGCGCGGGCGTGGATGCATCGTGGGTCGGCCGGCGCGTGGCGGTGAACGCCGCCGTCATGCGCCCCGAGCAGCCGGTGCCCGGGCGCGCGCCCGCGGGCGAGGACATCTGGATGATCGGCGAGCACGGCCCCGGCACGCACGCCGAGTTCTTCACGGCGCCGGCCACCAACGTGCTTGCGGTCGACGGCATCGACCCCGTGCAGGCGGCCGCGTTCGGGCTGACGCACCTGACTGCGTGGCGCATGCTGGTGACGCGCGCTCGGCTGCAGGCGGGGATGACCGTGCTGATCCCGGGAATCGGCGGCGGCGTGGCGCTTGCGGCGCTCGCCATCGCGAGGCACTTCGGCTGCACCACCGTGGTCACCAGCCGGCACGCGGCGAAGCTGGAACGTGCCAAGGCGCTCGGCGCCGATCACTGCGTGCTCGATTCGGGCACCGACTGGTCGCGCGAGGTGCGCAGGGCCACCGGCGGCCGCGGCGTGGACATCGTGGCCGAGAGCGTCGGCAAGGCGGTGCACATGGCGTGCATCAAGAGCATGGCGCGCGGCGGCACGCTGGTCACGTGCGGCTGCACGACGGGCCCCGACCCGTCCACCGACCTCGCGCGCGTCTTCTGGAACCAGCTGTCGATCGTGGGCTCCACCATGGGCACCATGGACGAGTTCCGCGCCGTGGTCGCGCTCCTGCGGTCCGGTGCATTGAAGCCCGTGGTGGACGAGGTCTTCGCGCCGGAGGATGCGCAGCGCGCGTACGGGCGCTTGGAGGCCGGGGAGCAGTTCGGCAAGCTGGTGTTCCGGTGGAATTGACCGGGAATTGATACCGATAACCGGATATTGCTCTTGAAATCCCCGGCGCTTTCGGGGTCTACTTGTGGGTTCATGTCAAGCGAGCACTCGATCCAGGAAGCGCCCGATGGGGGCTCGGCAGTCCTCGAGCCCGACGTCGCGCCGCCGCAGCGCAAGCCGATGCCCGGGTGGGCAGTGCTCCTGCACAACGACGACGTGAACGAGTTCCTGTTCGTGGCGCGCTCCGTGGTCGAGTTTGCGCGGCTTTCCGTGCATGACGCCATGGAGCGGACCATCGAGGCGCACGACGCCGGCGTGGCGCTCCTCCTGGTGACCCACCGGGAGCGCGCGGAACTGATCCAGGAGCAGTTCCAGACGCGCGGCCTGACCGTGACCATCGAGCCCTCGCGTTGAGGCCTCCGCGCCCGTTTCGGGCGCGTTTCAGCCATTCCTGAACGCTTCGGCGGGGCGGACCTCGGCCCGGTTCGGACATGCCCCGGGGCATACACTTTGCGTCCTCCGCCGCAGGCCTGCGGATCGGTTTCCCATGCGCAAAGCCATCGTCATCTCCACCGTGTCGCTTGCCGTCCTCGGGCTGGTGGCGCTGTTTGCCGGGAAGGACATCTGGACGGCCCTGGACTTCGGGGCACCGGAGGGCACCGCGGTCCGCATGGAGCCGGCGGAGGAGGGCGTGTTGGTGGAGACGGTGTCGGCTCCCGGCATCGTGGAGCCCATCCGGAAGGTCGACATCTCCGCGGAGGTCTCCGCGCGCATCGTGGAACTGCCACGTCGCGAGGGTGACCGGGTCCGTGCTGGCGACCTGCTGATGCGCCTCGACGACCGCGACCTGAAGGCCGCGCTGCAGAGCGCCGAGGCCCGCCGCGACGGCGAGCGTTACCGCCTCGAGGCCGAGCGTTCGCGCATCGTCGGCAGCCAGAACAACCTGGAGAACGCCAAGGCCATCGCCCTGCGCCAGGAGTCGCTCTTCCGAGCGGGCGACGTGAGCCGGCAGTCCTACGAGGACGCTGTGACCCGCGCGCGCGACCTCGAGAGCCAGTTCCAGGCACAGAAGAACACGATCGTCCAGCTGGAGAAGAGCCTGGCCGCCGCCGAGGCCGCCATCGAGCAGCAGCGCGAGGCCCTCCGCCGCACGGTGGTGGTGGCGGCCATCGACGGCGTCGTCACGCAGCTCAACGCCGAGGTGGGAGAGCTGGTGGTGGTGGGCACCATGAACAACCCGGGGACGAAGATCATGACCATCGCCGACCTGAGCAAGATGAAGCTCACGGCGAAGGTCAGCGAGACGGACATCCCCCGCGTGGCCAAGGGCCAGTCCGCCGAGGTGCGCATCAACGGCTACAAGAACCGGGTGTTCAAGGGCATCGTCGACGAAGTGGCGCTGAGCCGCACCGTCGAGGCGCGCGACGGCACCGGTTACTTCAAGACGGCCGTGCTCCTCGACCTCGGCGGCGAGCAGGTGTTCAGCGGCCTCGGCGGCAACGTCGAGGTTTCCATCGCCGCGCACAGCGGCGTAAACGTGCCCAGCCAGGCGGTGGTGGAGCGCAAGGTCGAGCTGATGCCGGAGGCCCTTCGCGAGAGCCCGCTCATCGGTGCCGGCAAGAAGACCGCCAACGTGGTCTTCCGGGTGGTGGACGGCAAGGCCGTGGCCACCGTGGTGGCGACCGGTGCCTCCAACCTGACCAACACGATCATCGCCGACGGCCTCAAGGCCGACGAGACCGTGATCACCGGTCCCTACAAGGCGCTGGAGCGGCTGAAGGACGGCGACGCGGTGCGCAAGGAGTTCGGCGGCTGGGAGGACGACTCCCGGCCCGATTCCGGCGGCGGCATGCGCATGGGCGGCGGGCCCGGCCGCGGCGGCCGGATGAGGTTCTGAGGCGCGGCACGACGACCATGGAAGAGCCGATCATCCAGCTCCGCGGCATCGCCAAGGTGTACCGCGTCGGCGTGGAGACCATCCACGCGCTGCACGGCGTGGACCTCGACATCCACCGCAACGAGTTCGTGGCCATCATGGGGAGCTCCGGCAGCGGCAAGAGCACGCTGATGAACATGCTCGGCTGCCTCGATCGCCCCACCTCGGGCGAGTACCGCCTCGGAAGTCGGCTGGTGAGCTCCATGAAGCCCGACGAGCTGGCGCTGATCCGGAACGTCGACATCGGCTTCGTGTTCCAGAGCTTCGAGCTCCTGCCCCGCCAGACGGCGCTGGAGAACGTGGAGCTGCCGCTCATGTACTCGGCCACCGCGGGCGGCTTCCGCGCGCGCCGCGCGCGCGCCACGGCGGCGCTCGAGCGCGTCGGCCTGGGCAAGCGCATGGACCACCGCCCGAACCAGCTCTCGGGCGGGCAGAAGCAGCGCGTGGCCATCGCGCGAGCCATCCTGAACAACCCGAAGATCCTGATGGCCGACGAGCCCACGGGAAACCTCGACACCGCCACCACGGGCGAGATCCTCGCGCTGTTCACGCAGCTGCACCGCGAGGGCCAGACGATCATCATCGTCACGCACGAGAACGACGTGGCCGCGCACTGCCGGCGCGTGGTCCGCCTGCGCGACGGGCGCATCCTGAGCGACCTTCCCGCCGAGGAGGACCCCGAGGTGGCGTCGCACGTGGCGGGTGCCCGCGAGGCGCAGGCGGCGCGGCTGGCGGCCGCGGGGGCCGCGGCATGAGCGCGCGCGGCACCGGCAGCGCGCCGCGCGGCGGCCTCAGCGGGTTCTTCTTCCTGAAGACCATCGGCATGGCGCTGAGCCAGATCTGGGCCAACAAGACGCGGTCGTTCCTGACGGCGCTCGGCATCATCGTCGGCGTGGCCAGCGTCACCGCGGTGATCGCCGCGCTGACCGGCCTGAAGACCAAGGTGCTGACCGAGTTCGAGAGCGTGGGCGCGGCGCGCCTCTACGTCTTCCCGAACCGGCCCGACAACGTGCCCCGCAGCAAGATCCCGTGGGAGAAGTGCCGCCTGCGCATCGAGGAGGCGCGCGCCATCTCCGACCAGTGCCCATCGCTGAAGGGCATCTCGCCGCTCGTGGACATCACGCTGAGCGTGGAGAGCGACACGCAGCTGATCGAGGGCATGAGCATCACCGGCATCTGGCCGGCGTGGCACGACGCCATCGGCCGCAAGGTGCTGCGCGGCCGGCCATTCACGCAGATCGACGTGGACACCGCGCGGCAGGTCGCGCTGGTCAACGAGGCCGCGGTCGAGGAACTCGGCCTCGACGAGGCGGGCAACGGCGGCATCGGCTCGCACGTGCTGCTCGGCGGACGGCGGTTCCTGGTGGTGGGAGTGGTGGAGACGCTCCAGGCCAAGATGTTCGGCATGAACTCCAGCCAGGCCGAGATCTTCGTGCCGTTCAGCGTGGCGGAGAAGCTCCTCGAGGGCTGGTACTTCATGCAGTTCGTGGCCATCGCCAAGAGCCCGGAGGTGGCCGAGGAGGCCAAGGCGGAGATCGAGTACGTGCTTCGCCGCCAGCGCGGGCTGACCAAGGAGGATCCCGACACGTTCCGCGTGGCGGCGATCGACCAGTTCATCAACCAGTTCAAGAGCCTGGCCTCCGGCGTCACCGCGATCGCGGGCGGCATCGTCGGCATCTCGCTCCTGGTGGGCGGCATCGGCATCATGAACATCATGCTGGTGTCGGTGAGCGAGCGAACGCGCGAGATCGGCCTGCGCAAGGCAGTCGGCGCCACCAGCTCGGCCATCCTGCTGCAGTTCCTGCTGGAGGCGGTGACGCTGACGCTGCTCGGCGGGTTCGTGGGACTGGTCATCGGCAAGCTGATGGCGCTCTCGCTCACGTTCATCCCCGGCGCCAACCTGGAGCAGGCCGACGTGCCGCCGTGGGCCATCGCGGTGGCGCTGGTCTTCAGCGCGGGCGTCGGCGTCCTGTTCGGCATGTGGCCCGCGTACAAGGCGTCGAGGCTGGATCCCATCGAGGCGCTGCGCCATGAGTGAGCGGGCGCGGGCCATCCTCGGGCGGATCGCGCTCGCCGCGGCCGCCGCGGCCGCCGGCGGCTGCCAGACCGACCTCTTCAAGGCACAGGTCACGCCGTACACCGCGCCCGACGAGGCGCGCCGCGAGATCCAGCCGCTCGCGCTCTCGGAGGTGGAGTTCGGGCCGCCGATCCCGACCGAGGAGGCCGTCTCCAAGGCCACGGTGGGCGGGTTCAAGGGCACCCAGTACGACGAGAGCCGCACGCTCTCCATCGCCGAGGTGCGCGCGCTGTCGCTGGCCAACAACCTTGACCTGCGCGTGCAGCTGGTGGCCCCGGACATCGCGCGCACCACCATCACCGAGGAGGAGGCGAAGTTCAACAGCGTCTTCTTCGCCAACTACAGCCAGAACAACCAGAACGTCGCCAACCAGCTGCAGAACTCGCAGGGTGTGTTCGCGGAGCAGGCGCAGGTGGGCGTGCGCGTGCCGCTCGCCACCGGCGGCACGGTCAACTTCCAGCCGCAGTACACGACCAGCTCCACGCCAGGCGTGCAGGACCAGGGCGGCCTGCTGTTCTCGATCAGCCAGCCGCTGCTGCGCGGCGCCGGCGTGGACGCGAACACCGCCTCCATCCGCGTGGCCAAGCTGCAGGGGCAGATCACCGACACGCGCACCAAGCTCGAGGCCATCCGCATCCTGTCCAACGCGGACAAGGCCTACTGGAACCACTACCGCAGCTTCCGCGAGCTGGAGGTGCGCAAGCAGCAGTACGACCTCGCCATCATCCAGCTCGAGCGCGCGCAGCGGCGCGTGGACAACGGCGATGCGCCGCAGGTGGAGCTCCTGCGCGCGCAGAGCGGCGTGGGCTCGACGCTGGAGGCGCTGATCCTGGCCGACGCCGGCCTGCGCAACAGGCAGCGCGACCTGAAGCGCATCCTCAACGACCCGGACATGCCCATGCAGGACGGGACGCTCGTCATCCCGGCCACGCAGCCCAACCCGCTCGGGCTGCAGCTTGACGCCAACGTGATGGCCGACGGCGCCGTGCGCAACCGCATGGAGATGCTGGAGCTCGAGCTGCAGCTCGCCGTGGACGCGTCCAACGTGGAGGTGGCTCGCAACGCATCGCTGCCCCTCTTCACCGTCGACTACACGTACGAGATGTTCGGGCGCGGCAGCGGCTTCTCCGAGACCTTCGGCAACCTGACCGATGCGGACCAGTACCGGGTCGCCGCGCGCGCCGAGATCCCCATCGACAACGAGGCGCGCCTCAGCCAGCTCCGCCGCGCCGTGCTCAGCCGCGTGCAGCGGCTGGCCACCAAGGACGCGCGCGCGCTTGCCATCCGGCAGGAGGTGTTCAACGCCGTCGACAACCTCGACACGGCGTGGCAGCGCATCCTGGCGGCGCGGCTCGAGTCCATCCTCGCGGCGCGCACCTACGAGGCCGAGGTGCGGCAGTTCGAGGTGGGCCTGCGCACGAGCATCGACGTCCTCGAGGCCGCGTCGCGCCTCGGCGACGCGCAGACGCGCGAGGTGAACGCCCTCTCGGGCTACGAGATCGCGCTGATCGACGCGGCATTCGCGACGGGCACCACCGTGGGCGGAACGCGCATCCGCTGGGACGAGCTGCCTGCCCGCAACCCGTCCTCCGAGCCGCTCACCGGCTCGGATGGCGAGCTGCGTCCCGAGTCGGTCCCGGGCCCGACAGCTTCAGCTCCGCCATCCTGACCATCGTCCGCACCTCCGCGGGGACCGAGTCGTCGGCGGTCACGCTGCGCAGCGCGCGCAGGAGTGCCTCGTCGTCGTGGTTGGAGATGCGCTCGCCGTGGAACAGGAAGGCGCTGGCGGCGGCGGCCACCGCGAGCCGGCTTCCCATGGTCCGCTCCCCGGTCGTCTCGCCTTCGGCGCGCAGCGCGGCCCAGAGCACGCGGGCGCGGCGGATGCGGGAGACCGGGGTCGTGGGGTCGGTGAGGAGCGCCACCGCCGAGGGGCGCGAGGGGTCCACCTCGTGGGCGATCCAGTCGCCGGCCGACACCGCCGGCTGGTCGAAGGCGCGCAGCACCCAGGCCAGCGTGTCGCGCAGGGGCTCGTCGCCGAAGGGCTCGGGGCGGTGGTCGCGGTCGGTGTCGCCGTTCATGCGGAACGTCCTTCCATGAGTGCAAGCAGCGCGCGCAGCTCGTCGCGGGCGGCGGCGTCCGAGCGGTCGACGGTGGTGCCGACGAGCCGCAGGAGGTGCCCCGCGAACGCGCGGCGCATCGAGACGATGGTGTTCGAGACCTTGCTGGGCACGTCGAGGCCCCAGCGCCGCATCAGCAGCTCGTACGAAGCCGGCTCGGCGCCCTCGAGCATGGGCCGGAGGATGCGCGACTCGAAGATGTCCCACGCCGCGCCGCGGCCATCGGCCATGCAGTCGTTGCGCAGGGCATCGGAGGCATCGCGGATGAGCATGCTGACCCACGCGCGGTGGAACGCGGCCTCCGGGGCGGAATGGCGCGGGTCGCCCACGGCATCCGCGGCGAGGTCGTCATTGCGGACCACGCGGCCATCGGCGGGCTGCCGACGCGCCGCATGGTCGTGGCGGTAGCGGTCAGCCAGGTAGTTGCGCACCGCGCTCAGGAGGAGCGTGCGGAACTGGCCCCGGCGCTCGTCGAGCTTGGAGGTGAGGTCGCGGCCGAGGAGCACGTCGGCGATGAACCCCTGCGTGAGGTCGCGGGCCTCCTCGTCGCGGCGGCCGGCCTGGCGGATGTAGGCGTAGATGACCCCCCAGTAGCGGGTGGCCGCCTCTGCCGCGGAGGCGGGGGGGCGCTCGCGGAGGTCGCGAGCGGGGTCCGGGGACGGGTCGCTGGGCGTGGTCATGCAGGTGTCCGGGGACGGTCGCATGGGTTGCACCAGTCCTTGATACGGGAGACGACGGCCGATCCATGCAGGTGCGGCGAACTTCCGCAGGCCGGCCGCGCGGCCGTCCCATAAGGGCAGGCGCCGAAACGACGATCCCCCGGCCATGGCCGGGGGATGGTGCGCGTGAGAGTGGAGCCGAGGGGAGTCGAACCCCTGTGCCGAAACAGTCCGCACGGTGCCTCTACGCGTGTGTCTGCGGAACGATTGTCGT
>Ga0172376_10002511_pt1 | contig 22333 bp, 19 predicted proteins | sample Lak35m_FD_121114 | JGI IMG/M metagenome (GOLD analysis project Ga0172376, IMG submission 121114) | Freshwater microbial communities from Kabuno Bay, South-Kivu, Congo - kab_092012_35m | ecosystem: Environmental > Aquatic > Freshwater > Lake | place: Democratic Republic of the Congo: South-Kivu... | reverse complement strand
TTGGACCGTGTTGTACATGACTGGGAGTACGGGCGCGTATCATGCTGAGGTCCGCCGCCCTCTGCACATGCGGCGTCCGACCGCGCCGCGCTGGCATCGGCGCAAACGCGCCGAGGCGGAATCGCTTCGGGACGATTCACCCTTCGACCACCACCTGACGGCCCCCGACGATCTCGGTGATTTATTTTTCCAAATCATCTTCTGGGTCGTGATCTCAGTGTTGATATTACTCCTACCGTGGGGGTTCACGCTCATCGCCATGCTCGTCGAGTCGGTTGTCTGGATCGCCGCGATCACCGCTGGGGTCGTAGCAGTACGCGTACTCCGGCGGCCGTACAGCGTCACGGTACTTGAGAGTTCGACAGGCACGGTACTCGCCAAGGCACAGGTGCCCGGCCGCGCCGCTGCGGAAACCCACGCCGCAGTGGTAGCATCACGCCTTGGGGAAGGGCTCACTCCGGCTGAGGCCGTGGCTATGCATCCGGCGCCTGCCTGAGTCGCCCGCGGACAGGGCGAAGGCGTGCCCCATTAATAGCGGTAATGCTCGACCCTTGAAGATTGCGCCTTGCACGAGTGCCGCACTCCCAGAACTACGAAACCGGCGAAGACGGTATCGACTCCAATTCGAGCAAGAAGCGCTTGGCGTCAACACCCCAAGAAAACCCACCGAGGGAACCGTCGCTGCGCAGAATCCGGTGGCAGGGGGTGAAAATTGGGACCGGGTTTGCCGACAAGGCCGAGGCGACGGCCCGGAAACTTTTGGGAAACCCGAGGCGGCGGGCCAGGGCAGCGTACGACAAGGTCGAGCCGTACGGCACCGAGTACAAACAACCCCAAACCCGGTGCTGAAACTGGGTACCCGTCGTGCACAAAAGCACGTCGAACACCGAGCGGCGGGCATCGAAAAACTCGGCAAGTTCACACTCCGCCTGCTCCAACAACAGGCGCTGCCCGCCGTCAAGCCGGGGGCGGGAAGACCTGGGGGCGCAGGGAAGACGATCGAGACCGCAGACCCCGTGCTCGTTGGCCGAAACTTCCAGCCAGCCCAAGGGGGAGGGCAGGGCGAGTTTTTGCACCGAAACCGAGGACGCAGCAGGCAGGGACACAGACATAGCAACAACCCTTGCATCGTTCCAAGTATACACGAGCCTGCACGGACATCGTGCATGATCAGCGCACATACATACGACGGGCACTTCCGTGCCCCGTACGAGAACCACCGCACAATGCACCACATGGAAACAATCATCTTCATCGTCGTCCTCGCAGCCGTCGGCATCCTCGGGATCGCCATGTACAACAAACTGGTCCGCCTCAAAAACGCGGTCGACGAAGGGTTTGCCCAGATCGACGTGCAACTCCAGCGGCGCAACGACCTCATCCCGAACCTCGTCGAAACCGTGAAAGGGTACGCTTCGCACGAACGCGAAGCCCTCGAGGCGGTCATAAACGCGCGCAACCTGGGGATGAACGCTGCCAGCACGGAAGAGAAAATCAAAGCCGACAACGTCATTACCGGCGCGCTCCGCCAGCTCTTTGCGCTCGCCGAAGCATACCCCGATTTGAAAGCCAGCACCAACTTCCTGGCCTTGCAGGAAGAACTGGCCACCACCGAGAACAAGCTCGCCTTCGCACGCCAGCGATACAACGACCAAGTCCGCGACCTGAACACCGCAATCGAGACCGTCCCCACACGCTTCTTTGCTGGGATCGCAAAGGCGACTAAAGCGGTGTACTTTGAGACCGAGGACGCGGCGCGGGCGGTGCCAAAAATCAGTTTCGGTGCATAACCGGACCACCTGACGATGTCGAACTTTGAAGTACAGCAACGGCAGAACCTGCGTCGCTCCCTGCTGCTCGTGTCTGCGCTCTTCGTGGTGCTCGCCGGGCTCATCTATGCCCTGGGTGCGTACCTCGGTGGCGTCTCCTCAGGCGCGCTCGCGGCGTTCGCCGTACTCGTCTCCGCCGGGTCGTCGGGGTTGAGTTGGTGGCAATCAGACCGCCTCGTCCTGGCCATGACGAAAGCCAAAATCGTCGAAGCGGAGCAAGCGCCGCAACTGCACAACGTCGTCGAAGAAGTCGCGATCGCGGCCGGATTACCCAAACCGCGAGTTGCGATCGTCGAAGACCCGGCCCCCAATGCGTTCGCCACCGGGCGCGACCCGAGCCGTGCAATCGTGGCGGTCACCTCCGGCCTCCTTGAACGTATGGACCGCGAGGAACTCCAAGCCGTCGTCGCGCACGAAATGGCGCACATCGCGAACCGCGACACGCTCATGATGAGCGTCGCGGCGGCGACCGCGGGCGTGATCGCCCTCATCGGCGACCTCGCGCTACGCCTGGCCGGCGGACGAAGTCGGCGGCGCAACAGCCGGAGCGGTGGCGGGGCAATCATCGTCCTCATCCTCTTCGCCATCCTCGCCCCACTCGCCGCCGGGCTCCTCAAAGCGGCGGTCTCGCGTTCACGCGAAAGCCTTGCCGATGGCACCGCCGTCAAATACACCCGCAACCCGACCGCGCTGCGAACGGCGCTCGAGAAACTCGCCGCCGACTCCACCGTCGTACGGGCCCGCTCTTCGAGCGTGGCCCATCTCTGGATTGAGTGTCCGCTCAACAAGGCGTCGGCGCTCGACCGACTCTTCTCCACCCACCCACCGTTGAAGGATCGAATCGCCGCACTCTGGCAACTCGAAGGGGGTGTAGGAGCACCGCCGCCCGTGGTTGAGATGTACTCCCAGCCGCCCGCCGGACGGGTGTCGGGTAGGCGCGACGTTTCCGGGGGGAACGACCTTGCGGATTTACAAAAAGCGGCGAATGCCAAATGGGTGAAGTGGGTAATCGCTATTTTCGCGGTGCTACTCCTCGGCCCCGTGCTCTTGATCAAGTTCACCGACCTCGTCGCTGGCATCATCGACACGTTCAACGGCTAAGCGGGGGCGCAACTCGTAGCGGGCGGAGAGGTACCGACACAGGGTTCGAGGCGGACATCGGGCTGCTACCACTGAACGGCGAACACGGGAAAGCGCACCTTGGGGTTCATACGCACTGAAGCGAGGCGGTGAAGGTCGCGGGATCGACGCCACGGTCCCCGGCCCGGGGTAGGCGGTTGGGCGGTGGGTAGTTGTCGGGTAGACGCGGAGAGGACTTGTCGAGGGTGCGGTCAAAGCCACCAAGATCCCCGCTGAAACAGCGACGTGGCGGCCGGGGGCGTCCAGACTCGGTGCGAGTTTATTCGACTGGATAAACCGGACCTGGCCGCCACAGTTACTGCCACCGACGGACGGCAGTACGCCGGCACCCGTCCACAAACCCACGCCGCGGCAGTACATGCCGCAGCCCTAACGAAAGGACCTGCCTTGAGCAGCATCAGACATACACGCAGCGAGCGTGCCTCGGCGATCTTAGAGAGCCCCGGTACCACACTCCCACCGGAGATCGCCGCGAGTTTGCTCGCTGCGGTCGACTCGGACTGGGACATGCTGCGATACCCCGGACACCTCACCTTCGCCGGACCGGCCGCAATCGCGATCGCCTCGGGCGACCCGGTGAAAGCCGAGTTCATCGCCGCGCGAACCTGCGACCTTGCGACCCAGCGCGCCTTGTACGATCTCGCCGAGCGCGAGGACTACGAACGCGTCCTTCCCGCGCTCGCGCGATCCAAGAACGTCTCGGACCACGATCTTCGCATCGCGATCCACGACGCCTTGCTCGGGCAGAAACGCGACATGCATGCTGCGGTGACCATATGTCCCGAAGCGCACGTCGTGAACTGGCTCGAGACGCACGAAGCCCCTGGTGATTACCCGTACTACGCGGCCGCCGATGTCTTGTGCGATTCGACAGACACCGTCATCTCACGCTTCTTGCGGCACTGCGAAACGGTGATCCCTGAAATGGGTACACCGGAGTACTGGTCCACACCGGATCGCTACCAGATCGAGCGCGGTCTCACCAAACTCGGCGAGAACCTCGCCAAACGCGGAGAAAGCGAACGAGTCGTACGCCTCATCGTGGGCATCAAGCGAAGCGTCAGGTTTCACGTCCTGACGGCAGCTTGGCACCACGCCGAGACAGCGACCGCACCACTCACCCGAGCCCTCCTGGCGCTCATGGCGGAGAACCTCGACGAGGTTTCGGAACGCAAAGCGCACGCGAACTCGAGCGACCGGCACGAGCCGTGGATACCACGACTCATCAAGTACCGGACCAACCTCGGATACGACGACGAATCATTGCGGCTGCTCGCGAAAGCGGCGCCGGCGATGATCTCGCCGATCCTGGTGCAACTCGCCAACGGAGACGAACGGCGGGATTTGCTCGTCGACCTGGCCCTCGAGTCAGGCGAAGCGTATCTCGTGCAGTCGCTCTTGGAGCGTCGCTACAGTTCGGACGGATCCTTCAACGGACCGATCCTGCGAGACGGTGAGGACTACCGCAAGGCGGTTTCGATCATGAGAACCGCACCGGGACGCCGCATCGGCAACTACGGTTCGGCACGCTACATCCCCAAAGGGGCGTACATCGACGACGTACTCACGGCGACGAAAGACGACGGGCATGCCCGCCTGTACGAAGCGTTGTTCGAACCCCGAGCCGTCATGCGCGGAGCTTGGAAGCCGAGCTTGGACGATTTCGCGAAACTCATCGCGGATACCGCCCCGGCGACGCTGGCAACCGCGGTGTACCGCGGAGCCGAGAGCATCCGGGCCGACATCGCGGGCGAGTACGAAAAGTGCCACGACGGCATCGTCATGGCGCGCAAGTACCTGGACGTCGCAATCGAACACGTCAAGGCCGAGCGTCTCTGCGACGCCCAGGACACCCTGGCGTACGTAGCGACTCGTCTGGGCGAGATTTTCCTCGACGATCCTGCCGGTTTTGATCAGGCGCTGCACCTCGCTTCGACGAGCACCCGTACCTTCGGGGAAGTCATCCGCGCGGCAAAAAAGCTGCGTTGAGGAAACGAACCAACCTAACGAATCGACACCCTCGGGCCGTCCTGCGCATGTGCACAGGGCGGCCCGAGGCCGTTACATCGAGCAATACTGCTGCTTAATGGATGAACCGGGCACGGACCAGACCGTACATGAACATGCGTACACGCCTCGCAGTACTCCTCGTCGTTATTATCCTTGCCGGGGGTGGGTTTATTGCGGTTGGGCGAGGAACGGAGACAACGCGCGACATCGTTGAAACCCTCGCAACCAGCAGCCCCGAGTGGCGGCGCGAAACACTGTACCTGGTGCGCTCACACTCGCGGTTCCCCCCGCCCATCCCGCCAGGCCAGTTCGGGAGAAACACGTACGAAAACGAGGCGCGGCTGCGCATCTTGGTGCTCGGCGACTCGTACACGTACGGTTGGGCGCTGGCCGACCCTGACGCGCGGTGGCCGGTACAACTCGAAGCGGCGATCGAGGCCGAACTTGGTGCAGGTACCGTAGAGGTCGTCGCGGTGGCAAAACCGGGTGCCTCGACGTACCTGCAAGCGACGTGGCTCAAAGCGCTCATGGCCGGGGAGGATTTGAGCGAGTACGGGGTGGCGACTGAAGATTTGGCGAGACTGGCCGGGAAGTTCGATGCGGTCCTGCTCGGATTCGTGAACAACGATCGGCTCGCCGACGTACCGATGGGGCCGGAGAAGCAGCGTGCAATCCTTGAATACGAGGTCGATAACCCGAACCAGCGCGAACTCGAGGCCGCGTTGGCGACAATCAAACAATACGCCGGAGAGAAACCGCTCATGTGGGCACCACTTGAGGCGCAGTACCTCGAGAACCCACGGTATGCGCGAGTGAATGAACGGAACGACGCGTTGTTCGCGAGGGCCGGATTTGAGAAAATACCGATGACGGAGACCACCAAGATCGCAACGAACCACCCGATCGATGCACTCCTGGTCACGGTCGGCGACGAGCACCCGGGCGAGGTGCTCACCGCAGCGTACGCGCGCGACGCGGCGGCGGCGCTTTTAGCGAAACTTCCAACGGAACGAATCGCGGCCGCGCGCGAAGACGGTCGGAGCACAACGCGGCCAAGCGTGGCCGGGGTGCTGCCGGTGTGGGCGACGTTGCACGAAGCGGACGGGAAGTACCGCGTATCTTTTGCGCGCAGCGCATGGGAGGGGCAAGAATGCCACCCACTTGACTTGCGCGGTGATGTCGAGGTGCGTTGCGAGGCCGGCAAAGCCGTCCTGTACGTCGATGGGAAGGCGACATTGGACCAGGCTGGGCCCTGCCAGCGTTTAGGCCGACCGTACATCCACATCCAAACCGACACGTTTCGTCAGGGAGGAAGGCTCTCCTTACGCATCGAAGCAGGACGAGCCGCGGACTTCGTGGTGTACCGCTACGGATACGACGCCGATGGCTTCGTTGCAACCGAACTCTTGGGGAATGCAGAGGCACGGGGCACATGGCCGATCGGGGACGCGGCGAGTGGGTACGCGCTCTTGCTTGCGGCCCGGCACGTGAAGGGTTGTACCCTTGACTCGTCGTACATCGATGTGTTCGATGGCGTCGAAATCGTCATCGAACCGGTCGGAAACTGACCGGGAAACCGGTGCGCTCAGGTCGTGGAGAGCGACGGGCGAGGCGACGGGCCGTCGCGGCGAGACGGTCAAGGTCGGGTCGGATCATCCGCGACGTCCCCGTTGCGACCTGCCAGAGGCGAATCATGTACTCAGTCGGGGCCCCATTCGCGGGTGTGTACGGGGCGAGCGAGAGCGACACGGGATACGCGGCAGGCTCCGCCTCGAGGTCGGTGGCGCGCACTGCGAGCACGTGCATTGGCGCGTACAACAGCGCCGTATCGTACGGCAGGTGGGCGACGCGTCCGTGGCGGGGGGCGTCCCACCAGGAGAGGAACACCGCGCGCGCCTCCTCAGCGAGATCGCGTGGATCGCGCAAAAAATCGACGCGTTTTGACGCGGCGAGCATCGGCGAACCGGTGAGATGCCAGGCGTGCAGCATCGCCCAATCGAGGTTCGAACGGCAATTGAACCGTAGAGCCACCCCCACGAACGCCGGGTCGTAGAGTCCTGAATCTTCTTTGCGACAGGGCGCCGTGCTTGACCTCTCTACATACGTACGCAACAGGCGGGAAACGGCGGAGGCAATTACATCAGGCTGCATCGCGGCGGTAAATACCCCCTCGACGTGCTGCACGTACCGCAGTACCCCAGGCGGATACGGACCAGAGACGGCGGCGGGGCGGCGAAGCTCCATCCACATGGTTCGCCACGCATCCACCAATTCCTCCACACCGTCGTCGAGGGCGGAGCAACTACCCCACTCGGCGAGCTGATCCTCAACGTGCAAACGCGCGGCGAGGCGTTCTACGGAAGCGGCGGACTCGACCGCCGCGCGCAACGCTTCGCGGCGGGCGGCCATATCATCGAAACTTCCCAACGACTTTCGCAACAATCCCAACCTGTCGCCGTATACTAACCGAAGCAACGGTACCAAGACGCACACGACAAGGGCGCCGGCGACGATACCTAAAATCCGCCACCCGGTCGCGGCATGCACCATACGCGAGACGAGGTACGCCGGGGCGAACGTTGCCGCTGACGCACATGCGAAATATAGGAGTATGAGGCGTTCGTGCGTGACCACCAGCCCAGATACGCGAACGGCGAGGCGCGCGACAGCGAGCAGTGTGCTCGCGTCGGAGGTGGCGGACGGCGGTGGTGTTTGGTCGAGGGCACGGCGATGCGGCAAAAATCGGTGTGGAGGCACAAAACGGAGCAACATCTCCCTGCACGGTACCAGCCGGCACGCGGCGCACACTCTGCGTGGAGGCTGCTACATGCGGCCATTGACGGCAGTCATTTGGCGTGGCGGCATCCGTGCCGAGCGCGCGGCACTCACGACGCTCATACCCATGAGCGAACCGAGCGACGTGGGGCAGAAGGCGGACGAGCAGTGCGGTGGGCAACCCGACTTCGGCGCCATCCTCGACGTCATCGCCGAACGTGTCCGCCGACGGGCAACCCGGAGAGCAAACACCCTCCCGATGATCGCCACCTTGGGAGCGAACGCGCTCGCCATCGAATTGCGCATGCGGGCCGAGGACCACGAGGCGATCGCCGCCGCGGCGGGCGTGCAGTACACCTCCCAGCTGCGCAAGATCGCCGAGATGCTCCCCCAGGCGGCTCGCGAAGGGGTTGAGTTCATCGTACGAGCCGACACGACACTCGCCGATGCGTTAGAGAAAGCGGCCAAGACCGTGAACGGTAATACAGCGGACCACGGTGAGACGCCGAACGAGGCGACGGGCGGAACAAAGTAAAGCGGGCGCATTCACCTAAAAATAAGGGAACCACGCCATAGACTCCCATCACGACGATCACGACGATCGCGACGATCGCGACGATCGCGACGATCGCGACGATCGCGACGATCGCGACGATCGCGATACGTGTGCGCAAACGGGCAGCGGCGCCACTGGACATGATGGGACCATATGCAGCATACTCTGCTGTTGCGACTCATCGACGCGATCTGCGGTACTCGCGCAGCGACACCCCGATGGAGGCCAGCGCGATGGCAAACATCTGCAACACTCCCACCCAGGCCGCGGTGCCGGCGTACCGGATGGACGACCCGTCCCCGTTGCGGAACACCGGAACCGTGTCGCCGCGCGCAGGAACGGGAACAAAGGCAGCGATCAGCTGACGAGACACCGTGAGCTCGGTACGCACCGGCGCGTCAGCCACCGTCAACTCGACGACGATGGTGGTGGTGTACCTGCCCCGGATTCGATCATCTTGCACCATCGCATCGTCGGCGACGTATCCCGGTCGCATCGGGAACGTCCACAACCCCCAGACGAGGAACAACACGGCGAGCAGTGCCGACGCGGTCGTCGATACGCCGGTGGGACGCTCCCAGTCGCCCCCTGACGTTCTCAGGTGCCACAACCGCATGAGAGGCCACGGTGCCAACAACGAAGGCTCAGGCATGGGGCGTCGGCGCAAATCCCAACCAGCCGTTGGAGGCACCTTGCGCGGGGTCGCCGTCTTGATGCCGCAACCGCGGAGCGGTGGCCGCGGGCCGGGGAGGCTCGCGCGTGTGTGCACGATACGACTTGCGGTACCGTTTAGCACATGACCGCCCGACGTAGTCTTGCCCCACACGGGGCGTTCGGACTCGCGTTGTTGCAAGGGAACGGAGCACACCTGCCGGGTGAGGTCGCGACGGAGATACTCGCCGGACTCGAAGAGAGCGAAGTTCCCCACCGCCTACCGGCGGGGGTTCGTTTCAGCGGCGACCGGGTGGCGGGAGTGGCGCGCAGCAGCAAGAAGAAAGCCCTACTTATCATTGCCGGCTGCGAAGACGAGTCAGTACAGAAAGCGCATTTCGACCTGTACTTCGAGCGGAGCGACATCCTCGAAGCGGCGCTGAACAACACGGGAATGCTCGCCCCTTCTGTGCTCGCGGCGGCACATGAGCGGCTCTGGTCGGCGGAGTACCTGCACCACGCGGCGTACGAGGCGCACCGACAACTTGCGGCGCGGACATTACCGATCGCAGACGCCATCCGCTGGATCGAGGCGACGCGAAGCGCCCAGTACAAGTTCGACGTGCTCGGCGAGCACCTCGCCGAGCAGTGGGCGACTGACGCATCGGGGCCGGAAGTTTTGGCCAGATTGTGTACGCTACTGCGCGAAGCGCGAATCGCGGACTGCATCGGGGCGATCAGTACCGGGTTCGGTCGGGCGCTGGGGGAGCGAGACACCGAACAGATCCTCGTGGTACTGCGCGAGGCGCGCGGCGCCGTGGGGGAGCGTTGGTTTGACGACATGGTAGCCGCGGCGTACGGAAGTGCACGCACCATCACCCTCCCGCTCCTCGAAATGCTCCTGGAGCGGGTCGCCAGCCCGGAACATTTCCATGATTACCAACTGCGACGGATCGCCGATGGCGCGGAGACGGTTGAGTATGCGCCAAGCGAGTTGCAAAAAGTACGAGGACGGTACACGCGCGGGGCGTACTTACGGCTCGCCGAGTGCTTCCCCGGGGCGCTGCACCAGGTGATCTCGGGGCGTATGGCCCCGCCAGAAGACATGGAGGCGGTCGAAGTCGTCGACGTCGCACTCGCGAGCAACCTCTCAATCTTGGCGCACGGGCTTTTGTGCAACGCCGGGGGCGGTCAATTCCGGGTTGAACTCAACCGGGAACGATTCTTGCGGGCGCTGGACGTGTACGAAAACGGTACCTGGACGGTGGGGCGCATCTTCCGACGGCCCGCCATTGAGGCCCGCGGTGCGGTGTGGCACCTACCGACCGGGGCGACCATCGAGGACGTGTGCCGGCTCGGGCGACATCTGAAATCAGGCGAGGAGTACATTATGTATCTGTACGGCAGCGACGTCGACGCGACGCCGCGATACGTGCCCAACCCAGCGGAACTCGCGCTCCTCCTCTCCCAGTACGAACCCGGGGTGCGGCTATCCGTGTTCATGCGACTCTTGCGACTTTGGTCCGATGAGGGCGGCGGCATGAAGGACCGCGGGCCGATGCCTAACCGACACCCGAACGGCCCGCCGGGGCGTCGACCGGTGCTGACCGGGGCGGCGCTCTTTGCGTACCTCGAAGCGGTAATCGAGCAGATCCCGGCCAGCGAATTCGCGGGGCGCTCCGAACTGGCGCGCGAGTTCATGCTGCGTATCTTCTGGAGAGAGTTTGGCGAGACACCTCAGGCCTGGATGACCGCCATCGCCCTCATCGAACGCGCCGACGTACCACTCTCTAAAGTCATACGAGCGGCCCGGCTACTGCGCTGAACATGGCCGGCAGACTGGTGCCGGGGTCGTGCAATGGGGCAGAGGGGATGGCGCAGCGAAACAGATCCACACAACGCGACACACCCCCGGCGAGGTCCTTGCGGAACCCTCCAGGGGTGTGTACGAACGCTACGGCCGTATTAGAGGCTGGCGAGATCCAGCGACGGCGGAAGAATCACCGCATCGATCACGTGGATCACTCCGTTGGCGGCGGCGACGTCGACGGCAACCACATTGGCGCCGTTCACGGTCACCGTGCCAGCACCCACCACGATGTCGATGTTCTCACCTTGCACGGTGGGGACCATCCCCGAGGGCACCTGGTCGGACGGAACCGAGCCAGCGAGCACGTGGTACGTCAGAATGGAACGCAGCACTTCGACGTTCTCCGGCAGGAGCAACTTCTCGAGCACGCCGGCTGGGAGAGCTGCAAACGCGTCATCCGTCGGGGCGAACACGGTGAACGGTCCGTCACCTTTCAGCGTCTCGACGAGACCGGCAGCCTCAAGGGCGGCGGCGAGCGTCGTGAAACTACCGTTGGCAACGGCGACATCGACGATGTCACCGAGGGACGGATCTTGCGCAGCCGTGGTCGTCGGTGCTTCAGTCGAGGCCGGAGCCTCGGTTGCGACCGGCGCTTCCGTGGTGGTTGCGATGTCGTTGGCGTCATCGCCGCAAGCGGCGAGCAGGAGTGCGCCTGCGGTGAGCAGGGCAGCGGTGGTTTTTCTGGTGTTTGTTATAGAACCAACATCGTACCCATACAACCGGAAATGTCATGCAAGTGTGCAGGTGTCGCTCGGCACATACATGTACGACGAGGGCAAACCTTTACCGGGTACGAATATTCCCCGAACGCTGGTACACACGTACCGCGGAGGGTTGTTTCAGGCACGCTGCACGAGACGCAGCACTCGATCTGCGGCGCGAACCGTAGCCTCCAAACCCCCGCGAGTATCTGAGGAGAGCACATTGCCGAGCACCGCGGCAGTGAGCGACATCGTCCACTGTGATGACATCGCGGTGGCGAGCAGCGCGTCGAGCAACCTCGGGGAACGCAATGATCCGGCGAAACGGCGGGCCGCTGCGAGGAACCAATCCACCTCCCGCACGAGACGCAATTCGTAGGCCTCGGCGGCCTCGATCGGATCGCGCGAACCGCAGAATGCTTCGGCCGCAAAGCGCCCCGACTCGAGTGCGTAGTCGATACCTTCCCCGTTGCACGGGTTGACAAGGCCAGCGGCGTCGCCGAGGGCCACCCAGCCCGCCCCGCTGCGATGCTGCACGTGCATCGGAAGACGCCAGGCCCAATCGTCCACGAACGGCCCAAGACCCCACCGAGGGGCGACACGTCCATGGTAACGCGCGAGTTCGGCGCGCAGGTTTGCCGACTTCTTGCCGCGAGTGAGCGTACCGTACCCGATATTCACCGAACCATCCCCGAGAGGGAAGACCCACCCGTATCCGGGCAGTTCTCCTGGGGCGGCGAGCGTGATGCTTGCCTCCAGCCACGTATCGGCATGGTTGCTCGACGGTGCGTACGCCCGAATCGCGACGCCTTGCAGCATGTCGCGAGCGCGGGTCGCGCCGACCGAGGAGGCAAGTGCGCTGCCCGCGCCGCAGGCCAGGGCAACAAACGGTGCACGCAGCACGCTCCCGTCCGTGAGACGGACACCGGAGACCCGACGCGCACCCCGCTCCTCCCAGCATAGCGAGTCAACCGTCGCGCGCTCGCGCAGCGACGCTCCAGCGTCGAGCGCCGCGGAGAGCACGCGAGCATCGAGAAGGCGGCGGCGCATCGTGGCACCGTTTGGGCCGAACCCGGCGCGGACCGGCCATGGAACCTCGCGTAGGCGCGGGCCTGCATCGCGTTCGCGCACGATCCGCAGCCCGGTGATGCTGTGCGATCCGGCGAGTGAAACACCGAGACGGTCCAATTCGCGCAGGGCACGCGGTGTGAGCCCATCCCCGCACGACTTATCCCTCCCCGAGAACTGTCGCTCGAGGATACAGACACGCGCGCCGGCACGGGCCGCGTGGGCCGCGGCGGAGGAACCGGCCGGGCCGGCGCCGACGACGATGAAATCGAACGAATCGTGCATAAAAACCCCGTAGCTACCCCATGTGTGCGTTGATCTCTGACAGTGCGGGAGTGGGCACGAAGCGACCGCGGCGGGACGTGAGACATGTATCGCAGGGGTGGTGCGTGGTGGGTAGGGTGGTGATGCGGACGGTTGGGGGCATGCAAGATGACCCTGCACGACGGGCTTTTGACGGGTACGGACCAAACGGGACGTGGGAGTTGCACGGAGGTGAGCCATGGCGGCAGGACAACGAGGAGCGGCGCACGATCCAGCGCAACGCCTTGTCATGGTGCGATCCGGGCGCGCGGCTCACACCGGGGGTCCTCTGGCGGGGGGTCGTGACCGCCGTCGTGTTCGTGCGGGCCCTGATCCGCTGGCGAGTACGCAGTTGGCGGGGGAAGGCGACGAGTCGCGTGGCTGCCGCCGAAGCGTTCCGCGAGGCAGCCGAACGCCTGGGCGCGACGTGGATCAAACTCGGACAACTGATTGCCGCCGGGGAAGGCATCTTCCCCGACGAACTCGTCGCCGAGTGCCGAAAGCTGCACGACCGGGCGCGTCCTGAGCCGTGGGAACACGTCGAAGCCGTCCTCATCGAAGCGTTCGGAGCGCGGTGGGCGGAAATTTTCACGATCGAACGGACGCCGATCGCGGCGGCGAGTATCGCCCAAACTCACCGAATCACCTTCGCGGACGGGACCGACGCGGTGGTGAAAATACAGCGGCGCGGCGTAGCGACGCGCATCGAACGCGACGTACGGGCCCTCGCCAAAATCGCGCCACTGCTCGTGGGACGTATCCCGATCTCGGCGCTGGCGAACCCACCGGCCCTGCTCGACATCTTCACGCGCTGCGTCGCCGAAGAACTCGATTTTCGCGTCGAAGCCACCAACGCCACCGAGATCGCAAACGTCATCGCCACCTACGGTACTGGCGGCATCTTTGTACCAAGACCGCACCCAGAACTCGTAGCATGCGGGGCGATGGTCCTTGAATACCGACCCGGAAGGCGGCTCGACGGGCTCGACGCGGGCCTGGGTGGCAAAGTGATCGACACGCTCGTGGCGTGCATTTTGGAAGGTGCGCTGCTCGGCGGCGTGTTCCACGGCGACTTACACCCGGGAAACATGGCCGTCGTGGAGGACGGTTCGGTGGTCTTGTACGATTTTGGTATCGTGGCTCGGCTCGACGAAGGGGAGCGGGCCGCATTCATCGGGCTCGTCGCCGGCGGGGCTACGGGGAACTGGCGGCAGCAGCTCCAGTCGCTCGCACGCCTCGGCGCGTTCCCGCTCGACTCAGACTTTGAAGTGCTCGGTCGCGAACTCGGACTCGAGCACGGGCCGGTGGATCCCAGCACGCTCGCGCCCGAAGCGCTTGCGGCAGAGGCGGCGAAAGTGGCCAAAACGCTCTTAGGGGCCGGGGCACGACTCCCCAAGGCATTGATGCTGTGGGGTAAAAACCTGGCGTTCCTGGACTCGGCGGTCGGACGACTCTGCCCGGATCGGGACATGGTGAGTTTGATCGTCTCCTCGCTCACCTCGTTCACCACCCGGCACGGGATGGTACTCGCCCAAAGTGCGCTCGGTGGCGTGCAAATCGAACGAGAAGTGCTCGCCGGGGCCCTCGCGGCCGGTGAGGGGACGCTGACATGGAACGAGATACGAGCGAAACGGGCCTTGATACTCGAACGCCAGCGCAAACACCAACAGCGGAGCGGCAAACGCCGGGCGGATGCGACCGTGGTTGCCTAGCACGGGGAGGGCGGCGACAGTGCAGCCCCATGGCGTCTTGCCGCAGCACCTCGTTCTACCTCGCCCCCGGCGTGTACCGAAAATTCAGCCAGTACGCGCTCGCGGCCGTACTCCCCGGCGGGGTGATCGTCGAGGTCTCGCACCGGCGAATGATCGCAGACCTCATGCGTGAAAATCCGCTTTGGGACGGGCTCGTCCTCTGCGCCAATCGCGCCGTTCTCGGCAAATCGAGCATCGTTGACACGCTGATCAACAAGCCGGCCTCGGTGGAACGTTGGCACGTGGACGAGCGCGTCATCGAGGGACGGCGGCCGACGGGGAGGGCGTACACGTTGCACCGTCTTGCGCACGGCGGGGTAGAGGCGATCGGTGGGATACAACAGGCGATGGGCGGCCTTTTGACCACATCTGACCCATCGGTGCGACGGGCAGGGATCAACCTCATCAAGCGGGCAGGGCCGGGGGCGGCGTACCGAATCTCGGTGGCCCTCGCGGCGCAGGACTTTTTGGACGCACACACGATCGCGAACCTCCTACGAACCAAGACCCCGTACGAGCACGCCACGTTCGCGCCGGTAGACGTTGGATCGACCCGCGCGGCGTTCGCCGTCATACAGGCGCGATACCCGGACCAGTACCGTGCGTGCATCGCACAAATGCTGGATGGGAGCACCCTGGGCCCGACGTGGCTCGGCGAGTACCTCTCACAACGCTACATCAGCGCCGGTCTCGGCACCTACCATCTCAGGGCGCAGTACGGCAAGCACGCGTGGATGCAGATTTCAAAACTATACGGCCTCGGGGAGGGATGGGGCCGGAACATCGAAGTCATAAACCAAGACGGAGCACCGACGCTGCGAAGTTATTACCGGCTTTCCGATGCGGAGGAGCAGGCGGGGCGGGCCCACCTCATGCAGTACCTGCGACAACTCACAAACGGCGCAGACCTGCCCGAGGCGGCGGCCCTCATGGAGCTGCTCCGCGAATCGCCCGATGCCGTGCCGTACTCGGTGCTGCACGACTCACGGATGGTTTTGGACTCCGCGACCGTGCACCAACTCATCATAGGTCTGATTGAACGCACCAAGCCTGGCAGCAGCCGCGACGAGGGGGGAGGCGCACTGACAGTCTTGGGGAGACCGTACCCGATATACGCCCATGGCGGAGAGGAAGCCCAACTGTACGAAGCCGTCGCGCACCACAACTTCACCGATGAAACCGTCGAGTCCCTACTGGCGGCACTGACCGAGCAGCACGACGAGGGGCGGCGGCGGGTGCTTGGCAGCGTAATACAAATCGCCTTGCACAACGGCGCGCTCACACCGGAGGCGATGGAGCGAATGTACGCGCGGTTGCGCACGCTGCACGGCAAGCCCGGGTCGCTTGAGGCGCGGCTCGTAGAAGCACTCCTCGCGCGCCGGGACCTGCCCGTGGCGGTCGCCGAAGCCCATGTACGCGAACACATGCGCGATATCGAGGACGTCGTACGGACAGTCTTGTACGCGGGAACCAGCGGTTTTGGGAGTGGCTGGGTGCCGTACCCGCGGAAACAAACGACGGACACATACAGCGCGCTCGGTGTCGCATTCAGCAACCCGGGACTGCTCGCAGCCAGCCCTTACCTGCGCGAACAGGCGATGGTGTTCGTCCAGGCCGGTTTGCATACGTTAGGAAACGCCAGCGAACTTTCCGCCAAGCACGGCAACGGTGGATCGCCAACCGAACCTACCCACCGGACATCGCTTCATACTAGGCGCACGGGTCGGGGTGCGGATTCCGTTCTCCAATCCGTGGCGGAGGGGCTTGTTACTTGCGAGGCGGGGAGCGAGAAGGAACGGGGCGAGGCGCTGCGTACGTACGCCGCAGGCCGACGGAGAGTGGCAAAAGCCGATAAGCACACCGCACTTACCAAGAGCGATACACTGGTAATGGAGCATTTCAGCGTGTACCAACCAAGCACATCGTGCAGCACGCTCGACGAGCTTTGGCGAGACTACTGTTCGGTGCATCAAGGAGGCACCTACATGGATCCGAGCCGTACCGACTTCCCACAACGCTGGTACGCGAACGTCGCGGTGAACCCGCACGTTGGGTCCGCTTTGCGGAAACTGGCGTACGATAAATCCGACCACCTGCTCCAATACGACGTGTTCGGCAATGAAATCTCGGAACAACTTGGGACATACTCTGACCATCTCCGCTTCCTCGAGCGTGTCGTCGGGGCTCGCGACGTCGAGAGCGACCTACGCGAAACAGCCCTCGCACGGCACCTGGAGAAACAGTCGGCGTACGTCTGGAAACCCAGCCCGTACGGCGGATTGGCGTTGGCGGTTCAAATCGCCAGCGACACGAGCGCGACAGAGCAGATGCTCTCCACGGTCATAGCGGGCGTCGAAAAACAGGCAGCCGAGCTCACAAAACGCATGCTGGAGCACTCCGATCGGGAAGGCGGTCAACACGCCATCGACGAGAGCATCGACGAGGCCCTGGAGATCGACCTGATACTGCACATGATTGGGGGGCGATCCTTGACGGGAGAGGCAGCCGAGGCGTGGCGGCGGTGCGATAAAGTCCGCTCCAGGCTGCGCGAGACGGTCGAGGTGTGCGTCAAAAACCGCGCCGAACGCGAGGCAACGGACCATGTCATCTACAGCGACGAGCACCGACACCAGAAGGCACTGGCCAGCGGGGCGGTGGTTGCGTCACTTGACGAGAGGAGGCTCGAAGAGATGCTCACCATCTTCGAACGGGAACGGGCCGCCGAGGCGTACGGTCGCACGGCGGAGAAAGCCGCATGGCCAGAGCAGATCACGAGCGTGAAAGACCTTCCCGGCTACGGGCACCTCCCGTTCACCGGTATCGAGGAGTTCTCCGGACGGGTCGACGGCGGCGACTATCGCTTCCCCGCAGCGGGTGATGGTGCGCCAAAACTCTCGCGCGTAGAGACGGTCTCCAGCGGCGGCGAGTTGCGGAAGAACGCGGAGTACATGGGAAACTGCACCGACGGCTACGCACGATCCATCGCGCGGGGGTTGACACGTATCGTCGCGGTGTACGACACCGAGGGCAACCGCGTCTTGAACCTCTCCTTTGTACGACGGGGTGGAAACGCGAGTTGCCCAACAGAGTACCGCCCCCTCGTCATGCAGATACTGAACCGGCTCAACGAGGACGGGGACGGCTGGTCGCTCTCTGAGATCAACACGCGGTTCAACGGTCTCGGTAGTGCCTGGGAGCGGGACTGGGAGGAGGGGGACTGGACGTACTCCGAATCCGAAGAAGCCGAACCGCTCTTGCAGATGGGGACCGCGAGCGCGGCCGAGGAGGAAGCCTGGGCAATCCAGGAACGCTTCGACGCGGAACGCTGAGTTGGGTAGCGGTCGCGGGCCCGACCCGGGGCTCAGCGTGAGTCCTTGCGGTGGGGTTATGCACACAAGTGCCGCCGGTGCGTTGGAAGGGCCCTCGGATGGGTTTGGCGTGTCGGCTATCCGGGCGGGAGGTTTGCGCTGATTCAACGATATTCCGTCAGGACTGTTCCTGTGGCGGCCAATGTGTGGATGGCCTGCCTTCCCGTATCAGCAAGGTGGCAACCGCCAAGACCACAAACATGATACTCCAATACAGATGGGGGTTCTCTCTGTCCAAGAACCCCAATGAACCGCCAAAAATTACGAGGACAGGTATGGCTATAACGGCAGGCCTCGTCAGTTGCCATTTGGTGTGTTTCGCCAATCGGTACAATGCCGCCCCGAGGCATATCATTATAAATAGTAGAGATTGCGCGCTGTAGATTGGGGATACTCTCCCCTCACCGGCGTATACAAAGTAGTATCGGTAGATCTGGTGCAATTGGTCGCCCAGCGTCGCAGATGCCACGAGGATAAGTCCCAATGATCTTTTTCCACGACCAGGCGTTTTTGCGTTCCACAACAGAATAGAGAAACCGTATAGTATGGACAGCATAGCGACAGAGTCAAACCCCAGCATTCCAAAACTAGTCCCACTTTGGACTCCGCATTCAAGCAACCATGCCGGACAAAACCAATTTATCTAAGGCGTCGTGTTCGTTCTCGGCGGGGCACTGGTAGTTCTCGGCATGCTGCTCGCGGCGCTCCCGGGGCCGTTTACGTAGCCCCTCATCCTTCAGGGAACGCCAAGAGCTGAATAGACTCGGGCCGGAGCAGTGCCCCGCCGGGACGGTCCTTTTTATGGCTGACGACAAGGATCTCAACGCCCTCGCCAAATTCGCAAACCACGCGGACTCAGAAGTGCGTGAGCGTGTCGCCGACGACCACGACACCCCCGGCGAGGTGCTTGCCAAACTCGCACACGACGAGGACATAGAGGTGCGCGTCAGCGTCGCCGAAAACCCATTTGCACCCAAAGAGGTGCTCGCCGAACTCGCACACGACGAGGACGCAGAGGTGCGCTGGCGTGTCGCCGAAAGGCACGATACCCCCATAGAGGTGCTCACCGAACTCGCAAAAGGCGTGGAGGCGGGTGTACGTGAGTCCGTCGCCTTGAACCCCAACATCCCCGTAGAGGTGCTCGCCGAACTCGCCTGGGACAAGGACCCTTCAGTCCGCGCGGGTGTCGCCGGAAACCCCTCGACGCCGGCGGAGTTTCTCCGCAAACTCGCAGACCACGAGAACGTCCGGGTCCGTTCAGCAGTAGCTTCAAACCCCGCCACCCATATAGAAGTTCTCGCCAAACTCGCAAAAGACACGGAGTCTAACGTTCGCTACAGCGTTGCCGGGAATCCAGTAATCCAAAGTGACCAAACCGGGAAGTTTCGTTCCCTAAAACGGCGCTATCGCGTGCACAATGCGGTGGTCGGGTTTGTGGTCGTCGCCGTATTTTTATCCTTCGGCGCACTGTTTGTATCCATGCCAGTGTGGCTGGATCAGCTTTTGTATGAAATCCTCACCTGGTGGCGGCGTCAACCCCTACTGATAGTCCCAGTATTGGTTGCAGGTATTTTGGCAGCTGCCAACCGGCGAGCCAGAAAACGCGATTGACGACTGGGACCTCAAAAACCCCGCGGGACTCGCAAACGACGACTCAGAGGCGCGCATCCTCCTTGGGACACCGTAGACTCCGGTCGGGGCGGTGCCCCGAGACGGGTGGTGGCAGTGTATGATGGGCGGCACCAAACATACGTACGCAACACACGCATCAACCCTTGCGTACGGGGAGCGTCTCGACCACGGCGTCGGCGGTGGCGACGTTGCATGCGGTACGCACATCGTGCAACACGGCGAGACGCAACAATGCCTTCACGTCCGGATCATGCGGTTGCGAGGAGAGCGGGTCCCAGAAAAAGATGAGCACATCGACGAGGTCATCGGCGATCATCGCGCCGACCTGCTGATCCCCACCGAGCGGGCCCGACTTGACACAGAACACGTCCATATCAAGGGCGGCGCGCAGCCGTGCACCGGTGTTCCCGGTGGCGACCAGTTGGTGCGACGCAAGACGGTCTTTATGGAGGGACGCCCAGTCGAGCAGCGACTCTTTCATATTGTCGTGCGCGACGAGCACCACGGTTTGCACCTCGGGGTCGGTTAGCGCCCACGGGGAACGGGGTGCATCGGCCATGCAATCACACCGTGCCAGAGGCCAAAGTGGCGGCATAGCCGAGGCTATGAACCTATGGCGGCGTAGGGGAGCGCGCCTGACACCGTCACGACCATGCACGACACCAACGATACCAATAATACCAACGACGCCGGCGATGCCAGCGACACGTGCGGCAACGAGAGTCTGTACCTCCGGTGGTTTGCCACCGAAGACGATCCCTGTCCGGAGCGGGATGCTTTTGGATACTGCAACTGCAAACGCGTGGAACACGCCCGGCGGGCGCCTCGGGTGCAGTGACCGGGAACGGCCGTCAACCTGCCAGCGCGCTACGTACGGCGACGAGATCGCGGTGTGCCGACTCCAGACACCAGTCGGTGTCGGCGATTGGGAGGAGGCCGAGGGCGGCGGCGTTCGCCTTACCGACGGTGCGGCGGGCCTCGACCAGGACCGCAAGCGCCCGGTGGGCGAGCGGATCGAGCGGGTCGAGGGTGAGGAGATGCGCGGCGCGATCCTCCACCTCGCTCACCAGAGCAAGCACCGCGGACTCGAGCGCAAGATACTCGGCGTAATGGTGGTCGTTGAGGGCCTCATCCATGGCACAGAACGTCCATTGCCGGATGTGTGCGGTACGAGAACATCTCAGGCCGCCGCGGCGCGAATCTCGTGCACGGGTGCGCCCAATTGATCGACGAGGGCGTGCACCTTCTCCAGTGCCTCCATGTCCGAGCTTGCATCAACCCGAGCCGAAACAATCGCCGCGTCGGCGATCGTCTCGTAATGCCCGGAGAGCGCGCGCGAGACCTGGTAGGCATGGTTGAGGGTGGTACGGAGCTTGATGTCGTAGGTAGTCATGCGTCATGATCGTCCCGGGGGGCGCAGAGACGGCATTTTCAGCGGCTCAGGCCCGTGCTGGTCGGGCGAAATGCCACCTGGACGCGGGCGGGCACCATGGAGACCATGCCAGATCAGAACAGACCTGTTTGCAGTTTGGCGAGCGTTACGAGCTCGCCCTGCGCGCAGAAACTGCTCGCCGGGGCGAGCGAAGCCGGGATCGTGCACCGGGTGGCGGCGAATCCGCACCTGGGACCGGAGGTCGCGGCGATGCTCGCTGTCGGGCGACACGAGAAAGCCGCCTCCTGGGCCTTGCGGCTCGTCGAAGACGAGGATCTGCTGCTCGAAGCGCTGCGTGAAGGACCGGTACGGCACCGACCGTGGGCGCTGCGCAACCAGCGGGCGCCGGTCGACATACTCGCCGACGCAATGGGACGCGGGGACCAACCAGCGGCGCAGTGCGCGGCGGCGGCGAACCCGAACACCCCCGAAGAGGTGCGTCGGGCGCACATCACCAGCGAACGAGTCAGCCTCATTATCCGTGCAGACGGCAACCCGGTGAACCGCTCGAGCCGCGCGTACACACTGGTGAAAGCAAACCGATGGATGCTGGAAACCCCCGAAGCGTGGCCCGTCGCGATACGAACCGCGCTCTTATGCCTACACGACATCGACGCCGAGACCGTCGGGAGACTCGCCGAGGGCGGGGCGAGGGGGCTCGCAAAACAGCATCCGAGCACGCTGGGTATGGATCTCGACCAGGGAAGCAACGACGAACTCATCGCGTTCGGTATCCCATCGGTTGACGAGTACCTGTGCGACGAGCGGCGGTTGCAGCCGTGGGAACTGGCGACATTTGCAACCAGGGCGCGTTGGATGCGCCCCACCCCGGCACATCAGGCCCGACTGTACGGGACGTACCGTGAGGCGTTCCTCGAGGCGTACGTGATGCGGCGGCCGTTTGGGGCGGCTGCCACCACCGACCAACTGGCGGCGGCGTGGATCGAGCCCTCGATGCTGTACATGCACGAGACCGACGCCGGCATCGTCTCCGCGATCCGCAACATCGAGGCGACCTTGGAGGAATCGGAGGAGGCGTGGCGACTCTTCATCGCGATGCTCGGCACTGGCTCGATCAACCCCGAACTCAGTTGGGAACGCCGCAGCGAGGCGGCGAGGCGCCTGGTACACGGTGCGTAGCGGGGAACTCGGCGAGCAAGGCGGGTTTAGCGGATACTTGACGCATGGGACGCATCGGGGACGCTGCTGAGCATGCTCGTCGAGAAACTCCCCGAGCTGGTACGCCA
>Ga0172376_10002510_pt1 | contig 22338 bp, 17 predicted proteins | sample Lak35m_FD_121114 | JGI IMG/M metagenome (GOLD analysis project Ga0172376, IMG submission 121114) | Freshwater microbial communities from Kabuno Bay, South-Kivu, Congo - kab_092012_35m | ecosystem: Environmental > Aquatic > Freshwater > Lake | place: Democratic Republic of the Congo: South-Kivu... | reverse complement strand
GTCGAGCTTCCCGGCCATCCCGGGATCCCAACAGAGGGACCCTCTCAGGCGGCCTTTTCAGGCGACACAGCTCGTAACACTACGTGTCGCCGTAGCCCGATCCTGGCCTGGCGCTCTACAACCTCTCCTGCCTGCCGCTCGGCAGCTTCCGCCGGTCACCCTCGAAGGTGACGCTGGGAGGCTCGATCACGCAGCGCTTCGCGCCCGCAGGATCGAGGCCACGAACGTGGACTTGCCGGTCTGGCGCGGCCGAGGATCAGCGCCGAGCGCCGCGGGGCAGCATCAGGACACGTTGGAACACCGCAATCTAAGAGTATGGCTTTCCGGCAACAGCTGCCACTCCACCCGAAGCCGCAACCGCCTCAGCGCAGCTTCAGCGCGTCGCCCTCGAAGGTGACGCCGAGGGGCTCGATCACGCAGCGTTTCGGGCCGGCCTCGACGCGGCCGGCGTCGATGGCGGCGATCCCGCACGCGCGCGCGACCTCGACCGTGCGCGCGGCGTCGGCGGCGGCGACGAAGAGCGCGAAGCCGGCGCCCATGTTGAGCGTGCCGTAGGCTTCGGCGTGGTCGTGGCCGGCTTGCTCGGCGATGAAGCGCAGCACCGGCGTCACGGGCGGGACCTTGGTGATGCGATAGGTCAGCGCGCGCGGGTGGCGCAGGAGCTTCCTCCAGCCGTGGCCGGTGATGTTGGCGGCGTAGTGCACGCGCACGCCGGCCTTCCACAGGGCCTCGGTCACCGGCGAGTAGAGCACCGTCGGGGCGAGCAGCGCATCGCCGAAGGTGAGCCCGGGCGCGACCTCGGTCAGGTAACCGCGCGGCAGGCGCTCGGCGAGCTTGCGCGCGAGGCTCAGGCCGTTCGCGTGGATGCCGCTCGAGGCGAGCAAGACGATCGCGTCGCCGGGCGCGAGCTCCTCGCCGAGCGTCAGGCGCTCCTTCGGATTCACGAGGCCCGTGCAGCCCGCCGCGAGGTCGATGCGCCCCGCCTCGACGATCCCGCCGAGCGCCGGCGTCTCGCCGCCGCCCCAGGCGACTCCGCACACGTCGCACGCGGCCTTCCAGCCCGCCACCAGCGCCTGCGAGCGCTCCCCATCGTCGAACCACTCGCTCCCGCCCGCGGCCCAGTAGGCCTGCACGACGAGCGGCGTCGCCCCCACCGTGACGAGGTCGTTGACCGCCATCGCGATCGTGTCCTGCGCGATCGCGGCGTAGTAGGAGCGCCCGGTCAGGCGCTTCATCTCGTCCGCCACGAGCGCCTTCGAGCCGAGGCACTCGACGATGCTCGCCAGATAGAACGGCCCGACGTCGACCACGTAGGCCGACTCGCCGCGCGAGGCCGCCACCTCGCTGAAACCACGCGCCGCGACGTTCGCGGCCGTCGCAGCCGCCGCGCGCTGCGCGGCCACCTTGAGCGGATCGATGCGGTCGTACTGGACGCCGGCCTCTTCGTAGCTCAGCGGTGTATTCTTGCCCGGGTGCATGGGCGCGATTATGCAGAAGAAAGGGGCCAAGCCTAGCGCGGAGCAGGGCTACCTCTTGCTCAGGCAGCGCCTGCACGCGCCCGAGGTCAGAGCCACGCGCCGAACTGGTCCAGGAAGTCCCGCCAGTTCGTGACGAGCACGTCCTCGAGCCGGTGGGGCTCCGCCGACGGAGTCACCACGAAGCGGGCAACGCCGGGGTGCTCCGCCGCAAATGAGCGCAGCCCGACCAGGTCGGCCCCGGCCACGCGGCGCGTGGACTTGATCTCGACCGCCGCGAGGAGGCGGCCGTGCTTCTCGACCAGGAGGTCCACCTCGGCGCCGTGGTTCGTACGCCAGAAGAAGAGCTGGGCTTCGGAGCGCGCGTAGTCGATCCGGCGCCGGCACTCGAGGAACAGCCACTGCTCGAAGAGTCGTCCCCGCGTGCTCGGATCGAGCGCTCCGGTCAGGCGCCGGTTGAGGGCGTTCGTCACGCCCGTGTCGAACAAGTAGAGGCGCGGGTGAGCGACCAGGCGCGCGCGCACGCCCTTGCGCCAGGCCTCGAGACGGAAGGCGAGCAGGGTATCGAGCAGGATCTGGAAGTACTCCCCCACAGTCCGGGCCGAGAGCGCCGCGTCGCGTCCGACGGCGGCCGTGTTGAGCAGTTCGCCGCACTGCGCCGCAGCCACCTCGAGGAAGCGCGCGAAGCCGCCCAGATTGCGCACGAGCGACTCGGCCTGGATCTCCTCGCGCAGGTACGTCTCCGCGTAGTCACGCAGGAGGGTGCGCCCCTCGTCGTCGGTCGAGTCCACGACGGCCGGCAAGGCGCCGAGATGCAGGGCGCGCTCGAGGTCGAAGGCCTTGCCGTGCTCCTCCACGACCAGGGGGTGCATGGGCAGCGTGACCGCACGTCCCGCGAGGAGGTTCGCGCCGCCGCGGCGCAACTTGCGCGCGCTCGAGCCCGTCAGCAGGAACTGGAGCTTCGTGCGCTCGATCAGCCCGTGGATCTCGTCGAGCAGCGCCGGCACCTTCTGCACCTCGGCGACGAAGACGACCTTCACTCCGCGCTGCGCGCGCTCCTCCGCCTCGCGCCGGAAGAGGGCCGGTTCCTTCGAGTACTTCAGGAACTCGTCGTGCCGCAGGAGATCCACGCGCCAGGCCTTCGCGGGCAGGACCGACGCGACGAACGTGCTCTTGCCGGTCTGGCGCGGACCGAGGATCAGCGCCGAGCGGCGCGGGGGGAGCTTCAGGATGCGCTGGAACAGCGCCGCCGGAATGTACGGCTTTTCGGCAACAACTGCCATCAAGGTGGAGCCCGCCTGGCCCGCCAGAATCCGTGGCGCCGGCTAGAACGCGCTTCGCGACCATGGCTCTCCGAGGGTGATCCGACCGCCGGAGCCCGAAGTCGAACGGGAGACAGTCGCGGCGGATCAGGTCCGCGGCTGCGGAAACGCTCCACGGATCGAGCCCACGTGGAAGCAGAGGTGCTTGATGCGCGCCGCGCACCGGAAGGCCTCGAGATCGCCGTGGGACTCGATCTGGTGCAGGACCTCGCGAGCCTCGCCCAGGGTGCGCGGCAAGAAAGGCGGGCGCAGCGACCACAGCCTCCGCTTGCGATAGTCCTCGACCAGGCGACCGAGTTCCGGCCGGACGTGCTCGGGAATCTCCATGGGTGACGGTGGTCGCCGGCCAGATCCTACGACCTGCCGGGCAAAGGCTCGCTCCGGCGAAATCAACGCGTTCCGCCCAGCGCGGCGAGCGCGGCGCGGGCCGGCGCGAAGGTCGGGTCCTCCTGCAGGGCGAGCTCGAGCTCGGCCCGGGCTCCGGCTGCGTCGCCGCGGCGGCGCAGCCAGTCGGCGCGCAGGGTGCGCAGGCGACCGCGGCGGTGCGGGGGGGCGACCTCGATCGCGTGCGCGAGCTCGGCCAGGCCGGCGGCGTGGTCGCCGGCGCGCCAGGTCCACTCGGCGAGCTGCGCGAGCGGATCGTGCGGGTAGAGCGCGTGGCGGGCGAGCTCGGCCATCGACTCGCGCGCCTCGCGGCGGCGGCCGGCCTTGCGCAGCGCGAGCGGCAAGAGGCGGCGCGCCTGGTGGTAGGGCGAGTCCTCGGCCAGCGCGGTCTCGAGGTACTGGATCGCGTGGCGCACGTCGCCGGAGGCGAGCAGCACCTTGCCGAGCAAGAGCGCGGAGAGGCCGGGCTCGAGCTTCGACCCGTGCTCGGCGAGCAGCGTCTCGGCCGCCGCGTGGGCGCGCGCGCGCAGGAGCGCGCTCGTGACCGGCACGAGCACGGCCGCAGGGTCGCCCGCGCGCGCCAGGGCCGCGCGCGCGGCGGCGAGCGCCGGATCGAGCTTGCCCGCGGCGAGCGCGCGGGAGAAGGCCGCCAGCTCGGCGCGCGGATGGGCCGAGCGGCGCGGAGCGCCCGCCGACGCGCCGCCGGCGGCCTGGACGAGCTCGCGGTGCAGCGCCAGCGCCGTTTCGAGTTCGGCCAGCGCGCCCTCGCTCTCCGGCTCGGCGCCGTCGTGGTGCACGAGCCGCTCCTCGTGCGCCGCGGCCAGGGCGCGCTCGTCGAAGGGCGTGCCGAGCTCACGGCCCAGCTCCCCCACCCGCGCGACGAACTCCGCGCGCGGAAGCTCGAAGTCGACCAGTGCTGTCCCGTGCGCGCGGTGGTCCGCCAGCAGGGCAGCGTTGTGCGCGCGCCACAGCGCGAGGCCTTCGCCGAGCGCCAGGTCGCGCGAGGTCGCCAGCGAGCGCGCCACGGCCAGCGGATGGCGGAAGATGCCCAGCGCGCGGAACGGGAGCTTCGTCGCGCGCCAGAACGGCAAGACGAGCAGCGTGCGCGGGTCCTTGAGCAGCGCCGGCCGGCCGTCGATCGGCTCCGCGAGCAAGCGGTCGCGCTCGCGCTCGTGCTCGGGGCCGAAGGCGAGCGCGCGCGGCGCCGCCAGCCAGTGCCCGCCCGAGCGCGCCAGGACGGCCTCGTTCAGGCGCACGAGCGCGAGGCTCTCGAAGTGCCCGCGCGCGTTGTCCCAGTTGCGCACCGCGGGACCGGCCGAAGCGACACCTGCGGCCTGGAGCATGCCGGCGAGCGCGCTCGTGCCGCTGCGGTGCATGCCGAGAACGAGAAGGGGCATCATGGACCCGGCATCCTACGCGCGGATCGCGCGATGGATCGCAGGGTCTTTTCCGTACCGTGAGGAGTCCCCACCCCGCCGACCATGAAGCCGATCGTCCAGGACTGCGAGATCCAGGCCCCGCTCCCCGTCGTCTTCGAGGTCTTCACCGACCTCGGCCGCGCCCGGGAGCGCGTGCGCGCGATCGAAGCCCTCGAGGTCCTGACGCCCGGCCCCTTCGGCGAGGGCACGCGCTTCCGCGAGACGCGCAGGATGTTCGGGCAGTCCGCGACCGAGACGATGGAGGTGCGCGACTTCCGCCCGGGCCAGAGCTACGCGCTGACGGCCGAGTCGCACGGCTGCCGCTACCTCTCGACCTTCGAGTTCACGCCGAGCGGCACCGGCACGCGCGTGCGCATCACCTTCACGGCCGAGCCGCTGACGACGGCCGCAAAGATGATGGGCTCGATGATGAGCCTGATGGCCGGCAGCGTGCAGAAGGCCTTCCGCGAGGACCTCGAGGACCTGAAGCAGGCCTGCGAGGCGCGCGCGCGAACTTGAGCGCGGCGCTCATTCCGCGCCGTAGTACTCGAGCAGGGCCTGGACGCGTAGGCTCAGGGTTTCCCTGCCCGGAAATTCCGCATGCACCGCCAGGTAGCGGAGACTCGCGCGGTCACCCGCCTCTCCGAGCTGCTCGCAGAAGGCGAACAGCCGGCAGGCTGCCTCTTCCGGAGCCATCGAGCCCAGGTGCCCTTCGAGCTGTGCGCGCACGATCACCCGGTGCTCCTCCGTCAGCCCCGGATGGAGCACGTAGCGCACGAGCGCCGCGAGGCCACGTTGCTCCAGCTCGTACGCATTCTCCAGGCCGAGTCGCGCCTCGGCCAGGTCGGCCGAGGCCAGCAGGAACTCGACCGCCCGGGTGTTGTTGCCGACGCGCCGGGCGAACTCGGCGACCTGACGCATGTGGACCAGCGCAGCCTGCGACGTCTCGCTGGCACCGAGGAGTCGCTCGAGCTCGGCCGCATTCATGCCCGTCCTGGCCATGAGCTCCAGATTCTCGGGACGAAGCGGGTCGGCGTAGGCCAGGGTCACGGCGGAAGCGAGGGCGAGCTGCGCGAAGCGACTGGCGGCCACGGGATCGCCGTCCGCTTTGGCCGCGTCCTGCGCGCTCTGACAGGCATGGACCCGCCAGACCAAGAAGTCGCGGTTCTCGGGCCGCAGCTCGACCAGTAGCCGGGACAACCGCACCGCGTTCTCGCTGTGGGCGCGCGCCTCGCCCAGCCGCCCGCGCTCGCGCAGGCCGCCCGCGATGTAGGTCTCGGCGTGGGCCAGGTTGTAGATGTACTTCCAGTTGTCCGGTTCAGCGTCGACGAGCGGCTCGCCCTGTTCGAGGCGCCGCAGTGCCAGTCGGAAGGCCTCGTCGTTGTCTCCGCGCTCGATGGCGGATTCGATCATGCGCACCAGGCTCCAGCCGAGGTCCTCGACGAACTCGGGCTCACCCGGATGCTCGCGCACGAGACGCTCGTCGATCGCGAGCGCGCGCGCGAACCACTCGTCGCGCCCGTTCCGATCGCCGAGGTCGCGCAGCGCCTCGCCGAGCTTGGCACAGAGCTGTGAAAGCTGCTCCCAGGACTCGACATCGACCGGATCCGCGGCCACGAGATCCTCGCGTAACGCACGCCCCAGGTCCGCGCGCTCGAAGGCGCGCGCGGCCTCCCCGCGCGCCAGGTCGAGCGCGGCCAGGTTGTACAAGGCCTGGGCGCGCGTGCGCTTCAGCGCGCGGTTCGAGGGGTCGAGCTCGAGCTGCGCCGCGATCGTGGCCTCGACCTCCTCGAGCGCCGCGCGCTGCTCTTCGCCCAGCGCGAGGGCCGGCGCGAAGGAGAAGATCCGCGACGCGAGCTCGTCGACCGTCCGGCTGGTGCGGGCGCGCTCCTCGCGCGTGAGGCGCAGGCTACGCAGCGTGAGCAGCAGTCCCGCGAGCAGGGCCACGATCACGACCACCGTGGCCAGCGCGAGCGCGCGGTTGCGACGCACGAACTTGCGGGCCTGGTAGGTGATCGTCGGGCGGCGCGCGAGCACGGGACGATCGGCCAGCCAGTTGGCGAGGTCGGCGCCGAGCGCTCCCGCGCTGGCGTAGCGCCGCAGCGGATCCTTCTCGAGCGCCTTGAGCAGGATCGTCTCGAGCTCGGCCGAGAGCTCGGGGCGGAGGTCGCGCAGGCGGCGCGGCTCGACCTCGCACACGAGGCGCACGCCCTCGAGCACGTCGGCGGCCTCGAGCGCGACCGGCAACTCGCCCGACAGCGCCTCGAACAGCATCGCGCCGAGGGCATAGACGTCGCTCGCCGGCCCGACCGCGCCCGGCTCGCCGCGCGCCTGCTCGGGCGCCATGTAGGCCAGCGTGCCGATCACGAGGCCGGTGCGCGTGCGCTCGGCGGTCGCGCGCTCGTCCGCGAGCACGCGCGCGATGCCGAAGTCGAGCACCTTGGGCAGGCCCGCGGCGGTGACGAGCACGTTCGAGGGCTTGAGGTCACGGTGCACGACGCCGCGCGCGTGGGCGTGCTGGACGGCCTCGCACAGGTTCGTGAAGAGCTGCGCGAGCGCGCGCGCGTCGGGCCGCTCCTCGGTGCGCCAGCGCGCGAGCTCGCGCCCATCCACGAGCTCCATCGCGATCCACGGCAGGTTCCCCGCGGCCGTCCCGGCCACGCCCGCCTCGAACACCTGGGCGATGCCGGGATGCGCGAGACGCGCCAGGATCTCGGCCTCGTTCTGGAAGCGCGCGACCTGACCGGGCACGAGCGTGTCGAGGCGCAGCACCTTGAGCGCGACCTCGCGCCGCGGGCGCTCCTGGCGCGCACGGTAGACGAGACCCGAAGCGCCCGCCGCAAGCGGCTCGAGCAGGTGGAAGCCCGGGATCTCGAGGCGCAGCTCGGTCGCGGCGTGGCGCGGCGGCGGAAGCGGAGTGCCTTCGAGGAAGCCGTCGGCCTCGGCATCGTGCGTCAGGAGCTCCTCCACCTCGCGCCGCAGCTCGCCGTCCTCGCCGCAGGCACGCGCCAGCCACTGCGCGCGTGCGTGCGGCGCGAGCTCGGTCGCCTGCACGAACAGGCGCTTCACGCGCGCGAAGCGCCCGGCTTCATCCTCCGTTGACACGCTCGCGATTCTGCGCCCGATCCGTCCGCGCCGCCAGCGCAGGCGCGCTATCATGGCCCGATATGCGCGACACCGGAGAGCCTGCGCACGGCGGCGAGGAAGCTGCGGAGCCGCGCGAGCCCGAGCCGCGCCCCGAGACGCACCCCGTGCCGCCCGATCCGGCGCTCGCCGGGCGCATCACCGACCACTACGAGGCGCTGCGCGAGCTGGCGCGCCAGACCGTGCGCGGCAAGCGCGGCGAGGAGCTGCTCGACCCCACCGAGCTCGTGCACGAGGGCTACATGCGCCTCGCGCGCCACGAGGCCGGCACGCCCGAGCGGCGCACCGAGTTCCTGGCCCTGGCCGCCACCGTGCTGCGCAACGTGCTCGTCGACCACGCGCGCGAGCGCCTGGCCCTGAAGCGCGGCGGGCACCTGCACCGCCTGACGCTCGACGGGCGCAACCTGACCGAGAGTCCGGGCCTCGACCTGCTCGAGCTGGACGAGGCCCTGCGCAAGCTGGCGCGCCTGGACGAGCGTCAGGCGCGCATCGTCGAGCTCAAGTTCTTCGGCGGACTGAGCAACGACGAGGCCGCGCGTCTGGTCGGCGTGTGCACGCGCACGCTCGACGGCGAGTGGAAGCTCGCGCGCGCCTGGTTGCGGCGCGAGCTCGCGAACTGACGGGAAGAGGACACCTGGAAAAGGACACGGCCCGGAGGCTTTCGTCTCCGGGCCGTGCAGCAGCTCTCTCTCTCTCTCTCGGGGCCCCCTGAAGGGGTGAAGCCGTGCGGTTCCCGAGGGCTCCGCACCTGGTTCGAGGAAGACCGTCGCGGTCGCCCGTGCCGTTCACGTCGAACGGCGCGGGCCTCCCCATGACGGCCATGGATGCCCCCCGGCACCTTTCCTCGAACCAGGGCTGAGCGCTCGGGATAGTCAAACGACAGTCCGTCGTTCCGAGCGCAAGAAAAGTCGGAAACTTCCGGCGCGGTCGGCGCGCGAACGGTGACGACGCCGCAACGAGATGGAAGGATGGCGCGATGCTCACGCTGCTCTCTCTCCTCGCGCTCCAGGATCCCGCGGCCTCTCCCGGCGGTGACAGCACCGAAAGGTCATCGGGCCTCGTCGTGAACGCGCCCGGCGCGTTCCAGGGCTACACGCTGTTCGCGCCGCTGCGCTCGAAGACGACCTACCTCGTCGACATGCAGGGCGAGGTCGCGCACACGTGGGTGAATCCCGAGCCACCGCTCGGCGTGTACCTGCAGCCCGACGGTTCGCTGCTGCGCTGCGCGCGCATCGAGGCCAACCCGACCTTCCACGGCGGCGGACTCGGCGGCCGCATCCAGGAGCTCGCGCCGGACGGCACGCTGACCTGGGAGTTCGTGCTCTCGAACGAGAAGAACACGCTGCACCACGACATCGAGCCGTTGCCGAACGGCAACATCCTCGCGCTGGCGTGGGAGGCGATCCCGAAGGCCGAGGCCGTCGCGCTCGGGCGCGATCCGACCCAGACGGGCGAGACCTTCTGGCCGTGCTGGATCCTCGAGATCCGCCCCACGCGCCCGAGCGGGGGCACGATCGTGTGGGAATGGCACGCGAAGGACCACCTCGTGCAGGACTTCGACCGCACGAAGGCGAATTTCGGCGACGTCACCGCGCGCCCCGAGCGCATCGACCTCAACGCCGACCACCGCGGCGCGCCGCCGCTCTCGGCCGCGCAGCGCGAGGAAGAAGAGAAACGCGCAGCGGAGATGCAGGCCCTCGGCTATGCCGGGGGTGACGAGGAGGAAGACGAGGCGGGCGCGCCCGCGGCCGGTGCTCCTCCGTCCGGGGGCCCGGGCGATCTTCCGGGCGACTGGTTGCACCTGAACTCGATCGATTGGCACCCCGAGCACGACCTGATCCTGCTCTCGACGCCCGAGCTGAACGAGCTGTGGATCATCGACCACTCGACGACCACGGCCGAGGCGCGCGGCTCGCGCGGCGGACGCTGGAAGAAGGGCGGCGACCTGCTCTACCGCTGGGGCAATCCGCGCATGTACGGCGCCGGAACCGCGGCCGATCAGAAGCTCTTCTACCAGCACCAGCCCGAGTGGGTCCCCGCGGGCCTGCCGGGCGCGGGACAGGTCACGGTCTTCAACAACGGCCGCAAGCGACCCGGCACCGAGTACAGCTCGATCGACGAGCTCGTGCTGCCCTTCGACGCGAAGCTCGGCTTCACGCGCGAAGCGGGCCAGCCCTTCGGGCCGGCGCAGCCCGCCTGGAGCTACTCGGACGGCGCGAACTTCTTCTCCTTCTTCATCTCGGGCACGCAGCGTCTGCCGAACGGCAACACCTTCATCTGCTCGGGCAAGCAGGGCCGTCTGTTCGAGGTGACGCCGCAGGGCGCGATCGTGTGGGAGTACTGGAACCCCTACGGCGGCGATCTCGCCTGGAGCATGGGCGGGCCGCCGCCCGCTCCGCCGGCCGAGGGACAGGCGGCAGCACCGCCCGGCGGCGGCGGACCGGTCGAGGCGACCTCCTGCTTCCGCGCCACGCGTCTCGCGCCCGATCATCCCGGCCTGGCGAAGCTGCTCGCGCGCTGAGCTTTCTTCCGCGCGCGCCGGGCCCGTGTTCGGCGCGCGTGAACTCCGCCCGCGCCGCGTAAGCGTCGCGTGCCCGGATGGCCCGCACGGGGTCGTCCGGGGCGCTTACACGCCCCGTAACCGCCAGCCGTCGGGCGCGGTGCGCGGGCATGACGACAGGTCTCGCGTCGCGCAAGGCGACCGACCCGAGAAAGAGCGAGCGAGACACCATGAAGAAGTACGTGCCCGACAACGAGATCCGCGCCGAGATCCGCTCGCTCCTCGTGCGCCAGCGCGTCGACCAGTGGCGCCTGCAGGTGCGCGTCTCGAGCGGCATGGTGCGCGTCACCGGCGAGCTCGTGTTCCTGCGTGGCTCGGACCCGACGCCGCCCTACCTGGTCGAGAACCTCGAGCGCGCCCTGTACCAGTCGGAAGGCGTGAAGAACGCCACGCTCGACGTCACGAACTGGAGCAAGACCTCGGGCGAGTGGAAGCTGCTCACCACCGGCACCGCGCACGCAGTCGCGCTGGCGGTCTGATCAGAGCACGAGCAGCGCGCCGGCCGCGAGCAAGACCGCGGTCGGCAGCGCGAGCGCACGCAGGAGAGCCGCCGTCCCGAGTCCGCCCGCGATCGCGAGCTTGACCAGCGTGTTGGCGGCGACCGCCACGAGCACGGCCGTGGAAGCCGTCGCGAGTGCGCCCTGCTTCGCGAACTCGGTCATCGTGAGCGTGATCGCGTCCACGTCGGTGAGCCCAGCCAGGGCAGCCACCGCCAGCACGCCGCCCTGCGGCAGCTCGCGCCGCACCAGCTCGACCAGGAGCTGCACGACGGCGAAGAAGAGCACGAGCCGGATCGACGAGAGCAGGCGAAAGGGGTTCTTCACGTCCACCACCGGCGCGGCGGAAGAACGTCCGCGCGCGCGCCAGCCGGCGAAGGCGAGCGCGCAGACCGCCATCGCGCCGCAGGGTGCGGCCAGCGCGCGCGCGAGCGGCGGATGGACCGCGGCCGTGGTCACCAGCACGCGCACGAACATGACGCCCCAGGCCAGCAGGATTCCGCCCGCCAGGGCCTCGGGCGAGCCGCGCGCGGCGTCCTCGCGGCTGCGCCGTGCGAAAGCCAGGGTCACGGCCGTCGACGAGACCAGTCCACCCGCCAGCGCCGTCAGCGAGAGCCCGTGGCGCGAGCCGAGCAGACGCGTGGCCGCATAGCCCGCCAGCGACAGCGCCGACACGAGGATCACGAGCCACCACATCGAGTACGGGCGCAGGACACCCCACGGATCGACCGCCTCGCGCGGCAACACGGGCAGCACGATGAAGGTCGCCACGAGCAGCTTGAGCGCGGCGCGCAGGTCCTCGCCGCCGAGGCGCGCGACCAGCCCGTGCAGCGGCTCCTTGAAGGCCAGCACGGCCGAGGTCGCGATCGCGAGCGCCACCGCGAGCCGCGGCTCGCCCAGCACGACCAGCCCGCCGAGCAGGTAGGTCACGAGCGCGGCCACCTCGGTCGTCAGCCCGAGCGCGTCGGTGCGCACGCGGTTCTCGAGCCAGTAGCCGGCGACGACCACGCCGCACACGGCCAGCCCGACCAGGCCGAAGATCCAGGCCGAATCGAGGGAGCGCGCGAGCCAGGCGGCGAGCGCTCCCGCCTCGGCCAGCAGCACGAAGGTGCGCAGCCCGCCGGTCGAGAACTCGCCCGCGCGCTTCTTCTGCTCGCGCTCGATGCCGATCAGGGCCCCGATCGCGAGCGCGAGAGCGAAGGCGCCGAAGGGATTCACCGCTCGCTCTCCAGCGTGCGCCGCGCGGCCTCGAGCTCGGCACGCCGCGGCCCGTCGAGCCGCGGGAAGTCGAGCTCGAGCTCCTCCAGCGCCGCGACGAGCGTCTCGGCCACCACGAGGCGCGCGTACCACTTCTTGTCGGCCGGCACGACCGTCCAGGGCGCGCGCTTCGTGCTCGTGCGCGCGAGTGCCTCCGACCAGTGGCGCTGGTACTCGTCCCAGTGCGCGCGCTCGGCCACGTCGCGCGCGTTGAACTTCCAGTGCTTCTCGGGCCGCTCGATGCGCTCCATGAAACGGCGCTTCTGCTCCGCGCGCGAGACGTGCAGGAAGAACTTGCGCACGAGCACGCCGTTGCGGTCGAGGTAGCGCTCGAAGGCGACGATGTCCTCCATGCGCTCGTCCCAGATCGACTCGTGGACGCAGCGCCGCGGCAGGCGCTGGCGCGCGAGGAACTCGGGGTGCACGCGCACGGTGACGACCTCCTCGTAGTAGGAGCGGTTGAAGATGCCGATGCGCCCGCGCTCGGGCAGCGCGCGCGCGGCGCGCCACAGGAAGTCGTGGTCGAGCTCCTCGTCGCTCGGCGCCTTGAAGGCGAACACCTGGCAGCCCGAGGGATTGATGCCCGACAGCACGTGCTTCACGACGCCGTCCTTCCCGGCGGCGTCCATGCCCTGCAGGATCACGAGCAGGGCCGAGTGGTCCTGGGCGTACAGGCGTTCCTGCAGCTCGCCGAGGCGCTCGGTCACCGCAGCGAGGCGCGCCTGCAGCGCCTCCTTGTCGTCGCCGTTCCCGTCCGTGTCGGTCTCGGTCAGCGAGAAGCGCGGCGACTGGACGCGATGACGGCTCACGATCTCGGGAACACCCATGGAAGGGAGGCTACTCGATCCGGTCGCTATCATCGCGGCCCCATGTCCCCGCGACGCGCGAAGCTCATCTTGCTCGCGGCGAGCCTCGCCCTCGGGCTGGGCGGCGTCGAGCTCCTGCTCCAGCTCGCTCCGGGCCTCTTGCCGCAGGGCTACCTGGCGCGCTTCCCCGGTCACGGCACGCAGTTCTTCCACCCCGACGTCTTCGAGCGCACGCCGGTCGAGGGCATCCTGCTGCCGCACCTGGCGACGAGCCGCATCGGCCCGCCGCCCGCCGATCTGATCGAGCTCGGGATCGCCCCGCCGGACGCGGACGAGGATCGGCGCGCCTTCCCGCGCGTCGCAATTCCGGCCGACGAGCTCGGCTTCGTGAACGAGGTGCTGCCCTGGCACGCCGAGCTGGCCCTGATCGGCGACTCCTTCGGCGCGGCCTGCGGCGTGCGCGAGCCGGAGGGCCTGCAGGCGTTGCTCGAGCAGCGCACGGGTCGCGCGGTCTTCAACGCGAGCGTGGCGGGCATCGGCCCGGCCCAGGAGCTGTGGTTGCTCGAGAGCCAGGTCCTGCCGCGCGAGCCGCGCGTGGTCGTGTGGCTCTTCTTCGGCGGCAACGACGTGACCGAGAACCACGACGCCTGGCTGGCGCGACGCGACGGCCATGGAACCTGGGCCGAAGCCTGGCCCGAGCGCCGCAGGCCACGCTGGATCCTGCCGGATCTCCTCGCGCGGAGCCTCGCCTCCGCCCCGCCGCCGCCCTGCCCCGAGCCTCTCGCGCCCTTCGAGCTCGAGCTCGTCGACGGCGGTGCGCGCCGCCAGTGGTTCGCGCCCGACGCCCTTGCGCAGCTCGCCTGGGACGAGGCGACCTGGCGCGCCTACCCGGCCTTTGAACCGGTGTGCACGACGCTCGTCGCCGCGCGCGACGCCTGCCGCGCGGCCGGTGCGAAGCTGCTCCTCGTCTACCTGCCCTCCGCGCCCGAGGTGCTGCTGCCGCTCGTGCGCCCCGACCCCGCGCTGCTCGTGCGCGCCCTGACGGCCACGGGTGCACCCGCGCCCGCCGGGCCGGCCGAGGCGCTGCTCGCCCGCACGCTCGCCAGCCGGCACGCACTCGAATCGGCGCTGCGCGCGGCCTGCGCCGAGGCCGGGATCCCCTTCCTCTCGGCCGTGCCCGCGCTGACGGCCGCGGCGAGCGAAGGCCAGCAGGTCTACCTCGTGACCGACACGCACTGGACCGCCACGGGCCAGCGCGCGCTGCTCGAGCCGCTGCTCGCCTTCCTGCGCTCCGAGGGCGGGCTGTAGCGCCGAATCAAGCGCCGGCCGGCGCGAGGGTCACGATCAGGACCTCGCTGGCGCGGCCCGAACCCGTCAGCACGAGCTCCTCGCCCGCACGGCGCTCGCTGAGCCACAGGGAATCCCCGGCAGTGAGCTCGTTCGCGTCCTCCTCGCCCGTCACGCGCGCGGTGCAGGCACCCGCCAGCACGTGCACGAAGACGTGCGGCCCGCCCAGCGTCTCGCGCAGCGTGCGCGCGGCGAGCGCCAGGGCCTGCACCTCGGCGCGCACGCGTCCACGCCGGTAGATCACGTTGAAATCGGTCACGGGGCCGCCCGCGAGCTCGGCCGAGGTCGCCCAGTCGCCCGAGAAGCGGTACGGCTCGAAGCGCCGCAGGCGCGCGCGCGGCGCGTCCGCACCGTGCTCGAGCAGCAGCCCCGCGCCCTGCGTGACGGTCAGGATGCGCTCGTAGCCCGCGAAGGCCGAGAACGGCCCGCCGGCCGCGACCTCGGCCGCCGACAGGCGCCAGTCGTAGTCGCCGCGCTCGAAGGAGGCCGTTCGCGGCCACAGCGCAAGCTCGCGCGTCGTCCCGCGCCCGTTCTTCCACGGCACGACGCGCGCCTCGGCGGCACTGAGCACGCGGACCTCGGGCTGCGATGCGGACATCGGACGGCGGCAGGATACCGCGCGCGCCTCCACCGTGCAGGACGCGCCGTGATCCGCTATCCTGTGCGCCCTTCTGGCCAGAGGTCAGCCGCAATGCAGGAGTTCATCGAGCGGATACGGCGCGTCATCGCGCGGCACACGGGCCTCGCGCCGACCGAGATCAAGATCGAGTCGCCGCGCGATTCCACCCTGGGCGACCTGGCCTTCCCGTGCTTCCAGATCGCGAAGCAGCAGAAGTCGCCGCCGCCGGCCGCGGCCGTGAAGCTCGCCCAGGCGATCGCCGGCGACCTGACAGGCATCGCGGTCGTGGCCGCCGGGCCGTACCTCAACTTCCGCATCGAGCGCGCGGCCCTGGCGACCTCGGTGCTGGGCGCGATCTCGGTCAAGGGCGCGAAGTACGGCGGCTCGAGCGAGGGCGCCGGCAAGACGGTCGTGCTCGACTACAGCTCGCCCAACATCGCGAAGCCGATGCACGTCGGGCACATCCGCTCGACGATCATCGGCGCCGCCCTGGCGCGCCTGCACGCCTTCCTCGGCTACAAGACGGTGGGCATCAACCACCTCGGCGACTGGGGCGCGCAGTTCGGCGGTCTCGTGGTCGCGATCCGGCGCTGGAAGGAGACCGTCGATCTCGAAAAGGACCCGGTCGGCGGGCTGCTCGAGCTCTACCAGAAGAGCAAGAAGGCGAGCGACGAGGATCCGGAGTTCAAGCGGGAGGCCGTGGCCGCCTACCAGGAGCTCGAGAGCGGTAAGGAGGGCGAGGTCCGCCAGCTCTGGCGCTGGGTGACCGAGGTCTCGCTGCGCGGCTTCGACGCGACCTACAAGCGCCTCGGGATCCAGCACGAGCTCGTGCGCGGCGAAAGCTTCTACGAGCCCTACCTCGCGCCGACGCTGAAGCGCGTCGAGGACGCGGGCGTGACCGAGGTCTCGCAGGGTGCGCTCGTCGTGCAACTCGGCAGCCTCGACAAGGGCCTCGAGAAGACACCTTGCCTCCTGCGCCAGTCGAACGGCACGACCCTGTACGCGACGCGCGACCTCGCGGCGCTCTTCCACCGCTGGGAGCAGTTCCAGTTCGCGCGCGCGCTGTACGTCGTCGGCAGCGAGCAGAAGCTGCACTTCCGCCAGCTGAAGGTCGTGCTCCAGCGCATGGGTTGCGAGTGGGCCACGAAGGTCGAGCACGTCGACTTCGGCCTCCTGCTCGGCCCGGGTCGCGTGAAGCTCGCCAGCCGCAAGGGCGAGGTGCTCGTGCTCGACGACCTGCTCGACGAGGTCGTGACCGAAGCGCGCCACATCATCGAGGAGAAGAACCCCGAGCTGGCCGACAAAGACGCGGTGGCCGAGGCGATCGGCCTCGGCGCGCTCGTCTTCAACGACCTGAAGCGCGAGCGCATCAAGGACGTCGTCTTCGACAAGTCCGAGATCCTGGCCTTCGAGGGCGAGACCGGCCCCTACGTCCAGTACACCCACGCGCGCCTCGGCTCGATCCTGCGCAAGGCCGGCACGGACACGACCCCGCCCGACCTCGCCCTGCTCGAGGACGCCGCCCCGATCCTGCTCTCGCTCGGCCGCTTCCCGGCCGTCGTGGCCGCCGCGGCCGATAAGTGCGAGCCCTCCGAACTCGCCCAGTACCTGCTCGCCCTCTCCCGCCAGATCTCCTCCTGGCTGGCCGAGCACAAGGTCCTCGACGAGAACCCGCGTCTGCGCTCCGCACGCCTGGCCCTGGTCCAGGGCTCGCAGATCGTGCTCCGGAACGGCCTGACGCTGCTCGGCGTCCGCGCCCCGGACGAGATGTAGTCACCCAGCGGCCCGGGCCGTCCGATCCAGCTCCCCCTTTGAATCGGCGGGGTCGAATCGGTATCCCCTAGGGTCCGCCCCGGCCTCGTGCGCGTGCCCGGGGGGGCGGGTCCGGGATTCCCTGCTCAAGGAAACCCCGGGGTCGTCCGAAACCAGGGGGCCCTCCGCCGCCCCGGAGTGCTCCAGGTGCCCCTTACCACCCGCGAAGGAACGAGCGTGATCGAGGGTCGCATCCGCGACGTGCCCGACTTCCCGAAGAAGGGCATCGTCTTCAAGGACCTCACCCCGCTCCTGCAGGATGCGAAGGCCTACGGAGCGACGATCGACCGCCTGGCGGAGGCCGTCCAGGGCCACGCCTTCGACCTGGTGTGCGGCATCGAGTCACGCGGCTTCCTGTTCGGCGCCACGCTCGCGAAGACCCTCGGCAAGGGCTTCATTCCGATCCGCAAACCCGGCAAGCTGCCCTGGAAGACGGCGGCGGAATCGTACGAGCTCGAGTATGGCACCGACACGATCGAGATCCACCAGGACGCGGCCAGCGGCGGGAAGCGCGTGCTGATGGTCGACGACCTGCTCGCCACCGGCGGCACCATGGGCGCCGCCCTCAAGCTCGTGCGCAAGATCGGCGGCACGCCCGTCGCCTGCGCCTTCGTGGTCGAGCTCGCCTTCTTGAAAGGGCGAGCCAAGCTCGGCGACCTTCCCGTTCACGCCCTGATCCAGTACTGAGCGCATGGCCACCCACAAGAAAAAGACGCCCACCAAGGGCAAGGCCAGCGCCCACAAGGCGAAGCCCACGCTCAAGAAGCCCGCTTCGGCCAAGAAGCCGCCGCTGCTCGGCGGCAAGAAGGCCAGCGTGCATCCGGTCGAACCGGAGCTCGAGGACGACGAGGAGGAGGAGACCGAGACCGAGCCGGAGATCGAGGCCGAGCTCGAGGAAGGCGAGGAAGCCGAAGAGCCCGCCGGACACCACCCGGGTCGCGCCGCCGTGGCCGAGCTCGAGGCCAAGGCGAAGGCCAAGAAGGGCTCCGGCATCGGCGAGGAGACCCCCACCGAGGAGCTGTGGATCCTCTACCGCAAGGAAGCCTCGAAGAAGGGCGCCAAGGAGGCCGGGCACCTCGACGAGCTGCGCAACCACCTCATCGAGCGCCACTACCCCCTCGTGCGCTACATCGCCGAGCGCCTGCTGCAGACGCTGCCGAAGTCGATCGAGCTCGATGACCTCGTGTCCGCCGGCCTGTTCGGCCTGATGGACGCGATCCGCGGCTTCGACGCCTCGCGCGGAATCAAGTTCAAGACCTACTGCTCGACGCGCATCCGTGGCGCGATCCTCGACCAGCTGCGCTCGCAGGACTGGGTGCCGAGGCTCGTGCGCCTCAAGGCGAGCCGCATCGACCGCGCCCTGCAGCGCCTGACGGCCGAGTACGGCCGCGAGCCCACGCACGCCGAGCTGGCGCGCGTGCTCGAGATGGAGCACACGGACCTCGTCAAGGAGATCCAGGAGTCGCGCGCCAAGACCATGTTCTCGCTCAGCGAGAAGTGGGAGGACGACGACGGCTCGGTCGAGAAGGTCGAGGTCCTCGAGGACCGCACCGCGATCGACCCGGTCTTCGAGATGAACCGCCGCGACCTGATGACCTTCATCACGCGCGCGCTCACCCACAAGGAGCGCTTCATCATCGAGCAGTACTACCAGTACGGCCACACGATGCGCGAGATCGGCGAGATGCTGGCCCTGACCGAGTCCCGCGTCTGCCAGATCCACTCCAACGTGATGAGCCGCCTCAAGGGTCTGCTCGGCCAGCGCCACGAGTCGCTGTTGTCGTAGCGCTGCCCTGGATGGCGCGTCGCCTCACCATCAGGCTTCCAAGAAGCCCGCGATGACCGTTCCGATGACCGTCGAGCGCCGCGCGGTGGAACGCGGAGGCCAGGTCCGATGCGGGGCCAAGCACTTCGAAGCCCTTGGGGTCTCGTTCGAGGTCGCTGTGACGGCCGCGGACGTCTGACGTCGCCCCCCTGCTGACACCTTCCCCCCCTCCTGCCTGGACGACGCCAGGCGGCCCAACTACTAGTTCTGCACAGATTAGTAGTTCGCTGGTAGTTCGCCCTTCCCCGGGCGGGGAACGGTTGCGCGTTGAACCCGATCCGGGGGGTGTGGCGTCCTCGGGGTAGGTTCTGGCCTGCCCCATGACGACGCACGATCCCGAGGCTCTGCTGGCGCATCAGGCGTGGATGCGGCGCCTCGCGGCGGGGCTCGTGCGCGACGCGGGTGAGGCGGACGACGTGGTGCAGGAGGCCTGGGTCGCGGCGCTCGAGGCGCGCGGGCCGATCGGGGACCTCGGGGCGTGGCTCGCGACGGTGGTCAGGAACTCGGCGCGCTCGCTGCGCAGAGGTGCGGCGCGGCGCGCGGCGCGCGAGGCGGGGAGCGCACGGCCCGAGGGGCTGCCGGCGAGCGACGAGGTCGTGGCGCGGCTGCAGGAGGAGCGCGTGCTCCTGGCCGAGCTCGAGGCGCTCGAGGAGCCGTACCGCACGACGCTCTTGCTGCGCTTCCACGAGGAACTCGCGCCGCGCGCGATCGCGCGCCGCATGCAGGTGCCGGTCGAGACCGTCAAGACGCGCCTGAAGCGCGGGCTCGCGCGGCTGCGCGCGCGCCTCGAGGAACACCACGGCGGGCGCGAGTCGTTCCTGGCCGCGCTCGTGCCGCTCCTGCGCCCGGGCGAGGGCGCGCTCCTTCCGACCGGGATCCTGCTCATGAAGAAACCGCTCGAGGTCCTGACCGTCGTGCTCGTGCTCGGAGGCGGCGTGCTCGGCTGGCGCCACTGGCCGCGCGCCGAACGCGGCGCGCAGCCGTCCGAGGCCCTGCTGGCGCCCCCGGAGGCGCCGCTCGCAGCGCCCGCGGTCGCGACGGCCCTACCGCGAGACACGCGGCGCGAGGCAGAAGTCGAGCGCGCTCCCGCGCCGCGCGCGGTGGAGACGGCGGAGAGCTCCGCGTCGACCCTGCGGCTCCTACCCGGACGCGTGTTCGAGCCGGAGGGGCGACCGCGCGCGGGCCTCTCGATCGGCCAGCGCGCCGCGCCGGAACGCGCGGTGACGAGCGACGCCGAGGGGCGCTTCGCGTTGCCGGCCGAGAGCGGCGGCGGCCCGCTGGTCGTGCTCGATGCGGGCTGGACGACGATCTTCTACGGCACCGAGGAAGCCAGCGAGGCGGCCGAGCGCGTGCTCGTCGCGGCGCCCGCGGTCGACCTCGAGGGCGTCGTGCTCGACGAACTCGGCGCGCCCGTGCAGGGCGTCGAGCTCAGGCTCGAGCCGCCGGCCGGCTTCCGCGCGCGCTTCCCGGCCGTGCTCGACTACTCGGCGCGCCGCTACTGGGTCGCGATCTCCGACGAGCGCGGACGCTTCTTCCTGGCCGACAGCGCGCGCATCGACGGCTCGACGCTCACCAGCGAGCGCGCGGGCTTCGCGGACGGCTCCTTCCCGCTCGCCTTCGACGGCCTGCCGCTGCGCCTCGTGCTGACGCGCCTCGCTGGCGCGGCGGACGACCTGCGCGGGCGCGTGGTCGACGAGCAGGGCGCTCCGGTCGAGGGCGCCAGCGTGGCCTGCGGCGAGGCCGCGACGCAGAGCGACGCGCGCGGCGAGTTCACGTTGACGCGCGCCGAGCTCGGCGACGAGCGCACGTTGACGGCCGTGAAGCGCGGCCAGCGCCCGGCACGCGTCGAGCTCGCGGCCGACGAGGAGTACGTGCTCGTGCGCCTCGCCGGAGCGGCCCTGACGCTCTCCGGACGCGTGCGCTTCGACGACGGCGAAGCGGTGCCGCGTGCGCGCGTGTGGGTCGCGGACCCGGCCTGGTTCGGCACGGACGTCGTGCTCGGCATGGACTGCACCGCCGAGGGACTCGCCGCCACCACCCTGACGCGCGCCGAGCTGGCCGACTACTGGCAGAGCGACGACATCGACCCGTCGAACGCGCGCTTCCACGCGCGCTCCCTGCCGATGTGGAGCTTCGTGCGTGCCGACGACGAGGGGCGCTTCGAGCTCGGCGGCCTGGCCGAGCGTACCTACACGCTGCGCGCGATGGACGAGCGCACGCTGCAGACTGTCGAGGCCGGCCCGTTCGCGGCCGGTTCCGGCGCGCTCGAGCTCGTGCTGCCGCGGGCGGCGCTCTGGCCGCGCCTCACCGGCCGCGTGCTCGACACCGACGGCGCGCCGGTCGCGGGCGCGAGCCTGTGGGTCAACACGACCGGCCTCGTGGTCGATCGCGGCAGCTACTCGACCTACCGCGGCGAGACGCGCGGTGAAGAGGCCGTGACCGACGCCGAGGGGCGCTTCGAGCTCGCCGACGTGCCCTTCAGCGCCGCCCTGGCGGTGACCGGCGACCACATCGAGCGCACCGAGTTCGGCAGCGTGCGCACGGGCGGACTCGAGCGCGCCATCGCCGGCCGGCCCGAGGGCTTCACGATCGTCGCGCGCCACCGCTACCACCTGCGCATCGAGGCCGAGGACTCGGCCGCGTTCGATTCGGCGGTGGTGCTCGACGCGGCCGGCGCGCTGCTGTGGTGCGAGCGCATCGAGGGCTGGAGCACCTACGGGCGCCAGGAGATCGAGCTCGTCGACGGCAAGAGCGGCTCGTGGAACCTGCCGCCCGAGGCGCGCACGCTGGTCCTGCGCAAGCAAGGCGTCGAGCTGCGGCGCGACGAGCTCTTCCTGCAGCCGCGCATCGAGAACCTGATCGTGCCCTGACGCTCGCGAGCCACGCTTCACCGTCCTTCAGCCGACATCACGCTCTCCATGTCAGCCGCGTCGGCGCCTGCGGTTCCGCTGGCGCACGAGCGAACAGCCCGTCATGCTGGCCGGATGATCTGGATCCAGTTGCTCGGCGGACTCGTGCTGCTCGCGGGCGGCGGCGAGTTCCTGGTGCGCGGCGCCTCCTCGCTCGCGGCACGCCTCGGACTCTCGGCCCTCGTGATCGGTCTCACGGTCGTGGCCTTCGGCACGAGTGCGCCCGAGGTCGCGGTCAGCGTGGGCGCGGTGCTCGAGGGCAAGGGCCCCATCGCCGTCGGAAACGTGGTCGGCAGCAACGTCTTCAACGTGCTGCTCATCCTGGGCGCCTCGGCCCTGCTCGCGCCGCTGGCCGTCTCGCGCCAGATCCTGCGCGTGGACGTGCCGGTCATGATCGCCGTCTCGGCTCTCGGCCTGGTGATGGCGCTCGACGGGCGTTACGGCTGGGCCGATGGGCTCGTGATGCTCATCGCCTTCGCCGCCTACGTGGTCTTCACGGTCAAGGAAGGCAAGCGCCAGGCGGCCAAGGACGAGCCGGCCGAAGCCCGGAGCTCGATGCCGGTCTCGCTCGGGCTCGTCGCGTTCGGGCTCGTGCTGCTGGTGCTCGGCGCGCGCTACTTCGTGGCCGGCGCCGTCGACCTGGCGCGCATCCTTGGCCTGAGCGAGACGGTCATCGGCCTGACGATCGTCGCGGCCGGCACCTCGCTGCCCGAAGTCGCAACCTCGCTGATGGCTGCCTACCGCGGTGAGCGCGACATCGCCGTAGGCAACGTGGTCGGCAGCAACATCTTCAACCTGCTCCTGATCCTCGGCATCGCGACCATGACCGGAAAAGGACAGCTCGAGGTCCCGCCCTCGATCCTGCGCTTCGACCTGCCGGTGATGCTCGCCGCCGCGGTCGCCCTGGCGCCTGTCGCGCTGGTGCGCGGGCACCTCGCGCGCTGGGAGGGCGGCTTCTTCCTG